>OGXY01000477.1_pt1 | contig 36487 bp, 28 predicted proteins | sample 1576411 | NCBI WGS metagenome assembly OGXY01 (sample SAMEA3541498, study PRJEB24748) | human gut metagenome | biome: human gut; feature: human-associated habitat; material: faeces | place: China | collected 2012 | reverse complement strand
GAGGGGCTTTCTGAAGAAAGCCCCTCCCGCCCCCTCCAATCTTCTCACAATTCCTCTTCCTACCTCAAGCTTTCCAACACTTCGCGGGTGGACTTGAGCATGTAGCCGAAGTCCTCTTCGCTGAGCCAGTGCTGGAAGGGGAAGGATATCTGGCCGTCGAAGAAGGCGTCGGCGTTGGGGCAGTTGGCTTCCCCGAGTCCGAGCTTCTTGTAGAAATCGTAGCGGTCGAGCGGGATGTACTGCACCACGCACTTGATGCCCTTTTCTTCGGAAATGGCGTGCATGAAGGCGTCGCGCTTGCCGTTTTTCATGCAGCCCACGAGCAGGTGGTAGTTGTGGCGGGTGGTGTCGTCGCGGAGGAACTCCAGCTCGGGGTAATCCTTGAGCGCGTCGATGAAACGGATGGCCCGGGCGCGCTTTTCGGCGTTGATCCGGTCGATGCGCTCAAGCATCTTGACGCCGAGGGCGCACTCGATTTCGCCGAGGCAGTAGTTGTTCGGCCAGAGCATGTCGCCGTCGAGCATGGGCATGTCCACATTGCCCATCGCCGGGGTCCAGTAGTTGGGCCGGGGCTCGGGATAGCCGCAGTGCCCGTTGTGGCGCAGGGCGGGCACCAGCGCGGCGAGCTTCGGGTCCTTGACCACCAGCATGCCGCCCTCGCCGAGCGTGGTAAGGTTCTTGTGGGAATGGAACGAGAAGATCGCCATGTCGCCCCACGCGCCCGACTTGATGCCGTTGATGTCCGCGCCGATGGACTGGGCCGCGTCTTCGATGACAAGCACGTTGTGCCGCTTCGCCACTTCCATGATCGCGGGCATGTCCGCCACGTAGCCGTACAGGTGCACGACGACGATGGCTTTCGTTCTGGGCGTGATGCACTTTTCGATGGTTTCGGCGTTGACCACATGCGTGACGGGATCGACGTCCGCCCAGACGAGCTTCGCGCCCTTCTTGGCGTAGGGGTAGGCCGAGGCGGTGAAGGTGTGCGAGGGGATGACGACTTCATCGCCGGGCTTGAAGTTGCAGAGCTGCGCGGAAAGCTCAAGCGCGGACACGCCGTTCATCACCGCAAAACAATGCTCGGCCCCGATGTACTCGCCGAACGCCTTCTGGAAGGCTTGCAGATGCTTGCCCTGCGTCAGCGGTTCCGCGTTCCGCATGGCTTCCACGACCACAGCGATCTCGTCTTCGGTGTACTTGATCGCACGTCCGCTGAAATTGACTTTGATGTCCATAAGATGTCCTGTCTCTGATTGCCCAGTGCGGAACCCGAAACGGTATAGCCGCTTCGGGTTCCCTTATGTTTCTCGGGACAATTGGTGCTGCGGAGGGGGCCTCCGTCTCCCCGCTTAGCGGGTCAAGGGGCCGCATGGTCCCTCGCGGGGGCAAGCCCGCCGGGGGCGCTCCCGCTAGATGCTCTTGTAGCGTTCGATGAGGTTTTCCCTGGTGAGGATCTGCTTGAAGTCGGGGCCGAGGGCATTGGTGAGGGGCTTTTCGTGGACGATGCAGCCGCGATAGAGGCCTTCGTACTGCTCTTCGGTGAGATCCTTGCAGATGCCGGTGGGCAGGTTGACGCCCTGCCGTTCGATCATGGTGCGGAACTGCTTGTATTCTTTAGGGTAGATGTCCCCAAGGACGTTCAGGGCGAGGCAGTTGCCGAGGCCGTGGGCCACATGCAGGACGACGCCGAGCCCGGCGGAGAAGGGATGGATGACGCCCACGTTCCCGGCGGCCATGCCGCCGATGTAGGAGGCGATCATCATTTTTTCGCGGTTTTCTTCGCTCATCATGTCGTCGGAGAGGAAAATTTCCTCGCAGAGCTGCACGGCGCGTACGGAGAAGGCGTCGATGATGGCGTTGCGGTAGCTGCCCTGAAGCGATTCGACGCAGTGCATGAAGGTATCGATGCCGGTGTAGAAATACTGGTCGCGGGGAACGGTGGCGAGCAGGTCGGGATCGAGCAGGAGCTGATCATAGACCGTGTAGTCGCTGTTCATGCCCAGTTTGAGATTTTTGGGGATGTTGGTAAGGACACAGGTGCGGGAGCACTCGGAGCCCGTGCCGGAAAGGGTCGGGATGCCGATCTTGTAGACGGCGGGATTCTTGACGAGTTCCCATCCCTGATAGTCTTCGGCCTTGCCGGGGTTGGTGAGCAGGTTGGCGACGGCCTTGGCGGTGTCGAGGGCGTTCCCCCCGCCGATGCCCACGACGCAGCAGGGGGTGCGGCTGTCGGCGGCGGATACGGCTTCCTTGAAGGCGTCGATGCGGGTGACTTCCGGCTCGGAACTGGAGTCGACGAAATGGAGCTGGTCGCCCTTTTCCATGGGCAGACGGCCGATCAGTTCATGATCGCGGAAGAAGTGGTCGACGAAATAGACGACCGGACCGTCCACGGCTTCGCGGCGGGGTTTCAGCAAGTCGCCGAGCTGAGCCAGAGATCCCCGCCCGAACACATAGTAAGGAACGTTTTTTGTATTGCGATACATGGTAAAAGCCTCATAGGATGATTTTAGGAAACGATAACGGGCATTGTATGTTGAATCCGCCCGGGCCGCAAGCCGGAGCAAACGGCCCGTTCCGGCGGTTTTCCACCGATTTTTCCACGGGAGAGTGTATGTCAGGCAAAACTTCGATAGCGGTTCTCGGGGGCGGAAGCTGGGGTACGGCGCTGGCCCATCTGTTGGCCCATGCCGGGCATTCGGTGGCACTGCTGTTACGGGATACGGAGCAGGCCGCGCACATCAACGCGCACCATGAGAACCCGCGTTACCTGCGGGGCGTACAGCTGCATCCGGGCATCCGGGCTGTTGCCGGGGATACGGGCGGTCCGGAACAGGCGGAAGTGCTGGCGGACGTCTCCATTCTGGTCCTGTCGGTCCCTTGCCAAGCCATGCGGGGGACGCTTCGCCGGTTGGCGGGCGTTGTGCCCCCGGACTGCGTTCTTGTCAATACGGCAAAAGGAATCGAAGTTTCCGAGCTGGTTACGGTGGAGCGCATGGTCCGGGAAGAGCTGCCCGGATTCGTGGACCGATACGCCGTCCTTTCCGGGCCGTCGTTTGCCCTTGAGGTGGCGACCTGCAAGCCCACGGCGGTGGTGCTCGGCTGCCGCGACGAACGGCTTGGGGCACGGCTGAGGGAAGTGTTCGCCACGCCGTGGTTCCGATCCTATTCCAGTACGGACGTGCCGGGCGTGGAGCTTGGCGGCGCGATCAAGAACGTCATCGCCATCGCTGCGGGCCTCAGCGACGGGCTCGGCTTCGGCCTGAATGCCCGGGCGGCGCTGGTCACGCGGGGCCTTGCGGAAACCAGCCGCCTGGGTGTGGCGCTTGGGGCGCGGGCGGCGACCTTCATGGGCCTTTCCGGGCTCGGGGACCTCATGCTCACTTGTTCGGGCGATCTGTCCCGTAACCGTCAGGTCGGGCTGCGCCTCGGGTCGGGTGAGAGCCTGGAAGACATCGCCTCATCCATGTGCATGGTGGCCGAGGGGGTCAAGACCACGCAGGCCGTGCACCGGCTGGCGCAGCGCCTCGGCGTGGACATGCCCGTGACCGGCACCATGTACAGCGTCTTGTATGAGGGGTTCGCGCCCCGCGAAGCTGTACAGGCGCTTATGGGGAGACGGTTGAAGGAAGAATAGACGAGTAGAGTTGAGTGGGTGCGGTTTGTTTTTACCGTTGAGCGGTGGAAGAGCTTTGGAGGTTCATTCGCCATATTTTGAAAAATGGGGCGGTACTTCATAGAAAAACGGGCTGAGTGAGGAACTCAGCATGGTTGGGGCATACTAGGAGTCATCTCATAATCAACCTGAACAAGATCATAATACACTCCAGTTGTGTCATTGCTAGAAAGTTTTTTCATGAAATTCATATATTACAACAAGGCGACAAAAGTTTTGCAGCCAAGCGAACAGCCGCTCTACTTTCCAGCGGCGGCGGTACCGCCGCAAGGGACGGTCATCTTGCGTCTTGGCCCGCTTCTTTCGGTTCGGGACAATCACTTCGATGCCCCAGGCTTCTTCCAGTCTGGCGTCAAGGGCATCACTGTCGTAGGCCTTGTTGTCGATCAAACTACCTGGAAGCTCATTGGTAAACGTGCAATCCAGAGTGTCTTCCACCACGGTCACTTTATGAGGCGACGCGCTTGCCACGTGAAGGGCGAGAGGAAAAACAGCAGCGTCTGCCACTGCCATGATTTTGGTGCCTTTGCCGCGCTTGGTTTTACCAACGGTACGGCCCCCTTTTTTTGCCGGGACGAATGTCCCGTCAATGAAGGCTTCCCGTAAGTCGCGTTTGCCGCGTTCCCGCAAGTCCTCAGCCAAGGCCAGCACATGGCATCAGACGCGCGAACTATCTGTGGCAGGTCTGGTAGGTGGATAGCGTTCCGGCAAATCCTTTCACGGCGCGCCTGTGCGCAAAATCTAAAGAATTCCATTCAGGATGACGCGAGGCTCATTGAGCATCGATCTGCCTTGCCCTCTCGATCCCTTGGGGCTGGCTGGAAGAAGGGGCGCGAGGCGTTCCCCTTGCTCATTGGTGATGTCCATTACCACTTCGTGCTCGATGCGTATGAAAAAGTCTAGAGTTACTTCATGGTCGTGATATGTTTGATTATGAGATGGCTTCTAGTGCTTCATACCGATTACCAGGTTATGAGAATAGGCTACAACACTCTTCAGCTGAAATAGGATTTCTTGAAGACCTTCAGCCGTATCCCGAAAGAGGTCATGCGTTTTGCGCAGGAATCCCCTGTCACAGACTGTGCGTCTGCCCCCGATAGCGGCATTCCATTCTGTATTCAGTGTGTTTTTCCTTTTTCAAAGCAAGAGGCTTATCATTCTGAACCGTAATGGGCGTTTCCATCAGGTTTCGCAAGAACTGAAAGCACTGACTCTGAGACCAGAACAGAATATTGGGTCGTGATCGAATTGCCCGAATGAGTTTTTCATGGGCTTTGATTCTCTCGCTGCCGCTTTCCCATCCATACTGATACCGTGAGGAAAACGGATGATCGAGATAGCCCCAGATGCCACGGGCGGCAATCTGGCAATCCAGCCCATCAACATGAGCAGTAACCGTCTGATTCTGCTGCGCATAGCAATCACCATGTAGCATGGACTGTTGGCTGATGGTTAAAAGGTTTTCTGCAAAGGGAGCATATCCCGCTCTTCCCAGCAGATACTCTGGATCATTATGAATAATTCCACTCACTATACCAGATATTCCTCCTGCCTCAGCTCCCTGCATCGCGTATGGAGGATTCATATGAAAAGGAGAAACAGCAAGAACAGGTGTTGGGACATCAGGTAAAAATTCGTAAAAGCACTGCCGGGAAATCTCAGCTTCTGCTTTGGCTTTCTCAAAGGAGCCTCCCCAGTTTGCCGAATGTGTATGCGTATGCGTGAGTAGTGTACCACCTGAACGGGTGACTTCCCTCAAAATGGGAAAATGTTCCGGGGTCAGGAGCGTTGTTTTTACCGCGAAAGAAAAAGGGACTTGTTCAGTCAGATACCATTCAACAAGATCCCTCGCAGAAGAAATATCCTCATCACAGTCCAGACGCATGGTCACAATCGCAGAACATCCGGCAGGCGTTCCGCACAGACAGGGAAGACAGGCCAGATCATCAGCTCTCCAGTCGGCAATGAAGCGCTCGATAATGGTCCATTCCGTACTATCCACAGGGCCAGCCGGTCGCGCACACCAGAGAATGGATTTTCGGGGAGTATCAAAAAGGGACAGGTAGGTTCCTGCATCCTCCACAGTTCCTGCAGTCCGAACCTTCATCGCACAAAGCTCAGTGGCGTTTGACGCGCAATACCCTTCTGTCACAGCCCAGATGCTATGATCTGTACGAATTCTGCCAAACCCTAGGTTGTTCCACTCATCCGCAAAGTCAAATCGGGTAAAGGGTCTTCTTCTAAGGGGTATTCCTATCCCCTCAAGAAGAGCATGGGAACTATAAGAAAGGAAAGCATCAGATTCTGTATGGTGGTCTTCGAGGGTACAGACAGCACAGGCATCAGTACTTTCCAGAGAAGGCATGGCCTCCATACGCTGTTGAAGTCCCAATTTCCCCGGATCAAGGCAGGGAGTACCAAACCAGAGGATTTTTTCTGCTCTGCCTAACAATGCTATGTCTGCGTCATAAATGGCATTCCCAACAACAGCGATAATCTTTTCTCCAAGTCCGATAATTCCTTGTGCAAGCAGACGGGGAACAGATCGTCCCAGACTGTTCCCAAGAGAACACATCAGCAGATATGAAGAATCAGCGTACATCGTCTGTTCTCTTCCATTCGGCAGTTTTTTTTGCGTTCAGCGCACCCCACAGAATTTTCTCCATTCTTTCAAACCGCGATTCCCATGAGTGTCTGTGGCAGGCAGCCTCAATACTCACGGCATTCCGTTTTTCACCCGCGAGAACAATTTTTATAGCGGATACAAAATCCTCTTTTGAATCAGCCGGAAAATACAGATCCTGAAATTCCCGTAGGGAGGGCAGAGCAGTTGCTACGACCTGGACGCCAGAGGCAAGATATTCAAAAAATTTCATGGGGAACATGGCATCTGTATAGTTGTTGTGAACTGCGGGAAGAACAGCCATGTCTCCATACTTCAGAAAGGAAGGAAGTCTGTGATAGGGCTTGGGACCAAGCATATGAACATTTGGCAATACCGGCGGTTTATTACTGTCCGGTTGCCCTTCTCCATCAGGGCCGATCAGGACCCAATGAACATTGGGCAGGCACTGAGCCACAAAGCGTATCAAGTCAAAATCAACCTTGTATTCACTCAATGCCCCTATGAAAATAAGCCTGGGATGAGGAATAAAACGAAGCTCTTCCGGTTCTTCAAGAGGTTCTGTCACTGCTGTATGAAACAGGTCATAGTCACAGACATTGGGTTCACAGACGCACTGAGAGAACAATGCCTGCATCCGTTCCTGCAGAGCTGCTGATGTTGTGAAACACAGATCAGCAATTTTTCCCAGTTGCATCTCACCATCATAGATGCTTTGCGGGTGTATATGTGGAGCAGCGCCGAGGTCATCGACACAATGATATACAATTCCAGCAGAGGGCAACTCTGCGCACACCTCAAAAAGCAATGGATTATATGTCCATATCACTGGCATTTTTATACTTAATTTCATCATATGCCAGCGCAATGTCCATCTCAGAATCCAGAGGTTGAGCCTGCGGATGATGGCATGCTTTTGAAACGGTAAAACCAGAGGAGAAATACGCCATATGGAAGAACGTACCTCGTGAGCTTCCTTCAATCCATTGATAAGACGTTTTCCTATTCGCAAAAAATCCTTTTTTTTCAATACAGGACGACGCAATCCCAAAGAATCGACATAAAGAACACGCCAGCCATGTTGTGCAAACTGGACAGCCATATGCTGCTTATTGGTCCAAGAAGGGTTATCCCAGTCTGCTGTGGACAGAATGAGAACATCACGAGCTTTTTTAATTTTCACGTCCATATACATCCTCGAACCGTACAATATCATCCTCACCAAGATAACTACCAGACTGAATCTCAATGACAATAAGCGGCTCTGTTCCTGGATTACAGAGACGATGTTTTGTCTTCACAGGAATATAAATGGACTGATTTTCCTCTATACGCTTTACAAGGGTATCAACAGTGACCTCGGCCACACCACTGACCACTACCCAGTGTTCAGCCCTGTGATGATGGAGTTGCAGAGAAAGCTGCGCTCCGGGATTCACGACGATTCGTTTCACCTGAAACCGTGGTCCCATGGCAAGGGACTCATAAATTCCCCAGGGACGATAAACCAGCGGATACAGCCTGTATTCCTGACGATCTTTGTCCTTAAGACGGGCAACAATGCTCTTGACATTATGCACAGCATCTCGCTGAGCGACAAGAACCGCATCCTTGGTCTCAATAACCGCGAGATTTTCCACGTTCAGCGCCGCAACCAGACGACTTGTTCCATACAGATAGCACCCGCGGGCATCTTCCACGATGACGTCACCTGTACAAATGTTTCCCGATACGTCCTTTTTACCAGTCTGATAAAAGGCTTCCCAAGAGCCAAGGTCATCCCAGTCAGAACACAGAGGGAACACCGCCGCATGCGCTGTATACTTCATCACGGCATAGTCAATGGAGTTGGAAGGCGATGTTGTGAATGCCGCCCTCCCTGGACGGATAAACGCTCCATCCTCCTTGCGCTCTTCCCACGCCTGTAGACAATGCTCAAAAATTTTTGGAGCGTAGATTTTCAGCTCCCGTAGATAGGTACTCGCTGAGAACATGAACATTCCGCTGTTCCAGAGATAGCTTCGCTGCGAAAGCATGGAAGCCGCTGTTTTCCCGTCAGGCTTTTCCACAAACCGGGCCACACGGTATCCACCATCAGAAAGCGTTTCACCCTGCTGGATATAACCGAAACCAGTAGCGGGATACAACGGAGTAATGCCAAAGGTAATAATGAAGCCTTTCTGCGCAGCAGATACAGCAGACTGAACAGTATCAACAAAGGTCTTTTCATCACGAAGCATATGATCAGACGGCAAAACCAGCAAAATACCGTCAGGCTCTAACTTCTGAACGACAAAAGCCGCAAACGCTATCGCCGGAGCCGTATTGCGGGCTTCAGGTTCAAGAAGAATTCTTCCTGATATGCCACATTCAAGAAAACTCGTGCTTACATAAAAGCGATGCTCTTCATTGCAAACGATCAGCGGAGAAACGCTGTCTGAAATATTCATGGCCCGGCAAACAGTATCCTTGAAAAGTGTTCTGCCCTCTCCGAAGTTGATAAACTGCTTTGGATACATTTCGCGTGAAAGAGGCCAAAGCCGGGTACCACTGCCGCCACACAATATGACAGGATAGATCATGAATATTCCTTTTCTCTGCCAGGAAACACTTTAGTGGTAAAACTATAACTACACTTCACGGACTGTTTTCCCATGGAGAATCAGTTCGTGAAGTGGAACAGCCCGTTCCTCTGTTTGTTGTATTTTTTACAACAAAGACGTACAAGTAGCAATAATAAAATGAAGAAACTATTATCAGTATCCCTTCTTTGTTACATCCGGGGGCTATATTTCGATTTTGACATTGCCAATTTTTTTGATATTGATAACTATCAATTTTATTGTAAATTAATAAATATTATGTTTAATATTGTATCTCTTTCTTTTTAGGATGCAAGGAACAGCCTGTCAGGATTAGAAAAATAAATACTGGATTCCCAATTGCGCCAGTATTGTCTACAAAATGTTTTCACCAGATGTTACGCACTTGTTTACTTATTGAAAGACAAACACAGACTCACAGTAATTCGAACCATAGTTGTTTTTTTTTATTAAAAATATAGTTTATAAATACTTTTATATTTATTGGAGTTTGACAAAAAATACGTACGGTATATTTATAACACTGTTCTTTTCAAGGGAAGAAAAACAGGGTATGTAGGAGACACTGAGGTATCCCACGCGTACCCTGTTTTATCTTTCCGAAAGTCAGTTGGAGCGTATAAAATCGTTCTTTACCTGTTTGCTCCCCGTGTGGATGACAGGCGTGTCGTCAGCGGCATCATCTACGCCATCAAGCACGGACTGCAGTGGAAGGATGCATCTGATGAGTACGGCCCGCACAAAATGCTGACAATCGCTTTACAGGTGGATTAGGCTCGGTATTTTTAATAAAATTTTCATTGAGTTGGCAAATAAAACATTTTTTGATGGCTCCCTGATGATCGATTCCACCCATCTCAAGGTTCACCGCACGGCGCAAGCCTGCTCAATAAGGAGATTCTCCATGTCTTATAGGACGAACAAAAGGCGGACTGAATCCAAACTCCATATTATTTGTGACGGGCATGGGCGTCCTGTCCTGCTTTTGCTGACTGAAGGACAGCTCAGCAAAAAGGGGTAGCCATTCTCCAGTACCTCCTCCCCGATAACAGTACGTTTTTGGCAGACGGAGGCTACGACGCAACGTGGTTGCGTGAATCTCTGAAAGCCAGAGGGATGACGGTCTGCATGCCACCCCGAAAAAACAGAAATGAAGCATTTCCCTTTGATAATACACTGTATAAGTAACGGCATCTCATTGAAAATACATTCAGCAGGCTGAAGGACTGGTGACGTATCGCGACCCGGTATCACCGCTGTACCCATACCTTTTTCTTAGCTATCTGCTTGCTGTTACCGTTATCTTTTATCTTAATTAATGAGTCCTGACCCTAGCAGTATTTGGTATTGTGATGAAAATACTTTCACCTACTTTCAGTACTTTGTGAAATTCACAAAGCATATTCCATACACCATGCAGATACACTTCAGAAGCACCCTCTATATCTGTAATATATTCAAAAACTTTTATACAGATAGTATTATCAACAGAATAACAAGAATATCAATAGTGTGTCTGAGATCTTCTTCCGTATAGACAATCTGACAATTCGGATTATGGATATATTTGATAGATGAAAAATATCTCCGAGTATGAAACAAATATGTATCCGGAAATTTTTCATCTTTAATATGCTTCTGCACAACATTTTTAGTATCTTCAAGAGTTAATAAAGGAGAGTTTATCTTGCCTTCAATTATAAATAAATTAATTTTATGCCACATGAGGGTTGTTCTTGTCAATCCTTCTTGTGGCGAAAAACCTCCTCATACTGTCTTTCAAACTGCTTTATTGAATGTGTTTTGAGTACAGTATCACGTAGATATTTTCCCATACGTTTCCGTAACTCTGTATCCTGCGCTAGTCTTGCCATCCCATCTGCTATGCCCTGAATATCATCGGGTGGAAGCAGGAATCCACTTTTACCATCAGTCACTATTTCTGGAAGGCCATCCTGATTGGCACCGATTACTGGTATTCCAAAGGCCCCTGCCTCCAGTAGGACAAGTGGTAGAACCTCATTATACGAGGGATGAACCATACCGTCGGCTGCACGAAGATATGGATATGGATTGGGAACAACATCAACAACATGAATTTCGGCTTTTATTGGAGAACTATTGATAAAATGCAGCAGATTATCAACATAGGCAGATTCGTTTCCCCTTGACCGTCGGGCACCAACCAGAAGCAGTATAGCTTCAATATCAGAATGCTGTTCAACAAAGCGCAGAAAGGCACGTACAGTACCAAGTTGATTTTTACGATGCGTCACAGTTCCAAGCTGCAAAAAAACAACTGCCGTATCTGATAAACCAAGTTTCCTGCGAGCTTCTGCAGGCGAAACTTTTTGCATGTAGGCGGATATGTCGTCAAACGGTCGTGTACATCCGATTTCCCGAATACACACGGCGCGTGGTAACAGCGGCTTATACAGATCCGCCTGGAAATGCGCAGGAAAGATCACCTGATCTGCACCATTCAGCGACTGGCGGATACACGCTTCCGTTACATGTCCTCCGAACTCGAATGTATTGATATGTTGTTGAAGGTACTCAGGATGCCAGCTTTCATGAACTACAACGCATACCGGAACCCTCTGATACAGAACTTCTGGTAAAATGTGTGTTGTCATGAGTGTATTGCCCATTACCATAGAATAGCCCGTAAAATCATAGGTACTCTCTGGATCATAGATTTCAACGGAATGGACATACGGTTGCAGAAAGCTCCTCATAGGACCTTCCGAAACTGCAAGAATAGAGAAATCACAGTGTATGTGAAAAAGCCTTACAAGCTCAAGAACATGATTATTGGCTCCATTAATGGCCATGCTGTGGCACACAATGCAAATATGGGGACGGCCTTCGCTGACAGTCCTTTTATTCTGGCTTGATTCAATTTTTTCACGGTGAACCATGTAATGAAATTTATTTCTCCAGCCTACTCGGTCAAATTCCGCGATATCATGGCAAAAACGAATAGGGAATGAAACTCCGGTCAGAGAATACACTTTTTTTCGAACAGCATCCTCGTCATCTGTCGTGTTCATGACAACAAGAAGTTCCTGAAGGGTATTGTCCCGGTTGAGAATAATCTGAAAATCGCTGAGTCCCCCAACACGAGTCAGAACGTCATGAAAATAATGACTAGGATACGTTTTCCCGTTCAGACTGATTACATCATGAACTCTTCCCTCAAGAGCGGAAAGAAACGTTCCTTCCTCTGTTGTGACTACGTTCCCAAGATCTCCGCTGCGATACCGCAGCAGAGGCATCCCCTGATTGGTCAATCCTGTGAAAACCAGTTCAGAAAGACCGCCACTGATAGGATAGTTCTCTGCCCATACCTGATGTTCAAGCAATGCCAGCCTTGGATCATCACTGTTGCGGGGATGCGCAACTACCCCAAACTCTGCGCATCCATACCGGTCAAAAATCTGGCAACCAAGGACTGTCTCTATCTTTTTCCTTTTTTGCGGCTCGAGCTTTTCTCCGGTACTTTCAAACACAGGAAACAGTGGTGTTTCTTTGAAACCTGATTTTTCAAGATAGCAGGCCAGAGCATACAGTGTAGAAGGATGCCCCTGTATAAGACGGGGATGTGCCTTTTGAATTTCTTCATAAAAATGCTGCATCTGCTCTGCATCAAGAGTAGTCGTAAAAATATTTGTCTTATTGATTACAATACATTTGCAGTATTCAGTCACACGTTCCCGCAAGGTTCGATTATTAAACTCTGTAGACAAATGGACATGAGAGCTTGAAAGAGGGCATCCCGCCCATCCCAGAACAAGAATATTGCTAGCACTTGTCCAGTCCAGTCCATCACGGTCATACGCTATTGTTGTAGCAGTGCCAGTTGAAGCTCCTGTAATCCGATAAAAAAGTGGACTCCTACCTTCGGCATAAAGCCGTTTTCCCTGCTCCTGCACAATACTTTTATCAAGAAACGGTAATTCATTATACGCTACGGGTGAATTTTTTAGCCATATAGGTTTAAAATGGATTTTTGCAAACAGTTCTCTGTAATAGGGAACATATTCACCGGCAAAAACAACCATCGCACAAAGTTTTTCCCACGCCTGCTGTCTGCGAAGAGCAGCAGGCTGATCGTAATAAGCCAGTAGTGCGTGTATCTTTTGCAGGATCTGTCTATGCAGTACCCGTTCTGCAACAGGAAAGCAGACCATTGAAACCAGTTGACGAAAATTCATTACTCATTTCCTTATTCTCAAAAATTCAGAGCAAATCGCGGATGTTTAGGAAACTTCACCCTCATGTTCCAAAATACCATGATACACATCAGCAAGTTGCTGAGCCGCTCTGTGCCATGTATATTTTTCCTTTACAAATGCGGAAAGTTGCTCCGATCGTGGCAGGGTCAGCGCTTTTTCTATGGCAGTTCTGATGCTGTCTACTTTATGGTAATCAAGATAGCACGCAAAATCGCCGAAATATTCTTTAGTGCAACCTTCAGAAGTCAATGCAAGCCGGCACCCTGTAGCACCGGCCTCCAGAGCAACAAGCCCGGGGGTTTCCAGGGAAGAAGGCAGAGCCAGAACCGATGCTGCCGCGTAGGCAGAACGTTGCAGTTCGCTCTTATGCTCCAGTCTGCCAACAAAATGGACCGTTTCATCTGCAACCGCACGACAGTGCTCTGCATAATCGGCCTCACGATCCTGACCGGCAAGTACCAGATGCAGCCCCAGACCTTTTACAGCCTGAATAAGACGAAGCTGGTTTTTCCTTGATTCAATGTTCCCCATACATAAAATAAAGGGTTCTGTAAGAGAAAATGTTTCCCGAAAAAGAGAAGCTGAAACAGTCTTAAAAAAGATGTCATCAACACCATTGACAATTGGTGTACATTTTTCAGGATTCACTTCAAACAGCTCAATAAGCTGGTCACACTCGGCACGGGAGTTGGGCAGTACAGCCGTAGCCATATCCATGAGGGAACGAATCTCCCACAGGGGATAATGCTCCTTGTGTTCCCGAATCCATACAATGGGAGAAATGACAAGCGGCATCTTCCGCATCTCCGTTACATGCCAGCAAAAACGCCACGCTCCTGGCTGTACGGAGAAATAATGAATAATATCAACATAATCAAACTGAGGATGCCATGGGTCATACCGAAGGACACGAATATTCTGTTCAGCAAGATGTTCCTCATATTGCAGCAGCTGTATTTCTCCTCCACCAGGACAATCAAACGCGACAGGATACGTATTGAAAAGGACTGTAACAGGTGACATTGTCTTCCTCTATGCAAGAAATCCAGCTTGCTGCAGCGCTGTGAGAGCCTTTTTGCCTACAACTTCCGGAGTATGGTTTTTCATGATAAATGACTGCCCCTGAGCTACTCTTGATGTATAGAGTTTCCAATTTGCCAGAATGTCACGAAACAGCTCAGCTGCATATTCTTCATCGGGGTCAAACCAGCTTTGACCTTCACCAAATAGATATCCACCATCAGGAACAGGAGTCAGCTTGCCTGGTACCGGACACCCTGTTTCGGGGAGAACATAGTCAGTACTTCCACCAAAATCACTGGCCACAAGGAGTTTACCAAGCAGCATGGTTTCTGCCAGCAGGCGACCGAATCCCTCGGATCTGTGCAGGGATACAAAAGCATCACATGTATTCAAAAGATTGACATTCTCTGCTGGCGTGAGCATTTCGTCGATAAAAATCATACGATTTCCGCACTGGTTTTCCTTCTGTAAGGCTTTCCACTCCCTTTCATGATGTGCAGCCGCATTCATGGTTTTAACAATGAGGCAAACATCATGAAGGGTTCCTGAAAAAGCCTTATTGAAGGCTCGCACCGTTGCAAAGGGGTTTTTGCGCAGGTAGGAAGCGTTTGAATCATATGATGTCAGAAAAACCACAGTTGCATCTGACAGGTTAAGACGTTCCCGCCAGGTCCCTGTGGGCTTGAGCGGCAAAACTGCCGGGGGAACATACTTCACCAGCTTCCCTGTATGAGAAAATGCATCGGCAATAAAGTGACTTGGTGCCCATATTTCATCAAGACAGGAAACACAGTACCGCATCGAATCAGGCCAGAGGGGAAGTTCCCAGGGGCATACACCTATGGAGTATCGTCCTGTCCACCATGAATCAGGGCTCAGAAGCCGCAGACGGTAAATATCCTGAGCTGCTAGGCAGTAAATGGAAAAAAGGCCGACTGGTTCCTTTCCTGTCTGTTGGTCCAGAGGGTACGCTGATCCAAAATACGGAACAATATCCGATACACTGGCAAGATTACAGGTAACTCCTGCTGTTTTCAGAGAAGCAAACAGAGTCCGGCTGTCCTCACCGACCCCAAGCCCGCCATCAGGCCAGCCAAGAACAGAACAGACAGATTGCTGTCTTGATACAAAAAAGGGAGAAGAAGGACACTGTATCCCCTTCCTATCCCAGATAAGCAAATCTGCTCCCGACGGGCGTACTGATTCAGGAAGAGATGAGGTCTGTTCTGCATACCATGCAATAAGCTGCGCTTTTTTCTCGGCTGTATCCGGCAGAGGCCCTCCACAGACACGGGCAAGAGAAAGCATGGCAACGCTGATGCTCCATCTGTCAGCGTCATCAAAAGATGCTGGCGAAGCAAGCTCATGAATAAGCCATTCAGGTAAGTGGCGTGGAGGAGCGGTCTGCGCAACCGCCTTCAGGAACAAACCGAGAGCATCCCCGCTTTCAGAAGACTGCATCTGGGCAAGGCAATGCGCTAAAACAGGAATACGCTCCTGTTCTGAAACCTGACTGCACAAAGCGTCCCAGCTCCACTGTGGAACATTCTCTGGAGAGACAAGAAACTGGCGGGTAACATACTGTTGTCTTTTTTCAGGCGTATCAAGAGAACACTGTTCATGGTGAGCACGTGCTTCCATCCCCCGGGTTAGCCCTTCACCTGTGTCAGACAGAGTCGGTGATTCTAGAACAGCCCGAACAGAAACAGGAACCCTTCCCTCAGGAAAAACCCGCTCAGGATGGCGTGCACACCAATCCAAAAAAGCGATACGGTCTATTGAGTCTCTGATAGGATAGGCCTGCTGGTTTTCCTCAAAAAAGGACCAGAAAGCCTCAACCATCAAAGGCCAGTCTCGTTTTTTCCCTTCCTGGAAGGCAAAACCGTCCACCATCCATTGAGGTTCGGCATATCCGGAAAGCAACGTGTTGAAATTCCCGTGAAACCACCATAACAGCTTCAACCTCCCCTGTTCTGTAGTGAGGAGTGTAGGCCCTCCACAATAGGGAAATGCAACCGTGGAAGCTACTGCCGCACGAGGTAAGGGAGGCCATACCCCAATCCCGGGAAGCTCATTTTCTTTACATACCCCGAGCATCCAATCCGTAAACGCTGCAGAAACCCCACAGCGTGAAGCAGGAAACGGCTTTTCAAGCCATGCCTTCCAGACAAGATAGCGGGCTAGGCGGGTAAGATTTTCGCTGACAAGAGGTTCAACATGGACATAACAAACAGGCAGTATTTCCTTGAAACTCTGAGAAAAAAGGACCTGATCATTTTGAAAGTCAGCAAAAAGCCTTCCCATGCTCAGACCTCCTTCATATTTTGTTGGATACGCACCTGCTTTTTATCCCAGCAACTGTAAATATACGCGCAATGCCTTGAAAAAACGACGTCATTAGAGAGTGGGGATGACCGCTTTATAGGTTCACCACGGACAACGGATACAAAATGATGCCAAAGCGCGTCAGCAAGAGCCTTCGCAACACGACTGTCAGCCTCTCTGTCTTCGACTATTCGCGAAAAGACACATGATGCAAATGTATCGTCTTCAGAAAAATACGATGGCAACAGAATATCCGCAGCACTGTCAAGCTGCTCAGGAGCGCCCCCTACAGCCGTAGCAATCAGAGGAAGTCCGCAGCTTCTCGCCTCATCAAGAGCCAGACTCCAGCCTTCAACAACTGAGGGTAAAACAAAAGAATCTGCCATCTCCAGCCACTGGGAAACGGGTTCATGGAATCCAGCCACGAACACTTTTCTAGCAAGGCCATACTGGTCAATCATGGACTGAATCTTCTGACTGAAGGATGCCGATACAGGATTTCCCAAAAGAATCAGGGCAACATTCTCGTCATGAGAAAAAGCCTGCGCAAAGGCACTGACTAGAACATCCTGTTTTTTTATCGGCGAAAGCGTTGCCATATTCAAGAAAATAAAGGTATCTGGCCTGATCCCCAGATGCTGCCTCAGAGCCTGTGTTGTCTGTTTTGGGGGAGACAACACAGGAACACCGTTTTCGATAACATGAATCTTTTCTTTGGGAACCCAGTAGCGTTCTTCAATTACCCGGGCACAGGCATCAGAAACACACAGGAAACCATCCATATTCGTGTAGCTGAATCGCCAGAAATCAAGATCAGATCCGTCATTCCAGATATACATATTATGAACCGTCTGAATGCAGGGAATGCCCAGCTGCGCAGCAGCTTCCGTCATTTCCAGACTGTAATGGGCATTAATACACTGGATGGCTTCTTTCTTACAAAAAGCAAGCTGTTCCTCTGTATCTCTGCTTAGATGGCAGCAAGGAATCCCCAAAAGACGGATTTTTTTTTCCATATGAGGTGAAATGGAATCCATGTAGCCTATCAGTGGATGCCATCCACGCGCCTGCATATGCCGGGTCAGATTGAGCAGAACATTTTCCATCCCTCCAATACCAATCTGATCCATCAGAAGCAGTACTGACAAAGGCTGAATGGTTTCTTCAGGGATATTATCAAGAGCAATCCCTTTGACATCAGCATTGACAAGCGTATGGATCTTTTCAACCAGTATTTCCGGTGAAGAAGGAAGGGCATCAACAGAAAGCCCATGGCATGCAAGAGTCTGCATCCATCCATCATGAGCAAGACTGAACCGCGCATTTTTTCTAATTTTTGTAATATATTTCGCAATATTATCTATAGGGTTCACGATGTAAATCGTGAATACGGATCTGAGAAATTTATCTGAATACTCCTCCGTCGGCAGCAATAAAAACACATCACCGGTTTTCACTTCAGCCACATTTGTGGCAAGGCGGAATGGATCTGTATCCAGCAGAGAAAGAAACCAGGCGACTCCCGATGAAATCCAGATTTTTCGCTCTCTGGAAACAAACCGGTCAGAAGCGGCGCAAACGCTGAAAGCAGGGATCGGATCAATGCTTTGATTCATCATATATATCCGTATCAAAATAAGGATGAAAATCTGTGAGATATACCATGCCTTGAGGACGTTCACCAATTTTCTTTGCAGGAACTCCCCCCACGATTGTGTAGGAAGGGACATCCTTTCTCACAACAGCCCCACTGGCCACGACAGCCCCCTCCCCGATGGTAACACCGGGGAGGATTACGGCCCGCGCCCCAATCCAGGCATGATCCCCTATCTGAACTGGCGCTCCAACAGCAGGGAATTCCGGCTGATGAACATCATGGTGCAATGAAAGCAGGCAGGCCTGAAAAGACACGTTGACATTATTGCCAATTTTAATTCCCTGTCTGCCATCAAGATAGCACTGCCGGTTAATAACACAGTTATTCCCAATTTCAATGGAACACCTTGTGTAATATCCTGTAATAAATTGTCCCATCGACACATGAGTCCGTTTTCCGATAGAAATTCCCATAACACGTCTGTAATACAGATGTCTCAAGGATTCATTAGGAATACTGGCGATAACATGGTTGGCGAAATAATACAAAAAGGCCTTCCAGGTATAATACAGGCTGCTGTTACGCAACAGCATATAAATGCTGCTTTTCCAGTTCAACAGAGTCTTCCACATTATTCATCGCCTCCCAGAGAAAAAGGACGCAGGGAAGCAATGAAGGCTACAACCCGCTCGCTTGTATTATCCGGATCTCTCATGACAGCAATCTGCTGTGGAAGCTCCGGATTTCCATATCGGGCAAGAAAATCTTCTATTCTGAAATCCTTCATGTAATGGAGCTCACACAGCGTGAAGTCAAAATCCATAAAGCAGAGCTTGCCCTGGTTTGTACTTTCAGCATCCGCAATAATACAAAGAACACGTGTATTTTCTCCGACAAGCCTGCCAATAAGCCGACGTGTGGATTTTGCTGCAAACAGGGGCTTCTCAACGGGAAGTAGCACGATGTTCCTTACCCCGCGCAGTGTTCTGTCGATTGTTCCACGGCGCGCTCTTCCCGCAAAATAGCCCTGAAAGGCTGCATAATTGTAATCGAGGATCGTCAGTTCAGGAGGAAGGGTGCCTGTTCTCTGGAGATGCAACGCATTTCGGGAGAAGAGAAAATCACCAATACCGCTTTCGCCATCTCCAATTCCGTATGTATAGAACTTCTTCCTCAGACTTTCCACTGTGTCGGGAGCATTCCAGTAAACGATGGCTCTCCGGTTGAAGGCCCATTTATTGCACAGACGGCGGAACGTAATATCAAACAGCGCATCCTCACCGGCAAAGGTAAGAAATTCCGGCAGGCCTCCCGCCCGTATGGCAAGAGCTTTTCGCATGGCCAGAGCACGGCAGGCAGGAAGAAAACTATTCCAGTCAACTGTATCCCAGTCATACACAAGTGTAGCTGTCAGCTGCGCAGACTGTGCATAATATATTCCACCTGTCATCTCCAATGAGGGATCTTCCTGCATTGGACCTATCATATTGGCAAAGAAACAGGGATGTAGCCTCGTTCCCGCATCAGTAAACAGCAACAGATCTGTCTGTGCTTCCTGAATGGCATAATTTCTGTTCCCCGCAACGGTGGTCTTCCTCCCAGACCGGGCCTGAGGCCCTTCTTCGGCATGGAGCAGGCGAATCGGTAATTGATACTTTTTGGCAAGATTAGTAGCGATCTGACAGGAAGAATCCGTAGAATCATGATCAATCATTAGGATTTCTGCTGGTCTGGCTGTCTGCGCAGCAAGATCCTGCATGAACTCCGAAAGCCCTTCTGCCTCATTTCTGAAAGGAATGATCACAGAAAAACGTGTTTCATCTGCGATCTGATAATCTTTGTCCAGAGTAACGCAGGGAATAGGCTTAAGATACGTCAGTCCATCGTAAGGGGAACGCATGGTATCTTTTGTTGGATCAAAAATACTCCCGGCAAGAAGGCGATTATAAATATCCCGCTTCATTGCCAGGCTGTATTTAATATTATGGTGTCTGAGCAGGAATATCTTTCCCTCTTCAGCAATCTTTGTGCGCAGTTCTCCACTTCGGGAAAGTTCCACTAGACCATCGGCAAAGGCCTCCGGTGTGTCTGCGATCCATACATTTTTGCCATGCGTGAGGCCAATGCCACTGCACCCGACCGTCGTTCCAATAACCGGAAGGCCCTGGCTCATCGCCTGGATGACCTTTACCCGCACACCACCACCACGCAGAAGTGGTGCCATCAGCATATCGGCTTCCGCAAAAATAGCGTCAAGATTTTCAACAAATCCATGAACAATAACATGAATGCCATCATGCAGGGCTAATACCTGCTGCGATGGCTTCGCGCCGACGATATGGAAAACCAGCTGGCTTTCTTCCAGACGATCCCGGAGTAACGGGAAAACCTTTTCCGCAAACCAGTTCATCCCCTCTGCGTTTGGACTCCAGTCAAACGCACCAAGCCACAACACGTTACAGGCTCCTGAACGGACCTGATACGCTTTATCAGTGACAGGGAACCCCAGAGGCAGGTGATGACGTTCCACGCGAGGAGTGACCTTGTGCATGTCGGAAGGCGAGATAAAAGTCATTGCCTCAAAATGCCACCGGTTATCAATTTCAACCTCTCTGGCATTCTTACGACTCTGCTCTGCGATCTGCTCCATACGTTCCAGGGGGAGTTTGCTCGTTGCCGGAATCCAAAATGGAAACAATTCGGATTCAATATTATGGCTTACAAGAAGCGCGGGAATGTCTGGGAAAAAATGTTTCAGATACGCCACGTGCGTAGAATGCAACTCAAGAAGCCCGATGGAAAAACGTGTTATCAGTGCCGCTGCGGCATCCACAACTCGGGCAGAATAATAGCTGATATCAAGGAAGGGGAGACCATGTTCCAGGCGTTCGCCGTAATAGGCTTCCTCCTCCTCTTCTTCTGCTGTTGCTGGAAGAGAATCCCTTACAACAACAGTCACACTGCGAAACAACTCTCCGTAACGGGTACGAAAACTCTCGACCTGATCTTTCATGTATTTATAGCCGACAATGAGGAGATGCAGTTCGTATTCCTCTGCCAGAGGGAACAGGGCATTGGCAACATACTGGGCTCCACCTGAAATGGTTGGCAGGGGAGCCATAATGCAGGTTACCAAAACAGCCTTGCCCGGTCTGTCTGAATGTTCTGTAAAATTCCAATGCCAGACACCCTGTTCAGGACATGCCTTGTCGAGATCGTAGCCCATATAAATACACCCTTTATGAATTGAAAGAATCATCTGTGAAAAAACGTTTGTAACCGTGTCTGAAACCTCCGGGCCCTTTCGCCCGTATTCCATGGATCTTCCATGAGCTGCAACACTGCTTCCCGCACACTCCATCCGTACCTCTGCAAAAAGTCAGACAACAAAAAATCATCTGTAAATTCAAGATCACAGAGAGAAAGATCTGCATCAAAAAGCCGGGGGATAGCGTCTACACAGGGAACACAGCTGCTGTCTGCCGCAAGGCAGACAACCCGCTTCCCCTGTTCAGCAAGCGAATAGACAAGCTCCAGACTTGACGGTGCCGCATGAAGCGGTTTTTCCACAGTCAACAGAACAACCTCACCCACACCCCGCCTTGTCCTGTCAATCTCTCCACGGAGTGTTTTTCCCCTGATATACCCGTATAAAGCCTGCTTCATCAAAGTATAATTGGAGCGCGTTCCCAGCCCTTCGGGAAGCTCTCCTGTATTTCGTAGTATCCGGGCAAATCTGTAAAAGTTGTTCCAGTCGCCTACTCCATTTTCACCGTCACCAACGCCGTATCTGAAAAATTTGGACCAGGCTTCCTCTCCTGATTCCGGACTGTCCCACCAGACAACAGCCTGCTGGTTAAACACCCACTGGGAACTGAAACGCCGGTACCAGATGTCAAAGAGCGTGTCCTCACCAGCATATGACAAAAATTCTGGAAACATGCCACAGCGAAGAGCAATGTGCCGTCGAATGGCCATACACCGGCACGCAGGCAGAAAGGTCTGCCAGTTTCGGGTACTCCAGTCACAGTCAAGATCATGATTTTCGCACCGGTATATCCCGCCACACAGATCCGTCTGTTCGTCATCAAGAAGCGGCCCCAGTAGATTTGCAAAAAAGTCAGGAGGAAGATGATTCCCCGCGTCGGTAAAAACAAGCAGATCAGTTTTTGCACGCCTGATGGCGTAATTCCTGTCTCCTCCCAGAGTCGCTCTTTTGCCTGCTTTTACATGTGAGGCATCAGCAGTATGCAATACCGTCACAGGCAACCCGAGAAGATCGGACTCTTCCCTGATGATCTGGCATGTATCATCAATTGAATTGCCATCAACCATAAAAATTTCTGTTGGTCTTGCTGTCTGCGCAGCAAGATCCCGCATGAATCCCCGTATGCCGGTGGCTTCATTCTTGACAGGAATGATGACAGAAAACGGAACTGAAATCTGTCCGTACCGCTTATTGACAGCGCAGGAGACTATCGGTTTCAGATGAACCAGTCCTGCATGGGGAGAAGTCAAATTAAGAGCTTCCGCAAGCGAAATGGGTGTCATAAAGGTTCCCCTGACATTAAAGACCAGAGCGCACTCGTACGGACACACTGAAGAAGGTTTTCCAGACGGCTACGTTGCCCGCAGACTAGTGAATGCCGGGAACGGTCATTACTCAGCTTTTCCGTCCAGAGAGAAACCTGTTCCTGCGAAGCCTGTTCTGAAACAAGAATTCCCTGCCCTCCAAGAGTTTCCCACATAGCGGGCTGATCAAAGGCAAGGATAGGTATCCCTCGGGACATGGCTTCTACGATGGGAACACAAAACCCTTCATGGAGACTTGGGCATAACAGGGCATATGCCCCGCTGAACAGCCGAGAGGCTTCAGCGTTATCCGTCTGACCGGCAAATCGGATATGTGCCCCTTTTTTACTGTATTCTGCTGCTTTTATTTTTATTTTTTTTTCATAAGGCCAGAACCCTGCCCCCATGATGACATATTCAAGCTCCGGAATGTACTGGCGCAACCGGTCATACAGGGCCAGCCCCCCCTCAAGGTTTTTATGTGGCACCAGTCTTCCTACAGTCAGCAGATATGGGTGCCCCGCGCCAGCGCAGACCTCCTGTTCTTCATCAAGTTGAATTCTTTTAAGAATACGTTCTGTAAACGGCGGCATATGCGCCCTGAAAACTGAAGCATCAAGATACGGGAGGACTTCACTCAGCGAATAGGCCGAATTGGCAAAAACAGCATCATTGCTCCCCAGCAGGCCCAGCAGCTTCAGTGACGTTCTACCCTCATCAAGAAGGTCAGCTATTTCGGATGAAAACGGACGGAAAAAATGTCCCGGTGTCATATTGTGGTAAAAAACGATTTTCCTCCAGCAGGGAAGACGCATCAGTCTTTCAAATCCGGGATCACCATTTGATAATTGATACAGGACGATATCATCAGGCCGGACTTCCCGAAAAAAGTCGTCATATTGCCCGTCAAGATTGATGCCTTCCATATATCTTTCAGCGTATACCGTTATCGGTATTTTTCTGGCGGGAACCTCATCGGCAAGTGACAGAACAAAATTACCAATAGCATCATTGAGATATAGATCGCTGACAAGAAGACGCAATACTCTGCCGGGCTGCATCAGACGTTCTCCCTGTCTCTGCACACGATATCAGGTGTAACCGCGTAGTAAACGATCTGAATCTGTTCCGGAATGGCCTTCTTTCCTACCTTAAGATAGGTAAGGCTTGCGTTTCCCGGCTTGAAGCGCGGAAACAGGCTCATGGGAATACCCAGTGCATATTGCAACATGCACGAAATGGGTCCCATATGACTGACAGCAAGCACAGAAGCGTTTTCCGGCATTACAGCCGCCGTTTCCTTCATCCACATGATAACCCTCTTGAATAGATCATCATGCGATTCCCCTCCGGGAAATTTTGCTGAAGGATCAAAATAAGCAAAAAAATCAGGATGTTGTTGCTCAAAGTGCGCCCGTGACCAGTCTGAAACCAGACCGGCATCCGTCTCACCAAGCCGTCTGTCCACAAAAAAGTCATTGTTTCCTGTTGCCAGTTCACCCGTCTGGCGTGCTCGTTTCCAGTGACTGACAACATACGCATCAAACGAACATTTCCTGAGAAGCATCTGGGCCTGTCTGGCCTGACGTTCTCCCTCAGCAGTCAGAGGATCGTCCGGAGTGCCTGTTACAAGCCGATGGACATTGGCTACAGCCTGTCCGTGCCGAAGCAGATAGAGTTTCATCTCCTTCACCTCATCCTCAGGTAGGTATCAGTTCCGCTGAAGCAAGCAGAGGGATGATCTTCCGGTCAAACTGAATTGACCATGAGCATTCTTCCTGCATGGCTTTCCAACATCCATATACCATTTGCGCATACTCGGATGAGCCTTTAATTGCTTCAGCATACGTCAGTGCCTTGCAAAACGCTGTGTAATCCCAGGAATCCATAATAATGCCGCAATGAAACTTTTCCACGAGTTCTGTTGCAAGAAGGATTGGTCCCGTTATGAAGGGAACCCCACAGGCCAGAGCGTCATACAGCTTGTTCGGGCAGGCATACCGTGTTCCCTCGTCAAGCGGCGCCCAGAGAACCAGAGAATAAAAATACGAGGAAAGAATGCTGAAGTATCTGTTCCCTGAAGGAATATATCCATGATAGCGAATTCTTCCAGCGTTACCTTCCCTGATCAGTACTTCCTCGTCTTTTGAAAATTCTCCAAACAATCCATAAAAATCAATCTCATATTTCTGAATATCTTCCTTCAGAAACCATTCACCGTAATTTTGTTTTTTACGCAGCCGCCCACCATAAAAGAAATCCCCTGTTCTGGCCTCAGGCAGCACAGTCCGGCATTCTTTCGGGTAGATTCTTGAGTTGTGCAACAAAACAACGTCTGTTTTCTGAGAATCCAGACCAAGTCGCGGAAGTTCCAAGCGTGCGCGATTTTCCTCGGCAAAGACAATCATATCAACATAGGGAGCAACATCACGTGGCCCCTGAAGGCACACATAACCGTTTTCATCACCATTTGAATGCTCAAGCGCATACAGAATCAAAAATGGCCTGTGCTTTTTGATATACTCTCGGAATACGACAAGAAAATACCACTGAAAAAACACCATGACATCAGGATGGAACGTTTCACAGAAGGCAAGAATTTCCTGAGCGCGCTCTTCTCTTCCTTTGGGTGTGGAATGGGAATGCTGACCAACAGGTGTTCGTATGACTCTGAACTCTGAGGGAGGGAATCCGGCCTTATCAAGAGTTACCTCAGGACGTTCCGGCTGATCTGCATCAAACAGAACTGCCTCTGCCTTCATTGCTTTCTGAAGGCTTATAACAAAACTGGGAATCTGAGGAGATCCATATCCGATGCAGGTATCAGAAATCGCAACGATTCTGTGCCCGCTCCGATCAGAGAGCATCCTATCGCACGTCATGACTTTCCTCCGGTATCTTCAGTCCCAGTTTATCCTTTATACCACGAAAACTGTAGCAGATATCTTGTTTGCAACTCACTGAGTGGCAGGCTGGCAAGAAAGGCCTTCATCTGCTCCAGAGCAGCTTGAAGCTCCACCATATCTCTGTTTTGATAAAATTCGTTTCGGGGGAAACAGGCATCAAGCGGGAAAGGTTGTTCGGGCATGGCACTGACCATACCGGGGATGTTCAAAATTCGGTCAGGGAGAGGACGTTTTTCACGGTGTGCCATCCCCATCCTGCGAATGAGTTCTATAAGACGTGGAGTTGCCGGGGTCTGGCATTCAAGAGAGTCATGCAGACATATATCCTGATGCAGAAGCCGCTTGGGATCCGGATTCAGCAATCCCTGCACAACCGGTCCCATATGTTCGGGTGCCGTTATGGTCCAGGCAGCAGGGACATAAACAGGGCTGTTTGTATAGTCAATCACAGCTGTAGGAATACCTGAAAGCATACTCTCTAGAACTACTGTTGATGGCATACTGATGACAGCGCGAACATGTTCAAGGACTTCGGAGAGTTCTTTTCCTGTGAAATCTCCCGGAGCAGATTCAAGGTTCATCCATGTCCTGATCGGATCTGTGATACGCCATTCAATCTGAATATTGTTTTGTTCGCAATATTTCCGAACATCCAAAAAGCCCCGATAAAAAGCCTGTTGCTGTTCAGATGAAAAACCAGGTGTTCTTGAACTTGCGATTAGAACAATATTTTTATCCTGTTGAGATTTTTTCTTAATAAGTCTATCCAGACGGGGGCATCCGGTGATCTCACATTTACCCCAGTTTCCCCATGCCTCCAGAAGACGTGCCTGAGACCGTCCAATACAGGCAATCTTATCTGAAAAGGCAGGCAGTAAAAACGGAACCTGTACCGCATCATTTCTGTCAAAGGGCCGATCCCAGTTGTTGCGCCATTCAAGCACTCCATCCAGAACAAGCAGTACAGGAATACCAAGGGCTTTGATATGGCGCACCATGTCAATGCTGACAGGATCATACTCACAGGTTGTAACAACAACATCAAAACTATCTGGTATTACGTGAGAAATAGAGTCTGGAGTAATGGATTGTATTGACATTCCCCACTGATCGGGATCAAAATTCAGATGATATGCAAAGCTGTCATAATGCAGCATCCCAACATGCAGTATGTCCATCATGCCTACTCCCCAAGCATATATTGCTGGTACGAATCTACAACCTGTTTTGCATCGCCCAACATCCGAACATGCCCGCTGTCAATCCAGGCAGCACGATCACAGATTTTTTCCACGCTAGCCATCGTATGTGATACTAGAATAATGGTTACATTTTTATTCTTTCTCAGCTCTTCGATGCGCTTCTCGCATTTCTGGGCAAAGGCAATATCCCCAACAGAGAGAATCTCATCGACAAGCAGGATTTCCGGTTTCAGGTGCGCAACAACGGAAAAGCCGAGTTTGGCAAACATCCCTGAGGAATACGTTCTGATGGGCTGATCAATGAATTCTTCAAGGCCGGAAAATTCTACAATTTCATCAAAATGTCTGTGCACCTCTTCTTTTCTCAGCCCCAGCAGAACCCCGTTCAGCAGTATATTTTCCCGTCCTGTCAGTTCAGGATGAAACCCGGCCCCGAGTTCCAAAAGAGGAGATACCCGGCCCTGTGTTATGACCCAGCCCTTCTCCGGTCTCAAAACACCGGCAATCAAACCAAGAAGCGTTGATTTCCCTGCACCATTTTTACCTATGAAACCAAATGTTTCACCACGATGAATTGTCAGTGACACATTATCCAGAACGATACGGCGACTTCTCAGTTCCCGTATGGCTGACGGCAAATGAAACAAAAAGGATTTGATTCCTCCAGTCAGATGATAATAAGAAGGATAACTTTTCTGAACCGAGTCAAAAATGACAATTTCATTTGTCATCACATCACCTCGGCAAATTTGTATTCAAGCTTCTTGTAGACCCAGATTCCCATCACCAGAAAGATTGCCGCATAACCTATGGACAGTAGAAGAAATTCATCGCCAAAGGTATTATTCAGCAGCAGTGCCCTCCAGCTGATAAAAAGCGGCGCTATCGGATTAATCTTGAAATAAATCAAATATTCTTTGGGTACGACATCAAGAACATACATGATGGGACATGAGAAAAACAGGATATTGACAAGAATGCCGACAAGGTTGCCTATATCCCGCAAAAAAAGATTCAGAGTTCCAAGGAGTAGGCATATTCCATAAATAGTAATAAACGTGATTAGTGTCAGAGAGGGGATGCCCCAAATCCAGTTCACTGCTGGCAACAGACCATCTGTAAGTTTGAAAACCAAAAAAACCGGAAGCGAAATAAGGAAATGCACCATATCTTGTAATACAGTGACCAGAGGAATAATGTACCGAGGAGAAGAAACCTTTTTGACCAGTGTAGGATTGGCCAGAAAAGTATGTGGTCCCTGGAGTACAGAGTTTGTAAACCACTGCCATGCAAAAAGTGCTGCAAGTAAGGCAACAAGGTAATGAGCGACTGCAAAGCGCATATATACACTGAACACGAGGTAAAATACGGCAGCCTGGGCAAGAGGATTCATGATTGACCAAAGGTAACCCAAAATACTGCTTTTATATCTGACCTCAAGCTCTTTATGCAGCAGTACACTTATCAGATCTCTGTACCATCCCCATCGGCTGCTGAAAGAAGCGTTTTGAGCAGCAGTGGTGCACGTACTGGAAATTTCTTTTGTCATCATTCCTCTCCAAGGGAAAATATATAGCGGAACTTACCACGTCTCCCGACAAACCGAAGTTCATCTGGCTGAATTTGCCGAACGGGTAGGCCGGGGAATTCCTTCTGAAGATGCTGCGCAATCCATGTGATGTCCTGTCCCTCGCCAGGTACAATATTGAGCCCCTCAGCTACCCCCTTTCTGGCGAGCACCTGGAAATCAAGAATCCCCGGACAACGATGATCAAGGACGTCCAGCAAGTAATGCGTAGGATACACATGTCCGCCAATGGAAACCTCATCATGGATACGCCCGCTCAAATGACTAACCCACCAGCCTGTATCGCGCTCATCAAGCCGTCCCAGATCTCCCATTCTATAACGGATAAGTGGCATGGCTTTGTTTCTGATGGCTGTAAATACCAGTTCTCCCACACCTTCCTGATCACAATCCGTTACTTCCGGCCAGACCAGAGAGTCCGAAACCAGCAGGTCATTGCTCTGCCTGAGCTGCTGTGCCATGACGCCAAATTCTGCAGCGCCGTAGCGGTCAGCCACTTTGCATCCAATGAAGCGCTCGATCTTCTGTTTTCGGGAGTCCAGAATGGATTCACCAGTAGAAATAAAAATGTCAAATAATCTTTTGGAGATGATATTTTTCGATTCCATATAATTAGCAAGAGCGTACATCGTTGACGCATGCCCCTGAACAGATACGGCTCGTGCCTTTTGTAGACGCCGTAAGAAATCTTCCATCTCTTTTTCGCTATGATCTTTTGTCAGAATATTCACTCGGTTTAGCAGAAAACATTTTCGCTTTTCGTATCTGATACCCTCCGGTGTAGGAGGTTCGAGAAAACGTGTGGAAAGATGAACTTCTTTCTCTCCCAGCTTCTTCCCTGCCCATTCAAGCATGAGAATATTCTGTGCGGCAGTCCAGTCCAGATCTTCCTGCGAATAATAGATCATTGTTGAGGGGCCTGTTGATCCCCCGGTTTTGCGTTCATGAAGAAACCCATTGGCATAATCTTCATGCAACATGCGCCGCCCCTGCTCCCGAATGATATCCTTCGTCAGCCATGGAAGTTCTTCAAGAGCTTCTGGTGAATCCTTCAGCCATTCTGGATGAAAGTGTTTTTTCGAAAAAAGATCACGGTAATACGGAATTTTACGGCTTGCTTCAACAACCTGTTGATAAAGACGACTGGCTGCCTGTTTTTTTCTCTCCTCAAAAGGCAAAGCAGCCTCGCGCCGTAATGCATACAGCTTTTTAAGAATGGTACGGCCACCAAAACACTCGCCAAGAGGATACAGTATGCGTGTAATATATTTCCGTAACATCGTATTGTTCCGACCTAGTTATTCATTATAAAAAAGTCCTTGATGCTCTGTACAATACGCTCTGCAGCGTGTCCATCTCCAAACGGATTTGCTGCGTGATGCTCTGGAGGCGTTGGAGAACTGAGCAACAAAGATGCTTCTGTGTACAGTGCTTCCACATCTGTTCCCAACAGCTTGCAGAAGCCAGCTTCAACGGCCTCAGGACGTTCTGTTTCTTCACGCAGGACCAAAACTCTTTTTCCAAAAGAGGGTGCTTCCTCCTGAATTCCTCCAGAATCGCTGATAACAAAATGGCATTTGTCCAGTAAATAAATAAGAGAGGCATAACCAAGAGGGTGAATAAGGAAAATATTTTCTCTGTCAGACAGCAGCAAATGAACAATGGAACTGATCCGCGGACTTAAATGAACAGGCCAGATAAAAACAGCCTGCTGGAACTGGCGTGCCAGTACAGCCACAGTATTGCAGACAGCTTCCAGCTCCTCAACAGATAGTTCCCGTCTGTGTAGAGTAATAAGAACAGCAGGACGTCCAGCACGAACGGCCTCATGAACGTTCTGTGGCAGTTCAAGGGGCGAGACACGAACCCGGTCACGCATGTAATGAAGCGCGTCAACAATGGTATTACCTGTCACACAGATGCTCTTTTCCTCAACGCCTTCCTTTCTCAGGTTCTCTGCGGCGCCAGATGTGGGAGCAAAATGAAGTGTGGCGGTCAAGCCTGCTATACGTCGGTTGAATTCTTCAGGAAACGGACTCTGTATATTATTGCTGCGCAACCCGGCCTCGACATGCCCAAAAGGAATCTGTCGATAAAAAGAACACATTGAAGAGACAAGAACGGTCGTCGTATCACCTTGCGCCAGAACAAAATCAGGTTTGATGTTCTCTAGTTCAGCATCAATCAGCGTAAACAGCCGGGAACTCAGTCCGGCGAGGCTTTGTGCCTGTGTCATGACATGTGCATCAATATCGGGAGTAATCCCAAAGGATTGCCAGGCCTGCTGCAGCATTTCACCATGCTGACCTGTGGAAAAAAGAACCGTAGACATTTTTGTTTTCTGCAATGCTCTGAAAACAGGAGCCATTTTAATGGCTTCAGGCCGTGTGCCGGCAACAATCATAATTTTTTGCACAAAATTCCCCTATCATGCAATAAAAGTCTGTCATTCAGCATTGATGAATATCTGCAAAATAAACATGACATGAGCACTATAATGTCTTTTTACTGAACAAGGTAACTCATTGAAAACATTGATATATAATAGCTATCCTGATAGATATATTTTTTCAACAGATGCCCAGATCAGGATTCACGCTTATGAAAGAATTCCTCCAAAATCACCGTAGTGCCTGTTCGTAGATTTTTTAATCACATTTGATTCTTTATAGTTGTTTATAATCAGAATAATATTTTCAATTCTTTCAGAATCAATAAAAAGTCATGTACTGATAATAATCAATTCAGGATTTCTTTTTTTCAAGATTGATCCTTAAATCATCGTCTGAAAGAGGGCTTGCCTCCATGACCAGAGTGAAATCCTGAAGATGATTTATTGGAAACTGGTCGGGATATCTTTGCGAAAGGACGTGCAGAAACTATAACAACCCGTTATTCCAATCTGTATCCTGGCTTGGAATGGTTGATGATACTTTCTGCCATCAACAGATAATTACTCTGCCTGACAAGATCCTGTAGCCATCGTGAACTTGGGAACATCACTTCTATTCTGACAACTGACTTCACACGCGAAGCTATTTCTATGCAGAACTGTCGAACACCCAAAACAACGGAAACAATGGAACATAGCAGAAAAATTGTAAAATAATCTTATATCCTTTACATCCAAAACGCAATGAGAAGGCGATAAAAACCGCTATACCTGGCAGGGCGGATGAAAAGTGATAGGGGAGTCCTCCTTTTGTCAACACTTCAGCAAGTGGAGCCAGACAAACCATCATCCAGAATAGAAAACGTTTCCAGTTCAGGGCTCCGTCGAAACAGACAACAGATGCAAGCAAAGGGGCAGGATTCGTTCTTTTCAAGGGAAGAAAAACAGGGTATGTAGGAGACACTGAGGTATCCCACGCGTACCCTGTTTTATCTTTCCGAAAGTCAGTTGGAGCGTATAAAATCGTTCTTTACCTGTTTGCTCCCCGTGTGGATGACAGGCGTGTCGTCAGCGGCATCATCTACGCCATCAAGCACGGACTGCAGTGGAAGGATGCATCTGATGAGTACGGCCCGCACAAAATGCTGACAATCGCTTTACAGGTGGATTAGGCTCGGTATTTTTAATAAAATTTTCATTGAGTTGGCAAATAAAACATTTTTTGATGGCTCCCTGATGATCGATTCCACCCATCTCAAGGTTCACCGCACGGCGCAAGCCTGCTCAATAAGGAGATTCTCCATGTCTTATAGGACGAACAAAAGGCGGACTGAATCCAAACTCCATATTATTTGTGACGGGCATGGGCGTCCTGTCCTGCTTTTGCTGACTGAAGGACAGCTCAGCAAAAAGGGGTAGCCATTCTCCAGTACCTCCTCCCCGATAACAGTACGTTTTTGGCAGACGGAGGCTACGACGCAACGTGGTTGCGTGAATCTCTGAAAGCCAGAGGGATGACGGTCTGCATGCCACCCCGAAAAAACAGAAATGAAGCATTTCCCTTTGATAATACACTGTATAAGTAACGGCATCTCATTGAAAATACATTCAGCAGGCTGAAGGACTGGTGACGTATCGCGACCCGGTATCACCGCTGTACCCATACCTTTTTCTTAGCTATCTGCTTGCTGTTACCGTTATCTTTTATCTTAATTAATGAGTCCTGACCCTAAATACTCATTTTTGTCCCCCTCTCTTCTTTCTATCGGCTAACTTTTCTTCCCCTATAGCGGGCCCATTACTATCCTTTCTACGGGTTTATCTCAAATTTTATCATAAAGGTTGGAAGCACCTTTTCCGCCATGAAAAAAGGGGTGGATTTTCTATTTCCACCCCCATTGATTTATTCTGGTGCGCCCGGCGCGATTCGAACGCACGGCCTTTAGCTCCGGAGGCTAACGCTCTATCCGACTGAGCTACGGGCGCGGAGTTTCCCCGGAAGGGGACACTACAGAGTTGGAAAGCTAGCTCTTGTGCCGCGTCCTGTCAAGCTGTATGCTCCGGTACCGGGAGCGTGCTGCGGCTCGTTTGGTGTCGGAGCCGTGTTTTTGTGTCCATCCGTTTGTTACGCTTCCCCTTCTTTTTCTTTATCTTAAGGAGTATTCCATGAGCGTTTCCGTTACTTGGTACGGTCATTCCAATTTTAAGGTTTCTTGCGGCGACGTGACTGTTTTCATAGATCCCTTCTTCACGCATAACCCTTCCTGCCCCGTGACGTGGAATGAGGCCGGGAAGCCGGATTTGGTGCTCGTTACCCATGATCACGGCGATCATACCGGTGACGCCGTGGCGATCTGCAAAAGCAGCGGCGCAACCTGCGGCTGCATCGTCGGTACGGCCGAACGCCTGATCGACGCCGGGATGCCGCAAGCCAGCATTCCCGCCGGGATCGGCTTCAATATCGGGGGCACCATCGAAGTGAAGGGCGTCCGGGTCACCATGACGCAGGCGTTCCATACTTCGGAATCCGGGGCCCCCGCAGGGTACGTCGTGACCATGCCGGACGGCTTTACCTTCTATCACGCGGGCGATACCGGCCTCTTCTCCTCGATGGAGCTGATAGGTTCGCTGTATCCGCTGGATCTGGCGCTGCTGCCCGTGGGCGGCTTCTTCACGATGGACGGGTTGCAGGCCGCCCATGCCGCGCGTCTGCTCAAGCCCAAGGCCGTGATCCCCATGCACTGGGGGACATTCCCGGTCCTTGCGAAGGACACCTCGGCTTTTGCGTCGCATCTTGCATCCGTGGCTCCCGATGTCCGCCTTGTCTCCATGAAGCCCGGTGATAGCGCCGCGTTCTAATCACGGAGGTGTCCCATGACGCTCATCGAACACGGCGAACTGGTCCGCCGCGCTTTGGAATATGTGCAGGAAGAACGCTGCCGCCGCCCGGATGCGCCGCTTTCCTCCCTGCTTGACGAAGCGGGTATGCGCTTCAATCTGACGCCGCTGGACGCGGCTCAGCTTGCCCGCCTTTTCTCCGAAAAAGGACAGGAGCCTTCCGCCCCGTGCAAACGCTAACTTCGCATCCTTACAGGACGTTGCCCGATGCCTTCGCTTCTTCAGAGACAGATATTTAAAGAAATCGCCAACCTGTTCGTTCTCGCCGTGGGGGTGCTGCTGACGCTCATCCTCATCAGCCGGGCGGTGCAGATGCGGGAACTGTTTCTGGGGCTGGATCTCGGCATCTTGGATACCGTTCTGCTGTTCGGCTATATGACCCCGCTGTTCCTCATGCTGGTGATTCCCATCGCCTGTATGCTCAGCGTCTTCCTGACCTTCCTGCGCATGAGCACGGACCGCGAGCTGGTCGCCCTGCGTGCGGGGGGCATCAACATCTATCAGATGCTTCCCGCGCCGCTCCTGTTCAGTGTGATCTGCATGTTGCTGACGCTCTGGGTATCCCTGCATTGGCTGGCGTGGGGCATGGGGCATTTCCGGGAAACGATCCTTGAAATCGCCAATACACGCGCCCGTGTCGTGGTGCAGCCCGGCGTCTTCAATACGGACTTCCCAAATCTGGTGCTTTTCGCCCGGCAGGTGAACCCCGGTGACGGGGATATGTCGCAGGTTCTGGTGGACGACCGTTCGCACCCCGAGCGCCACATGACCATCCTCGCCCCGGAAGGGCGCTTCGATACCGATACCGAGCGCGGCGAGCTGGTATTCCTGCTTGAGGACGGCAAGATCTACACCACGGATAAGAAGGGGTCCTCGGTGCTGGCCTTCGACGAATACAAAGTGCGGCTGCCGCTGGATTCCCTCTTCAAGAGCCTTGATCTCGGAGATGTGCGGCCCCGCGAGATGTCATGGAGCAAGCTCTCCAGCATCACGCGGGAGGAAGCGCTAAAAGTGGACGCCAACTACGCCAACAAGCTGGAGGTGGAGCGCCACAAGCGCTGGGCCTATCCGGTGGCGTGCATCGCCCTGACCCTCTTCGTGCTGCCGTTGGCTTCGGCCTTTGAGGGGCTGCACAGGCAGACGGGGCTCATGTTGGCCCTCGCCATGTTCTTCGTGTATTACAGCCTGATGTCGCTTGGGTTCAGTACGGGCGAGTCCGGGGCCATCCCCCCCTCCATAGGGTTGTGGGTCCCGAACATCCTGTTCCTATGCCTCGGCATCTACGGGCTATGGCTGACGGCGCATGAGCGAACGCCGCACGTGGCGACCTTCTTCCGCAACCTGCGGACACGGAGGACGTCATGAGCTTGCTTTTCCGCTATCTGACCAAGAACAACGCGATGATCCTGCTGCCGACCCTTGCCGTCGGCATCGGCCTGTATGTGCTTACGGACCTGTTCGAGCGTCTCGACAACTTCATCGAGGCCGGGCTGTCCGTGGGCATGGTGCTCACCTACTTCGTCGTGAAGATGCCGCTCGTGATTTCGCAGATCCTGCCGGTGATCTTCCTGCTGTCCACGGTCATCCAACTGTGCATCATGGCTCGCAGCCGCGAACTGACGGCGTTGCAGGCCGGGGGCATCTCCCTCGGCGTGGTGGCAAACTCCATGATCCTTTGCGGCATTTTCTGGGGCGGCGTCCAGCTTGGTTTCTCCGAATATCTGGGCGTTGCCGGGGAACGCGAGTCCGCCCGCATCTGGCAGGAAGAGGTCCGCAAGAAGAACCTCGCGGCAACGGTGCTGAAGGATGTCTGGTTTACGGATGGGGACTGGATCGTCTCGCTCGGCACGCTTGATCCCCAGGCGCACGGCACAGGCTTTTCCGGGTATGAACTGTCCGACGACGGCCTGAGCATCAAGCGCATCGTGCAGGCGTCCACGTTCACCGCCGAGCCCAACCACTGGGCCTTGCAGAATGTGCGCGTCTACACGCCCGACACCTTCACGCAGGAGCAAGAGCCGGATTTCGTCCTCCCGCTCAGGCAGGATCCCGAAACCTTCCGGCTCGTCAGTACGGGCACGAAGCCGCAGCAGTTGCCGCTCTGGCAGCTTGGGGACGCCATCAGCCAGTTGAAATCTTCCGGTTCCAACGTGGAGGCGCTCCGTACGGCGTGGCACGCCAAGCTGGCCTATGCGGCATCGATTCTGGTCATGGCCTTCGTGGCGACGGCCATTGTCTCGTGGAAGGACAACATCTATATCGCCGTGACCGTCGCGCTGCTGTGCACGTTCCTGTACTTCGCGGTGTATACCCTCGGTACGACGCTTGGGCAGCGCGGCATCCTGCACCCGTTCCTCGCCGCGTGGACCGCCAACCTCATCGCGCTGTTCTTTGCGTTTTGGCGGCTTATCCCCTTGCTGCTGCGAAGGGAATAATTCACCGGAACCTTTTAAAGATTTGAGGGGCGAGAGAAACGTTCTGAAGAAGGGGGGAGCCCCCACGTTTCCCTCGCCCCCTCCAACCTTCCCTCCACTCCCTTCAAAGCCTTTTCCCTTTATCGAATCCCACTCGACCGCTTTTCCTGTGGCAGACAAATGTGTTCTTTGGGGTTGACGAGGGAGCTGTTTTTTGAACGGGGCCAGCGGGAAAAGGCGTCCTTTCGTGGGCGCAGTCTTGATATGAATCCCGCTTGAAGCCTTTCAACATTGAAATACGTATTCCCCAGAAGGAAAGCAGACTCAAGAAAGATTACGAACAGGGATTCGATAAAGTCGAAAGTCTTTGAAGAGGAGAGGGTGGGGTTTGGGGAGGGGGAGGAGAAACTTTCTCCAGAAAGTTTCTCCT
>OGXY01000467.1_pt1 | contig 36895 bp, 29 predicted proteins | sample 1576411 | NCBI WGS metagenome assembly OGXY01 (sample SAMEA3541498, study PRJEB24748) | human gut metagenome | biome: human gut; feature: human-associated habitat; material: faeces | place: China | collected 2012 | reverse complement strand
ATAATCTTTCTTCCTGCAAATTCCCAAATGGAAGATTCAATAGTTTTTCTTGATAGAATTCACCACGTTGATAATCGCTTTATCAACCGAGACACATTAGAAAATCAACGTTTATTTTCTTTAAGCGATTATGGTTTCTATATGTTAACATTCAAATTGTCGGTACATTTTTCACGCATACAAGAGAAGGTTAATAGAAGTAGTATTGCTAATTAACTTTTATGGGGCAACAAGAATATGACAATTTCAAAAGTCTAATTCGGGAATGGCTCGACAGCCACCCCGATGAATATGCCAAGTTCGTAGAAGAAATGAACGGAAAAAACTATGAAGGCTTTCAAAAGGTCTTGAAGTTAGCCATAAGACTGGTACCACAATACAAAAAAGCCACCCGTAGACGGATAAGCGATGACACAACTTCTACTTTTACGAATTTGGAAAATGTTCTCGTCAAATCAAACCTTGCAGAAAAAATTGTAACTGAATTTAACAATTCAAGTAAAAAGAACATTCTTCCAGCTACGCTCGCATGGCTATATTACGGACGTTGTTATGAATGTATGGTGGAGCAGGGAAAGGCACTGATGAAAAGAAAAGATATATTCCAAGTGCACAAATGGTTGATTTCTTTCATGCTTAAGGTTATAATCCAAAAGAGTATAGCTATCGGAGCAAGAAGCAAACAAGATTGGGTAAATTTTGAGAGACAGCAGAAAGCTATTGAAGAAAATAGGATTATTGAATGGTCTATAGAAGATGAAGAAGATTATCCCAATGGCGAAGATGAAAGTATAGAAGAGGGAGAAAGTGTTCCCGAAGAAACACATAAGACAGTAGGGCGCAAAGCTGATACACGCACATTACCCGAACTTTTGATAGAGAACCAAGAAATACTTATCGGGAAAATAGGTACACGACTAAAGACACATACCACTGAAACTGACATTGCACGCTTGTACATTGCACTGGTGGAATATCGTTTCATGCGCCAGTGCCCGATGAAGACTTTCAGAAACGCATTGCAAAAGCAGTTCGAAGAACTTAATATTGTACACGAAAGGGGTATTCAAAAAGCATACAAGACCCTTATTTCACCATACGGAAGCAGCAGGAAACTGATGAAAGATATAGGTGAAGACCATACCGCCATAGAAGAATTAAAGGCTTATCTATCCGTTTAAAATTCGTTTAATTCGTTTTTAGATTTTACGAATTTAACGCATTGACAATCATTGATTTACGATTATTTTTCGTTATATATTTGCGCCACTATCCTAATCGGGGTAGTGGCTTTTCGTTTATAATGCTGCCAAAACGAGAGGCCTTACAACTGGCAGTTTTAAGAAGCCTATGACAGATTTATTGGCAATTATTCAGAACGGAAACGGCAACATCAAGCTGGAAGTTACAGGGGAAGATTTGCTCATGTTCTCCAACCAGCTAATCAGCCGCGCAAAGTATGAACTTTCTACCGCCATTGCAGAAGCACGGAAAGAAAGGTATCTCACTAAAGAGGAAGTAAAACAGATGTGCGATGTATGCGACACCACACTTTGGCACTGGTCAAAAAAGAACTACCTCAAACCTATAAAGGTCGGCAACAAGGTCAAATACCGCCTATCGGATATTCAGAAAATTTTAGGTGAACGCAATCCGTCAGTCTAAACCTATGGGAAAAGAAGAATATATCCGCGTGGGAACAACCTTGTACAAGGTCGTAAACCAGCCCCGAATCAATGGTGGACACGTAAAGAAGCGTGTTGTATGGAACAACGAAACCTTGCGGCAGGACTATGGAAAGGACTATATGGCAACCGTTCCGAAATATGACGGTTTCTGTACCGTTCCCGACCATTTGAACTATCGACAAGTAATTGACGGATTTCTAAACCTCTACGAACCGATAGGATGCAGACCGCAGGAAGGTGATTTTTCACACATCCAGTCTTTGGTACAGCACATTTTCGGCGACCAATACGAAATAGGGCTGGACTACCTGCAACTGCTGTATTTACACCCGATACAAAAGTTGCCGATACTTCTCCTTGTGTCAGAAGAACGGAATACAGGCAAAAGTACATTTCTGAACTTTCTGAAAGCCGTATTTGAGAACAACGTAACATTCAACACTAATGAAGATTTCCGAAGCCAGTTTAACTCCGACTGGGCAGGGAAACTACTCATCATGGTGGACGAAGTACTACTCAATCGCAGGGAAGACAGCGAAAGATTGAAAAATCTAAGTACCACTTTCTCCTACAAGGTAGAAGCAAAAGGTAAAGACCGTTCAGAGATAACCTTCTTTGCCAAGTTCGTATTGTGTTCCAACAATGAGCATTTACCCATACTTATAGATACTGGAGAAACACGCTATTGGGTACGAAAAATTGAGCCGTTACAAAACGATGATACCGACTTTCTACAAAAGCTAAAGGATGAAATCCCTGCTTTTCTGCACTTCCTAACAAATCGAAAGCTTTCCACGAAGCAGGAAAGCCGTATGTGGTTCAATCCAAAACTGACACATACCGCAGCATTGCAGAAGATTATCCGTAGTAACCGCAACCGTGTGGAAATAGAAATGACCGAATTGTTTCTTGACATCATGGCGAGCATGAATGTGGAGAGCGTTTCTTTCTGTTTGAACGACCTTATGCCCCTGCTCCTTTACTCACAAGTAAAGGCAGAGAAGTATCAAGTACGGAAAGTGGTGCAGGAAGCATGGAAACTGAATCCTGCATCAAACTCACTTTCCTATACTACTTATGAGATAGCCGCCAGTCGTGAATGTCACTATGCACCAACAAGGAAGATAGGACGGTTCTACACGATAACCAAAGAACGGCTGGCAGCAATCTAATTATTTTAATGAAATGATGAAAAGAAGTACTAATAAGCTAACTATCAATAATATATATATTCATCAAGCACTCATCAAAAATATATTGCCGATGAAAAGAGAAAGTAAGTCTAAACATCATTCTCTTTTGGCAAGTATTCTGATGAGAAAATGATGAAACAATATAGTATTGGTTTTCAACCGTTTGAGACAGTTTTTCATCAAATCATCGTTTTTCATTCACTTCTAAATTTACAGAGAATATGACAACAGAAGAAGCAAAAAATATAAGAATCGCAGATTATCTGCATAGTTTGGGGTACTCACCTGTAAAACAGCAGGGAGCAAATTTGTGGTACAAATCACCGTTTCGGGAAGAAGCCGAAGCATCATTCAAGGTAAACACCGAGCACAACCAGTGGTTTGACTTTGGTATTGGCAAGGGTGGAAACATCATCGCACTGGCAGAACATCTTTATTCTACAGACAGCGTGCCATACATTTTGAAGCGAATAGAGGAACAGACACCACACGTGCGCCCTGTGTCCTTTTCTTTTCGTCGGCAGCCTTCCATCGAGCCGAGTTTTCAGCAGTTGGAGATTGTGCCGCTTTCTTCCCCTGCCCTGCTTGCCTACTTGCAGGAAAGGGGAATAAATACAGTACTGGCGAAAAGAGAATGTCGTGAAGCACATTTCACCAACAATGGCAAGCGATATTTCGCTATTGCTTTTCCAAATATGTCGGGAGGTTATGAGATACGCAACAGATATTTCAAGGGTTGCATCGCACCGAAAGAAATATCCCACATTAAACAGCTGGGAGAGCCGAGGGAAACTTGCTATGCCTTCGAGGGGTTCATGGACTATCTTTCTTTCCTCACCCTACGTTTGGAGAGTTATCCTGCCAATCCGAATTTTGACAGACAGGACTATATGATACTGAACTCCGTAACCAATGTTTCCAAAGCCTTATATCCGTTGGGAAGTTATGAACGAATCCATTGTTTCTTTGACAATGACCGTGCAGGAATGGAAGCCATTCAACAAATCCGTAAAGAGTACGGCAGCAGTGTCGAAATTCGTGATGCATCACATATATACAGCGGATGCAAAGACCTCAACGAGTATTTACAAAAACAGACAACAGAGAAACATGGGAAGGCGATATGTCAAAAACAGAATGACACTATAGAGCACAGAGATACGCACATGAAAAACGCCACTCCGACCAAGCGCAACAAAGGTTTCAGAATGTAGCCGACACACGCCCCACAGATTTTTCAAAAAAGTCATAGCTTATTAGGGGATTTTTCGAGCCGCATTACAAGTAATGCTAAAAATCCCCTAATAAGCCAACGGGGTTCCACCCCTCTGGACACCCCCGATGAACGGCAGAGCCGTTCAGAGAGAGCAGGGAAAACATTGTATAACGAATAAAGAAGAAAGGAGATATATGGGATATGCAGTATTGCATCTTGACAAAGCACATGGAGCGGACACTAAGATGTCCGACCACATCGAAAGAAAAACCATTCCGAATAACGCAGACCCGACACGGACACACCTCAACCGTGAACTGATAGTGTTCCCCGAAGGAGTGGCAAACCGTAACCAAGCCATTAGCCAGCGACTGGAAAGCGCAGGACTAACACGCAAAATAGGAATAAACCAAGTACGTGTTATCCGTATCGTGGTTTCGGGAAGCCCCGAAGACATGAAGAAGATAGAACAGACTGGCAGACTTGACGAATGGTGCAGGGACAACGTGGATTGGCTGAAACAGACATACGGTAGCGAAAATATCGTATCGGCTGTATTGCACATGGACGAAAAGACACCACACATCCATGCAACCCTCATCCCGATAGTCAGAAGCGAGCGTAAAAAGAAAAAATCGGAAGAACAGGCAAAAAAGAAATACCGCAAAAAGCCAACCGATGCGCCACGGCTTTCAGCCAACGACATCATGACACGGCAGAGATTAAAGAACTACCAAGACGAGTACGCCCTTGCCATGAGCAAATACGGTCTGAAACGTGGTATTGTCGGCTCGGATGCACGACACATCTCCACAAACCAGTATTATCGTGACCTGCTAAATCAGACAGAAGATATACAAGAGGACATCAGTCTATTGCTCGAACAGAGAGAAACAGCGGAACAAGCTCTTGCCAAAATCAAGAATGAAGCTAAGACCGAGAAGCTAAAAAATACAGCCACGGACACAATGACCGCAATAGCAAGCGGAGTAGGTTCTCTTTTCGGAAGCGGTAAACTGAAAGAACTGGAACAGACCAATGTCATGCTGCATGAAGAGATAACCAAACGTGACAAAAGTATTGAACACCTGCATAAGAAAATCGAGCAGTTACAGGAACAGCACAGCCAGCTGTTACAGAACGTAAAGGAAACCCACCAACAGGAACTTAAAGCTAAAGATAAGGAAATATCGCAACTCGGCAACATTATTGCTAAGGCTTTCAAGTGGTTTCCAATACTCAAGGAAATGCTAAGAATGGAGAAGTTTTGCCGATTTATCGGATTTACACAAGAAATGACCGACAGCCTCATAATCAAAAAAGAAGCATTGGTGTGCAGTGGCAAAATCTATTCAGAAGTACACAAACAAAAGTTTGAAGTCAAGGATGACACATTCAAGGTAGAGAAAGACAGAGCCGATGATACAAAATTAGTACTAACCATCAATAAGCAACTAATTTCCGAGTGGTTCAGAGAACAAGCAGAAAAGTTTTATCAAAGCATCCCCCAAAGCATGCAAGTAGAAAAGAGAAAACAAGGACTTAAATTATAAGGTATGAAGCAGCGGAAGCCCCTGCCATTCTCCTACACTCAATTTAAATCTCAATCAGAATTAAATTGCGAAAACGACATACTTAATATTTGATAACAGATACTACACACATGCCATTTTCGCAATATATTTTTGTGTAACTATACATGAAAAACAAATGAATAAGCCTTGTTTCGAAGCTATTTTTGATAAAATTTCAGATAGTTATGAATAAAATCGTTCCCTATCTTAGAAATAATTTCTTCAATTTGGCTATCTGTATATCCAGTCTTTTCCTGAATAAAAGCACGATAAGAAGGAGATATTTCTTCCACTAACCTATACTTACCATTACACTTTTCCACCACAGACCAAGGAGTGAATGTTTCTATCTGGTTACAATCAACATTATGCTTTGGCATATCTTTAAGTGCACAGACCCCCACTTTCTTAAAGTTACCATCATTCAATTCTCTCATAATTGGAACTTCAACATTCTTATTTGAATGCAAATGTTGATGACAATACTGACAAAGAGTTATAAGGTCTTCGTCATCATACTCCCATAATTCACGTCCATTAACATAACGTTTATGGTGGACATTCAAAATTGGCATAACAATTTTCTTACCATACCCTAAATTTATAGATACACCTATATTATACATAGAATTTGCAATATGATATTCACCAGTGTATTTATCATATGAATGAATTTCAACATAATTTTGTTTATCTACGACTACTGTGTCTAATGAAGGATTAAAGCATTGGCAGCATTGGCAGGTATAATTATCACGTTTTAAGATTTCATTTCTTTTCTGTATCCACTCCTCTGCATCATAATTATAGACCAACTTAACGCCTTCTCTCGCATGGGGCTCCTGTATATCCAATAATTCATTTTCATTAGAAAGAGGTGTACATACATCACTAATGGATAAAGGCGTGCTTTTATCTCCACTTTGCTCCTTCTCCTCATCATTATTAAAAAGACAAGGCTTTCCAGATAAAAACTTCTTCCACTCTAAATTATAAGTTCGAATACCTGCATCTCGTGCTGAAGTAAAATTATCGTATTCAAAATTCGCCAAACATCTATTGCAATAATCTACAGCTCCGTATTTTTCCCCCAGTCTGACAGCCACAATACCAATCTCTGCAGCCTCCCCTATTTCATCATATTTAATAGGTATTTTTTCTGTCCAATCTTCATCTTTATTTGTCAATAGCAGTTCCCAATCATCTATATTGTAATGTTCTTTACTAAAAAAACAGCTATATAACCCCCATTTATGATTGATACAGACATTAACGTATTGTTTATAATAATTATTTGTAGTTACATCGTCATACAATACATGGCTAACAAACCTTCCCTCTTTCGTTGCTACTCGATATTTCCCATTCTGTTCTACTGCTATTAAATGATTTGTGAGTTTCTTTATACCATTTTTTGAGAAAGGAATAAGCACATCTCCTTTAGGGTCAAACAAAGCGTATTCATCATTTAAAGAAGCAATAATAAAACAAGAATTAAGTAATACCAACTTATCATATTTGATTTGAATAACTTCGCGACCTTCAATAGCAACAAGTCCCACTTTATTATTTAACTGTGCTCCAAAACATGATATAGAGATACTATTACCTTCTACATCGTCAATATTTATTGAATCTGATTTATAATATAAACCAAAACATAACTTATCATACTTTATAGAAGTAACAAGAACACCTTTTTCATTCGCTATTCCCATTTTCTCTTTTTCCTCAACAATCCATAATCCGCAATTTAAATGTTCCAATTTATAGCGACATGGCAAAACCTCTATTCCTTCATCATTAACAATCCCACTTCCTTCTCCTTTTTTAGAAACTTCTATCAGTCCACCAAAGCTATCATTATAAGCAAATGCAGAATCATAGATTAATGGAACCAAATATTTTTCATTTGCATTAAGAAAGCCAGTTTTTCCATTATAAAAGCACTTTCCACCTTGCAAGTTCTCCAATGTAGATCCCACATTAACCATAAACAAACTATCATTTACCTTAACTTTGATATCATAAATACCATTTTTTATCTTATACGCTAATTCCCTTTCGTGTTTTTCTTGCATCCTATCCCATTTTCTCTTATTTTGTATAGCTGTAAGCCAACTATTAATAAGAGAAATACCTAATAAAGCACCTAATACAATTACTATAGCTAATACTACATTCATAGTCAGTTGTATTAAAACATAAAATTAAATCCTTTTTTACGAGAAAGATTATACTTCTCTATTTCTAAAAAAAGCGACTTTTTCAATTGCATTGCCATGAAAGCTAAAAAAGACTGATCTACTTCATCGTCTTGCGACTGCCTTAAAGAAAGAATATAATCGGCTCTATCTTCCTTAAAGATTTTCATCGGAAAAAGGTGATAGCAAAACTGGATATAGTTCATCAATAAACGAGCAGTTCTTCCATTGCCATCTACCCACGGATGAATAGTTACTAAATTGAGATGTGCATTAAAACTTAATTCGTATTGTTCCCGAAATGTTCCCACCGTTTTTTGTTTTTCCTGCAAAATAGTACAAAGTTCTTCTACATTAGCAGGTACTTTTTGATAATTCATATAAGAACGTCCACCAACACCAGCCGTAACACCACATAAACGATACTCACCTTTGGAAGAATCAAAAGAACCGCCCATTACATTATGCACACTTCCAGTAGTACGCATTAGTGTAGCATTCAACTTTTGCAAGAAAGTAGGGGTAATCACTGTATCTTGTTCGCTTTCCTCTTTGGCAAGTTCATACGCTTTCTTTAAATCCTTATTCATCAGATGATACACCAACGGTTTTCCTTTGGCAGTTACCCCTTCATCAAAAAGAAGCTGCGTATCTATTTCAGTAAGAGTAGAGCCTTCAATAGCCGTAGAATGGGCAATAAGAGAATAGAGGTAGTACTTCTCATAGTCCACCGACTGACTGATACCAAGTTTCTGAAACTCTTGATACAGTTCTTCTATCTCCTGCCAAATATCCTTTTCCATGAGAAGCTATCTTTAAATTGTTATTTTTCCCAAAATTACTCTGATTTTATACTCCAACAAAAGGAAACGACATATTTTTAAGGAAAGAAAGATTTTGTTTAAGGATGATTGGGAACAATTTGGGAACAAATGCTTTAAAGCAGAAAAGCTAAATGATTGGTGTTTAATCATTTAGCTTTCCACATGGTACCCAGACCCGGTACAAGCCATAGAAATCATAGGAAAATAAAAGAAATTATCTTCCTTATTATCAATCACTTGAGTATTTCCTATTTTCTCTATTTTTGCCATATTTTGCCCATTTTCCGTTATTCAGTACACTTTTAGTACACTTTGAAATATCATTTTCTTTTGTACCTTTGCAATATCAGAAAACAAAAGAAAATCAACTATTTAGCGTAATCACCTGGTTATGGTACCTAAATCGGGATAAAACCTCTAAACAATGGCAAAGTTAGAAAATAAAACGAAAGAAAACCCCAAGTTAGAGCAAAATAAGCTCTCGGATGGTAGAATTAGCCTTTACTTAGAGTATTATTTAGGTAGAGAGGAAAAGCCCGTATTAGATGAAAACGACAATCAAGTGTACTATGATAGTGGAAAGATGCAAGGCAAGCCCAAGTTTGCAGTAAAGCATAACAGGCGAAAAGAAAACCTTAGTCTGTATCTGATAGATAAGCCCCGTACCCCTGCGGAACGTCAGCAGAACAAAGAAACGTTGGAGCTTGCCACAAAAATACGTGCAGAGCGTGAACAGGAATTCAAGGAAAGTATGTTGGGCTATCGATTGAAGAAAGACCGAACCATCAACTTTTTGGACTACTTTCAAGCCTATATAAACGGCTATACAAAGAAAGATTTACGGATGGTACAAATTGCACTTAGCCGTTTCAAAGACTTTCTGAAAGAGCAATACCCTATCTATGAGTTCAACATCAAACCGGAACTTATCACTAAGGATATGATAGTGCAGTTTGTGGATTATCTACAATCCCGAAGCGTGGGTGAAGGAGCAAAAAGCATCTATCAGCGTTTCAAGAAGGTGGTGCGCTATGCCATCGACCATGATGTTATGCTGAAAGACCCATGCAAAGATGTTTCATGCAAAGTGGATGAGCAAATATTACGGAAAGATGTACTTTCGTTGGAAGAGATTCAGGCACTTATCAACTGCCATTACGAAAACGAGAATCCGAATGTAAGACGTGCGTTCATCTTCTGTCTATACAGCGGGCTACGCTTTTGCGATGTGAAAGACCTTACCTATAAGAACATAGACTATTCCAACAAGCTGCTCAAATTTGAGCAAACTAAAACAAAAGGTCATTCTGCAAACAGTGGCGTAATCATTCCGCTAAATAGCGGTTTGCTTTCTATTGTAGGCGAACCGCCTGCCAATGGCAATAAGGACGAACTTATCTTCAATTTGCCCTCGTATGAAAGCTGTTGCAAGTCAGTGAAGCGTTGGGTAAAAAGAACCGGAATAGATAAGCATATCAGCTGGCATTGCGCCCGGCATTCATTCGCTGTGAATATTCTGAATAATGGGGCAAATATCAAGACTGTAGCCAGTTTGCTTGGTCATAGTGGATTGAAGCATACGGAGAAATATACCCGTGCAGTAGATAAGTTGAAAGAGGAAGCTATAAATAGCTTGCCGGAATTAAAACTTTGAGAATAAAAGTAGTAACTTTGCACAAAACACCAAACATGAGTTTTGAATCATTAATCAATCAGATTGTATTAATGTGTATAGCGTTAAACATAGGAATTCGGCGGTTGTTGACCGCCAAATTTGCTATATTCAATTCGGCAGATGCCATCCGCCGAATTAGAGGTCTTACATTCGGCACTCGGCAAGTGCCGAATATATGGCAGACTAGAAATTAGTCTATTATTGTCACAAAAACATCTTATAAATCATGGAACTACAAGTCATTCAGAATAAAATATATGAAATAAGAGGGCAAAAAGTGATGCTCGACTTTGATTTAGCAGAACTTTATGGAAGCGAAACCAAGCGACTAAAAGAGGCAGTAAGAAGAAACCTCAAACGCTTTCCTTGCGATTTCATGTTTGAATTAACCAAGGAAGAGTTTGAAAGTTTGAGGTCGCAAATTGCGTCCTCAAACAAAAGAGGTGGTACGCGCTATATGCCTTTTGCCTTTACAGAACAAGGTGTTGCCATGCTTTCATCTGTATTAAATAGCGAAGCAGCTATTGAAATAAATATATCCATCATGCGTGCTTTTGTTACTGTACGCCAATATTTGTCTTCTGTAAATAACACAACTAAGGAAATCGAAGAATTAAAGCAGCGCATGAAAATGCTGGAAGAAGGCAATGAAGACACAATAGCAGCAGTTAATGACCTTAGTGAAGATACCCGAAAAGAACTTGATGATATTTACTTAGCATTATCACAGTTGGCAGATAAACAGAAGCAAATCAACCAGCAAAGAGAACGTAAACCTATTGGATTTATCCAATATGATAATGATTAACTCAACTTCTAATCATACAATATAGGTTCAAATCTTATAATAACTACTTAAAAAATCAATTATGTATCTCATTCTGCTTTTAGTTGGCGCTTTCATTCTGTTTATTACTGCAATAAAAATAGCAGTATGGTATGAAAAGGTACACAGAAAATATGTAAACTGGAAAGAATGGAAATATAATGATAAAATAAACCTGCAAAGAATAAGACGAAAGAATTATGATTTCTGTCTAAAGATTTCAAAAGATACACTTTTAGTGAATGTTGGCGGCAAATCTATCGACCACCCCACATTTAAGACGATAGAAAATGGCCGAAGTGCTATATTCGATTATAAGGATAAACCTATTACTTCATTCAGATTCCGTTCTGTAGACATTTGGGTAGATAAATGTATCATTGCACAATCTATAAAAACGGCTAAGTGGGGAGCATATACAGTAAAAGGAGATGTTATAATAGAAGAAAAGTATGATAGCATTAAGGCTGGAGAAATAAATGGCTCTATTTACTATATTGCAACTTTCAATAAAAAACAATGTATAATAAATGAAAAAGGGAATATTACAACGAAATTTTACGATAAGATTATTTCTGAAGAACCTCCCTGTGATTGGTTCTCTATATACAACGGAGAACTTCTGAAAGATACAGCTATATTTATTGTTCAAGAAAACCAGAAATATGGTTTATTAAACTCCAATTCTGAGATTATTATTCCCATTAAGCAGGACAAAATACATATACTGGGAAACTTAACATTCATAGTACAGAGCAATAACAAAGAAACCATTAAATACGCACTATATAATAAAGAAGGGAAAGTATTACTACCATATCATAGTGACAAACTTGAAGTCCTATCCAGCAATTTAATAAGAAGGAATAATAAAAACGGAGTTTATATATTAAATAGTTATGGAGCGCAAATTTCTAATATAGCATACAAAAAAATAGAATCAAACTATTCACCTATTTTAAGTCCTCCATTCTATAATGCATATTTATCAGATGGGAAATGCGGCTACTACAATCACGAATGGAAAGAAATTCTACCTTGCATATATGACTGCATAAAGTTCCCACTGATAAAGGATAATATCATTGCTGTTTCTATGCACGGCAAGTTTGGGATTGTGAATTTCGACAATAAAGCACTAACAGAGTTTATCTATGACACAGCAGAGGATGCTCAAAAAGCATTATTCCAAATCCAAAAGAATTGTTTGCAAGAACAAATTGAAAAGAAGGACACTACAGATTACTACAATATTTACGAATCAAAAGAATGGAAGAATAAAAGAGAAAAAATACTAAAACGAGACAATTATACATGCCAATGCTGCCATTGTAGTAATCCTTCACTTGGAGACGTTATTGTTGAAAAAGGAAGATATATTGAAGTACATTCCTATGATATGCACACAGGCAATTATCATATTGGCAGTGAGAAATATGATATTAATTTAGATATAAACTTAGGATATGGGAAAAAAATAGTAATGCCAATACTAAATGTTCATCATAAGTTATACATTATTGACCGTGAAATTTGGGAATATGACGATGATGATCTTATAACACTTTGCCAAAAGTGCCATCAAACACTTCATTCTTCCGAAGAGATAGAAATCCCTATAGTAAAAGAAATAACAAAAGGACGCTTTGTTAAAATAGATAAATGTACTGCCAAACCAACTCTCCAGACATTCAATCCTAGGCAAATTGAAACATTTCCTTCATGGTCTGTGGTAGAAAAAAGGAATCATAAATATGAATTTGCAGAAAAAATTGAGCCTTCTTGCTCTATCATATATATTGAGAATCCTAACTTCAATAAAGAGCAATCTCAAAAGTATGCCACAGAAATATTGCAAGATTTTATCCAAAACAAGCTTAAATATACATCCAAGAATGAAATGTCAACCACTACTTGATAAATATAAAATTATAAGAGTGTTTTTAAAAATTCCAGAAACGTTCATCTTGCTGATCCATATCCAAACCATCATTATAATACCTCCAATCGTATGAATCTGCCGAATCATCGGACATACTCTCTCTTACTTCTTCATAATGTTCATCCTCCCAAAGATATTTAAAATCTTCATAATATGGATACCAAAAACGATTAATATCATTGTCATTATGAGGTATGTGCTTCCAATACTGTGCAATCAATATTTTATGTTCCTCACTTAACTCAATAGTTCTCCAACCATCAAATGATTCAAAAATTGGATATAACAATTCATACAACTGAGACCCAGTTACTTTTACCATATCCTCTTGACAAATAGCATCTTCGTAGAACTTCAATAGACAGCATTGGCATTGATATATATCATCTTCTTCGTCATATTTAATAATTTTAAATCCTATAGCTATATTATTATATGGATTAGTAATCAAGTTAAATTGTGGCTTCAGCAATTCTTTTGCAACATTTCTTATACCAACTAAGCCACTTTCATTTTGAATAAAAAACAACTCACTATTTATTGATTTTATATCTATATATGTTGGAGCAATAACCATTCGCTCATTGCAAAAAACAATTCCTTTCAATCGCACTATTGAACCATCAGTCTTTACAAATTCTTTACTTGTACCATACACTACAGCGGTGTCATTTATAGAAGAAGCCGAACAGACACTAATTCCCTTTATTATCTTATCATCTTCACTATATCTTTTTCCTTTGCACAATTTAGGAGATTCCCCTATAAGCAGGCCTTCACCCACAGGTAAATTGTTACATAGAAAATCAAATTCATATTCTATTTCTTCACGAGTTTCATTTATTAAATGTCTAGAAATAAATGATATCAAATCTTTATCTACAATGACAGAACACATTTTATCACAATTTAATTCTTTTACTAATTCGTCACCATATTCAATTTCAGTGTTTCCCCAATAAGTTGTTTTCCAATAAGATTTAACAACTATTCCAAAATTAAGAATAAAATAATTAGTTCCGATTTGACAGTTATTAAATCCACCTATAATCATAGTACCTTCTAAATCGTATAAATCATATGTTCCATAATATCTATCCACGAACTCATCACCACATTTATATTCATCATCTCCAGCTATAAAATACTTATTAATATGATGGATAGCATGATACTTTACGGGAATTATCTCTTTACCTTGCCAATTGCAGCATCCCCATACTCCATTCCACGTACAATCAGGTTCAGCTTCTTCTATAGCTCCAAAATTTACATAAACATAGTCCCAATTTCCACTTCGTACTATTTTAGAATATATTGTAGGGATGATTTCCCGTCCATCAAAATCCACCAACCCCTTACGGTGATTATCAGCATCCTCTACAAGTATAGTCCTTCTACACAACATATCATTAGAAACTTCTCTTGGAAACTCTAATATTGGAATAGGATTACTATATTTTATCCGAAAAAACTCCTTTCCTGATGAATCAATGACTCCCCATCTATTACCCAATAAAACATCATACTTATTTCCATTAGCTTCCGCTCTTTTCTCAAATTTATCATAAACAAAAGGAATAATATCCCAACCTTCTGAATTTACCACACCATATTTTCCTTCATGCCTACAAAGCAATCTGCCATTCTCCAAAAGAACAATTGGCACCTCAGACCAAATGTCATAATTATCACAATCATAATCATCTACCACTATATACTCATTTTCATCCATCTTGGCTGAGTAGAAATTCATATTATCAACATCCTTAAATAGATGATTATATTCTAATGCGTCATGACATTCAACAAACAAAGGCTTATCCATAGCTATTTTCATTTTATCTCTACACAAAAGTAACAAAGAGTTTGCAATTAAGCTCATCAATCCATTAAAATCCTCCTAAAAGCACTCCATTTATTTAATATGCCAATTTAATAAGCTGTTAGACTACGATAAAAGAGCCAAAACAATGAGTATCATTTGCTCTGGCTCTCTATTCTTTATGGATTTCCTAACTTATCCGCTTTTTTTCTTAGCTGCTCAGCTCGTTCATTCAAAAGCCTTGCCCTTTCCAGTGTTTCCGCTTGCTTCCTACTACGATATTCAAAACCAATCACTGAATCAGTCAGGATTTTGATAAAAGCGTTATCACGTTCCCTGCTGAAATTCATCTCCAGCAAATTGATGTCGCTTCCCTCTGCCTTTCCTTTCATCAGGAGATAACGGTATTTTATATCATTATCCTGTAGCTCCTGCATACGTTCTGCAAAACGGATATTCAATGTCAACGATACAAGGCAAACGATTATTCCTGCCAAAAGAAGAAAGAACTTGGGTTGCAGGTAGGAAGTTATCCGATTGAGGATTCTATCCTGCCAAGAAGCAGGCTTTGTTTCTTCATCTTTCCGTGTATCGTAAGCAGCCAGTGCATCCATCAAAGATTTCAGGCAAGCATAAGAAGCCGTCACATATTTTTTGACGTATTCAAGGGATTGCCGTTGTTCCTGTTCCCCTTTCCTCATGGCAGCAAGCTGGGTTGAAATGGCTTGCAGTTCGTTTTCGGGAATAGCCGGATTATTCCGCAATTCCAAAAGACACTGTTCTATTGCATCAAATCGCTTCATCGTTTCTTCCCGACTGACTGGCATTATTTGCTGCTCCTGCTTTTCTTTCAGTTCTGTAACCATAGAGAGAAGCCCCTCCAAAATCAAATTATTCTCCATACGCTTATAACTTTAGGTGTTTTTTCTTCTTTTTCTTCTTCTTTCTCAAAAAGGAATCATCGGGCATTTCATCAGCCGGGACTGACAAACCGGAAAACAAACCGCCTAAACCTGTGATAAATGAATTATCCGCCTTGCCGGACATGGCTATTGGTTCCCAAATGGATTCGCCAAACGTCTGCCTGTTGCTTCCGGCAGTAGTTAGTCCTGCGTCCCCAAAACATTTATCCAGTTTGGAGAAACTAAAACTGCGGTCAATCTCCGAACCCTTGAACGTGTATTCACCTTTGGAAAAGGAAATGCCCTGCACTTCATCCGTCTGACCTTTGTATTTGAAATGAATACCGATACCTTTCTCCGCCAGTTGCCGTTGTAACTGTTGCCAGTTCTTGGATTTACCGATTCCATTCTTTACAGCCGTGTAAATCTCGTATTTCGATTTGTCCGGCTCTCGCAAACGGTGCTGCTTCACCTGTTCTTTTCCTTTGGCAAAGTAAAGCCCATGTTTGGTTTTCAATTTCTTGCAAACCTGCTCATTCCGGTACATATCGTTTTTGTCGGATATGGTCTTGCCATCATTGTCTATCCGGTTGAATACGATATGTACGTGCGGATGTTCCCGGTCTTGATGGCGCACGATGATGTACTGCGTATCGGTGATTTTCATTTCACGCATATACTCCTGTGCAAGCTGTATCATTTTCTCGTCCGTCAGTTTGGGCGCATCCACTGCCGAATAGCTTAACGCAATGTGTCCGACTGGCTTTTTCAAGCCGGGATTCATTTCGGTTTGCATACAGAAGCTGCGTATGATGTCCCGGTTACTTTCCACTAACACCCCCTCCGCATGAAGCAAGACTGCCTGTTCCTTACCCAGCACATAGTCTACACAGCCCTTAAATCCGCTTCCCTTTTTTATTTTTCCAATCATCTGATAGTTGATTTATGATTTCAACAATTTTATCTTTTAGCCTTACCAGTTCCACCGCCACTAGTGCGAATCCTCCGGCATTGGCACGGTGCGCCAGTTGGTTGATGTTGTTGGCTTCCCCTGCCAGTTTGCGGATAGTATCGGCATCCTGTCTGTTCAGCCGGGGCATTATCTCTGCCGAAACGACCGCCTGCCGGACGTACTCGCTGACGGGCAGACCGGATTCTCCAGCTCGTTTCTTGATGGCGTAATATTGAAGTTCGGTCAGCTTCGTACTGACTACACGTTTCTGCTTGTCTATCCGGCTCTTTGCCGGACGACCTCCTGATTTATTTCTTATCTCTGTCATATATTCTTTCTTGTTAGGTATATCTTAAAAATTGCGACCAACGGGAGAAATTTTCTTTGCTGTCAGGCAAAGAAAGGTAGTTTCGGTCTACCGAAACATAACCTTGCTACCCAAAATCACACCGCTTGCTATTGGTACGCCGTTTAAACTTCACTTGTCTAAATTCCCATGCCTTTCTTCCGCTTAGGAACTACGAGGTGTTCGATTTTCCGCCTCATATTGTGCTGTCGGGCATCCTGCTTTTTCTGCCGTTCACCACACAGATACTCGTTCAAATCATTGTAGCCCTTATACAAGAAAGATGAATCTCTGACACGATAAGAATATTCGTTCCGTATCGCATTGGTTGCTTTCCACCCGGCATCGTCATTGTCGAGCATACAATGGATGTGCTCATAACCACTCAGCGCATCAATGGCTTTATTGACTTTGGATGTCGAGTTGAGTATGAGATAATCCTGCCCGTCAAGGCAAGGCATATTGGGCGATTTCTCCATTCGTATGGTAAGGAATGAAAGATAATCCATAAAACCCTCGAATACGAAGCAGGTATCTTTTGATTCTCCTTGTTGCCGTATATGGGTGATATCCTTAGGGGCAATGCACCCCTTGAAAAACGAATTGCGCACCTCATACCCTCCAGCCACGTTTGGAAAGCCAATAGCAAAGAAAGGTTTGCCATTGTTGGTGAAATGGAGTTCCTTACATTCTATTTTTGCCAGTGCAACGTTGATTTCACGTCCCTGCAAATAGCGAAGCAATGCCGGATGGGAAAGCTCACAAACTTCCAAATGCTGGAAACTCGGCTCTGACCGTTGCTTGCGAAAAGAAAAATTAACTGGGCGAATATGTGGCGACTGGCTGGCAATCTTCTCCAGCAGATACGGTAAAGAATCGATTGAATAAAGTTCTTTTGCCAACGAAAGAATATTACCACCTTTGCCCAGTCCAAAATCAAACCACAAATTGAGGTCGGTATTCACCTTGAAAGATGGCTCTTTCTCTGCTCTGAATGGTGATTTGTACCAAAGGCTGTTGCCTTGTTGCTTAATGGGGTTATACCCCAAACTATGCAGATAGTCCGATATGGGTATCTGCTTGGCTGTATCTATATTCATACTTATACAGAATTAAGTTGGTGAAAAAATAGATGGATTGATGATATTACGCATAAACATCTGATTATATGGCGAGTACCGTTCATCAAATTCTCATCAGAATCCGGCTGCTGAAAGAAATGCTCTTTTCTCTTTTCATCAGCACCTATATCCGAGTGAGAAAATGATGAATACATATACCGTTTATTACCAGCATATTGCATCAATCATTCATCAATTCATCAGAATGGGTTAGCATTTCTCTTGTCACAGTATAATAACGCCCTATACCCTTGCTTTCGGAATAGCGTTCAGGGGCGTTGTAATTCCCCTCATATCTCGCATAAGTCAGGCTATTGGATGCAGGTTTAAGTTTCCATATCTCCTGTAGCACTTTGCGGATTTGGATAGTATCTACTCTGACACGGGCATACTCCAACAAGAAAATCAAGTCTTTCGGGATGAAAGAAACGCTATCCACTCCCATAGAATCCATAATATCCAACAGAATGTCCGTTAGTTCCACCTCCATACGGCAACGGTTGCTACGGATAATGCGTTGCAAGGCTGCTGTGCGGATTTGTTGCGGAGAGAACCACATTCTGCCGTATTGCTCCGTAGAGAGTTTCCGGTGCAATAAGAAGTGCAGGAAATGCGGAATCTCTGCTTTCAGCTTCGGCAGGATATTCGGGTCGTCAGTCTGCAAAGCAGGAACTTGCCGTACCCAATAACGTATTTCTCCCGAATCAATGATGACAGGCAGGTGTTCATTGTTGGACGAAAGTATAAACTTGGCAAAGAAAGCGACTTCATAACGGTCTTTCCCTTTGGCTTCTATCTTGTAGGACAAAGCTGTACTCAAGTTTTTCAACCGTTCTGAATCTTCCCTGCGGTCTAACAGCACTTCATCCACCGCTATTATCAGTTTTCCTGCCCAGTCTGAATTGAATTGGCTACGGAAATCCTCATTCGTGTTGAAAGTCACGTTCCCTTGAAAGAGTGCTTTCAGGAAGTTTAGAAAGGTACTCTTTCCCGTATTGCGTTCCTGCGATGTCAGTAGCAGGATAGGCAACTTCTGTACGGGTTGTGTATAGAGCAATTGCACATAGTCAAGTCCCAGCTCATATTGTTTCCCGAATATGTGCTTGAAAAGGGACAGGACAAGCGGACACTCTCCCGGCATGGGAGTGTGTCCTATCGGTTCATACAGGTTCAGAAACTTATCAATCACCGATTGGTAGTTGATATGGTTAGGAACAGTGCAAAATCCATCGTACTTCGGGATTTCGGAAAGTTTGTCATTCCCATAATCCTGCCTGAAAGTTTCCACATTCCACACTACACGCCGTTCTATGAACTCGCCGTTGATGGACGGCTGGCGCACCATCTTGTACAAGGTGGTGCCCACACGTGCAAACTGCTTGATGTCTGATACTCCTTTCTCTGCCATACACTAACGCTTTAGGCTTTTGTTGGCAAGGATATACCGCTGCGCTTCCTGCTCAATCTGCATTTGCGTTTTGATAGGATTCTGACGTAGCCATGCTTCCAAGTCCGCTTTCTCAAAATAGAGCATCTTACCCTGCGGCTTATAGTGGGGTATCAAGTTGCCCGAAGTTAGTTTGTACAGGTAACTCTTGGAAAGGTTTAGAAACTTGCTCGCTTCATCAAAGCTAAGCACATTCTTGGTCAAAAACAACATCTGTTCGAGTTCTTCCACTCGCATCTCTAATGTTTTATCCATATTGTCTTTAGGATTAAGTGAAACAATATGAAGGTGCGCACCCTCGTTTTCTTTTCGTTAACGAGGGCAAAATTAGAGCTAATAAAATGGACGGACGTTGACCTTTGTCTGACCTCTCAACCTATGCTCAACCTTTCTTTAGTTCTTTGATGTATTTGTCAATGATTTCATGACCTTTCGGCTCAATGTATTTGACGTTATCATTGGCTGTGGATAAGTCTGTACGTGTCAGTGACTTATTCTTTGTCTTACCAAAGACCAATTGTTTTTTGGCGATAACCGACTGCCATTCATAGGTGATATAGTCATAAGCACTCAGCTTCATCATCAGATAAGCAAGCAGACGGTTATTATTGGACTTCAAAACCCCATCCAGTTTGCAAGCAAAGAAGTTTTTCAGGATAGTAGTAGTGACAGAGGTAGTGAATACCCGTGCTTCATTCACGCAATTGGTAAGGATGGCTATTTCTTTAGAAGTAAAATTAGATTGGAATGGATTGGATTTGCCGAGAACTTTAACAGACTTAGGATGTTCTTCTTTGGGTTCTTGGAGAGCTTCTGCCGGAATCTTTTCAACAGGTGGCAGCAGTTTTTCTTCCTGCGCTTGCAGATATTTCAAATACTTAGAAGATACAATGAACCGGACAATAACAGAAAGATAAGGCAAGCTATCGTCATAGGCGGTTGGCGTCTGCAAGTACTCTTCCATATCGAACTTAACACATTCAAAAGCCAAATATGTTTTGCGCTCTTGGGAAGTCAGGTCTTCAAAGAAACTGCTTTCCCATAAGAAATCATGAAGCTCCATATCCGTATGGATAGAACGCAAAGCGCAATAAGTCTGCCGTAATCTCACAACATCCTCGGCAATACGAAATATTTCCTGCCGCAAGTAATCTTTCAACTGCGATTCATTCAGGTATTCCTTTTTCAAGGAAAACGCATCAACCATTGTTTTATAATCATGCTGAATGCAAGCATCAACAATCTTCTGTATCTCACGGAACTGTATTTCACGGCTATCTTCCATAACAATATTCTCTTTTGGGTGTAATTCACTTGCAAAGATAATGGCAGGAAGTACTTTTGAAAGAAAGAAAAAGCCGGGAAAAAGAAGAAACGCCAAGAGAACGAGTTAATAAAATATAAATGTAAGCCACACAAAACAAGCAAAGTACACCTTATTTTTATTTTCGCCAGCCAGTACACTTTTAGTACACTACATAAAAGAAGAAAACCCTGATAATCAGGTGATTATCAGGGTTTCTAAGTACCCAGACCCGGGGTCGAACCGGGATGGAAGTGAATCCACTGGTGTTTGAGACCAGCGCGTCTACCGATTCCGCCATCTGGGCATGCTTGATTTCTCAATTGCGGTGCAAAGATACGACAATATTTTGATTCCACAATAGTTTGAGAAAAAAAAGGAGCAAAAAATAATAAAACATGTCCCAAAGGCTTCTGTATTTAGAGAATAAACCGTACATTAGCAAAAACATTTAAAAATAGAGTCACTATCATGACAAACATGGATAATTATTGCGTGATTATGGGTGGTGGTATCGGTAGCCGCTTCTGGCCGTTTAGCCGCAAAACATTGCCCAAACAATTTCTTGACTTCTTCGGAACCGGTCGTTCACTCCTACAACAGACCTTCGACCGCTTTCAAAAGGTAATCCCAACCGAAAATATTCTTATTGTCACCAATGCAATGTACGCCGATCTGGTGAAGGAACAACTTCCCGAATTGGATGAGAAACAGATTTTATTGGAACCCGCAAGAAGAAATACCGCTCCATGCATCGCATGGGCTGCCTATCACATCCGCGCTTTAAACCCGAATGCGAATATCGTCGTTGCTCCCTCAGATCATCTGATTTTGAAAGAAGAAGAATTCCGTGCCGCAATCATTAAAGGACTGGAATTCGTTTCTCACTCTGAAAAGTTACTGACACTAGGCATCAAGCCCAACCGTCCTGAGACCGGATATGGCTATATACAAATTGACGAACCAACCGGTGATGGCTTCTACAAAGTAAAGACATTCACCGAAAAACCGGAACTGGAATTAGCCAAAGTATTCGTAGAAAGCGGTGAATTTTACTGGAACTCCGGATTATTTATGTGGAACGTCAATACCATTATTAAAGCTGCAGAAATCCTGCTTCCCGAATTAGTATCCAAACTGGCACCGGGAAAAAATATCTATGCTACAGATAAAGAGAAAGCATTCATTGAAGAAAACTTTCCCGCATGTCCCAATGTATCCATTGACTTCGGCATCATGGAAAAAGCGGACAATGTATATGTATCTTTAGGCGATTTTGGCTGGTCTGACCTGGGCACATGGGGATCACTCTACGACTTATCAGAAAGAGACCGGGAAGGCAATGTGACCTTAAAAAGTCATTCTTTGATCTATAATGGAAAAGATAATATGATCGTACTCCCCAAAGGAAAGCTCGCCGTGATCGATGGCTTGGAAGGCTATCTGATAGCCGAATCGGACAATGTCCTGCTAATCTGCCGTAAAGACGAAGAACATTCTATCCGCAAATACGTGAATGATGCCCAGATGCAACTGGGAGACGATTTCATTTAAGAATGAAGAACTAAAAAAGAAGAATGAAGAATTGCTATGCAGCATACAGCGCAGCTAATTCTTCATTCTTCTTTTTTAATTCTTTATTTAAATAATTTCTATCCCCTGCTCCTTACAAAGCTGCAATCCAAGATCTTTCAGTCTGAATTTCTGAATTTTACCACTGCCTGTCATCGGAAACTCCTTCACAAAGAAGACATATTTCGGTATCTTATAACGGGAAATCTTATTCTTACAGAAGTCACGAACGTCCGATTCATGCATTTTCACCCCTTCCTGCAAGATGATAAAAGCACCAACCGCTTCACCATATTTCTTAGAGGGAATCCCTGCTACCTGAACATCCTTTACTCCATCAAGTTTATAAAGGAATTCTTCGATTTCACGTGGATAGATATTTTCACCACCACGAATAATCATATCCTTGATACGTCCTGTGATCCGGTAATTTCCGTCCTCATCTTTAATGCCTAAGTCGCCCGAATGCAGGAAGTTATCTTTATCAATCACTTCAGCCGTAGCTTCCGGATTCTTATAATACCCTTTCATCGTATTATATCCACGATTGCACATTTCGCCTTGTACGCCTACCGGACATTCTTCGCCGGTTTCAGGATCAATCACTCTGACTTCTGTAAATTCAAAGTCGCGTCCTACCGTATTACAACGTACATCAAACGAATCATCGATGCGGGTAGCGGTCATACCGGGAGCGGCTTCAGTCAGTCCGTATACACTGGTAACCTTCATGTACATCTTTTCTTCTACCTGTTTCATCAGTTCAACCGGACACAACGAACCTGCCATTATACCGGTACGCAGACAAGACATATCAAACAAGTCGAACATCGGATGATGCAACTCGGCAATAAACATCGTAGGCACTCCGTAAAGAGCCGTACAGCGTTCTTTATGAATGGAAGCCAACACGACCAACGGATCAAACCGCTCTACCATCACCTGTGTACACCCATGAGTCAGACAGTTCATCGTAGCCAACACCACTCCAAAACAATGGAATAGCGGCACACAACAACAGAGTTTGTCATCCGCCGTAAACTTCATGTGTTCGCCGGTCAGAAAACCGTTGTTGGCAATATTATAATGAGTCAGCATCACTCCTTTCGGGAAACCGGTAGTTCCTGATGTATATTGCATATTTACCACATCATGACAGTCCACTTTACTTTTAAGTTCAGTCAGGCGGTCATCTTCCACATTATTCCCTAGCAGCAAGATTTCCGCAGTATTATACATTCCCCGATGTTTCTCCTGACCGACGTATATCACATTCTTCATATACGGAAAGCGTTCACTCTTCAAATGACCGCGTTCGCAGGTTTTCAGTTCAGGAAGCATCGTATACGTCATTTGCACAAAATCACTGTCCTTTTCACCATTGACGATACAAAGTGTATGCATATCGGAATTCTGGCAGAGATACTCCAGCTCGGCCTGCTTATAATTCGTATTCACCGTGACGTATACCGCACCAATCTTGGCACAAGCATACAGCAATGTCAGCCAATCGGGCACGTTCGCCGCCCAAATACCGACATGAGTACCACGTTCCACACCAACAGCGATCAGTCCTTTCGCCATATCATCCACACGCTGGTTTAGCTGGCTCCATGTAAAACGAAGATTACGGTCGGAATAAACGATATATTCCTTATCGGGAGTCTCTTCAGCCCAATGTTCCAGCCATTGCCCAAGAGTACGTTCAAATAATTGCATGCGATTATTCTTAATATTTGGTATCAGATTTCATTAAATCGGAGTGTAGACTACAGCCAATATTTTAGCAGCCTGCCCTTCGTAAGCATGTACATGATGAGGAACGATGGAGTCATAGTAAATACTATCACCTTCTTCCAGCAAATAGGTATTCTTACCATAGCTGATTTCCATAACCCCTTCCATAACCATGATAAACTCTTCTCCTTCATGCGAAGAAAGCACAAAGTCGCTGTCCTCTGTCGGCATCACGTCAATGATAAACGGCTCCATGTGACGATCCGCTTTCGATTTAGACAATGAATGATATTCCATGTGCTTGCGTGAATGAATCGCATTATTGGAAAAGCTGATGGCATCTTTAGCCTCTTTTTTACGGCATACCACAGGCCCGATTTCATCCTGATCATCCAGGAAAGTGCCCAGACGTACCCCCAGCACACGCGCTATTTTAATCAGCGGTGCAAGAGACGGTATATCGATGTTATTTTCAATTCGTTCGATCTGCTCGATAGCCAAACCCGAACGCTGTGCCAATTCCTCTATACTTATTGATTTATCTTCCCGGAGCGCTTTAATTTTCTCTCCAACAATCTTACTCGTATCCATATTGAAAGTTTTTTAGTTAGCAAAGGTGATAAATTAGAATAATTAGGTTGCAAAAATAGCAAAATCTTTAGATGAACACAATTATAATCCTAAAATATCTCCCATAATATATCTCTTTTCACCTACCTGCCTTGAAAATGGATTAAGTAATATATAGACTGGAGATTAACACTAATTAAACTCGGAATTTTCATATTATCATTATTTTTTCCTTTCTTGCATAATCATAGATCATAAGTAGTTATTGTTAAGCCTCTAAAATATACAGCTTATGAACACACACAATCAATTCACAAGTAGTAAGGAAAGAATCCATTTACTATTAGTATTATTCCTCTCAATCATTTTTTGCAGTTGTACGAAGGAAGACAGCCCTGTTAGTATAGAAGCGACCAGTAAAGTGGTAACAACAAGAACGAGCCAGGACGAGTATTTTGAGCATGCAAAATTACCTCAGATTATTAAAATAGAATGGAGTCAATATATTCCATTTCCACCTTTGCTAAATATTCAGATACGACAAGGTCAAGGGAAATATGATCAGATTCAATTAGGAGCAAGTCGTGATTTTGATCCTAATCCAGTTGAATATTCCTTCTTTCCTGTCCGTGAAGTTTTGGTTCAAGAAGGAACCTATGAAACAATCCAAATACCTGTAACCGATCTACAACTTCCCGAAGGAGGAGGATATATTGCGGTTCGTGCTACCTGCTCAGAGTTAGTGTATGATCGACCATATCCTGATAAAGGCCCATGGAATCCCTATGCAAACTTCGTCGGATATGATTTTGATAAGCAAGAGTACACTTTCTCTAAAGTTAATTCAATGTATGGTTCTATTTGTTTTCGTTTTCCACCCGATATACCTTTCCCTATGGCATGCGATGTACTCATTACAGGCAGTGGTTATTGGTAACCCATTACGGTCTCTGCAGTCTATGATCCTTGGAATAAAGACTCCCCTATTCAATGGGGATACTTTTCTTATGATACAAAAGGAGATGAAGTATCATTTGCTTATCGCACAAATTATTCCAACTCCAGTCATTACGATGGCTCAACTGTTCATTTCGCAACAGTTAGTGATCAAACAAGTATAGTTATGCTAACACTTGACGTTCCCCAACCTTCAAGTTACTGATCATTCAAAATGTAATGAGAATACGCTCCATAATCATCACTTTCTGCCTCCTATCAAGTATAGCCGTGCAAATCCATAGCCAGCAAGTTGCGGATTCTATATTCGCAACTTACTTTGCCCGTTCTCAAGCCTACGCCGATGCATATCCACGCGAGAAAGCCTATCTGCACTTGGACAACACCAGTTACTACATCGGAGACACGATATGGTATAAGGCATACGTAGTAACGGCCGAGCAAAACCAGCCTAGCCCAATCAGTACCCCCCTTTATGTAGAACTATTAGACCAACTGGGAAATACTAGCGACCGACAAATCATACAGTTGCGGGATGGAGAAGGAGAAGGGCAATTCATACTGACCAAAGCCTTATTCTCCGGTTTTTATGAGATTAGGGCCTATACGAAGTGGATGTTGGCATTCAGTGAAAAGCAATATTTCTCGCGTACGATCCCTGTATATAGAAAACGGAGAAGCGAAGTAGACGAAAACCGGAGCATCATCACTTACCGAATGGATGAATCTATGAAGCAACGTCCGCGTTCAAAAGAAAAAGATTTCATGATTCGATTCTTCCCGGAAGGTGGACAATTAGTAGAGGGAGTGCCTTCAGTCGTTGCATTCGAAGCGACAAGTAAAGAAGAAGGTACAGTAGGCATTTCAGGAACTGTTTATGGGCCAGATGATGTAGAACTTACACAATTTACAACTCTCCACGACGGTATGGGATGCTTTACATACACCCCTACAGACAAACAAGCCAAAGCTGTAGTGACCTATCAAGATAAAAAATACTCATTTCAGCTACCGAAGGCTTTACCCCATGGATATGTGCTAAATGTGGCGTCTAAAGAAAAAGCATTAGTCATCAAAGTTCTCAGAAATTCGACAAGTCTCAAAGATACACTGGCTTTATTCATATCACATCAAGGACGTCCGCTCATGTATCAGACCATTGATTTTAAAGATCAAACAGTATATCATCTCCCGTTATCCACTCAGGGATTGCCGAGAGGAGTCATACAACTCTCTTTAATGAATAGCAATGGGGCAACGTTATGCGAGCGCTTTTGCTATGTAATGCCTTCTCCATCTTTACAATTAACAGCCACATCCACCAATGCATTATACTATCCTTTTGAACCAATTGAGTATCATATCTCAATGAAAGACCATACAGGTCAACCAATACAAGGACATTTCTCCGTAGCGGTCCGGGATGCTTTAAAATCAGACTTCCAACGGTTCGATCAGACAATTTACACAGACCTTTTACTTACATCAGATCTGAAAGGATACATTCATCAACCTGGATATTATTTCGCAAACAATTCTCCCAGACGAAGAGTGGCATTAGATAATCTGTTGATGATTCACGGATGGAGAAAATATGATATAAGCCAAGCCATCAGTGCCACTCCAGAAATACCAATCTATCTGCCGGAAACGAGACTGACTCTGCATGGGCAGGTAACATCTTTTCTGAGAAACAAAGAGCAAAAAGATATCTCTGTAAGCGTCATTGCCCGGAGAGATACGATATCAGCAGCAGGTACTACGGTCACAGACTCTTTGGGATTCTTCCACATTCCAATGGATGCCTTCAATGGTTCCATGAGTGCGGCTATTCAAACTCGCCATAAAGGAAAAAAGCTGAACCGGAAAACAAACATATCACTTTTCCGTAACTTTACACCCGAACTACGCAAATACGCTTACGAAGAGCTACATCCTAAATGGGAAGATATTAGCGGACTCAGTTGGTGGAGCAGTCTCTCCGACTCTCTTTATCTAGATTCAATTATGGGACACGACACTCATTTGTTGAATCAGGTAACGATTAAAGCCAAACGTACGAAATACAAAGAAATTCTAGCTTTCGAGCAATCTGTAAGAGCTTATTATGATATCCCTAAGGAACTGGATCGAATGCGCGATGAAGGAAAATTCATGGACTATTTCCCTTGGCTAATGACCACATTAAATCCCAATATTCAAGTGAAGTCTAAGTGGAAGGGAGATCCACCATTTATAACCATGAAATACAAGAATCATTATATACTATGCGTCATAAATGGAGTTCTTTACTCAACATTTGATCGGGAGCTTTTTATAGATAAAAATATCGATGCGATAAAATCTGTTATGATTTGCGACGGCACGACAGCAAGTGCCGGAATTGATGACGACAGCGCTTATCACCTGAGCGACGAAAGTCTAAAAAATCACATGGAAACTTCCAGACTCTCTCCCTTTGAAGAAAAAGCTCTCAAAAGTTATCTGAACAACACAACTCCCTATAATCAACCGGGAAATCAATTTGCAATTTGCTATATCACTACCATCGACAATTGGGACCCGGAAAAGAAGTACCAATCACGTGGTATCCGAAACACACAGATCCAAGGTTACTCCCAACCCATTGAATTTTATTCACCCTATTACCCGGATATCAGTAAAGGACAAGGCAATGACCACCGCCGTACAATCTATTGGAACCCTAAAGTTACCACCGACGAAAATGGAGTAGCCATCATTCGCTGTAATAATGCGAACTCGTCTACATTCCTGACAATTAGTTGTGAAGCACTATACAACGGACAGCCGGCTGCAATCAATGTGCACAGCATAAAATACTAATCCTTCATTGAAAGCCAATAAAAAAACCGTTTCTCAATGTGAGAAACGGTTTTTAATCTTTTCGCGGCAAGTAGATTACTTACGCAAACCAAGTTCTTTAACAATAGAACGATATCTTGTGATATCTTTGTCCTTCAGGTAATTCAGCAAACGGCGACGTTTAGCTACCAACATTGTTAAAGCTCTCTCTGTACTATAATCTTTTCTGTTGAGCTTCATGTGCTCAGTCAGGTGAGAAATACGGTAGGAAAACAATGCCACTTGGGCCTCAGCTGAGCCGGTGTCAGTGTTAGACTTTCCGTACTTTCCGAAGATTTCTTGCTTTTTAGCAGCGTCTAAATACATAATTCTTAGAATTTTAATTGATAAATTATTCTTTTGAGCGTGCAAAGATAGGCATTATCTTTATATCACACAACGATTTACAAGAAAAAATTGCTATCATTGCGCATATTTCTAATCCTATTTTCGTACCTTTGCAGCCAAATAATAGGTATTATATGCAAAATATTCGAAACATTGCAATCATTGCCCATGTTGACCATGGGAAAACAACGCTGGTTGACAAGATGCTATTGGCCGGAAATTTATTCCGCAGCAACCAAAATAGTGGTGAACTTATCCTGGATAACAACGATTTGGAACGTGAACGTGGTATAACGATTCTCTCCAAAAACGTATCCATCAATTACAACGGTACAAAAATTAATATTATTGATACTCCGGGACACAGCGACTTCGGTGGTGAAGTAGAACGTGTATTGAATATGGCCGATGGCTGTATTCTGTTGGTAGATGCCTTCGAAGGTCCGATGCCACAGACTCGTTTCGTACTGCAAAAAGCGCTCGAAATCGGTTTGAAACCCATTGTGGTAGTTAATAAGGTAGATAAACCTAACTGCCGCCCGGAAGAAGTTTACGAGATGGTTTTCGACTTGATGTTCAGCTTGAACGCAACGGAAGATCAGTTGGACTTCCCCGTGATTTACGGTTCCGCCAAAAACAACTGGATGAGCACCGACTGGCAACAACAAACTGACAGCATCACTCCGCTACTGGATTGTATCGTCGAAAACATTCCGGCACCGCAACAGTTGGAAGGTACTCCCCAGATGTTGATTACTTCTCTGGATTATTCTTCTTATACCGGTCGTATCGCTGTAGGCCGCGTACATCGCGGTACATTAAAAGAAGGTATGAATATAACGCTTGCGAAACGTAACGGTGATATGCTCAAGAGCAAAATCAAAGAGCTCCATGTTTTCGAAGGTTTAGGCCGCGTGAAAACAAACGAAGTTTCTTCCGGTGACATCTGCGCACTGGTAGGTATCGACGGTTTCGAAATTGGAGATACTGTTTGTGATTTCGAGAATCCGGAAGCATTGCCGCCAATCGCAATCGACGAACCGACCATGAGTATGCTGTTTGCTATCAACGATTCTCCTTTCTTCGGTAAAGATGGCAAGTTTGTGACTTCACGTCATATCCACGACCGTCTGATGAAGGAGCTCGACAAGAATCTGGCTCTCCGCGTAAGAAAAAGTGAAGAAGACGGTAAATGGATTGTTTCCGGCCGTGGCGTACTCCACCTTTCTGTATTAATTGAAACAATGCGCCGAGAGGGATATGAATTGCAGGTAGGTCAGCCGCAGGTTATCTTCAGAGAAATCGACGGTGTGAAATGCGAGCCGATTGAAGAACTGACCATCAACGTACCGGAAGAATATTCCAGCAAAATTATAGATATGGTTACTCGCCGTAAAGGTGAAATGGTCAAGATGGAAAATACAGGTGAACGTATCAATCTTGAGTTCAATATGCCTTCACGCGGTATCATCGGTTTGCGTACCAATGTACTGACTGCCTCTGCCGGCGAAGCCATCATGGCACACCGCTTCAAAGAATATCAACCGCACAAAGGAGAAATCGAACGTCGTACGAACGGTTCTATGATTGCTATGGAAAGCGGAACAGCTTTTGCTTATGCCATCGACAAATTGCAGGATCGCGGTAAATTCTTTATCTTCCCGCAGGACGAAGTTTATGCAGGACAAGTAGTAGGCGAACACTCTCATGACAACGACCTGGTTATCAACGTAACCAAATCGAAGAAATTGACGAATATGCGTGCTTCCGGTTCGGATGATAAAGTACGCCTGATTCCACCTATCCAGTTCTCACTTGAAGAAGCACTGGAATATATTAAGGAAGATGAATATGTAGAAGTTACTCCTAAAGCAATGCGTATGCGTAAAGTGATTTTGGACGAAATCGAACGTAAACGTGCAAACAAGAACTAACCATTCTTTCATAATATTATAAAAGAGCCCCCCGGTTAAACGCAGTGTTTAACCGGGGGGCTCTTTTTCCCATAAGTATTACTAATACAACAGTAATCCTACCACACCCGCCAGACAAATCAACAGAATAGGATGAAGATTCCATTTCCATGTAACCAAAAAGGCGGCTGCGAAAATACCGATACTTTTATAGTCTATAAAATTCTCTCTATTCATCATAAGTAATGCAGCCGAAGCAATCAGCGCGACCGACATAGGAAGCAGTCCAGACATAGCCGCTTTAATATACTTATTATCCTTACACTTCGCAAAGAAATAAGAAATGAGCAACACCAAAATAAAAGAAGGCAAGCAAACGGCTACAGTGGCCAACACAGCTCCCCAAACACTTTGTGTTACCGCATAACCTACGTAAGTAGCACTATTTATGCCAATCGGTCCCGGAGTCATCTGCGAAATTGCGACCACATCCGTAAACTGTTGAGGAGTCAGCCAATGATGAAGATCCACTATTTCATGTTGAATCAGGGAAAGCATTGCATATCCACCCCCAAAACCGAACATACCTATTTTAAGATACACCCAAAGTAATTGCCAATATATCATACCTGTTTATTCGCTATTTTTTCTTTCAACCATAATGTATATACCAATCCCCCTATAATTCCGGCCACCACAATATAAATAGGTGATAAGCCGAACTGCCAGATCAACACGGTAGCTATGGCAGGAGCAACCAACTGAAAATACTTCAGTTTCAAAGCTCTAACAGCAGAAATGCAAGGAAACAGAATCAATGCTACCACGGCAGGACGTATTCCATTAAAGATACGAATCATCACTTCATTATCCTGAAACTGTGCAAAAAACATGGCTATCAGCATCATGATAACGAAAGAGGGAAGAATCGTAGCCAATGCACACACCAGGCTACCACCCACCTTATACAACTTATATCCTACAAAAATAGAAATATTCACAGCAAACACACCCGGTAGTGACTGCGTCAAGGCAAACATCTCCATGAATTCTTCCTTACTCATCCACTGTTTGGCAACGATCTCCCGTTCAATCAACGGAATCATGGCATAACCGCCACCAATAGTAAACATTCCAATCTTCGCAAATGTCACGAATAATTTTAAATACTCCAGTACCATCCTTTCTTTCTAATTTTCCGACATTTTGTGTTTATTTTTTAATGAGCCCTTTAGTTGCATCATATCCAATCTGATAACTGCGTCCTTTCACAGTTTTAAAGGAGATAGTCTGATCCGCATACTTTATGACACAGTCGCCTCCTGCATTAGAGCGTACAACAGCTTCTTTCAATTGATGATTCTCCCAGATCACATCCACCTCAAAATTTCCTTTTGCACAAATACCACTGATAGAACCGTCTTTCCATGCATCCGGCAAAGCCGGTAATAATTGAATAAAGCCCATGTGACTTTGGAGCAGCATTTCGGTGATTCCCGCTGTCCCACCAAAGTTCCCATCAATTTGGAAAGGCGGATGCGTATCCCACAAATTATCCATGGTTCCGTTCTTCAATAAATTGCCGAATAAAGTATAAGCATGATTACCATCCTGCAAACGCGCCCACTGATTCAACTTCCAACCCATACTCCAACCGGTAGCACCATCACCACGATGCACCAATACCACTTTAGCAGCTTTCGCCAGTTCGGGAGTAGTGACCGGAGAAACAGTATGTCCCGGATGCAGGCCGAACAAATGATTCACATGACGATGTTCATCTTTCGGATCATCAATATCCACCGACCATTCCATCAACTGACCATAACGACCTATTTGATAGGGAACGAGATTGGCAAGCACATGCTCCCATTGCTTACGTTCTTTCTTATCTACACCCAACACTTTGCTTGCTTCAATCGCATCCATCAGAATTTCACGCACTACGGCATGCACAAAAGTAGCTCCCTGATCGATAGGACCATGCTCGGGCGAAGTGGACGGAGCAGCCGTATAGGTTCCATCCGGCTTATGCCACAGGTAATCGACTGCAAAATCCGCACTACTCTTTATTAGTTCATAGCCGGTTTCTTTCAGAAATTTCAAGTCTCTTGTATAGTCGTAATACTCCCATATATGGGTAGCCAACCAGGGCCCTGCCATCGGATTGAAGTTCCACGACATATCCTGACTTTCCAACGGAGTGGTAAAGCCGAAAATATTACCGGAGATAGATGCCGTCCATCCTCTTGCTCCGAAATAAGCTTGCGCAGTCTTCTCCCCCGGTTTCACGAGTGTACGGATAAAGTCTATCAACGGAAGCACGCACTCATTCAAGTTGGTAGAACAAGCAGGCCAATAATTCATCTGGATATTGATGTTATTATGATAATCCACACGCCACGGTCCATCGACATTATTGTGCCAAATCCCCTGCAGATTAGCAGGCATATTGCCCGGACGGGAACTGGCAATCAGAAGATAACGTCCAAATTGATAATACAACTCTTCCAGATAATAATCCGGCTGTCCTTTCCGATAATTTTTCAGACGTTGGGAAGTAGGCAGGTTCACTCCTTTCACCGCTGGGTTCAGATTCAGCCGAACCCGGTTGAACAGAGCAGCATAATCATTATAATGTTGATTGAATAAAGCTGTATATCCCTGCGCCACTGCATTATTCATCCACTGCTTTGTAGTTTCTTCGGGATTAACACCTATATATGTTTTCGGATCTTTGAAATCCGGATCAAAGTTAATCTTATAGTCAGTGTCCGCTGTGATATAAAATACAACTTCGTCTGCATCCTTCACCGTCAACTTTCCATCTGCATTAGACAGTGTTCCTCCTTTTGTTTCTGCCTGGATGCGCACAACATACTTCATTCCATTATTATCCAAAGAAGCTGTGTAAACCAGTCCTTTATTTCCATCAGAAACCATGCTGCCGGTAGACAGGGGATTGGGCGCATAACTGAAAACCAGATTTTGTTTCCCCGATTGATCCGCGCTGAAACGTACCACCATTACATTGGCGGGGTAAGAGATAAAAAAATTGCGTTGATAAGCCACACGATCCTTTTTGAATTGTACGACTGCCATAGCCGAATCCAAAGAAAGAATGCGCTTATAATCGCTCATTCCTATCATATTCAGTCCGGTTTCTACATAAAATTCTCCCATTGTAGTAAAGCTACCGAAACGGAAAGGATTTTCTCTGTCAGCTTCATACGACACTTCACTATTGAAGTTCTGTCGCGTCAACATTTCAGCCTTTTTCTGATCTCCCTCTGTAAATGCTTTGCGTATTTCATCTAAAAGATGGGCCGATTGTTTATTGACATTCCAATAATAGTCCGCACCTTTCTCTGTGTTCGGACCACCGCGCCAAAGCGTTTTTTCATTGAAAGTGATACGTTCGGCTTCCACTGACCCCATAATATTTGCACCGAGGCTACCGTTACCAATAGGCAATGACTGTGACTCCCAACTGACATCCAGATTATGTCCGCTTCCCGCTGTTACCGGTTTATTTTCACCTTTCCACAAATCCGGTCTTCCGCCATACCAGGCAGCATATCCCTGCAAAGTATTAGGAGTGTCAAACCAGATGGAAAGTCCTTGAGTATAATCTGTTTTTCCCGCATAAAGCCCGGAGGTAAGGAATAGGGAACTAATAAGAAGGAAATAAAAATTCTTCATGGTCGTCGCGTCGCTATTTAAGATTAATAACCTATTTATAGTCTGTACAAAAGTAGTCAAAATATATATCTAATAAAAATAAAACAGAATCTCAACAACCTCTATAATGAGGTAAAATTACATCAAACCATCCGACAGTATTTTTTTCACGACCCAATACCCGACTCTGGCCTCTGAAATCCCTGACAACAACCGATGAGGACAGACAAACGCATCATCAATAATTTCTGCTTCCATATAATAAAAGCAACAGGAAGAATCCTTTTCAAAGGCTTTCGCATATTCCAAAATATGTGTCGATATCAAGAAATGACAATGAGAGAAGCTTTTCAGTAATTCATTGACGGCAACGGAGGCTTCAAACGCATCTTTAGCATTCGTCCCGCGAAACATCTCATCTAATACCACCAAACAGCGTTTTCCGGTCACAGCTTTTTGCATCACTTCTTTAATACGGAGTACTTCCGCCATAAAATGACTTCGTCCGTCCCGCAAAGAATCCGGCAGATTAATAGAGGTATAAATCCCCTCGTAAAGAGGACAAATCATTGATTTCACAGGAACAGGCAAACCGCAATGTGCCAACCAGACAGCCAAGGTCAATGCCTTTAAAGTTGTTGACTTTCCCGCCATATTAGAGCCTGTAAAAATGCATATATTTCCCCGGGACATCTGCCAACTGTTTGGCTGCGCATCTTTCACAAAAGGATGAACGACTCCCTCCACCGAGAAGTCCATTGTCGGTACCATTACCGGCATACAACAGAAGTTCTTCTCTTTTGCCACCCGGTGAGCTGTACGGCAAACATCAAGTAGATATATAACAGACAGAAGTTCCTTCAAAGATAACAACCGAGTACACCGGAATAGATAATCGAATTTGTCTATGACAAAGTTAGACAGTCGTTTTTCCTCATCAGAGGTCTGCTCCAATACTTCCTCCAATTCACTTCCATGGAGAATATTATCAATCATAGCAGCAGATTCTTTCATGAGTTGTGGGGCGTCCTGTGGTAGTTCTGTCGCCCATTCCTTCAGACAATGCAATAGATGAACCACTAATTTCACCCCCCTGCAGATCACATAACGAGTCGAATCATATCGCACCAGACGGTCGATAACAGTAGCACATGAAAGCAGAATATGAGCTTCCCGTATCTGGTCACGATAAGCCAGGTAATACTCAATAAAATCCAGCTCTTCTTCATTCAAAAGAAGTTCGGGCAAAGCATCCCAGACAATAGCCTCCTGTCTTTTACGGATTTCCTCCAAATCACTTAGCGGATACATAATCCAGTTCAACATCAGCGCTTTTCCTTCTTTTGTCTCTGTTTTGGAAAACAAAGAGAAAAGAAATTGCTCATTACTAGCAGTCTCTGTAATGCTTAGATCCGCATAGGTCTGTTTGTCAGTAGCTAGATATACCATGACCGCTTTTTAAAGGTTAGTACTCCTGTTTTGGCAAATATAGGGAAAAGTTTTAAACAGACAGCATTTATTCTCATAGAAAGGCACAAGCATAAACAAAAAAAGGCGGTTCGAAATCGAACCGCCTTCCATATTATATCTGATTCTCCAATTAGAGTTTCGGACCAGCAGCAACCAAAGCCTTACCAGCTTCGTTACCAGTAAATTTAGCGAAGTTCTTGATGAAACGTCCAGCCAAATCTTTTGCTTTTTCTTCCCATTGGCAAGCACATTCGTAAGTGTCGCGTGGGTCAAGGATCTTCGGATCAACACCCGGAAGTTCTGTAGGAACAACAAAGTCGAAGAAAGGAATAACCTTAGTAGGAGCTTTGTCGATAGAACCGTCAAGGATAGCGTCGATAATACCACGAGTATCTTTGATAGAGATACGTTTACCAGAACCATTCCATCCAGTGTTAACCAAGTATGCTTTAGCACCAGTCATCTCCATCTTCTTAACCAGTTCTTCTGCATATTTAGTTGGGTGCAATGACAAGAAAGCAGCACCGAAACAAGCCGAGAATGTCGGAGTCGGTTCAGTGATACCACGTTCCGTACCAGCCAATTTAGCTGTAAATCCAGACAAGAAGTAGTATTGAGCCTGTGCCGGGTTCAAGATAGATACTGGAGGCAATACACCGAATGCATCAGCAGACAAGAAGATAACTTGTTTTGCGTGAGGACCTTTAGACACCGGTTTAACGATGTTTTCGATGTGATAGATAGGAT
>OGXY01000414.1_pt1 | contig 40170 bp, 42 predicted proteins | sample 1576411 | NCBI WGS metagenome assembly OGXY01 (sample SAMEA3541498, study PRJEB24748) | human gut metagenome | biome: human gut; feature: human-associated habitat; material: faeces | place: China | collected 2012 | reverse complement strand
TTGGGCTTTCAGCCCGTTTATAACCACATTATTAGTTTTACCGGACAGCAATAATATAAAAACGGATTTATCTGTTTGCGCAGCTTCGCAGCTAACCACAAACAGATAAATCCGTTTTTTTGTTTCTATACAAATGCAGTATTACTTCAGTTTCTTTATAACCCTTGCCGGATTGCCCACCGCAACCGAATCCTCGGGTATATCCTTCACCACAACGCTTCCTGCGCCGATGATGCTTCGGTCGCCGATGGTTACGCCGGGGCATACCAGTCGTCTCCTTGTCGCTGAAGTCGTAGAACTCGCCGCTTCGCATTTTCTCAAATCCGTTCATATACGCCTATTTGTTTTTGTTCAGCCACTCAATACGGCGCTGGTCGGGCAGGTGCTTCACCTGGAAGTTCTCGAACTTCGCCTTGAATCCCTCGCCGTCGGGACATGCTGTAGCCAGCCCCACCTGCACCGGTGTGTTGTCCTGCATCCAGCAGTTGCGCATCATGGTGTACGTCTTGTCGTCGAACGAGTAGAAAATCTCAATAGCATCCAGTCGGCGCACAGCCTTAATCCATACGAAGTCGACCGGTTTGTCGAGTGTTATCACGCTCCAGTCGCTTGTGTGATGCGTCACCACCGTACTCAGATTATACTTGCCGTCTACGTACTCGATGCCAGCCTTCAGCCAGTTTTCCTTGTCGATGCGAATCATCAGACCAGCCTGATCGAAGCGCACCTTGTAGTCGCCCGACACCTTCACCTTCGCCTCGAACTCGCCGCCGTATGTAGCATAATAGAACGGTGCGTCGTCGACGGTGAAACCGTAGTGCGAGATGCGCCAGTAGTCGCAATGCCCCGGCACGTCCATAGTGAGCGTCTTGCCATTGATTTCGTAGTTGGTAGGTTCGTTGAACCACGTCATCTTCTCCAGACTCTGTGCGTTTGAAGCCAATGCCATAGTGCTGAGCATGGCTGTTACAAATAGTTTCTTCATATCATTCGTTGTTTTTTACAATAATCCTAACTGTTTGGCTTTATGGCAAGCCTCCGCCATGTTCGACGCCTGCATCTTGCTGATGATGTTCTGCCGGTGGCGGTCGACGGTGTTCTTGCTTATTTCGAGTCGGGTGCTTATCGCCTTGCTCTGCAGTCCCTCGCTCACCATGTTCATGATGGTTATTTCGCGTTCGCTCAGCAGCTGCTTCTCGTCGATGTCAATCTGCCGTTCCTCGCCCGTGAGCGAATTCTTCATTATCGCCAGCTTGTTGGTCTTCGTTGCGATGTTGAAGAGGCAGATGGCGTAGCACACGCCGCGCTGACCATTGCCTTTGAAGTAGAAAATGCGGTGGCGTGTAGGTATATATTTGCCGTTGCGGTCTGCCATGCGCATAGTATTCTCCATGTGCCAGTCGAACGCCTTCTCCGAGTGCAAAGAGCACACAAACTGGCAGAACGCCAGTTCCTGCAACTGTCGTCTGCGTTGGTCGTCGGGATGTATGCGGCTCAGTATCTTCTCCTCCCATATCGACTCGATCTTCTCGTAGTTGCCTACAGGCTCGAAGCCCAGCAAGTCGCTCGTCTTACCATAATATATGTGACTCTTGTTGGTGCGCAGATTGCTCAGTACGGCGATGGAGTTCTCGCACATGGCGTATGCTTTGGCGACGGAACGCAGTTGCAGTTCCTCGTCCTCCTCCAGTCTGCCGTCCATCTGTTGGCGCAGCTTCTCATCCAGTTTGTCGTTTATCTCTATCATAGCATTCTCCTTTCGGTTGCAAATTTAGAACATGCTGTTGATAATTACAAATGACAATCAGAAAAAGTTATATCCAATGGTTATTTATCAGTACACTCGGCGGCTGCACAAAACCTTAGTAGAAGCCACGCAGCAATGCGCATCAATTATTCTTGCTGATTCTCTTGTCTGCATTTCCCAAATGATGTATCTTTGCAGCGTGTAGCCCATGTGCGCTTTATAATTGGGCTTCATCTGTAATAATATAATAAGTAATAATAGTAATGAAGAAAAGCGAACTATATAAATATGTGCTCGACTACTTCCGCGGTATCCATCCCGAAGTGACTACCGAACTGGAGTTTGGCAGCGAGTTCCAGCTGCTCGTTGCCGTTGTGCTCAGCGCGCAATGCACCGACAAGCGTGTCAATCAGGTGACGCCCGAACTCTTCGCCCATTATCCCGACGCACGTTCTATGGCAGAAGCCGATGAGTTTGAGGTGTACGAATACGTGAAGAGCGTGAGCTATCCCAACGCCAAGGCTCGCCACCTCGTAGAACTCGCCCGCATGATACAGAGCGAATACGGGGGCGAGGTGCCGCACGACTTCGACAGTCTGCTGCGCTTGCCGGGCGTAGGGCGAAAGACGGCTAACGTGATGCTGGCTGTGGCGTTCGGCGAGGCTGCGATGCCCGTCGACACGCATGTGTTCCGTGTGAGCCACCGCCTTGGACTCGTGCCGCGCACGGCTGACACGCCGCTGAAGGTGGAGCAGCAGCTCGTGAAGCACATTCCTGCTGACGACCTTGCGAAGGCACACCATTGGCTGCTACTGCACGGCAGATACATCTGCACAAGCCGCAAGGCGCACTGCGAGAAGTGCGAGTTCAAGGCAGTGTGTCCAAGCTCTACGTGCAAGTGATATTTTCACGACCACCGCATATAGAAACCTACTGACCGAACAATGAAATTCAACGGCAAACTACAGCTCCATACCTTCCTTCGCATCGCAATATGCCTGCTCGTTGGCATCTGCATCGGCGATGCGACGGCAGACGCTGTGCCCGTTGCGCTATGGCGGTGGCTGTTCGTAGGTCTGCTCTCGCTACTTGTTCTGCTGCACCTGAGCAAGCGCATCGAAATGATGCAGACGCTGCTGATTTTCGGCATTGTTATGGCGGGCGGAGCGTGGCGCATTGCGTCGTACGAGAACAGTCTGCGCTGCGCATTCACGGGCGAAGAAGAAGTGTACGAGGCGGTTGTCGTGTCGCAACCTATCAAGAAGCGACGCTCTATGAAATGCGAGCTTGCCGTTGTGAGTGGGCGGCTCGCAGGACATAGGCTGAACGCTTATTTTCAGAACCCTAATTCATTGAACCGCATTGTTGTAGGCGACGGCATCGAAGCGCAGTCGGTGTTCAGCGGTTTCGATGACACATACGCACAGCGCGGCGGTTTCGACTGGCGCAGACAGCGCATGGTGCGTGGCATCGTGGCTCGCACGTTCGTCGCCTCGGACAAGTGGAAACGTGCGGAGGTGAGCCTCGAAGCTATGCCGCGAATCGACCGCCTCGCTCTCTCGCTGCAGTCGCTGCGCTACGACCTGCTCAGCCGACTGCAGGGCAGCGCCCTCTCTGAAGATTCGTACGCCACTATTGCGGCAATGACCCTCGGCGACAAGACCGGTGTCAGCGCCGAGCTGCGCGATACGTATTCGAAGGCAGGCGTGTCGCACGTGCTCGCCCTCTCCGGACTACATCTCGGCATCATCTACGCCATGATTGCATTGCTGCTCGGGCGCCGTCGCAACACGATGGGCGGACTGCTCGTAACGCTTCTCCTGGTCTGGACCTTCGCCTTGATGGTGGGCATGTCGCCGGGCATAGTGCGTTCGGCGGCGATGTTCAGCGTCTACGCCTCAATGACCTTTCTGCAGCGCGACTACCTCACGGCGAACAGCCTCGCCCTTGCCGCAAGTGTGATGCTCCTGGCGAGTCCGGCGATGCTGTGGGACGTGGGCTTTCAGATGTCTTTCTTGGCTGTGATGGGCATCGTGATATGCCACGTGCAGCTCCGCAACAACCGCTTCTACGTGCGCTATGCTCACCGCCGATTCGTCGGCAAGCTCGTCTCGCTTGTGTGCATTTCGCTCGCCGCCCAACTCTTCGTGCTGCCGTTGGTGATGTACTACTTCGGCAATGTGCCCTTCTATTTCCTTCTGGCTAACATCGTCGCCGTGCCGCTCACCACCTTTATCATATATGCCGCCATGCTCTTGTTCGTGCTCTCGCCGTTGTGTCGGTTTGCTGCGTGGATGACGGTCGTTTGGCAGTGGCTGGCGAGTGGAGTGGGGTGGGTCGTAGCGCAGATGAACACTCTGCTTAAGGTTATCGCCTCACTGCCCGGCGCAAGTGCTGAAGGCGTGTATATCAGTGTTTTACAGCTCTTGCTTATGTATGTATTGATAGTGGCTCTGGTCGGCGTCTGGCGCTACGGACAACAGATGTACGACTCGATGCATGGGAAGTTTAAAAGTGAGGATGATCTTAAAAAGCTAAGAATAAGAAGAAGGGGTAAAAAGTAAAAGAGTAAAAAGGGGAGTTTTAAAAGTAAAAGAGTAAAAAAGTAAAAAGGAGGTTGAAGTTTGCGGAAATAAAAAGTTTTGTCTATCTTTGTAGAAGATAGGCTGCACCTCGGCAATTAAAGCAAGCTTTATTGCGCTCGGTTTGCACTATCTTTGCAAAAAACAAATAGACAGGAATTTATGAAACCGGATGGTACTAATTCTTTATCTTGGTCGTATGTCTTTGTGCATCATAGCAAAGTGAGGAAGGTGGAAGCAAGGCTGAACGCCGACAACGTGCCCCACTTTGTTCATAAGACCGTGCGCTATTACAAGAAGCGGGCGAAGCATGGCGTGCAGCGTCAGGAACTGCAGACCGTCAGCGGACTCGTCTTTTTGCAAGGCAATCCAAAAGAACTGCAAGAATATCTAAACTGGAATTTTCCACATACCTATCTCTGCAAGAACTGCAGTACGGGCAAGGCGGCTGTGATACCCGATTCGCAGATGCGACCCTTCATGCGCATCAACGAAACGGAGCCCGATCGTATCCGTTTCCTTCTTAAGCCTTTCCATTATTATGCTCGCAACCGCATCCTCCTTCGCATCACCTCTGGCGACCTGGCAGGACTCGAAGGTTATGTCATTCGCATCGACCGCGACCGTCGTCTTATCATGGATGTCGGTGGCATGAGTGTGGCTATCGCAGGTGTGCATGCTGAGCACTTTGAGGAGGTCGATCAGACTGGCAGTGCAACCCTTGACGGCTCACCATTCTACGAGCGTAACCTCCATGAGCGTGAGGCACTTATCGACCGCTTTTTTCATCCCGTAAAGACCACAAAGGACGTCGCCCCACAAGCCGAGAACATCGACTATCTGCGCAATTATGTACTGACGGAGCTTTCGCAATACCGGATGCTCCCCGCCGAGGCATGGCTCATCCTCAGCTTCATCATCAAGGAGATTGGCTACTACTACGCCCCCTCCTACGAAAAGCTCCATCGCCATCTCTCTCCAATCATGCAGGCTGGCACACAAGTCCTTCAGGAGATGCAGCGCCTCATCGACAGCGAGCCAGCGGAAGAAACACGCAACAGATACCAGACCGAACAGCAGGAACTGCTGACCACCTATGGCTATCTGTTCATGGACTCAGATATTGCGTAGTGTGTTCCGAAGCCCTCTGAAAGTCAAAAAAGTGTTCACTATTGCCGTCCGATTCAAATAAAATGACTACCTTTGTGATTTAAGAAGTCTCTTTGCAAGAGACCGCATCAAATTGAATGGTTTTTATGAACGCTATATCATTTTCAACTACTAGACGATTGCAACCATCACGTATGCTTGCAGCCAACGACATAAAGTAGAAAAGAATTTATGAAACCGGATGGTACGGATTCTTCTTCTATCGCTAACGAGAACCCCGCTTCTCCCAACGGCACCACGTTCCTGAGCCAGACGACAAGACTGGTTCAGAGGTAAAGAAGTATCCGTACTTCTGTATGTACCGTTTGTGAAGTCAGTAATTTCCTCAGCGGATTTGATGCTAAAATATAAAAGATTCTAAAAAGATACGCTTATAAATTCTTTATTACATAATATATATTATATTTGCAATGATTATGGATAGGAATGAAATTTCACTAAGAATAATTGGCAAGAATGGGGATGTCCCCCTTTCTCCAGCCAACTTTGACATCGGGCAAATACGATTCTTACTCGATGAGGTGGAGAATTTGTTGTATCCAGACAGGAAGAAACGTAAAGACCGCCCTACAATTTCTTATGAAATGAAGGACGGTTCTGTGCTCAACGTGTTTACAACTTCCTTGCAAAGTGTTCTCTTAGTGTCGTCTGTGCTTGGTGTTATTGAGCAGGAGAATGGCTATATTGATAAACTGGAAATGGCAAGTGCCCAAGCGATAGAAAATCTTCAGTCTTTTGCCTTGCGCCATAACTATGACATAGAAATAGGCACTTCTGATAAACCACAACGCATCTTTAAGATAACTCCAACTACTCATTATTTTCGCCGTGAGAATATCTTGGTGGATATTGAGTGCTATTATTATGGCACATTGACAGATGCTGGTGGAAAGGACAAAGCTAACATTCATTTGGATACAAAGGATGCAGGCTCTTTGACAATTCGAACAGACAAGGAATATTTAGCAGGCTATCAGGGCAATCCTCTTTATAAAAAGTTTGGTGTACGAGTTCGTGCCAAGAAAAATATTCTTACAGGGGATATAGATAAATCAACCCTGGTCTTGGTGGAATTGATGGATTATCAGCCTAAGTTTGATGAGGATTATCTGCAGGGCTTGATTCGTAAGGCTACTCCAAAGTGGAGGGGTGTGAATGCTGACGAATGGTTGACTAATGTAAGAGGAGGACTTGCCTAATGGAACAGAATTGCGTGCTGTTAGATACCAGTTTTTTCATTCGCTTGTTGAATGAAGAAGACCCTTTGCATGAAAATGCCTTGGGGTATTTCAAATATTTCTTGGAACATGATTTCGTGATAAAGATTAGCACAATTGCCATAGCAGAGTATTGTGTGAGAGGAGAAATAAGTGAGCTTCCTCTTAAAAATATGCTCATCGTTCCTTTTAATTTCGATCATGCTCAACGAGCAGGAAAGATGATTGCAGAGGTCTATGCTGAGAAGAAAAGGCGCGGTGCTACCATTGCTCCAAGGGCTGTTGTGCCTAATGATACCAAGATGTTTGCGCAAGCTGATGTTGAACCTGACATCAACTTTTATGGTACAGCGGATGTCGAATGCAAGAAGGTATATGATATGATAAAGACTTCGGAGGGCAAGCTGTCTTTTGATTTTATTGATATAACTATCCCTTATAATACCTTTTTTGGAGTACTTGATTTTGAGGAGTAAATACTGATGTTATTTAAGAAGTCTCTTTTGCAAGAGACAATATCAAATTGAATGATATTTATGGTGACCATATCATTTTCACCGACTAGACGATTGCAACCATCACGTATGTTTGCAGCCAACGACATAAAGTAGAAAAGAATTTATGAAACCGGATGGTACGGATTCTTCTTCTATCGCTAACGAGAACCCCGCTTCTCCCAACGGCACCACGTTCCTGAGCCAGACGACAAGACTGGTTCAGAGGTAAAGAATTATCCGTAAGCGAAGGGCCAATCGCATCTCGCTGTAGGCATTCAACTACGAATGCAAGCAATCAAAGCTTTTTAGCATTTTTATGAATAAACTATATTATTCACTCCCTTTTGTTCTCTTACTTTCTGCCTTCTATGCATTGAGAGATGATGTGAATACTTACATCAGTACAATGTGGGTAGGAGAGTTGTTATCGTATGTATCAAAGGCATGTACTAATAGTAGTTTGTTTAATATTCTGTTGGCATTAACTTTATGTTGCTTCTTCTTAATAATCGGTAAAAAAATATATCATAGTAAAGGGTGTATATTTAGGAGTTGCTGTATTCTCTTTGCAATATCATATCTTTATACCAACAATTATTGGGTGTTTTCCAAAACTTACTTCTTTAATATTGGTTATGATACGCTGTTGATTATTTCGTTTATTATTATCCTTATAACTGATACAATAGCCATTGCAAGACGATGTCATTCTGAAGATAATACAGATACTTTCATAGATGACATGAAAGGATATTGTATGGATCAGATTTATGCTAAATACAGAGATACGGGTTGGGATAATTATGTTGATGATTTGTTAGCACTTATGCCAAGAGAGCGTTTGAAGCGTGAATCACTGGCGATTGGTATATCTGGAAATTGGGGTAGTGGCAAAACCTCTTTTTTGAAGACCATGCAAAACAGTATGGGTGCAGATTATCGTGTTGTATCCTTTAATCCTTGGACATGTACAGATAAAGAACAGATAGTTTCTAAGTTCTTTACCTTAATGCGAAAACAAACAGAGGATGATGATGAGTCATTGCGTAATGCAATTCAAAAGTATCGTGATATAGTCCTTGATGTTGATATTCATCCTTCCATAACTTTGCTTGCCAAGATATTCCCCAAATTTAAAGAGAAAGAGAGCCTAGAGTCGCTAAAGGATAAAATAGAAAAGGCTATTTCTTCTGATGGGTCAAAGCCGTTTGCTATCTTTGTTGACGATCTAGATCGATTGGAAGGAGACGAGTTGTTTGAGGTGTTACGACTCATCCGTGTCACAGCAAATTTCCGTAATGTAGTATTTGTTGTCGCTTACGATCGTAATTATATCTGTAATGTGCTTAATGAATCCAAGAACATAAAACGTGCGGAAGAATATCTACAAAAGATATTTCATTTAGAGGTTTCACTACCGAAGTTTGAGGATGAAACATTGCTTGATGTGTTTATGGAAGAGGTTTCTCGTATCGAGCCTCTTGTTAATAAAAATGAGGTGAAGGTTAGACAATCTATAGTACAACTATGTGATTCTGCAGGAGTATCGTTTACCGACTTCATACCAAATTTTCGGCAGGCACGTCGTTTTGCCAATATATTTGCTCTTAATCTAAAGGCGATATTCTCACATACAAAGAATTTTATAATTCGTGACTTCTTTGGGATAGAACTTCTTCACTTTGCTTTTCCGGAAGTCCATCACCAATTGATGTACAAGCCAATGACTTTATTAAAACAACGCCCTAAAGCGTTATCCAAATCAAAATTGTTGGTTTATGAAGGTGAAGAGAATACCTGTTGGCAAAAGTTACTAAAGGCACTATTTTCTAAAGAAAGTGAGACAGGACGAACACCAAGAGAAATTCGCTCGCAGCTCAGCTATGCTAATTACTTCTGCTATCGTTTACCTAAAAATGTTATAGGTTTTACAGAATTCGAGAGTGTAATGATTGAGGAAGAATTAGAAGATGTTCGAGATAAAATTAATCGTTGGATGCAGATATCTGCTTTTACCAATTCACTCTGTGATCATTTCATGAGCTACCACATGCATGGGTATAGGAACGAAAAGGTAATACGAAATTATATATGTGCATTATTAGAGTTTCTTCCATGTTTGACAGAACATAGTATCTTACAAATATCTTCTGATAGATACTGGATAAGAACAGGTGTTGATTTGTATGGATTAAGAAGTGAGGTAATTTCTTTGTTTGAAAGTTCTATTGGTAAGGGTTTGTGTTTAGAAAAGATAAATACCCTATTAACAACTTTTTATCATCCATTTATGGTGGACGACGATCCAGAAGAAACACCTATAGATTTGTTGACAATATCTGAGCTTGATAGGCTTGCAGAAATGTGTCTGGTTAAGTATATAGAACAGCAGAAAGAGAAGCCGTCTCCATGTGAAATTTCTAAGAAAAACAGCCCGTTTAATACTTTTCTTAAGTCAGGTGTATATATTGAAAGTTATTATAATGATGGCGAGCGATTGATTGACAACTTTTCTAATCTCATGTGTAGGGAGCTGATTAGGCAATATGAAGGTGTTGAAGCAGACCTACTCACTTTTCGTGAGTTTATTGAACCATATATAATAAAGACTGCCGATCCAGCAGATGAAGAATATGAAGCTCAAACGATAAAGCATGACATAGAATTAATCTTTGTCAACTTTAAATTGTTTGAAGAGTTTGTACATAAGGCGTTCAGTCCAAATGAGGAAATAGAAAGGAATTTGAAATATATCCGTAATATTATGATTTCAACTCATTAGTATTCTGATTTTAATGTGTACTGATAATATTTTTAATAAAAATGATAGAGGTAAAAGATATATGCACAGCATACCTTGAAGGTTATTTTTATGGCAAGATAACTGAACATCTTATTACAGATAAGATTCAGTGTTTTAATCTTGATATTCTCAAGAAGGCTGCTGTTGAATGTATGAAAGATTACATCGAACACTCAGCTTTTTCTAATGAAGAGAAAGAGGAGATGAAAAATAATTATGAGCATTGGGCTGATATAACTTTACATGGGATTAAGCAACGATTGCGTGACAGTAATAAATTGTATGAATAAAAAATGTGCGATATTGGTCAAAGTTGCAAATTCGAATCTTCGCTCATTTAAAATCTCTTGCAAAGACTGTATTTCAATTAATTCAAAGAGCTATCAGTTCACTTTTACGGGACTGTGGTGAGAAAAAGTCTCTTCGCCGCAGCTTTTTTACAGCATTTTCATCAAGCCAAGATTACAGAGCAATACTCGTTTTTGCTATGTCATGGCGAGGAATCTCTTGAACTCAATATAAAGGCACTTGCAAAAGTTCCTACACAAAGGGCTATGCCCTAAATTGGAGAACTACTAGTATGACAGTTATATCTTCATTATAGCATATGTTTACAATTATAATTAGGTTATTATTTGTTGCTTTCACAGCTGCTTTTGCAGCCATGCTTTCCTATAGTCCAAAAGGATTCAAAGGTACTATACCATTTCTAAAGCAATGTTTCCCAGGTATAAGTAAGAAATGCTATTTTCGCATTAACTTCTTCTTAATAGTTATCATAGGTACATTCTTTGGTTATCTACTATCCCAACCAGAAACTCCAGCCGCCTGTATTTTTGCAGGGTTGACTTGGACAGGTTCTATACAAGCTATATTGCACACAACTTCTAAGGAAGAAAATCAAAAGTAAAATGAGTAGTAATATTATTTTTACTATAGTTCTATTGTCTTTAACTATTTTTTTTGCATTAGTTGTTTTTAGAATACATGCATTTAAACACTTGAAGGCTTGGACTATAATTGCTTTTGTTTTCTTTGTTGGAGGAATTTTCCTTGTTGGAGTAATTTCGAAGCAAGAAATAGCGAAGAATGAAGACGAAATATCTGCATTGGTCAGATTGTTGCATTCAGAAATTGATAGCATAGAGTCTATCAGTGTAAACAATAAAAAAACAGAATATATCAAACATTCAGATATTGTATTGCATAAAATAGATAGTATTGCTTTGCGCATCAAGGAAGAAGAAGCGTACACGGACATAAATATAGATAAGCGAATTGCGCAAATCCGAAAAATAGTAAAAGATTCAAAATCTTTAGTAGAGACTTTAAATGATACTATAAATATAATGGATATGGTTATCGAAAAACAATATGAAGTGACAGATGAAGAAATGAACATACAAAAATTGCCACTATCAAATGAAAGAAATTTTTCGTTCTTATTAAAAATATACGATGAAAACTTACGAGGAAGAGCAAAAGCAATATATATAATAAGTAAAGCTACGCCATCAGTTGGCAAAACTTATCAATATAAGAATAAACAAAATCATTTTGTGTTGCCATATTCCTCTCAAAATACAAAGCTATCTTATAGAATTGGAATTTTAACATATAATGAGGACCGTAAGACATACACATATTATTATATAAAGGTATAACGAATATGAGTTTACAAGAAAATATAGAAAAGTTGTCTGATTCTGTGAAGGAGGGGAGTCAGCAATGTAGATATTGGATGGTGAGAACCAATGCTGGAGCTTACTTTGATTTGTTTGTTAAGAACGACTATGTAGCACTTAGCAGAAATGATATTCCATATAATTTGTTGTATGAAGCTAAGCAGCAATATCACGACAAAACGAATGTCATTATCAAGAAGGTAAAAGAAGTCATCAAGAAATCCTCGACTATTGATAAGAGTGGATATGATGAACGTTCTTTATCTTTAGCCATATCACAAGTATATAAATTTGTGTATGAGGTTCAAAAGAATGATATAGTCATTATACCCTCAGAAAAATCTGATGAAATATGTATAGGCGTATTTACTGAAGATAATCTCGCAGATTCCCAGCAGACGAATGAAAATTTTGTATATACAAGAAAGGTAAGGTGGATAAAGTTGTTGAAGAAAAGATTCTTTGATCCGTTCTTTTACAAGCTGTTTACTTCTCATCATGCAATATGTGACGTTAGCCCCTATCAAGAATATATCGAAAGATGTATTCGCAGTCAGTTTGTAATTAACGACGAATCTCATTATGTTATAGCGTTAACCTCTGAGAAAATAAAAGCTCGCCATCTATTTAAGTTTGGCGACTTGATGTTGGAGCTATTTGAGGATTATATCAAATCTGAATCTTTGAATTTTGACATAAATAGTATAGATGCCTCTATCAATTTAAATAGTCCAGGACGTATAGATTTCAAATCCAATGTCAAAATTGGTGCTTTGTTGATGTTGTTTATTCCTGCAATTTTGACTGGATGCACGAATGCTGAAGGACATCAAGATAATGCAGAAATCTATAATAGTATTTTCAACTTCAGAAACACTCATTCCGACAGAATTAATGAGTTGGATTCTCTAATCAATTCATTGCAAGTGAAAAAGATAGAGGATAGTTTTAATATAGTCAATAATGACAAATGAGTTGTAAACTTTAGTGTCCCGTTAAAATCGGAATTAGTTAAATATTATTCAAATAACCCTTTAAAGAGAATAATACCTAGTTCTTTGATATTAGTGATGTAGACTTTGAATATAGCAGGCATTTATATGATGCTGCTTAGTTAAGAAATCAAATCGTTGCACTCTTGAAATTTTTGACAAAAGACTGTATTTCAATTAATTCAAAGAGCGGTTAGTCCACTTTTACGGGAATATTTTGGTATAAATGATGAACTTTAGAAAACAAAAATGTGTTTAGGTTTTGATAATAAGTGTGCGATACATATTACTCTGATTCTGATGAGTTTAATGCATCTATAAATGAAGAATATGGGTGGTTTTAACTAGTATTTAAGAGACTTAATATGAAATTGATTACTTTTTATGTAGAGAATATGCGAGGGTATATAACCAAAAAGATACTCTTCCGCAATAGCGTTACATTTCTTATTGGTATTAACGGCTCTGGAAAGACAACAGTTTTAAAACTTTTGAACGGATTATTAAAGCCAAGTCTTAAAGATCTTGTTGAAATAGAATTTTCTTATTTAAAACTGGAACTTGAAGATAACCAAAGCAAGAATACATTTCTTTATTGTCGCAAAGAAGAAGGTAAAATAAATATTGGTTATATTGATGGTCTTAAGGAAGAAAATTATTATATTGATGTGTCTAGATATCTTCTTCTTAGCAAGAGTAAAGAGAACTATTCGTTAGAAGATGAGGAGCTGGAACGAATGTATATGGATTTTTCCGCAACCAATGTATATAAATGCATTAGAAAAATATCTATGCCAGTCATTTTGGGGCTAAATCGAACGTATTCACTCCAAAGGCCAATAATGAGAAATCGATCTATATCATTTCCAATACAATATGAGAGCGACAAAAAAGATGACATGGCAAAGGCTCTTATGAAGGTACAATCATTGGTCTATGACTATATCCTTGAAACAGCAAGAAGACAGAGTAAACTATCTGAAGAGTTTAAAGATAAAGTATATGACGAAATGTTATCACCATTGGATAATGATTCCTTTAAAAGTAATTGGAGTAAAGATTATAAAAAGTTACAAGAAGCAAAGGCGGCGTTATCAAAACTGTCAAATGATGAAAGTCAGACAAAAATAACAAGGAAAATATCAGAGTTTATTGATGTCTTTGAAAGAAATATCAACGAATATGTTAATTCAATAAATAATACCCAATCTGTGTTGCCTAACATACAACATGATAAAGCTATGCATTTATTGATGTTGAGTTTTCAGCTTAATAAGATAAAGAAAATAGCTGAATATGCTAAGGAAAATTCTGATAAAATTTCAGGCCTTCGTTCCCCTATTACAAGATTTGTCAATAGTGTTAACATGTTCTTTGAGGAAGGAGGAAAGAACATCATGGTTGCTGGTAATGGTGATATTATTGTTATGAATAAAAGAAGGAAAAATAAAAAAATGCAGGTCGAAGAGCTATCTTCAGGTGAAAAGCAGATAATAACTCTTATGGCATATCTTGCATTTAAAGTTGATGGGCGCAGACAACGTATATATATAGTTGATGAGCCAGAAGTTTCTCTTCATATAACATGGCAAGAACGCTTTGTTGATGCACTATTAGAAGCATGTCCTGATGGTCAGTTCATTTTAGCCACACACTCTCCTTCAATAATTTCAAGAAAGGAGCGTAGGTCAATGTGTGAAGATATTTCTATGAGTGAATAAAATATGGAATTAGTTTATTCTGAAGATAGTTTAGAACTGACATCTGCCTTTAAGTCTTATAGAAACAGTGTAAATATTTATACAGAAGACAAAGAGGAGGACTGTCAGTTTTATATGCGATTGCTTAGAAGATTGTTAGATGGAACAGGATGTATAATAAATGACATAACGCCTCTTGGCTGTTGCCATTCAGTAGAACAAGCCAGTAAGAACAATCCTGACCCTAAAGGTATTTATATTATAGATGGAGACATATATACAATATTTTCCCCCAAAAAATCAACATCATCGTTATACGTACTTGATGCGTATTGCATGGAAAACAAGGTGATAGATTATAATAGTATTATTAACCTTGCATACTTTCTATATGGTAAAGCTGAGAAACAACAAATATCGAATATTTTGGATCTTGAAAGTTTAATATCATCTATAGCCAAACCACTTATACATTTATTTTTTCTTTTTGCTTTAGAACAAAAATATATTGGACATTTTAGGATAAAACATTTCGACAACTATAGAGGCAGAACGTCTACAATAGATTGTAATAAAATAAATGCGGAGATTGAAAACATCAAAAGTCTTTTAGTTCCACAATACATGAATGAAATTCAGTTTTCTGATGAATTTAATAGCATGAGCGCTAAATTCCCCATTGAGTTAAAGTCATTATTGAAAATTGTATCGGGTAAAGATTATCTGATTCCTTGTATCAGATTTTATATTTCAGAACGTCTCAATCATAAGTTTTCAATACCACAAGAATCTTGGAAATTCAATATGGCAAATTATTGTGATTTAGAAGGCTTAGAAGATTTAAAATCTTTTATATTACAAAAACATAAAGAAATAAATGCAAATAAAACAACACTTATATAAGTACTAATAATAAATGATACAACGGTATACAGAAGATAAACAGAATTCAAAATGCAGGAATACCAATATTGAGATTTTGCGCTTCATATTGATGTGCTTTATCTATTTGTTGTAGCAATCTCTGTATCATTGTTTTATGTAGTCAAGAATCTGCCGGATTTGAAAAATGCAATACTCAACAAAATACTTTCAGCCAATTTGTTCATATACTTGATAACAGAGGTTGGAGATTTTGTTTCGTACCAAAAGATAGCAAACGAATTCGACAGCAATCCATACCTTGGGTTCTGTCATAGTATTTTTATCATTGTGTTCTGTTTGCTCGCAGGACACGTTATATTGAAAATCTCAAAATTAATTTTACGTAATGTTTGATATTTCAGCAAATGAAAAGCGAATCGCTAAGAATACTTTGCTTCTTAACTTCCGTATGCTCTTTATGGTGGTAGTGTCGTTGTATACGAGCCGTGTGATATTGAATGTGTTGGGAGTGGAGTACTTTGGAATACATTTCTTTAAACCGTAAACACATTTTAAGGTTCATTGATTTGTGCAGCTTAACGCAATACATATAAAACAATTAAAACGTAAAACATATATTTAATCTCACCCCCAAACTTCAGATACTAATAAGTGAATAGTTTCAAACAAAAATAACAATGAACAATTTCAAAGACATTAAAATAGCCGTAGCCGGAACTGGCTACGTAGGTCTGAGTATAGCAACGTTGCTGTCTCAGCACCATCATGTTACAGCTGTAGATGTAATCCCTGAAAAGGTGGAGAAACTTAACAATCGTATCTCGCCGATACAGGACGATTATATAGAGAAGTATTTGGCAGAGAAGGAGCTCAACCTTACTGCTACTCTTGATGGCAAGGCGGCTTATAAGGATGCCGACTTCGTGGTGATTGCAGCACCCACCAACTATGACCCCGTAAAGAATTATTTCGATACTACACATGTAGAAGAAGTAATCGATCTGGTGTTGGAAGTAAACCCAGATGCAGTGATGGTCATCAAGAGTACCATCCCTGTGGGCTATACCCGTAGCCTCTACTTAAAATACGCAAAAAAGGGAGTAAAGCAGTTCAACCTCCTCTTCTCACCAGAGTTTCTTCGTGAGAGCAAGGCACTCTACGACAATCTCTACCCAAGCCGCATAATAGTAGGCTATCCTAAGATTATCGAGCGTCCTGAGTTTGCAGAAGAAAACGAGGCAATAAAGGCTGTGACTGACGTAGAGAAGATGAAAGAAGCAGCCAAAACATTTGCTGCACTTCTTCAGGAAGGAGCCATCAAGGAAAACATTGACACCTTGTTCATGGGCATGAAGGAAGCCGAGGCAGTGAAACTCTTCGCCAACACCTATCTTGCCCTTCGCGTAAGCTATTTCAATGAGCTTGACACATACGCTGAGGTCAAAGGTCTTGATACCAAAGCTATCATAGAAGGTGTAGGTCTTGATCCACGAATTGGTACTCATTACAATAACCCAAGCTTCGGCTATGGTGGTTATTGTTTGCCAAAAGATACCAAACAGCTTTTGGCAAACTATGCAGATGTGCCGGAAAACCTTATCGAGGCAATCGTTGAATCGAACCGCACTCGCAAGGACTATATTGCAGATGCCGTATTGAAGCGAGCCGGTTATTATAGCTATGCAGCCGACAACAGCTTTGATACCGCCAAAGAGCACAACTGTGTGATAGGCGTCTATCGTCTGACGATGAAATCCAATTCCGATAACTTCCGCCAGTCTGCCATTCAGGGAATCATGAAACGCATCAAGGCAAAGGGAGCAGAGGTCATCATCTACGAGCCGACACTTGAAGACGGCAGCACTTTCTTTGGTAGCAAGGTAATCAATGATTTGGCAGCTTTCAAGGCACAGAGCCATGCCATCATCGCCAACCGCTATGACGCATGTCTGGACGATGTAAAGGATAAGGTTTACACACGAGATATATTTAGAAGAGATTAGAAATAAAATAATAGTTTCAATGTTGAGTCAAAACAAACTTACCCCCCCCGAATCTAAAGCGGCACAAAAGCCAAATCAACGCCAATCAGGAATAGAACTTCTTCGCATTGTGAGTATGTTCTTAGTACTCCTGTTACATTCTCTTTACTATTCTTTAGGACGTCCAACTGTTGAAGACTATGTAAATAGTGGTGTAGAGATGGTGTTGCGCACAGAGTTTGAGGCAATAAGCCTTGTTTGTGTCAACGTGTTTGTTATGATATCAGGATGGTTTGGAATAAAGATAAAGATAAAACGACTTGCAGAATTCATATACCAGTGGTTGTTTCTTGCAGTCTTTGTCGTCGCAGTTTTGTTGATTAGTGGTATACGTTTCCCGATAGGAGACTATAAATATCTCATAGGTTCATACCAATTCTATTGGTTCATCTATGCATATTTATTTCTTTATATCCTTTCGCCTGTCCTGAATTCTTTCATCAACAACTCTCCTCAAAAAGATTGCAAATTGGTACTTGTGTTGTATTGGATTTTCATGATATTGTTTGGCTGGATTCAACCACTCTACTATATTAAGTTTGGTTTATCTCCAATACTTTTTATCGGACTATATCTCACAGCCAGATATGTGCATGTTTATCGTCCTCGTTGGTCTACACATGGAGTAAAGCATGATTTGACATTGTTTCTGATATTAACATCCGTGTCAGCAATGATAATGATGCTGATCACATGTTATTCATCAAGTGCCCATCTGGTTTACAAATCCTATGGTATGTTTATGTCGTATGTCAATCCTTTGTCAGTGTTGGCATCTACCTATCTGTTATTGACTTTTTCTAAAATAAAATTTTATAGTAAAGTCGTTAATAAGGTAGCAGCATCCGCATTTGCAGTATATCTCCTGCATTCCAACTATGCCGTATTTGAGACATACTTCACAAAAGTTATCAACATTATACATACTGAATATTCAGGGATATTATATCCCATTATTACCCTTTCGTTTTTGGTCGCAGTATTCATCCTTTCGGTGTTAGCAGACCAATTACGCATATACAGTTATGCATTCATCGCTAAAAAAGCAGAAAAGAAATTACTAAATAAATAATGGCAGAATCAAGAACAGCTAAAAGTGTTAAAAATGCCCAAGTATCGTTTTTCTATTATGTAGTATTCATGATACTTGGCTTTTGGTCAAGAAAAGTATTCTTCGACTATTTAGGCTCTGAAGTTGTCGGTCTCGAATCAACGGCAGGTAACCTGCTTGGTTTTCTCAACCTTGCAGAATTAGGTATTGGTATGTCTGTGACATACTTCCTTTACAAACCTCTTTTTTCGAAAGATTATGAAGAAATAAACAAGATCGTTGCCTTGCAAGGTTGGATATACCGCAGAGTTGCCTATCTGGTTATAGGTGGAGCTGTGGTGTTGATGTGCTTTTTCCCGCAAATATTCCATGGAATGAAGCTTCCTATGTGGTATGCCTATGCCATATTTGGCGCTTTTCTATTCAACTCTTTGCTTGGCTATTTCATAAATTACCGTCAAATAGTTCTCAATACCGACCAGAAGGGATATAAAGTCACTCGAGTGACTACTGGAGTTGGTGTAGCATTGAAGATCCTTCAGATTGTCATGCTTCCTATTGTTCCCAGTCCGTTTTTGTTCTATGTTGGTACAACTCTCTTTTCAACAGTGTTTAGTTGCTGGTGGCTTAACAGAACTATTGACAAGGAATATCCATGGTTGAAAACTACAGGCTATCAGGGCAAGAAACTTCTTAAAGCCTATCCTGATGTAATAAAAAAGACAAAACAGCTTTTTATTCACCGCATCACCTCTGTTCTCTTGTTTCAGGGCACCCCATTTATAATGTATGCTTTCTCTACGCTGTCTGTGGTAGCCTACTATGCCAACTATCTCCTGCTTGTTGGCAAGCTAAAGGATGTTCTAAGCATGGTCTATAGCAGTATGGGTGCAGCCGTTGGAAGTCTTATTGCTGAAGGTGACAAAGAGAAAATACATCGTCGCTTTTGGGAACTATACGATTCTCGATTCTGTATCGCCGCTGTTGCCCTTGTCTGCATCTATTTTCTGTCCCATCAGTTTATAGCCCTTTGGTTGGGAGAAAAATATATTCTCGGACAGTTTCTGCTCATATTGCTTATTGTCGACCAAAGCATATATATAACACGCCTTACCGTCGACCACTATATTAACGGTTACGGCATCTTCCGTGATGTCTGGGCACCTATGGCAGAAGGAGCTATCAATATAGCAGCAGCCTTAGGCTTCGGCTTTTTGATAGGTTATGAAGGAGTTATCCTTGGTAGCATTCTTTCGCAAGTTATAATCATCTGTATTTGGAAACCTATTCTATTGTTCCATGACGGACTGAAATCGTCTGTTCTTGTTTATTTCCGCCGAGTGATAATCAGATACGTAATCATTGTTTTTGATGTCATAGGTCTCACTTTTCTGTTTGACATTATACTTCCCCACCGATTCTCCAGTTTCCTGGCCTTTGCTATTTATGGAGCGTTGGTCTTTGTCATAGTATCTGTGTTGATATTTGGTGAATTTCTTGCATTCTCACAAGGAACAAGAGACTTCTTCCAACGAGTATGGGGAGTGTTGCATCACAAATTCAAATAAACTATTATGATTCCAAAAATTTCTGTTGTAGTTCCTTGTTATAATCAAGGCAAGTTTTTATCAGAAGCATTAGATTCTGTTCTTGCTCAAACACTGCAAGAATGGGAGTGTATTGTTGTTGACGACGGCTCAACAGACAACTCTGCAGATATTGCAAAAGCTTATTGTGCAAAAGACAATCGTATACGTTATGTTTATCAAGAAAATGCAGGTCCATCTGCAGCACGAAATAAAGGCGTAAGTCTCACTTCTGCACCCTTAGTATTTTTCCTGGACGGAGATAATGTAATACTCAGTGAGCTACTTGGGCTTGGTGTAGAGCATATGGAGAAACATACCGATTGCATATTGTATTATACAAAAGGTGAATATTTTGGTTCTCGCCATGGAGAGTTTATCCTAAACTACACTTCATATCGTGATCTGTTAGTTGCAAATAGCATAGATTGTCTATGTATTGTACGCCGTACAGACTTTGAGCGAGTTGGTGGTTTTGATGAAGGTCTTTTTGGCTATGAGGACTGGGAGTTCTTCATCCGTCTCCTATACCATAATGATACAATATATAAAGAGCCACAAATACTTTTCAAGTATCGGTGTAACGGCAGCCCAAGCAGTGTTAACTATCAAGCAAAGGCTCGTAATGATGAAAAAACGATGTACATATACAATAAGCATATAGAAAAATATGCAGAGTATTATGGCACACCTTTTCATGTAACCCATGAGTACAACCGTCTTGCCAAGGAATTAGATGGTATCCTGGCTTCAAAGACATATAAAGTAGGAAAAATGATACTAGCGCCGTTGGCATTTGTAAAACGTTTTTTAAAATAACACAATTATATTATGAAACTTCCGTTCAGAGTTATTTACGATGAATATGGAAGAACCGGCAATAGGTTTTTCGCATATTCGTAAAGAAGATTATAAGACAGCATATGGTGGAATATATTATTATGATGACAATGTGTTTATCCATTACATGAATCAGATGCAAAAACTGATTCCAAATTGTTGTTTTTATATTTCATCAAACGAACCGATTTCAGAACGCTTCTCCAAACAATTCTGCATTCTTGATAAACCAGTAGACAGTGCGGTGGGCGATCTCTATGCATTGTCACAATGTGATTATATCATAGGTCCTCCGTCTACATTTAACTGTTGGGCTTCATTCATTGGCGATACTTCTTTATACACTATGTTTAAGAAGGATGAAACTATAAATCTGGATAATTTTGCAATTATTCGAGGAGATATTAAATAAGTTATAATGGACAAAACTAGATACACGTTTCTTGTGCCCTCATACAAGGCTTCGTTTTTAGAGGAAGCCCTGGAGAGCATCAAGAATCAGACATACACCGACTTTAAAGTGTTGGTTTCAGACGATTGCTCACCCGAGAATCTCAAGCCAATCTATGAAAAGGTTTGCGGCAACGACCCACGTTTCGCTTTTCGTCGTAACGAGGCAAACATGGGTGGCAAAAGCCTTGTGTCACACTGGAACCTCTTGGTTGATTTGTGTGATACCGAATATCTTATTATGGCAAGTGACGATGATGTCTACGAACCAAAATTCTTGGAAGAGATAGACGCGCTCGTTAAGAAATATCCTAAGGTTGATATTCTGCGGGCAAAAGCAAGAAGAACAGAAAACGGAAGATTGGCACGAGAAGATTTCAATCTTGACGAATACATGACCTTTGCGCAGTTTGCATGCACGTTTGGGGAGCTACCAATAGTACGTTGTCTTGCCAACTATGTGTTCCGTACATCCAGACTCAAAGAACAGGGCTATTTCCCAGATTTCCCAGCTGCAGCAAAGAGCGATTCTGCTACCGCTATGCTGATGGCGCAGAATGGAATCGCCTCTACGCCAGACGTGTTGTTTACCTTCCGCATATCCAATGAGAATCTGTCTTCTGTTTCTGGCTATGCTAAGAACATTTTGAATGTAGCTACAGCCGACCTTATGTTTGTAGATTGGTATGCAGAAAAGATGAAACCATTATTGGATAAACTTCCTGCAGATCAAGCGCACCTCCGACCTTGGGTTGACAAGGCCCACAAAAGCCATGTTGAGGGCATTTTACAATTTCTTCTGCCACAGATGAAGTTGCGCGACCTGTTAAGTTTCTTCAAGGCATTCAAGCAAAGAGGCTATCTTCATGGTACCATTGATAATATGGTGATTTGGAAAAATTGGATTAAAAAACATAGAATTGTTAGCTGTAGATGAACAACGAGTTGTTAAATATAAACATTGTTGGCGATTTCTTCAGTCCGAAATTGAATGGACTTGAGTTTAGTGATGCGCTTAACGAAAAGTTAAAACATGCAGATTTAAATGTCGTAAATTTTGAAGGTCCAATAAACACAAACAAATCTGTACCTATATGTAAAAGTGGTCCTAATATTTCCCAAGATCCAGATGCTCCCGTGTTTTTAAAAGAACATGGCTTTAAGTTGTTCTCATTAGCCAACAACCATTCTATGGATTATGGGGTACAGGCACTTGATGCAACAATAAAATGTCTAAACGAAGAATGTATTGTTGGAGCTGGTCTTTGGGATGAAGCCTATAAGGTTAAGATATTAGAGATAAAAGGGAAAAAAATCGGCTTCTTGGCAATAACTCAATTTGAGTTTGGCGTTCTTGATGATATCGCATTTTGTGAGAATAAGAAGGGGGCTGCATGGATGGAACACCCGTGTGTTGACAAACTTATTGTTGATTCTAAACAACAATGTGATTATCTGATAGTATTACCTCACGCAGGGTTGGAACATTTCACATTACCTCTTCCTGAATTACGGACACTTTATCGTCACTTTGTAGATATGGGCGCCGATGCTGTGATTGGCGGCCATCCACATGTGCCACAACCTTGGGAGATGTGTAACGATAAGCCTATAGTATATAGTTTAGGCAATTTTTGCTTTGATAGAGAGAGTAAAAAGCCTCTTTGGAGCATAGGATTATTAGCAAATCTAACATTTGATGATTATGAGGTGAACTTGCAAATATATCCATTACATTTTGATAGGAATAGTAGAACTGTTGAAATAATAAATGATGCCAACATTAATTCTATATTAGATGAGAGCAATGAGTTGTTTTCTAACAAATCTGCTTATGTAGAAGCTGTTAATAATCATTGTTTGTCTATGCAGTCATATTATGATATGCTTTTAGAAATGAGCGGATACAGCAAGTTCTCAATAAAACATTGTTTAGGCTACATTAAACGGAAACTATTGGGAAAGGTGCCAACAACAGACCTATCACATTTTATCAATAGTGTAAGATGTGAAACTCATCGTTGGGTTTTATCAAGAATTTATGAACTAAATAAAAGAGACTAAAAAATGAAGACTCCATTTGTATATGTACTTATAAGTTCTGAACAAGATTATTTCTTGGAAGAGTTTTGGGTATCATTGTTTTCATTAAGACAATTCCATCCCAAAGACAAGGTTATTGTCGTAACAGACGAACCGACTTCACACAGAATCGATGACCGCCCGGAATTAAAGGAAATGATTTCTGAGGTGATAATTGTTCCTCTACCAGACGAGTATAATGGAAGATTACGTTCAAGAACATTGAAAACTACTGTAAGGAATATAATCGACGGCGATTTCCTTACAATTGACACTGATACGGTTATTTGTAAGCCTTTGGATGAGGTCGATTCCTTACCTATTAAGAATATCGGTATGGTTCCAGAGATGCATGGACCATTCAAGAACCATATCACATATAGATTTATTACGAGCGAGATAAAACGTATCTATGATACCGACGTGTCTGATGCACCATACTGGTTTAATTCGGGGTGTATGTTGGTTCGTGATAACGAATTTACAAGAGAGTTTTTCAAGAAGTGGAATGAAGAGTGGAAAGTGGCGACATTTCAGAAAAATGCAAGTTCAGACCAGCGTCCCTTGCTAAAGGTTGACCATGATTATGGATACGTGATCGAGTGCTTGCCCGATACTTTCAATTGTCAAGTAGCCTTAAGCATTCAATACTTCCACGAGGCAAAGATCTTGCATTTCTGGCATATGAAGAACGATTTTTACTTCGATTTGGATTATTCTCCATTTGCAAACAAATACGTTTATAAACAGGTAAGACAAAACAAATCTATAACTCCTGAGGTTGCTTCTTTGATTAAAGATTGCAAGAATACGTTTAATTCGCCATCGATGGTTGTTGGCAGAAACGATCTTGAGTTTTTGATGTCAGCCTTTAACACCATTCTTGGTAAAGCGTATCGTGAAAGCAAACTTATGCATAGTCTTTTGAATATGGTTATAACATTTGTCAACTATTACTTGCGAGCTAAGAAAAAAATAGGAATAAGATGAAAAAAATGTTGCAAAAGATTTGTCCTGAATGTATTCATTCAGCTTACTCCAGGGCAAAGTATTGGTTGCGATTTCATTTGAATCCGAAAGGTATTGCAAATGAATTGCATAAAGCTTTGATTGGCGATGACATTGATTGGAAAAATCCAAGGACTTTAAATGAGAAAATCAATTGGATGAAGTTCAACTACGATACCACAGTGTGGACTCGTCTTGCAGATAAGCATCTTGTAAGAGAATATGTTAAAGAACGTATAGGCGAAGATGCGCTACCGAAAGAATATGCAGTTTGGGACAGTGCTGATAAAATCGATTTCACCAATTTGCCAAAACAGTTTGTTTTAAAAACAAACCATGGATGCCATTCTGTGGTACCCATTTTAGACAAGAACTCTGTTAATATAGATGCAATAAAAAAACAATTTGCAGAATGGATGGGGAAACGATATGGATATGACACAATAGAACCACATTATTTAAAAATTAAGCCATTGGTTTATGCCGAAGAATTCTTAACAAACGACTCTACTCAGTCAAAATCTATCATAGATTATAAGGTGTTCTGTATAAATGGCAAAGCTAAGAGTATCTTAGTTTGTACGGATAGAGTTATTGGGGTTAATCCAACTCTCGTAATGTATGATATAGATTGGAATCTTAGGAAAGATATGTTGGCTCCAAAATATCGTAATACTACAATAAACATTAATAAGCCCGAGTGCCTTCAAACTTTGTTAGATTATGCCGAATCTCTTGCTAAAGGTCATCCGCAAGTAAGAGTTGATTTTTACATCGTGGAAGGTAAGGTGATTTTTGGAGAAATGACGTTTACTTCGCAAGGTGGATACATGGATTATTTATCTAAAGATTATTCTTTAGAATTAGGAAAAATGATGAAAATATGATATACGCACCAATAGCACTTTTCACATACAATCGTGCTGACCATACACAGAGAGCAGTAGAGTCTTTGCTTCAGAACGCTGAAGCAAAAGATTCTGACCTCTTTATCTTCTCCGACGGAGCAAAGAACGAGAAGGCGATAAAAGGGGTTGAGGACAATCGCAAGTATATACATACAGTCACAGGCTTCAAGTCTGTCACCATTGTTGAACGTGAGAAGAACTGGGGCTTGGCAAACAGCTTGATTGCCGGCATCACGGACGTCATCAGCAAGTATGGCAGAGTGATTGTCGTAGAAGACGACCTCATCTTGTCTCCTTATTTCCTAAAGTTCATGAACGACGGTTTGGAAAAGTATAAGGACGATGATAGAATAGGAACAATCACCGGTTTTGTACCACCGATAAAAGAAACACTGCCAGAGACCTTCTTCTTGAAATATTTCCAGTGTTGGGGCTGGGCCACATGGAAACGTGCATGGGATTTGCTTGAAACCGACCCCAGACCTTTGCTTAAAGGCTTGCGATTTAAGAAAACGAAGTTTGACGTAGGTGGAGGAGTCGGTAACTACGGCAATCTGTATTGTCAGAAAGTGGGTCTTGTCGACTCTTGGTACCTGAGATATTATGCTTCATTGTTCCTTAAAGACAAACTCTCGTTATACCCAGGACGATCTGTAGCAGCAAACGACGGTCTTGATGGCACTGGAACGCATTGCGGTGCCGACCTGAAGCGTTCTTTTGAAGCCCACAATACGCAGACTCCGATAGTGCTTAAAGACATTGAGGTAAGAGAGGACGAACGTGTATATCAAATATTCAAGAACTACTTCTTGCCTTCAAACCATAATAGGTCTCTAAAGTCTTTATACAACCAATTCAAGTCTTTTATCAGAAGACTATTATACATAGATTGTAAATAATGCTGAAACAAATTCTCATAAAATTCCTCAACATCCCCACAACTCTTCGCATCAAGCTGTACCCTCGTATCAACCGCATGATATTAAAGGCGCATGGCGTTGTGTTCGGCAAGAATCTCCAAATTCCCGGCAAAGTGTCGTGGCTAATTGGGGGGGCAAGGGTTTCAATAGGAGATAACTTTTACTTCTCCTCAGGTGATGCGGTGAACCCGATGACGAGCAATCTGCAAGGTGCTGTGTACGTAGAGTCAGGTGCAGAGCTTACCATTGGCAATAATGTTGGTATGAGTAGCACACGTATCTGGGTTCACGACAGCGTTGCGATTGGTGACAATGTAAAGATTGGAGCCTGCGTCTTGATAACCGACACCGATGCACATCCAATGGATTATATGGCACGCCGCACTTCCAACGAAGGCACGAAGTCGGCACCAATAGTGATTGAGGACGATGTTTGGGTGGGTGCTCACAGCATCATCCTCAAAGGTGTCACGATTGGTGCAAGAAGTATCATCGGTGCTGGTAGTGTAGTGACAAAGAATATTCCTGCCGATTGCGTGGCAGCAGGAAACCCGTGCAGGGTGATAAAGAATTTAAAATGATTTAATATGAAAATTAAAAACATTGAAATCTTACATTTTCGTGGAATTCCCAATAAATTATTTGTTGATTTTACAGATAAAAAAGGGAAACCAGTTTCTACCATAATTTCTGGTGATAATGGTGTAGGAAAGTCTTCTATTCTTGATGCTATAGAATATAACTTACAAGGTAGAATATATCGTGAACCATTAAAAATTACATCTGAAGGCAGAATGCCGCTATCTTTGAAATATAAACCTTTTAATGGCTGCAATACTATTGTTGAATTAGAAGACAAGGGTTGTATAGAGAGATTCGAGAGGGGGATAGATGTACTATGGACAGAAGATAAAACAGAATTTAGTACAGATAATAAATACATCCATAGAGCTTTTTCTATGTGTCCAGTAGTTTTAAGGCGTAATGATATTTTTTCTTTTGGAATAATTCCAAAAGAAAAACGACAAATTCTATTTTTCTCATTCTTATATCAAAACTTTCTTAAAATAGAAGATGCAATAGAAAATTGGATACATTGGGAGGGAGATCTGTATCTTACCCAATTGAGAGATAAATTTATTGAGCTAAAGCAAGAAAGAAGAGAATTAGTAGAAAAATTAGCAAACACTTTAGATGTTGATTCACAAGCAATTCCTTTTGGCGAAGAATTAAAACTTCGCCGTTTTATACTTAAGATTAAAGGCAAAGATTATTTTAAAAATATTCCTAATTGTAAACGCAAAAAGCTGTTACCAATGAACGAGCATAAACGCTTCAAGGTTTATCGCTTATTTAAAAACATTGCTAACATTAATACTGATATTATTGATACGAAAGAGACTTTAAGTGAAGCTTTAAATCCTGACGTTTATGGTGTAAAAATTAGTGGACGAAGAGAAAAAAATGCAGAGCTAATAAAATCTACTGAACAGATGTTAACGGAGTCTTTCAAAAAAGTATCTAATTTAGATTTTATAGATGAAATACATTTAGAATTAGGAGAACAAACAAATGCATCATTTGGGATAACAATAAAACTACAAAATGGTAGATGGACAACACCTCAGCAAATTTTTAGTGAGGCAAATTATGACTTGATGGTTTTATTATTATATTTGTCCATAATAAGGGTGAGTACAGATAATGGCCAAGCAAAAGTTTTAATTCTTGATGATGTCTTGCAGAGTGTTGATTCTGTAATAAGAGCAAAGTTTGTAGATTATGTATTGACTGTTTGTCACGAATGGCAATTAATAGTATCATGTCATGATGACTTGTGGAAACAACAATTATTTTTTTTGTTTCATCAGCATGGGGTACAAGTAAAACAACTAAAACTTGTCAATTGGAACTTTGAAGATGGACCAGAAATTCTTGATGAAAGTAAAGTTTTTGCTGTATCTACATTACAACAGGCAATTATAACTAATAACAAACAAATTATTGCATCTCAAGCAGGTTTGACTCTAGAACTTTTATGTCAAAAACTTAGTGTGTCTCTTTCTATTTCGATTCATAGAAAAGCTAATGATAAATATACGATAGGGGATCTTTGGCCTGGTATTAAGTCCAAATTCAAAAAAGTTTCCATCCTTAAACCTTTGTTGGATGATATAGATAGAGAATTGATAGCACGAAACATGCTTGGATGTCATGCTAACGAATTTGCTTTATCAATGAGCAATTTTGAAATAACATCTTTTGCAAATAATATTCTAAAACTTTACCAAATGGTATATTGTCAAGAATGTCAGCAATGGATATCTTTACCTGCTCTGCAATGTAATATTGTAGCAGAATGTGCATGTAGAAAGATTCAATATATTAATGGCTAATAGAAAACTTTCTAAAGTCAATTATTGACGAATTTGTATGTCAGTGCATTTCTTTTGATGATGTTTTGACATGTCTGTGACAAGTAGAAGAATTGTTAGCGTCCGACAAGATTAATAAAATAATGAAACATATAAAAGCAACCCCACCATATATCTACACAGGTGCGAGTAATTTCAAATACTATCCATTCGAGGCATGGCAAGCACTTGGGGGAAAGACGGCGAAAGGTTTCTATCCTCCACAGTGGCTTCATAGCTTGGTGTATAAGCTGGAGGTGCCTTCGGTGTTTAAATGCAAGAAGGAGGCAAGACTGAGATTTGTTTCCGGATATAGTATACAGTTCGACACGTTTCCCGACTATGCTTTGCATGAGGTTGTTCCGTTTATTTGGGACTGTTGGCCTAAGCAGGTGGAGAGTGTCGCTAATTTCTTTAGGAAACACGATGTAAAAACAGCCGTCTTTACATCTTCACAAACTGCCGACCGTTTCAGGAGTCTGTTTCCGGAGATGAATATACTTACCATCACGGAAGGAATAAAGACCGAATTGTATTCAAAGGGAAAGGACTTAACGGATAGAAACATTGATTTGTTGGAGATAGGCAGAAAAGACGGCAATTTCTTTAAAAGTCAGCTTCCCGATGGTATCAATCATGTGAAGACGGGCAACTTTGCCAGAACCTTTCAGACAGATGAGGAGTTTAGAGCTGCCCTTGCCGACACTAAAGTTACAATCACTGTGCCTCGATGCGATGTAAATCCCGAAACTGCTGGCGACATTGAAACCCTAACCCAACGCTATTGGGAGTGTATGTTGTCGCGCATCGTTATGGTTGGAAGAGCGCCTAAAGAGCTGATTGACTTGATAGGTTATAACCCAGTAATAGATTGGGATGGATACGATGCGTCTCCTTTGGTGGCAGATGTGCTGAAGAATGTGGATAAGTATCAGGAGTTGGTAGATCGTAATTGTGAGACAGCAAGAAAAATGGCGCCATGGGAGATAAGAATGAAAGATGTTATGGATTATTTAAATAATAAAGATTACAGAGTATGATGTATATACTAAATAAAACGATTAATGTTCTGAGGACATTCTTCGATACTTTTTATAACCACTGTGTCTGGTTTATGCGCGACGTTAAATACGGAATGCTAACCCGCAACCGTGACGACTTGGAGAACCGTTTGCTGGTTGGAGGTCACATTATAGAAAAAGGCATCACAATGCCTAACCGAAGATATGGTTTCGGGTTGGGAGTTGTGCAATTGGTAGAGTCGATGTGCAACAAATACATGGACAAGTACGGTACAGACAACGAGCAACTGCAATTTGCCATAGACGACCTCCGCGAGTATCTGCAAATACATAAAACAAGTGGTCACGATCTGCCGAAAGAAGTTGTATCCGGTTTGGAGCATACTATCAATCGGGGGGGGAATGGCGTCGGTAAAGTTGATTGCGAGGAATTAGCTGAACAGGAATTATTCAAACCTACTTGTGATTTCAAGGAATTTGCACAAAGTCGCCACACATGCCGTTGGTATACGGGCGAATCAGTAGATAAGGCGCTTATAGAAAAGGCTGTAGACTTAGCCCGAACCTCTCCTTCCGCTTGCAACCGTCAGAGCATAAAAGTGTATGCCGTATCTGGAGATAAGAAGTTGCAGGTGGTAGGCTTGCAGAATGGAAACAGAGGATTTGGCGAAGGCATTGGACAAATGCTGATAGTCACCTCCAATCAAACCGATTGGGATGCCAACTTCAGAACATCCGCATACTTGGATGGAGGTATCTTCACGATGAATCTGCTCTATGCTTTGCATTACTATCATATATGCGCTTGCACTCTGAACGCTCATCTTTCCATTAAAAAGCAGAAACAGCTTCGCAAGATTGTTGGCATGAAACCCGCTGAGATACCTATCTGTTTTATCGGCATCGGCATGCCAACCGAGAAGATGAGAATTGCAAAAAGCAGACGTCTGTCGTTGGGACAGGTACTCGATTTTGTAGAATAGTAAGCAGATATCCTCACTTCGCTTCAAGTCATAGCACAATTCTTTCTGAAATCCAAGTGAATCATATTGCTTGGAAATGAAAACATATAAAGATGTAAAGTCGTACTCTGTCACTTGGCTTGCCAACACATACGATAAGGACACGTCGCTAGGAACTATCGCCAATTATTATCTTCCCGAGACAATGGAGGAGCTTACCGAGTTGTGTCGGGAGTTATACCGGAAAAACGAAAAGTTTCATGTCGTAGGTAGCACATCCAATGTCTATATCCTACCGAACACATCCATTAAGCATCTGATTTCTATCAGATTGCTGAACCGTTTTTATCAAGAGAACGGTTTTACGGTTTGCCAATGCGGTGCAAGCGTAAAGCAGATTGTTCGGAGCATGGTGAAGGATGGCATCGATGGTTACGCATGTATGATAGACCTACCGGGTACGATTGGCGGTGGAGTGTATGGCAACGCGGGAGTATCGATACATAGTATCGTTAGGCAATTGAAGGATGTAACGATATTGTTAGCCAATGGAACTATAAGTACGTTCTCGCCAGAAGAATTAGGCTTCACATTTCGATCTTCAGCGTTGAAGCGTGGCGAAATGCAGGGTGTAATTCTTTCTTGCAGACTGAAAAGAACTCCTGGCAATAAGAAAGAAATAGAAGATGAGGCTATGACGGTTCATGAATGGCGTAAGGAGAACCAACCAGGGGCTGCAAGAAACTTGGGAACCACTTCGTTGCTTAGTATCACCAAGCCAACTCTTAAAGGAAAACTGTTGAGGGCTATAGCTAAGTGTTTTGCGTGTGTTTTGAAGCCTGACGATGAGGCTGGCTTCAAAACTCGTTTTATAATGAAAGCGTTGGGCAAGCCCGAGCTTTCTCAATATCTTTTCGGCTTGAACAGATATATGTGGATGGATACCAAAGCCCATGAAAACTTTGAAGCTTATGTAGAAGCTATCAATCAACTTTATGTAAAACCAAGATTAGAAATAGAAGTTTGGTAGATTATGAAAATAGGAATACTTACATATCATCGTGCGCTCAACTATGGCGCTGTGTTACAATGTATGTCGTTGTACACCGCCCTCAAGAGTATGGGGCATGATGTGGAGGTCGTCGACTATCGGCCTCAGGCAATAGAGAAATATCGCATGTACTTCAGAGCTAAAGACTTCAGCCTTTGCAAGGGAGTCGTTGCTAAGTTGCGTTATCTGATCTCTTGCCTCACATTGGTAAACTCTCGTCGCAAGACCGTTCGTAAGTTCGATGAGTTTTTAGATAACAACATACAATTGTCTTCGGTTGTTTCTTCTGTATCTGATGCTCCGCAAAACTATGATGTTGTGTTCTTTGGCAGCGATCAGATATGGAACCCTGCCATAAACGAAGGTATAGACAAGGTATATCTTGGACAGATGCCCAAGGGACATGCAAAGTTCTATACATACGCCGTTAGTATGGGGCGCTTAGACCTTTTTAAAGGCAAGGTGGCAGACGACTATCAGAGATATATAGAGTCTTTTGATGGCTTGTCTGTAAGAGAAACCAACATGCAAGGTTTCTTGAAAGAAAAGTTAGGAAAAGATAGCTCTGTCGTATGCGATCCCTCATTGCTGCTTACAAAAGAGAAGTGCGAGAAGATAGCAGTAAAACCTCGTGATAAGGACTACGTGCTGTTGTTCATCTTGGATGGCAACCAGAAAGCCTTAGACTTTGCCAACCGTATTGCCAAGCAAATGGGTAAGAAAGTGATACGCATCGGAGCAGTGCAGAATCCTTTGCATCGCAACAGCTGCGAACTGCGAGCAGAGCTCTCTCCGGCAGAATTCTTAGGATACATTATGTATGCCGACTGCGTTGTCACCAACTCTTTCCATGCTACTTCTTTCTCTCTCATCATGCAGAAGAATTTCTATACTATTTTGAGAAAGAACAATAACGATAGAGCCAAAACCATATTAGGTGTAGCGGGATTGGAGAACAGATTGGTGGATTCTACAGAAAATATTGACTTTACAACAATCTCTTACGAAGGTGTCACCGAGCGATTGGAAGCCTATAAAGACATGTCAATGAAATGGATTGCAGATTGTTTGAATATAAATAATTAAATAGTTGAAAAATCTACCATATCTTCCAGTAAGCGCACAACATGTTGTGCTACAGCGAGATAGAGGCTGGTAGATAACTGGCAGAAGGCCGTTATCTACCAGCCTATCTACCAGCCACAGACACCTATCTTCCAGTTGCAGGCATGCAACTATCAGCAGATATACAGTGCGCATTTCGTTACAGCTATGGGAGACTGTTGTTACCGCGGTGCAAAAATGCTGTTACAGCATCGGGGGAATGACGTTTTCTCGCTGCGGTAATAGAAGTTTCTCGCTGGAATAATTTATAAACAAACGAATATGATACCAAAAATTATACATTACTGCTGGTTCGGACGCAACCCGTTGCCCGAACTGGCACAGAAGTGCATTGCTTCGTGGAAGAAGTACTTGCCTGATTATGAGATAAAGGAGTGGAATGAGGACAACTTCGATGTTAATATCATTCCGTATACGGCTGAGGCGTATGCCATGAAGAAGTATGCCTTCGTGAGCGACTATGCCCGCTTCTGGATTCTGCATAAATATGGTGGCATCTACTTCGATACGGACGTTGAGGTGATACGACCTATTGACGACATCATAGCTCGTGGCAACTTTATGGGGTTTGAGACCGACCCGAATCCTGCAAAGGGCGACGCGAGCAACGCGAGCGTCAACCCTGGCCTCGGCCTGGGGGTAGCCCCCGGCCTCGGTGTCATAAAGAAAATGCTCGACTACTATGAAAACAAGCATTTTATATGCGAATCTAATATGAGAAATCAGATAACCGTGGTGCATATCTGTACGAAGGTCTTGATGGAGAACGGACTTCAGAATGTGGAGGGTATACAGAAAGTGGACGATGATATCTACATCTACCCGGCAGAATATTTCTGTCCTATTAATGTGACAACGGGGCGCATCCATGTTGAGAAGAACACTCGTACCATACATCATTATGCAGGAACATGGGTGGACAAGAAGTTCTCGCTGAAGGAATTAGTAAAGCGTATTCTGCCCGAGGCGTGGGTTCAATCGCTTATCAACTGGAAGAATAGAAACAAATAGATATGTTGAAGTTTATAAAAAAGATTGCAGGAAACATTGTCAGGAAATGTGGTTTTTTGTGGGTGAAGAATCTGCAGCGCAACGTTCCGTATATTTTGCGCTTGCGTCTTTGTTCGGCTTACAAGAAGAACACGTTTTGCTTCGTGATAGATCCCAATATTAAGCATCCGGGCTTGGCGGACAGAATGAAGGCAATGATTGACTGCTATAATATCGCCAAGCTTAACGGGTATGATTTCCGCATCGTGTTCAAGACGCCATTTCGGTTGGAAGACTACCTGCAGCCGAATGCTGTAGACTGGGTAGCAGAGTATACAGACTTAAATTACTCTTTGATAGGTACAAGATTCTTTAACGAGTTGAATTTCTTGAAGGAAGACTCGTGGAAAGGACGTACAAAACTTAGCAAGAACAAGGAGTATCATTGCTACAGTTATGTAGGCAACCGCCAACCGAAGGTGTTCCCAGAGTCGGGATACGAATGGAGTAAGCTGTATGCCGAGCTGTTCCGTCCTTCAGATCGCTTGCAGGCTGCTATCGACCAATGCGGCTACGACGAGCGGAGTTATGTGGCTGTACACTTGCGGTTTGTCAACGCCTTGGAGAACTTTGAGGAAGTGACTTGCTGGGACAACGCTTTGCGCACCGAGGAGGAAAAGGTGGCGCTCATAAACCGATGCAAGCAAGGGCTGCTAAAGATAAAGGAAGAAAACGCAGGATGCCGTGTCTTGGTGTTTAGCGACAGCAAGCGATTCCTTGATTCGTTGGAAGACATACCGGTTGAGGTGCTTGACCACGACAGCGTTGGTCATGTTAGTTATGACGGAAACGACGATGCGACATTGAAGACTTTTGTGGATTTGTACATGATAGCCCGTGCAAAAAAGGTATATCGCATTGATGCTCCAGAGCTGTATGCATGGAGCGGTTTCGCCGTGACTGGAGCAATGATTGGCGGCATAGACTTTCTGACAGAAAGAGTATAAACTTATTAAGAATAGAAACAAGCATGAAAATAGCTATATTGCTGACGAGCACGGTACGTCCACATTTACCTCATTTATGGTTTTAGGAACGAATTGGATTTGGTAAAAGAATAAAAAATATTAGATAAAAATGAAAGCTATTGCTAAATTTTACACATGGTTTTGGATTATTTATTTTCCAGTTTGTATCGCATTTACTTATGTGGTTGATTTTGATTGGAGTGATGAGATTTTAACAGTACTCCTATTGACATATGCGTTAGGAAAGCGTCGCTATCTGGTGAAGGACAAGCAGAGAACTACAGAGATTTCGATTTATATCCTCCTGATGGTTTTCTATCTTGTTTATTCTTTGTTAATAAAAGTGACGACGCAACGAGGTGTATTACTTGATTTTATGCAGCAGTTACGACCATACGCCGTGTTCTATCTGACATGGATGATGGCGCCTGAGTTCACGAACAAGCAAAAGAGACGCATAAAGTTGGTGATGCTTTTGTCGTTCTTCGGCTACTTAGTTGCTTTTATATTCAAGCCGTCGTTGGTGACTCCGTTTGGGGGCGGCGAGTCGGCAGCTTTAGGACAGATTGCTCTTTGCTGCGCAATGGTTTATTATCTGTTCTCGAATCAGACGAAGCGTAACAGAAACATCGCTATACTGATAATGCTGCTGGGATTGATTTCCGGAAAGTCGAAGTATTTCGGCGAGTGTGTGGTGTTTATCGCTCTGGTGGTGTTCGTGAAGAGCAAAATCAATTATACGTCGGTGGCTACTTTGCTTAAGGTGGCGGCGTTGGGTGCTGTGGTTATCTTCTTCACATGGACAAAGTTTAATGCTTACTATGTAGAGGGCTTCCAGGAAGATGCTGAGGCTATGGCGCGTCCGGCGACGTATGAGACGGGTATGACGATAATGTTCCGCGATTATATTCCGTTCGGTAGCGGTCTCGGTTCGTTCGGTACGGCGGCGGCAGCTAAGGAGTATTCACCATTATACTTTAAGTATCATATGGATGAGATATGGGGCTTGTCTCCTGAGAACCCGATGTTCCTTGCGGATGCCTTCTATCCGACGCTGGCGGAGTTCGGCATCGTGGGTCTGTTCTTCTTCCTGTGGTTCTGGAAGCGCCGACTGTGGGAGACGAAGCGAATAAAAAACATGGTTTACTATCGTATGGCGTTGATGGCTATCTTGGCTCTCGCCTTGGAGAGCACCGCCGATTCGTCGTATCTCTCGGGTAAGGGTATGGGCTACTTCATGATCCTGGCGCTCTGTCTGAATGCAAACCGACATCTTGCTGCACAGAATCAGACGCGAATGATACGCTGAAAGATTGTACGGGGAACACGAATGTTCTCCCACAGATGGCACGGATTTACACAGAGCACGCTGCTAAGGGGATATGACAACGGATGAATCGGATTAATCTGTGTTCTTGAAAACGGAAATCGTTGTGATATTCTGCAGCAGTAAACCCCGTTTAATCGGTTTAATCGGTTGTTAAAATATACTCCCACAGATGGCACGGATTTACACGGAACACGTTGCTTGGGGAAATAACAACGGATTAAGCGGATTAAACGGATTCACTTGCTGCGTAATTATCGGATTAAACGGATGCCAACACGCTGCACCCCCTTGAAGGCACCCAAAATCCGCTTAATCCGTTTAATCTGTTGTTAATCCTACGCACCCTAACAATCTGTGTAATTCCGTGAAATCCGTGGGAGAAAATGCGCACCCTAACATCTGGTGATTTGTGACATATGTAGGAGAAAATACACACGCTAAATTTGTGGATAAGAAATTAAGGTATAGAATATGTTGTTGAGAATATTGCAAAAGATAAGTTTGGTTCCTTCTTATTTATGGGATGCGATGTGGGCGCCGGTGTGGAAGCACGGCATGAAGCATTGCGGGAAGGACGTGTATCTGCGTCCGATGTCGTCGGACATAAAGGGATTGTGGAACCTTTCGGTAGGCGACGGTACGTCGATACCGAGGGGCAGTACGATCTACTGCACCGATGCGCCATGCACCATAGGCAAGAAGGTGCTCTTCGGTCCGCACCCGACGATTATCACGGGCGACCACCGCATAGACGTGCTTGGAAAGTACATTGCTGATGTCACGGTAGAAGAGAAGTTCGTGAACGGTGAGAACCAGTACGACCAGCCCGTGACGATAGAGGACGATGTGTGGTGCGGCGCCAACGTAACGATACTGAAGGGCGTGACGATAGGACGCGGATCGGTGGTGGCAGCAGGGGCAGTGGTGACGAAGTCGTTCCCGCCGTATAGCATCATCGGCGGCGTGCCGGCAAAACTGCTGAAGATGCGCTTCACCCCAGAACAGATTGAGGAACACGAGCGCAAGCTTGATAAACAGAACTGAACGTATAGTATGAATATTATTATAACAGCCCCATCCTTGAACCCCAACGAGAATGTGAGCGGCATATCGTCTGTTGCGCAGTTCATCATCAGCAACAACGGCGGACAGCGCTATCTGCACTTCGAACTGGGCAAGAAGGACAAGGAGAGGGGAGGATGGCATCGTGTGCCGGCTTTGATGAGAAAGTACGGCGAATGGAAGAGGATGCTTGCGGAGCATCCGGATGCCATCGTCCACTATAACTTCCCGCTCTCGAAGGCTTCGCTGCTGCGCGATCCGTGGTTCATGAGGTATGCGTGGAAGCAGGGGAGGAAGATGGTGGTGCATGTGCACGGCGGCTTGTTCCTGACGGCGCCACATATACCGAGCTACCTGCTGCGCATCATGCGGTGGGTGTTCGGACAGAACGTGCCGTTCATCGTACTGAGCGATATGGAGAAGGACATTCTGCAGAAGCGATTCGGAGCAAAGCGTGTAGCGGTGCTCCCCAACTGTGTGGACCTGAGCGATGCTGAAGCCTATGCGCAAGAGAACAACGCTCGCGTCGAATCGGAGCCGTTGCGCATCGGTTATCTGGGACGCATCGAGCCGAACAAGGGAATGACAGAACTGCTCGTTGCTTGTCAGCAGCTGAAGAAGGACGGCGTGGCGTATAAGCTCGTGATAGCAGGAAAGGAACAGACGGAAGGCGAGTATCTGCCGCTGTTCGAGGAGAGACTCGGCGACAGTTTTGAATATGCAGGACTGGTGTCGGGCAAGACGAAGTGCAACTTCCTGAGAAGTCTGGACGCCTTTGTGCTTCCGACATATTTCGAAGGCTTGCCGATGTCGCTGCTGGAGACCATGAGCTACGGCACGGCACCTATCGTTACGCCGGTGGGCAGCATTCCGCAGGTGGTGAAGGACGGCGAGAACGGCGTGTTTATCAAAGACCATGACAGCGACTCTATAGTGACAGCCGTGAAGCGGATGGACGAGAACAGGGCGTTGCTGAGAAAGTTGGGCGATGAGGCAAGAAAGACTATCTTCGACAAGTTCAGTCCGAAGAAATACATAGAACATCTGAACGAGATATACGCTAACTGGCTATGAAAGACTTTGACAAGTTGAGGACACGCCTGAGGCAATTCGGCGGATGGCGACTGGTGTGGCAATACGCCCGTATGGGAGTGTTGTGGACTGGCGTGAAGGCTTTGGCGAGTTGCGTCGTGAGTGGCAGGTCGCTGAAGTCGGCTTATCCCGCAATAACAAAGCGGGTGGACGAGATACTTATCAAGAAGTATCGCCATATCTTGGAGGAGAATAAGGACAGATACCAAAGAACGGAAGCGGAGAGTAGGGGCGAACCGGCTGTACCAAAGATAGTTTGGTCGGCTTGGCTGCAGGGCGTGGACAATGCACCGGAACTGGTGAAGGCGTGCTTGGCTTCGCAAAAGAAGTACATGGGCGGTTATGAGTTCAGAGTACTCGACTTGAACAGCTATCGGCAATGGGTGGAGCTGCCAGAATATGTCGTGAGAAAATACAGAAACGGACAGATGCCACCGGCTGCGTTCAGCGACCTGATAAGACTGGCGGCGCTGAAGAAGTATGGCGGCGTCTGGATGGACGCTACGGTGTTTTGCTCCGGGTTCGAAGACGAGAAACTGAAGGCGAGATGGGAGAGCATCATGACGAGCGAACTGGCAATATTCCGCTACTTCGAGCGTGGCAAGAAGGAGCCGGTAGGACTGTCGAACTGGTTTATTGCCGCTGTGCCGGAGAATGTTGTGGTATCGAACATTCTCGATATGCTTCTGGCGTACTGGAAGGATTTCGACTGTCTTGTCAACTACTATATCTTCCATCTGTTCTTGGGTTTAACTCTGCAGGCATTCCCTAAGGTTGCGGCAAGGATGCCCCGCGAGAACAGTTTCCACAGTCTGCTTCTTGGCAATGCCTTGGGACGTACATATCGCAAGAACGACTGGCAGGAGCTGATAGAGCATGTGAGCATACACAAGCTCAACTACAGAAAAGCAGAGGAGGCAAAGAAGAATCCGAAAGGCTATTATAACTACATTATTAATACATTTCAAGATTGATGTTTCGATTAAAAAACTTAAATATACTTGGTAGCAAGGCGGAGCTTGCCGCGCTGCCGGAGGGAAAACTGCTCATTAACACAATTAACGCTCATTCGTACAACACGGCGCGTAAGGATGAACTGTTCGCTGAGGCGCTGACAAACGGTGATGTGCTCATTCCGGATGGGGTGAGCATCGTGAAGGCGTGCAGATGGATAAAGGCGAAGAGCCTGCCGAAGGAAAGAATAGCAGGATGGGATCTCTTCGAGTTTGAAATGAACAAACTCGAAGAATGTGGAATGAATAATTCTTCATTAGACAATTCACAATCGGCTTCAGCCGACCACTCAAAACTCAAAATTCAAAATTCTTGCTCTGGCAAGCGTCTCTACGAGCCGAGCGCAAAATTCCGTGAGCGTCCGCTCACGGTGATGTTCATGGGTAGTTCGCAGAATGTGCTCGACCTGATTGTGAAGCGGGCTGCGGAGGTATACCCGCACTTGAAGATCGTGACCTACTCGCCGCCGTACAAGCCGGAGTTCTCGGAGGAGGACAACAAGGCGATTGTGGAGGCGATAAATGCGGCTGACCCCGACCTGCTGTGGATAGGTATGACGGCGCCGAAGCAGGAGAAGTGGACTTATTCGCATTGGGAAGAGTTGGATATTCACTGCCATGTTGGAACAATCGGGGCTGTATTCGACTTCTTCGCTGGTACTGTGGAGCGTGCGCCGATATGGTGGCAGCGTCACGGACTGGAGTGGCTCTACCGACTGCTGAAGGAGCCGCAGCGCATGTGGCGCCGATACATCATCGGCAACACGCTGTTCCTTTGGAATATGCTGAAGGAGAAGTGCTGAGCTTGCTCTGACGCAAGCTGCTATCAGAACAGTAATAAAAATCAGGAACAAGTTTAATAATTATTGCTGTCCGGTAAACAATTATTCACCCTTATATTGTTTTGTTGTTCAGT
>OGXY01000377.1_pt1 | contig 42373 bp, 32 predicted proteins | sample 1576411 | NCBI WGS metagenome assembly OGXY01 (sample SAMEA3541498, study PRJEB24748) | human gut metagenome | biome: human gut; feature: human-associated habitat; material: faeces | place: China | collected 2012 | reverse complement strand
AAAATTCAAAACTCAAAATTGCCGAAGGCAACAATTCAAAACTCAAAACTCAAAACTCAAAACTCGTAAAAATGAAGATATTAGTTCTTAATTGTGGCAGCTCTTCAATCAAGTACAAGCTGTACAATATGGACGACAACTCAGTGCTGGCAGCAGGCGGCGTTGAGCGTATCGGTCTTGATGAGGCATTCATCAAAATCACTCTGCCTAACGGCGAGAAGAAGAAGATCATGCACGACATGCCCGACCATAAGGAAGGCGTCAACTTCGTGTTCCAGTGCTTGCTCGACCCTGAGTTCGGCGCAATCAAGTCGCTCAGCGAGATCGACGCCGTAGGTCATCGCATCGTGCAGGGTGGCGACCTCTTCGAGAAGAGCGTCATCGTCGACAAGTCGGTAGAGGACGGCATCGAGAGCCTCTGCGACCTCGCTCCTGTACACAACGCAGGCCACCTGAAGGGCTTGCGCGCCGTAGACAAGCTGATGCCGGATGTGCCGCAGGTATGCGTGTTCGACAACGCATTCCACAGCACCATGCCCGACTACGCTTACCTCTACGCCGTGCCTTACGAGCTCTACGAGAAGTATCACGTACGCCGCTACGGCTTCCACGGCACCAGCCACCGCTACGTATCGCAGCGCGTGTGCGAGTTCCTTGGCCGCGACATCAAGACACAGCGCATCATCACCTGCCACATCGGCAACGGCGCTTCTGTGTCAGCCGTTAAGTTCGGCAAGTGCGTCGACACCTCTATGGGTCTCACTCCGCTCGCCGGCGTGATGATGGGCAGCCGTTCTGGCGACATCGACCCGTCTGCCGTTACATTCCTCATGGAGAAGCTTGGCAAGAAGCCGCAGGAGATGGCCGACTTCCTCAACAAGGAGAGCGGTGTGCTCGGCATCACCGGCATCTCTTCTGACATGCGCGAGGTAGAGAGCGCTGCCGCTGAGGGCAACAAGCGCGCACAGCTCGCTCTGAAGATGTACAACTACCGCATCAAGAAGTACATCGGCGCTTACGCTGCCGCTATGGGTGGCGTTGACATCATCGTATGGACAGCCGGTGTAGGCGAGAACCAGATTGGCACTCGTCTTGAGGCTTGCTCGGGCCTTGAGTTCCTCGGCGTAGAAATGGACGCAGAGGCTAACAAGGTGCGCGGCGAGGAGGCTATCATCTCTAAACCGGAGTCAAAGGTAACGGTTTGCGTTATCCCGACCGACGAGGAGCTGATGATCGCTAAGGACACTATGGCATTGCTTCAGAAGTAAGCAGCTGTCTTTTGCCGCGGCGCATGGCTTCGCAGCCTCTGCTTCGACGGCATAAGCCATAAGCATAAACCAAACACACGGGGATGTACCTGCATAGGGTGCATCCCCGTTTTATTTTACCGCGGGGCGGAACTGCTGTTACCGCGGGGCTGTAATATTGTAGCCGATACGCGGTAATGGGCTTACCACGCTGCTGTAACAAGATACTTGTTTTGTCTGTTTGTTTTTATCATCAACATGGCGCCTAAAAAACTTGGTTTTTCGGATAATTCTCGCTAACTTTGTCATCTAAAACGGGTCTTGTATGTCGTTGACTTGCAAAACCTAAAATTAAACCTTTCAAGCAATTTTGATAATAACCTTTTAAGCGATTCGGATTATGAAGAAGACTCTACTCCTGCTGGGCTTCGTGCTCATCGCAATAGTTGTCAACGCGCAGTCGTTCAAAGACGCCGTGTCGGGCAACGCACCACTTCTGAAAACAACATCAGCCAACAATACCGCTGCTCCTGCAGAGCGCGTGCTGAAGGCCCCCAGCAAGGCTTTGATGCACAAGCTGAGCGTGCCTAAGGACGAGAAGCCCATCTTCGACCCCGAGGGCGAGGACGAGGCTGGCTTCTTCGGATTCTTCTACACGATGGAGCTGTGACCGCTCGGCGAACTGGTGCGCTTCGAGTTCCCGAAGGGCGTGAAGCCGCAGACCTACGTGCTCAGCGGCACGGATGCGTACGGCGTGAAGGCGTCGCGCCAGGTGAAGATAACGTTCAGCGACGGCAGTTCTTCATCAGCAGACTCGCTTCGAAGTCGCCCGAGGAGGTGTACGAGGGCACGTACAGCGGCACAACGGCTTCCATCCCGTCGTTCCAGATTGTGAAGGACGCCGACGGCGAGCGCAGGGTTACAAAGGAAATAGTGAAGTAGTACTCCGTAGCGGAGGTCTCCGGCCTCCGCATCACCAAATATAACAAATATTATTGCTTGCTGCGGAGGCCGGAGACCTCCGCTACGAATAAAAAAGAAATGGACATACAGCAATTCAACAATACCAACTGGAGCCGCAACATAATCCTCGTAGACGGCGACTATGTCGACTCCGTAGCCTTCAACCTCTCGGTCAACTTCGAACGCATGCTCGGCAGACGCATCCCGAAAGCCGACCTCGCACGCTGGATAGATTGCGTGGCGCTCGACGGCGGAATGCGCGAGAGCCGCGACAGCGAGGGCGAGACGCAGGTCATCTTCATCCACTCTAAGGAGAAGGCTGCGCTCGAGAATTTCGCGCCCGGCGACTACGAGGCAGACCTCAACGCAAAGGCATTCAAGGACCGACTGGGCGAGTTCGTGCTCAGCTCCTACCCCGTAGAGGATGTGGTGAAGCACGACGACTTCTTCCTCGACATCCTCAAGACCGTGGTCAACCACAAGGACGTGCACCGCGTGATGGCTATCCCCAACGCCGAGCACCCCGCGCTTTGGGACGCTCTGCGCCACGCCCTGCGCGACGTTGACGACGAGGAGAAGCGCGTTACGCTCTTCGCCATGCAGCCCCTCGAAGGCGGCAACTTCAAGCAGGAAATCTTAGGCTACTCGCTCATGAACGCCCTCGGGATAAAGGGCAACGAACTGTAAAGCGGTGGGCTGGGGGGATAGGAGGGATAGGCTTTCTAGGTGTTCTAGGTGTTCTAGAAAAACTAGTTAACCTAGAAAAACTAGTTAACCTAGAAAAACTAGAAAACCTAGAAAAACCCTAGCCCATAGTAAAACCGAAAAAACAACAAACTAAAAAAAATAGAAACAATGGGAAAAGTACTTATGATCGGCGCCGGTGGCGTCGCTACAGTTGCAGCGTTCAAGATTGCACAGAACGCTGACGTTTTCACCGACTTCATGATTGCAAGCCGCACGAAGTCGAAGTGTGACCGCATTGTCGAGGCAATCGGCAACCCCAACATCAAGACCGCTCAGGTGGACGCTGACGATGTTGAGCAGCTCAAGGCTCTCTTCAACGACTACAAGCCGGAACTGGTCATCAACCTCGCCCTGCCCTATCAGGACCTCACCATCATGGAGGCTTGTCTGGCTTGCGGATGCTCGTACCTCGACACCGCCAACTATGAGCCGAAGGACGAGGCTCACTTCGAGTATTCTTGGCAGTGGGCTTACAAGAAGCGTTTCGAGGAGGCTGGTCTGACAGCTATTCTCGGCTGCGGCTTCGACCCGGGCGTTACAAGCATCTTCACCGCTTACGCAGCTAAGCACCACTTCGACGAGATTCAGTATCTCGACATCGTAGACTGCAACGCCGGCAACCACCACAAGGCGTTCGCTACCAACTTCAACCCGGAGATCAACATCCGCGAGATCACTCAGAAGGGTCTCTACTGGGAGGACGGCAAATGGGTGGAGACAGCTCCGCTCGAGATTCACAAGCCGCTCACATACCCGGAGGTGGGTCCGAAGGAGAGCTACCTGCTCCACCACGAGGAGATAGAGTCGCTCGTGAAGAACTACCCGACCATCAAGCGCGCTCGCTTCTGGATGACTTTCGGTCAGCAGTATCTCACATACCTCGACTGCATCCAGAACCTCGGCATGTCGCGCATCGACGAGATAACATACGAGGCTCCGCTCGCCGACAATCCTTCGGAGAAGGTGAAGGTGAAGATCGTGCCGCTGCAGTTCCTCAAGGCCGTGCTGCCTAACCCGCAGGACCTCGGCGAGAACTACGACGGACAGACTTCTATCGGCTGCCGCATCCGTGGCATCAAGGACGGCAAGGAGCAGACCTACTACGTCTACAACAACTGCTCGCACGAGGCTGCCTACAAGGAGACCGGCATGCAGGGCGTAAGCTACACAACGGGTGTTCCGGCTATGATCGGCGCAATGATGTTCTTCAAGGGTCTGTGGCGCAAGCCGGGCGTTTGGAACGTAGAGGAGTTCGATCCGGATCCGTTCATGGAGCAGCTCAACAAGCAGGGTCTGCCTTGGCACGAGTTGTTCAATGTAGACTTAGAATTATAAATTTTGAGTTTTGAATTTTGAGTTTTGAATTATCGCTACGCGATTTTGAATTATTCAATTTTGAATTACGTTAGATTAAAGGTCTACAAGCGATATTGAATTACTTTAAATTAACAGTCTATGAGTGACTTCGGAAACCTCTTGGAAGAGAAGTGCATGAATTTTTCTATTCGTATAATAGGATTATGCAGATTCCTTAATGAGGAAAAGCATGAATATAGAATTGCTGATCAGATGTTTCGCAGCGGTACAAGTATCGGTGCAAACGTCGCGGAATCGCAATGCGCAATAAGTAAAAACGACTTTATTGCCAAACTCTATATATCGCTAAAAGAGTCAAACGAAACTTTGTATTGGTTGCGCCTTCTACAAAGAACGCAATATATAAACAACAAACAATACGAGTCTATATATAAAGATTGTGAAGAACTGAAACGAATGCTTGTGTCTATAACAAAGAAAATGACTACAGCAAACGATATTTAGTTTTGAATTTTGAGTTTTGAATTTTGAATTATGCGCTACGCGCATTGTGAGTTTATCAGTTTTGAGTTATGAATTCAAAATTGAATAATTCAAAATCGGCAAAGCCGATATTTCAAAACTCAAAACTCAAAACTCAAAATTCAAAATTGCCGCAGGCAACAATTCAAAACTCAAAACTCAAAATTCAAAATTGCGACGCATGTCGCAACAATTCAAAATTCAAAACTCAAAATTCAAAATTCATAATATGGCAAAAGAAGAAATGAACATCGACCAGGCGGGCAAGCTCAAAGCCCTCCAGGCAGCGATGTCAAAGATAGAGAAGGACTTCGGCAAGGGCTCCATTATGAAACTCGGCGACGAGCAGGTGGAGAACGTCGAGGTAATCCCTACCGGTAGCATCGGTCTCGACGCCGCACTCGGTGTCGGCGGCTACCCGAAGGGCAGAATCATCGAGATATACGGCCCGGAGTCGTCAGGTAAGACAACGCTTGCCATCCACGCCATCGCCGAGGCACAGAAGGCAGGCGGCATCGCTGCATTCATCGACGCCGAGCACGCTTTCGACCGCTTCTACGCTGCAAAGCTCGGCGTAGACGTAGACAACCTCTGGATATCGCAGCCCGACAACGGCGAGCAGGCTCTCGAGATTGCCGACCAGCTCATCCGCTCATCCGCTATCGACATCATCGTCATCGACTCTGTGGCTGCGCTCACTCCGAAGGCGGAGATTGAGGGCGACATGGGCGACAACAAGGTGGGTCTGCAGGCTCGTCTTATGTCGCAGGCGCTGCGCAAGCTCACCTCTACAATCTCGAAGACCAATACTACGTGTATCTTCATCAACCAGTTGCGCGAGAAGATCGGTGTGATGTTCGGCAACCCCGAGACAACAACGGGCGGTAACGCCCTGAAGTTCTACGCTTCGGTGCGCCTCGACATCCGCAAGGTGACGGGCATCAAGGACGGCGACCAGATCATCGGCAATCAGGTGCGCGTGAAGGTAATCAAGAACAAGGTGGCGCCTCCGTTCCGCAAGACCGAGTTCGAGATTATGTTCGGCGAGGGCATCTCAAAGGTTGGCGAGATTGTAGACCTCGGCGTAGAGTACGGCATCATCCAGAAGTCGGGCTCGTGGTACAGCTACAACGGCTCGAAGCTGGCGCAGGGTCGCGACGCTACAAAGACTCTGCTGAAGGACAACCCCGAACTCTGCGAGGAGCTCGAGATGCTCATCAAAAAGGCTATCGCTGAGCACCGCGAGGCGTAAAGCGCGGAGAGTCGTGCAATAGGAGGGTATGGCATTAGCTTTCCGCTACGCGCCGCTGACTTTCAGTTCTTGCCATACCCACGCACCCTCATTCTTGGAATAGCCTCCCACAGATGCAATTTCAGGGGGTGCAGCAGTCTCTGCTGCACCAACCAAGCAAACGGTACTCTCCCACAGAAGGCACGGAACGCACAGAATCTTCTTGCAGAGAAGAGCCTCCCACAGATGGCACAGATTTACACAGAAGTTATGGTGCTTTAAGGGGGAGAAGTTCTGTGGAAGAATATATCACAGAAAGTAACGACTGACAAAAAGGCTGGTAGATAGACTGGAAGATTTTGCATTTCCCAGTCTATCTACCAGCCTTTATTCTGCTTATAGAGTGTTACGGCGATGCTGGCAGATATGGTGGATTTTTGGTATATCACAAAAACACCAAACAAAACACCACAAAAACACCAAACAAAACACCACAAAAACACCAAACAGCTTGCTTAATAAACAAGAAATCAGTATCTTTGCAACAAATCATACAACAAACAATATGGAATATCTTAAAAGAACTGCCGATGAGTATTTGAGCTTGCTACTGGCTTCTTCAGGAGCCGTGCTAATAGAAGGTCCAAAATGGTGTGGCAAGACAACAACTGCAGAGCAACAGGCAAACAGCACCATCAGTATGCAGGATCCTGACATGCGTGACAAATACCAAGCTACCATTAGGGTGAAACCTTCGCTTCTTCTGGCTGGCGATACGCCACGTCTTATAGACGAATGGCAGGAGGCTCCCGTTCTATGGGATTCTATAAGAGCTATGGTTGATAAACGAAATGAGTTTGGACAATTCATTATGACGGGTTCTAATTCGATTGACCCAAATAAGAAAAGCGAATTTATCAAACATTCAGGCAGTGGACGAATTGCAAAGATGCAAATGCTTACCATGAGTCTGTATGAATCTTTGGAATCCAACGGCAAGATTTCGCTAAAAGAATTGTTCGACGACAAGGATTTGGACATCGATGGCATAACGTCAGAAATGTCTATTGAAGAACTTATATTTGCTGCCTGCCGTGGTGGTTGGCCTGCGTCATTATATGCCAAGTTCGACAAAGCCAAACTGCAAATAGCCAAGAACTATGTCAAAACAGTATGCAGCACTGATGTATCGACAATAGATGGAGTCAATAGGAATGAAAAGGTCGCAAGCACAATACTTCAAAGTTATGCACGCAACATATCGACATTAGCCAAAAAGAGCGTGATATATCGCGATGTCAACGAGCACTTAGATGGTATCAGCACAACTTCTTTCGACACATATATTGATGCACTTGAACGTTTGTTTGTCGTTCAAGACATTGAAGCGTGGAGTCCTGCCATACGTTCGGCATCCGCCATACGCCGTGGTTTGAAGCGTGAGTTTACTGACCCTTCTATTGCTGTTGCAGCCTTAGGTCTGTCACCAGAAGCCCTTTATACAGATTTGAAAACATTTGGTTTCTTGTTCGAATGTATGGCAATCCGCGACCTGAAGGCTTATTCATTATCCCTTGGCGGTTGCATTTCATATTATCATGACAGATATGATTTGGAAGCAGATGCCGTTCTTCATCTTGATGACGGTCGATACGCTCTAATCGAATTCAAATTGGGTAGTCGAGAGATTGAAGAAGGTGCTGAACACCTTAAAGAAATCAAAAGACTTGTGCAAGAACATAACATGACTGAAAAACAAATAAAGCTACGTGAGCCTGATTTGCTTATGGTTATAACCGGAGGAGAAATGGCCTACACACGTCCTGATGGTGTCAAAATAATACCACTTGCCTGCCTGAAGGATTAATACGTACCCATGAGGCTGGTAGATAGACTGGAAGATTTTGCATTTCCCAGTCTATCTACCAGCCTTTATTCTGCTTATAATGTGAGTATTACGGCGATGCTGGCAGATATGGTGGATATTTTCGCCAAACAATTCAAAACAGCATATCTCACCATCTCACCACCTCAACACCTCAACATCTCAACACCTCACCATCTCACCACCTAACCATCACTCTGTCTTGATGCTTTCCACCGGATTCTGCGTCGCTACGCGCCACGACTGCGCCACGACCGTTGCAATGACAACGGCAGAGACACCGACGAAGCTGAGCGGGAAGAGCCACCAGTGGAGCGGCGTGTGCTCGGCGAAGCTCTGCAGCCACTGCATACTGAGCCACCAGCCCATGGGAGCAGCAACGGCGAACGACACCACGAGCGGCACGGTGTAGCGCATAGCGAAGAGGTGCACGATAGAACCAACCGACGAACCCATCACCTTGCGTATGCCTATCTCCTTGCGGCGATACTCGGTCTCGAACATAGTCAGCGAGAACACACCGATAACGGTGATGATGATGCAGATGATGGCGAAGAACTTCACCTGCGATATGAAGCGGAACTCCTCGACGTAGGTCTGCTGCAGGTCGTTGTCGAGGAAGTTCATCTCGTACTTCTGCGACGCGTCGAGACGGTTGAGCACGTCGGCTATGCGACGCTTTGCCTCCACCTTGTCCTGACCCTTTGCGACGCGCACAAACACCTGGTCGCAGCGGTCGCCCCACTGCTCCATGTCCGGTCCGAAGATGATGAACGCCACAGCCACACGACTGTTGTCGTTGCGCATCGACTTCAGCTTGAAGTTGTTGCAGACGCCCACGATGAGATAGTTGCTCGTAGGTCCCCATTCGTTCTGACGACCGATAGAGTCGCCCACGGCGAGCCATTTGTATTGCTGCATGGCAGCCTTGTTGAGCACGTAGGCACCCGTCTTCATGTCAGCCTCGTTGAAGTTGCGACCCTCCAGAATCTTCAGTCCCATAGTCTGCGTATACTCATAGTCGCAGGGCAGCACCTGCAGCGACATCTGATGCTCATCGTTGCCACGTCCCCAACCCATATACTGGTCGCTTGTGCCGATGGCGCTCTGCGCGAAGCCCACGCTCTCCACGAACGGCAACTTCTTCAGTTCGGTGCGTATCGTCTCGCGCTTCGCCTTTGCCTCATTAGAGAGCCATGCGTAGAACACCTCGTTCTTGTTGAAGCCGTAGTCGCAGCTGAAGATGTAGTTCGACTGGCTCGACATTACACCTATATATATAGCGAGCACGAAAGCCACGCAGAACTGTACCGCCATTATCGCCAGACGCAGCTGTCTGCCACGCGGCGAGAGTCCGAACGATCCTTTCAGCACCAATGCCGGAGCGAACGACGTGCTGTAGAACGCCGGCACAACAGCCGCCAACGCTCCCACGACGAGTGCCGACGCAGCCATGACGGCGGCAAGCAGCCAGTGTGCCGAGAAACCGATGTCGCACGAAACGAGCTTAATACACGACTCGCTGCGCTGGAACGCCACTACAAGCAGAACACCGACAAGCAAAGCCACGAAGGCGAACAGCACGCTCTCCATTATCATCTTAAGGCGCAGACTGCCTACAGAGGCTCCCATCACACGGCGTGTGTTGATGCCGCGCATACGCATCGGCACCTCAGAGAGCTGGAAGTTGAGCAGATTGAGCAGGGCGATGAACAGCACGAAGACAGAGGCCACGGTGAGCACGTCGACAAGGCTGCGGTTGCCCTTGTCCTGCTGTCCGATGCCAGAGAAATAGACGTCGTCAATGGAGGTTATTCTGAACTTCATCTGCTTGTCAAACTCTTTCTCGTCTTTAGGACTGATGCCATTGGCTTTCATAAATGCGAGTTTTATGGCACGCTCCACCTTTTTAGGGTTTGTGCCCTCGGCAAGTCGCAGAAAGACGCAGTAGCTCCACTCGCTCCAGTCGGTCATTCCGCTTTCGTTATCGCAGAGATACATGCCGTTAGGTATGGTGCAGTTGTCGGGCATATCCTCGCTCACGCCCACCACGGTGACGGGTTTCATTCCGCCATCGTCGGTGTTGATTTCGAACGTCTTGCCCACAGCGTTCGCCGTACCGAACATCTTCTCGGCATTGCTGCGGTTAACGATGGCAGTAGCTCCAGTGCCCCAAGCCTTGCTTGAGCCGGAGATGAGTTTGCCTGTAAAGAACTCAATGCCAGGCTTGCTCATGTACACAACAGGCACGGTTATGGTGCGGTTGTTCACCTTAACATCGGTCTTATTGACATACGGACAGTAATAGACAGCACTCTTAACCTGCGGTACATCCTTCAGCATTGAGGCGAACGGGCTGCAGATAGTGCAACCCCAGTTGTCGCCGAACAGATTGCCGTAGATTTCGAGGCGGTACGTGTGCTCGTAGTCGTTGATGTTGTGGTTGTACGTGCGGTTGTATATCACCTGTGTCATGAACAGGTAGAACGTCGCTACAGCCACACTCAAGCCGAAGAGGTTGAGCAGCGTGGCTATGCGGTAGCGGCGGAACATATATAGGAATGTCTTCATATTTATGAAATTTTATTTTGTTGAGAATTGAGAGTTGTCTCTGTTCTCAATTATAAACTAAAAGAACTGCCCTCCACAACCTGTCCGTCGAAGAGGTTGATGATGCGGCTTGCCATCTGCGCATCGTGCTGCGAGTGGGTCACCATTACGATTGTGGTGCCCTCGGCATTGAGCTGCGAGAGCAGTTCCATGACAGCCAGACCGCTCTTCGAGTCGAGATTACCCGTAGGCTCGTCGGCGAGAATCAGCTTCGGCTTGCCCACCACGGCGCGAGCTATTGCCACACGCTGCTGCTGACCGCCCGAGAGCTGCTGCGGATAGTGCTTTGCGCGGTGGCTCAAGCCCACCTTGCGCAGAATCTCCGTAACACGCTCGCGGCGTTCCTTCGCCGCTACGCCCATATAGCGCAGCTGCAGGTCGACATTCTCCTCAACGGTAAGTTCGTCGATGAGGTTGAAGCTCTGGAACACGAAGCCGATGCGTCCGCGACGGTAGCGTGTGCGGTCCTTCTCCTTAAGGTTAGCCACGGGTTCGCCGTCGAGCAGATAGTCGCCCGAGTCGGGATTGTCGAGGAGTCCGAGGATGTTCAGCAGCGTCGACTTGCCGCAGCCGCTCGGTCCCATTATGGCGACGAACTCGCCGTCTTCTACATTTATACTAACGCCGTTGAGGGCGACTGTCTCCACTTCTTCCGTGCGGAAGACCTTGGTAAGATTCTGAGTCTTTATCATAATTTTTGCTATTTAATTACTAATACCTCGTTATCCTTAAACGCTTCGTATCCGCTGGTGATGACGCGCTCGCCAGGCTCCAGTCCGTCTGTCACCTCGTAGTATTGCGGGTTCTGGCGGGCTATGCTGATGTTGCGGCGGTAGGCCTTGCGTCCCGACTTGTCGAGCACGAATATCCAGTTGCCGCCGGTGGTCTGGAAGAACGTGCCGCGCGGGATGAGCGTAGCCTGCTGCGACTTGCCGAGAGCTAATTCCACGTAGAAAGTCTGTCCGCTGCGCATCTGCGCCGGGCGTTCGCCGACAAAGACAAAGTCGGTGCGGAATGTTCCGTTGCGCACTTCGGGATATACCTTGCGCACACGCAGCCGGTAGGTCTTGCCGTCGCGACTGAACGAAGCCGAGAGACCGGGACGCACGCGGTCGATGTAGTGCTCGTCAATCTGCGCCTGCACCTTGAAGTCGGAGAGGTCGTTTATCTGTCCGATGTTCTGTCCGGCAGCGATGTTCTGTCCCAACTCAACGTCGAGCAGTCCGAGTTCGCCGTCGATAGCCGAGCGCACCTCGAGCTTGTTCTTGCGGTCGCGCACCAAGAGTACGTTCTTGCGCATGTTGTCGAGGTTGTCCTCCATCTGCGCCATCTGCACGTGGCGGTAGAGACTGTCCTGCTTCAGGCGCTGCGAGATAAGACTCTGCTTGCGGCGTGCGAGCTTATAGTCCTCACGACTCTGCAGATACACCTCCTTGCTGATGAGGCGCTCCTTGTAGAGGCGTGCGTTCTGTTCGTAGGCGCGGCGCTTGCGGTCGCAGTCGGTGTCGAGCGTAGCCTGCTCGGTGCGATTGTTGAGTCGGTCCTGCTGCATCGCCACCTGCGTGTTGCGCAGCAGGTTCTGCTTCTCGGCGAGTTCGGCCTCAGCATTCAGAATCTGCAGGTCGAGATTACTGTTGCTGAGTCGGAGTATCACGTCGCCCTTTCTGACGCGTGTGCCCTCCTCCACAACCTTCTCGCGCACTATGCCGCCCTCCTCGGGCGAGATCTGCACCACCTGGATAGGCAGCACCTGTCCGTTGAGACGCACATAGTCGTCGAACTTGCCGCGAGTGACGTCGCTGATGGTGATGTCTGTGGCGTCTATGGTCATCGTATTGGCGGTTGTGCCGAGCACTATCCACACGAGGAGCGCAGCGAGTGCGACAGCCGCAGCGACATACCATGCGTAGCGGCGGAGGAATGATTTCTTTTCTATTTGTCGGTCCATAATGGTTATTTTTTAAACTAAGCCTTTTTAAGCCTCTCTAAGCCTCTTTATGCCTTTCTAAGCCTCTTTAAGCCTTTCGAAGCATTGTTTACTAAGCCCTCCCCGATGGGGAGGGTTGGGAGGGGCTTTTTTACTTTTCATAGTACGCCAGCACCTGTCGGTTGTACATCATTGTGAGCTGGCTCTTCAGCAGTTTTACACGGCTTTGCAGGAGCGTGACCGCCGCCGTGCGCACGTCGATAGACGACGCCATGCCCTCCTCGAACTTGCGCGTAGTGAGATAGGCGGCTAAGCTGTCAGCCTCAACCTGATCCTTCATCTTCTGCACTTCCTTGGCGCTGTTCTCCACATCGGCGACAGCTTCGGCAATGATGCGCTGCAGTTCGGAGCGCTCGTAGCAGAGCGATTCGCGTGCCCGGTCGAGAGCTATGCGGCGCGAACGAACGGAGGAGACAGAGCCGAGACGGTTGAAGATAGGTATGCTCAGCGAGAGAGCCACGTATTCGCCGGCGTTGTTCTTGAACTGCTTGCTGAACGGAGCGTGTCCCCCCACATCCATGTTGCGGTAGAACGAGGTGGAGACGCCGCCAGAGAGAGAAATCTTAGGAAGAAAGGCGCCGCGGGCTGCGCGCAGGGCGTAGCGGGCTGACGCTACGTTGCTCTCAGCCTGCGCTATGCGCGGATTGGTTGTGAGCGCCACATTATATATATTATACGCATTGTCTGAAGACTGTAGCGGAGCATCTACCGAGGGTTTCTCCACGATGAGCGTGTCGGCGATGGGGAAGTTCATCTGCTGCTTCAGCGCGAGCAGCGCCTTCGTGGTCTGACTCTGCATGTGTGTCAGCTCGTAGTCGTCGGCAGCCAGTGTGGCTCGCATCTGCGCCACATCGGCTTCGCTCTTCTGCCCCACCTCAGCCATCACTTCTACTTGATGGAGCAGCGCACGACTCTCGTCGCGTTTGCGCAGAGTGTGTTCCACGGCACCCTCGCAGTAGAGCAAATCCATGCACGCCTTGTACACCTTCAGTCGCACGGCGTCTTTCTCCGCCTGCAACGCCGAGCGCCCCATCGCCACATTGGCGCGAGCCATGCGCAGTTCGTTGTAGCGCTGCAAGCCGTCGAAGACGACGAGCGACACCTGCAATCCGTAGCCGTTATAGAAGGTGTTAACATCGGTGTAGGTGTTGGTCTCGGGGTCGATGGCGCGTCCGAAGTTCATCTGTGCGCCTACCGATCCATACACGTCGGGCAGGAAGGCGCCGATGGCGCGTGTGCGTTCGGTGCGACTTGCGTCGAGGTCGTACTGCTGCAGGCGCACCGTGTGACTGTGCTCGGCGGCGTACTCCATGCAACGCTCCACGCTCCACGGCTCGGCAGCCAGAGCCGACACAGCGGCAAGCAGGGCGAATAGGGTTACGAATAGTGGTCTCATTCTTTCTGTTTTCTTTGTTTCTACGGCAAAATTACGTCTTTACACAAGCAAACGGAAGGGGTTGGCAGGGGAAAAACGGCGGTTGTATGATTATCATACAGCAGAGTGTATGAAAATGATACACATGTGCCAGTGGCTTGCACTTTTTTTTGTACTTTTGCAGTAGAAACATAAAGTGCTTAATATGAGCGACTATTACAACACGATACTCATCATCGACGACAACCCGGCGATACTCACCGCCTTGAAGATTTGTCTTGCAGGGGTGTTCACGCGCATCGTGACACTCAGCAGTACGGACCGGCTCGTAGCCACTATGAGCGAGGAGAAGGTTGACGTGGTGCTGCTTGACATGAACTTCTCATTAGGCGTGAACACGGGGCAGGACGGATTGTTCTGGCTGCGCACGCTGAAGAAGCTGCATCCCGACACACCGGTGGTGCTGATGACGGCGTATGCCGACGTGCAGTTGGCGGTGAAGGGACTGAAGAACGGGGCTGCCGACTTCGTAACAAAGCCTTGGGACAACGACGAACTGGTGCGCACACTGCGCGACGCGGTGGAGAAGAGTCGCGAGGTGGTGACGCTCGACGAACTCGAACAGCAGCACGTGCATCGCGTGGTGGACCAGTGCCACGGCAACATGAGCAAGGCAGCAGAGCTACTGGGAATAACGAGGCAGACACTGTATAGGAAGTTGAAAGGTTGAGATATGATGTTGTAATGGTGAGGTGGTGAGGTGGTGAGATATGATGTTGTAATGGTGAGGTGGTGATGTGGTGACAATAGTGAGAAATCTCAACATCTCAACAAAACAACATCTCAACATCATATCTCAACACCTCAACAAAACAACATCTCAACATCATATCTCAACATCTCAACAAAACAACATCTCAACATCATATCTCAACACCTCAACCCCTCAACATCACAACATGGCACCATATATAACAATTCTTCTCGCCGCACTCCTCGTAGTGCTCTTCGTCTTTGAGTGGCTCCACCAGCGGCGCCTCTCCACCCGAGTGCGCCTTATGCGCGAGGCACTGCGCAACCGCGACTTCATGTTCCGACTGCCAACGGACAGCATCATGCCCGGCGAGCGCGACCTGCAGAAGATGCTCAACGAGATGGGCGGAGAGATTAACAAGCTGATGGCACGCAGCGAAGTGGAGTCGTGGCAGCGGCTGACACGCGTGTTGACGCACGAGATAATGAACGCCGTGACGCCGATACAGAGCATCACGCAGGCGTATATAGGCAGCAAGATGGTGAAGGGAACGCCGCTCGAAGAGGGCATCCAGGCGATATACGACACGAGTCGCAGCCTGTCGGCGTTCGTGGAGAGCTACCGCAAGATGACGCAGCTGCAGACGGTGAGCTTCGAGGAGATTGACCTGCATCGACTCGTCTCCAACCTGCAAGCGCTCTATCCCACTCTCGCCTGGCACATGGACATCAACGACATGCAGACGCTGCGCGCCGACGCAAGCATGATGCACCAGGTGCTGACCAACATCGTGAAGAATGCGGCGGAGGCTGGCGCTCACAACATAGATATCTGCGCACGACGCACCGACCAGTGCACACAACTGCTCATCAGCAACGACGGCACGCCGATAGCGGCTGAGGTGGCGCGCGAGATGTTCGTACCGTTCTTCACTACGAAGCGCACGGGCTCGGGCATCGGTCTCTCGCTCTCTCGCCAGATGATGATGGCGCAGGGCGGCGACCTCGCTCTCGCCGAACGCCCACAAGCAGGATACCACGCCACGTTCGTCGTAACGCTATAGAAGGAGCTACAGCTAACTTCAGGGGGTGCAGCTGTCCCAGCTGCACCAACAAAAAAATAGTGCTATTAACTTGGATGGTGCACATGTACTTGGATGGTGCACTTCTTGCTCTGGCAAGCGGCAAAGCCGAGCGGAGACAAGTGCACCCCCTGAGTGCACCCCCTAAGGGATGTCATACCCCCTAAAAAACAAATAAAAAGTTCTCGAATGAAAAAGATTAGTTTCGCAAGCGACATATTGCCAATGAAGGATATTCTTTACCGCCTCGCGCTACGCATTACGCTGAGCCGCGAGGAGGCAGAGGACATCGTGCAGGACACGCTCATACGTGTCTGGAACCGTCGCGACTCGTGGGACACCATCGAGAACATCGAGGCGTTCGCACTCACCGTCTGCCGCAACATGGCGCTCGACCGACTGCGACTGCACGAGAACCAGAACGCGTCGCTCGACGACACGCCCGTAGACAGCAACCCTACGGCGACGGCTAACCCGTACGAGCACACCGTGCAGCGCGAGAAGGTGCAGATTGTGCGACAGCTCATCGACGCTCTGCCCGAGAAGCAGCGTGCCTGCATGCAGCTGCGCGACATCGAGGGCAAGACATACAAGGAGATTGGCACCGTGCTCGGCATCACGGAGGAGCAGGTGAAGGTGAACATCTTCCGCGCCAGACAGACAATAAAACAGCAGTTCGAACGCTACGACAACTACGGACTTTGATTCTCAATTATTGCTGTCCGGTAAAACTGCAAAGAGCATAAATATCCTCCCCGAAGCCCAGTAAAAATGGACTTCGGGGTTTATTTTTGGTTCAACTGACATTTCGAGTGATACACAGCCTAAGCTTTTCTCACCGTTTGCGTCCGCCGTCCGATCGGATTCCGTCCGCCGTCCGATCGGATTCCGTTCGCCGTCCAATCGGATTCCGTTCGGGTGACGATGACTTTTCGTGAAGTTTTACTGCGAAAATATAAGAAACTATTGCTGTCCGGTAAAACTAATAATGTGGTCAAAGACGGGCTGCGCTCGGCTTTGCCGCTTGCCAGAGCAAGAAGTGCACCTACCATTCTGTTGGTGCTCATTTTGCTTTGTTGGTGCTCCTTTTGCTTTGTTGGTGCTCCTTTTGCTTTGTTGGTGCACTTGAGACAAGTGCACCCCCTAAAAGATACCCCCTAAAAGACACCAACTTTCACGAATTTTGTTAAAGGGCGTTAAAAGCACAATTTCTCTGTAACCTTTTCTCCGTTCAATCGTCGTACATATAGAAACACCCAAGAACACCCCGAGAGATATAACAAGAGGTTCAATACCCCAACACCTCAACATCTCAACATCTCAACATAACAACACCTCAACATCTCAACATAACAACATCGTAAATATGGACTATAAATACATAAACCAACTCTTGGACCGCTACTGGAAGGGCGAGACATCGCTTGAGGAAGAGCAGATACTGCGCTCGTTCTTCAGCCAGATTTGCGTGCCGGAGGAACTCGCAAAGTATCGTCCGCTCTTCAATTACGAGCAGACCGAAACGAAGACCGACCGCCTCGGCGACGACTTCGACGAGCGTATCATGTCCATGATCGACGAGCCGCAGGAGCTGAAGGTGAAGGCACAGCCGATACGCATCAGCCAACGCTTCGCACCACTCTTCAAGGCGGCAGCAATGGTAGCAATAGTGCTCACACTGACACAGGCTGCACAGCTCTCGTTCCAGAGCAACGATGCGAGCAACACGGCGATGCCGGAAGTCTACTCTACGCAGCCCGTGCCCGGAGTGTCGGTGGCGCTCAACGACTCGGCTCACCTCGACTCGGTGAAGAAGACAGACGCCGTGCCACAGCAGTTGGAACTGCACGACATCTCCATGCTCAAGTAAGACAAAAAAGACAATTTCTATGCTTTCTCAATAAAATCATGTTTAGTTAAAACACCAAACGAGTTGAGGCTGTGAAGTCTCCGGCTCACCAAAAAAATTCATAACATACTAATGATTTGCTTGCCGCACGACCCTCAACGAGGTGTTGTGCGGCAAGTTGGTTTTTATGGCCTTATGTCGCCAGACAATGGCGGCATGGCGCATATACAGACAATTTTAACACAGCCCTTCACAACAAACGCCACAAAAAACGGCTCATTTTCAAAAGTTTTATCTAACTTTGCATGTTGCTTTTAAACATACTCTATATGGGTTTCAACACAATAGAAGCCTAAGATACTATGACATTCAAAATACTATTGGCTCTTATGCGAGCACAACTATTCACAGCATTGTTCGTTCTGCTGGCAGTGGCAACACCCACAAACGCACAGAAGCGAACCTTGGCCGAGGCAAGAAAGTGGCTGAAAACTTCTTTCTGGCTAACGACAACAAAACTGCAGTCAGCCTACTGCGCATCAACAACAAAAGCGGACGCCATCTGCTGAAGAAGGCGCACGACGAAAAGCAGGCGGAAGCCTTCTACCTCTTCACCGACGAGCGTGAGAAACAGTTGCTCATCGTGTCGGGCGACGAGCGCATGCAGCGCATTCTCGGCTACACCGACCGACCGCTCGCTGGCAACGCTATACCCGACGGACTCGCCGACTTGCTCGACGGATACACGGCGCAGTACAACGCGCTGGGCAACGCTACCACCAGTGGCCCGACGTGGGCAGCTGCAGCAATAGTTCCGCTACGGAGCTACGGCGCGTCTGCTCACAGCGAGCGACTACGACGCCGCTACGTGGGACGGCATGATGCGCAAGGAGATTGACAACAACCGACCGGTTATCTACACCGGCGAATCGATACAAGGACGCGGAGCGCACGGCTTCGTGCTCGATGGCTACCGCGACAACCTCTTCCACTTCAACTTCGGATGGAACGGCAGCGGCAACGGCTTCTTCGCCATATCAGCCATAACATCGACCGACCGCAACTTCGAGTTCGCCAACAAGCAGCAGGCTGTGATAGGCATCACACCCGTGAAGGCTGAGAAAGCCGCACCGCTACAGCTCGACTGCGAGGGCAAATATGAGGGCTTCTACTCTACGCTCACTTCGCTGAAGGCGGGTGAAAAACAAAGCGTGCACCTCTCGGCGCTCAGCACATGGCGAGGCAAGCTGCAGTGGAATCTCTGTAAAGCCGACGGATCGGTAGTGGAATCGTTGGGCAGCAAGCAGATTGGGTTGCACCAGTCTTGCCGACCTGAAACTGCCTGAGACGCTGCGATATATCGGCAGCGAGTGCTTCCGCAACTGCCCGACGCTCCGACAGACGCTATTACGGACGCCGCAGCCGACTACTGCACCACATTCCCTGTGAAGGTGGCAGGCAAGCAGTGGACAACGCTCCACTCACACAAGGCGCAGACCGTATACATCTACACGCTGAACGGCACACTGCTGCGCACAGCACAACTGCAGAAGGGCGCCAACAGCGTATGGACTGACGAGCCAAGCATAATCATCGCAAAATAAAACAACTTTAAAGATATAAGTATGAAGGATATTTGTTGCATAGGACACATCACGAAAGACAAGATCATCACCCCGCGTCAGACCGTATACATGGCTGGTGGCACGTCTTTTTACTTCTCTTATGCCATAAACCATCTGCCCGACAATGTTTCGTTCCAGCTTGTGACGAAACTCGGAGAGGGCGAGATGAAAGCTGTAGAGGACATGCGCAACGTGGGCATCGACGTGCTTACTTACCCAAGCAGCCACACCGTTTACTTCGAGAACAAGTACGGCGAGGACCAGAACGACCGCACTCAGCGTGTGCTCGAGCGTGCCGATCCGTTCACTATCGAGGAGATGAAGAACGTGGATGCACGCGTTTACCACCTCGGTACGCTACTCAACGACGACATCTCGCCGGAGCTTGTGAAGTATCTGTCTACGAAGGGCAAGATTTCTATCGACGCTCAGGGCTATCTGCGCGAGGTGCGCAATCAGGAGGTGTTCGCCATCGACTGGGCTGAGAAGCGCGAGATACTCGCTAACACCGACATTATCAAGGTGAACGAGCACGAGATGGAGGTGATTACCGGACTGCGCAACCCGCGCATGGCTGCGCTCCGTTTGGCTGAATGGGGCGTTAAGGAGGTGTGCGTGACGCTCGGAAGCTATGGTTCTATCATCCTCGTCGACGGCGAGTTCCACGAGATTCCGGCTTATGAGCCAAAGGAGATTGTGGATGCTACGGGTTGTGGCGACACCTACTCGGCTGGCTATCTGTGGTGTCGTGCGCAGGGCATGGACGTAGAGGAGTCTGGACGCTTCGCGGCTGCCATGTGTACACGCAAACTGGAACACAGCGGTCCGTTCGAGGGCACAATAGACGATGTACAGGCAGTGCTTGCAACCACGCCGTGCTTCAATGAGTACGCGGAGTAAAAGCCCCTCCCAACCCTCCCCATCGGGGAGGGCTTAGTTAGCAGTTCTTCCTTGGCTCAGAAAGGCTTAGAAAAAACCCCAAAGGCTATAAAAGCAAAAAGGTCTGCCTCCCGCAAGGGAAGCAGACCTTTATTTATTTTGTCTTTATCGTAAAGTCTACGAATGACGCAAGCTCTTGCGCTGAAGCGAAGAGCTTACGCTGTCAGACCCATACTTACGTATGGATTAGAGCTGAGGACCAGCAGCAACGAGAGCCTTACCAGCCTCGTTGTTTGTGTACTTAGCGAAGTTCTTGATGAAGCGAGCAGCGAGGTCCTTAGCCTTCTCCTCCCACTGAGAAGCCTCAGCGTAAGTGTCGCGCGGATCAAGAATCTCAGTAGCTACACCAGGAAGCTCTGTCGGAACCTTGAAGTCGAACATCGGGATCTGCTTTGTAGGAGCCTTGTCGATGTCGCCGTTGAGGATAGCGTCAATGATACCACGTGTGTCGCGGATAGAGATACGCTTGCCTGTGCCGTTCCAGCCAGTGTTTACGAGGTAAGCCTTAGCGTTGTTCTTCTCCATCTTCTTAACGAGCTCCTGAGCGTACTTTGTCGGGTGCAACTCGAGGAATGCCTGACCGAAGCAAGCTGAGAATGTCGGAGTCGGCTCTGTGATGCCGCGCTCTGTACCTGCCAACTTAGCTGTGAAGCCAGAGAGGAAGTAGTACTGAGTCTGCTCCGGAGTAAGGATAGAAACAGGAGGCAATACGCCGAATGCGTCAGCTGAGAGGAAGATAACCTGCTTAGCAGCTGGTGCAGAAGAACCCGGCTGGATGTTGTTGATGTGGAAGATCGGGTAAGAAACACGTGTGTTCTCTGTAACGCTCTTGTCAGCGAAGTCGATCTTGCCGTTAGCGTCAACTGTTACGTTCTCGAGGAGAGCGTTGCGGCGGATAGCGTTGTAGATGTCCGGCTCTGACTCCTTGTCGAGGTTGATAACCTTAGCGTAGCAGCCACCCTCGAAGTTGAAGATGCCGTTGTCGTCCCATCCGTGCTCGTCGTCACCGATGAGCAGACGCTTCGGGTCTGTAGACAGAGTAGTCTTACCTGTACCAGAAAGGCCGAAGAAGATAGCTGTGTTCTGACCGTTCTTGTCGCAGTTAGCTGAGCAGTGCATAGAAGCGATGCCCTTCAACGGGAGGTAGTAGTTCATCATAGAGAACATACCCTTCTTCATCTCACCGCCGTACCATGTGTTGATGATAACCTGCTCGCGGCTTGTTGTGTTGAATGCTACACAAGTCTCAGAGTGGAGGCCAAGCTCCTTGTAGTCAGCAACCTTTGCCTTAGAAGCGTTGTATACAACAAAGTCAGGCTCGAACTGCTCGAGCTCCTCTGCTGTCGGACGGATGAACATGTTTGTTACGAAGTGAGCCTGCCAAGCAACCTCAACGATGAAACGAACAGCCATACGTGTATCCTTGTTAGCACCGCAGAAGCCGTCTACTACATAGAGGTTCTTGTTGCAGAGCTCTTCCTTAGCGATAGCCTTAACCTTGTGCCAAACTTCCTCTGACATCGGGTGGTTATCGTTCTTGTACTCCTCTGTTGTCCACCATACAGTGTCCTTAGAGTTCTCGTCCATCACGATGTACTTGTCCTTAGGAGAACGACCGGTGTAGATACCTGTCATAACGTTAACTGCACCAAGCTCTGTCTGCTGACCTACTTCGAAGCCCTCGAGACCTGCCTTTGTCTCCTCTTCGAACAACTGCTCGTAAGAAGGATTGTGAGCGATTACTGTAGAACCAGTAATGCCGTACTGTGTCAAATCTAACTTTGCCATTTTAAAAAAATAATTATTTATTAGATGTGAATTGAATTATCCTTTAATTTCCACCGCAAAGGTATTAAAAATCTTCTATAAACCCACGTTTCATACGTACAAAATTTGCATCGCATTATCTTATTTTTGTTAAATAATCAGAAATTGCGGCGTACGCATGGCGTATTGCAATACGTAGTTTGCAATTAAGCCGACTATCGGGGACGTTCTGTGCAATAATATTTGTAACTTTGCACTGAACATTTAGCATTATACATAATTAAGGTGTAACAGGTTGTGTGTAATGCGGCGTAATCGCATATAAAAATACAATATAACAATGACAATAGAACAGCAGATTATCAACGCTGCCCTGGCGGCAGTGAAAGAGCTTTACGGTCAGGAAGTGCCCGAGAAGATGGTGCAGCTTCAGAAGACCAAGAAGGAGTTTGAGGGCAACCTCACGCTCGTAGTGTTCCCGTTCCTTAAGATTTCGCGCAAGAAACCCGACGAGACGGCACGCGAGATCGGCGAGTACATCAAGCAGAACTGCGAGGCTATCGCCGACTTCAACGCTGTGGGCGGCTTCCTCAACCTCATCATCGACAAGAAGGCGTGGCTCGGACTGCTCAACGAGATGAACCAGAACGAGAAGTTCGGCGAGAAGCCTGTCACTGAGGCTTCGCCGCTCGTGATGATAGAGTATTCGTCGCCTAACACCAACAAGCCGCTCCACCTCGGACACGTGCGCAACAACCTCCTCGGATGGTCGCTGGCGCAGATCATGGAGGCCAACGGCAACCGCGTGGTGAAGACCAACATCGTGAACGACCGCGGTATTCATATCTGCAAGTCGATGCTGGCTTGGCTGAAGTTCGGCAACGGCGAGACTCCGGAGACTTCGGGCAAGAAGGGCGACCATCTCATCGGCGACTACTACGTGGCGTTCGACAAGCACTACCGCGCTGAGGTGGCTGAGCTGAAGGCTAAATACGTGGCTGAGGGCATGGACGAGGAGCAGGCTGAGAAGAAGGCGAAGGAAGAGTCGCCGCTCATCAAGGAGGCTCACGAGATGCTCGTGAAGTGGGAGCAGAACGACCCTGAGGTGCGTGCGCTCTGGAAGAAGATGAACGACTGGGTATACGCCGGATTCGACGAGACATACAAGGCGCTCGGCGTGGGCTTCGACAAGATCTACTACGAGTCGAACACCTACCTCGTGGGCAAGAAGAAGGTGGAAGAGGGACTGGCTAAGGGCCTGTTCTTCCGCAAGGACGACAACTCGGTATGGGCTGACCTCACCAACGAGGGTCTCGACCAGAAGCTGCTGCTGCGCAGCGACGGCACCAGCGTATACATGACTCAGGACATCGGCACAGCCGAGATGCGCTTCAACGACTTCCCCATCGACAAGATGATCTACGTCGTGGGCAACGAGCAGAACTACCACTTCCAGGTGCTTTCTATCCTGCTCGACCGCCTCGGCTTCAAGTGGGGCAAGGAGCTCGTACACTTCTCTTACGGCATGGTGGAGCTGCCTAACGGCAAGATGAAGAGCCGCGAGGGTACTGTCGTAGACGCCGACGACCTGATTGCAGCAATGGTGGCTGACGCCAAGCAGACAAGCGAGGAGCTGGGCAAGTTCAAGGACATGAGCGAGGAGGAGCGCAACGAGATTGCACGCATCGTGGGTCTCGGCGCACTGAAGTACTTCATCCTTAAGGTTGACGCTCGCAAGAACATGCTCTTCAACCCGGAGGAGTCTATCGACTTCAACGGCAACACCGGTCCGTTCATCCAGTACACATACGCTCGTATCCGCTCTATCCTGCGCAAGGCTCAGGCTGAGGGCATCAGCATCCCGGCTACTCTCGCCGACACAATGCCGCTCAACGAGAAGGAGATTGAGCTTATACAGAAGCTCAACGAGTTCGGTGCGGCTGTAGAGCAGGCTGGCAAAGACTACTCGCCAAGCGGCATCGCCAACTACTGCTATGAGCTGACAAAGGCGTTCAACCAGTTCTACCACGACTACTCTATCCTCGGTGCCGACACCGAAGAGGAGAAGGTGGTACGCCTCGTGCTCGCTCAGAACGTAGGCAAGACGCTGAAGAACGGCATGGCGCTGCTCGGCATCGAGGTGCCGGAGCGCATGTAATCGGAGCGTTTAATAATAAGAAATGTGACGGGCACAGTTCGGAATACGACCGGGCGGCGTTCGCCGCACACCGCATAAATCAAAACAAAGCCACGCTTTCCATCGGGAAGCGTGGCTTTTTCGTAGGAGGATGGAGCACAAAAATCCGTTGTTAAACATCCCAAGCAGAATTACCGCATAGAGAAAATGCCATTACCACATATATGTAACATCGTTACACCATAGATGTAATGCCGTTACCTGTTCGTGGTAACAACCATTTCTTAGGCATCAACCTAATTCGAGGTAAGAAAACATTCGTTAAGTTAACAACGGATTAAGCTCTTCGCCGATTTATACACATTGACATAATACTTTGTTGCGCCTTCAACCTTGTTCCAGCGTGGGCGGAAACTTGTACCTGTGTAGAAGAGGTGGCGCAGCACGTTAGGCGAGCCAACGGCTGTCTTCTCGTAGTAGACCTTGAAGTCGTCCATAAGCACCTTCACGCCGTTCTCCTCGCGGAAGATGACGCGTGTGGCTTTCTTGCCCTGCTCGAAGCGCAGCGTGAACTCCTTCCACTCGCTTGTCATACCTTCCACGTTGCAGAACTCCGCATAGATAGGATTCTTCGGGGCGGTAACGTCCTGTGTGGTGCAGCCCAAGCCTACATAACCCGGCGTGTTGTTGGCAAGACGCGCGCGGAACGACACGAAGTAGATGCCATTGTCGGCAGATGCGTCGAAAACGGGAGTGTTGAAGTGCGCAGCATAGTAGTCGTCTGCTCGTGTGTTGTTGAAGAAAATCATGCCACCGGCTGGGTATACCTGATACGATCCCCATCCTGTGTATGCGTATAATCGGGATTCACGCACGAGTAGAAGATGTCGTTAGTCGGCATGCCCGTGCATGTGTTGATGTTGAAAGAGAGGTCGGGGTTGTTTTCCGAACCCGAAGTCATCTTCGAGAAGTCCTCGTTGAGGATGACAACCTGTTCGGCGTTCGCCTTTGCCGCAGGCTGCACAGTCTGTGCATTAGCGGTTTGCGTTGCTACTGCCGTCGGAGCGGCAAGCAGGACAGCAAGAACTGCTGTCAAACAATGTTTCTTGTTCATTGTTTTCTTTAGATTTGTTTATATTGTTGCTTTTCTGCCCATTATCTGACGGTGCAGACGGCGCGCCGGAATCCACGACGCCGCCCATCCTATCAGGATGACGGTGATGAACACTACGAGCACATCCACGTAGTGAACGCTCACGGGGTAGGCGTTGACGATGAACGTGCCCGAGCTGTCGCCCATCTTCACGAAGCCGAACGCCTGCTGCAGTCCGCAGAGCGCCAGTCCGAGACCGATGCCTATCAGCGCGCCCACAGCCGATATGATGCGACCCTCGTAGAGGAAGATGCTCACTATCTGGCGGTCGCTGGCTCCGAGGTTGTGCAGCGTGTTGATGTCGTCCTTCTTGTCGATGATGAGCATCGAGAGCGAGGAGATGATGTTGAAGCACGCCACGATGAGTATGAACGTGAGGAACACGTACGCCAACACCTTCTCTATCTGCATGATGCGGAACGTGTCTTCCTGCTGCTCGAAGCGGTCGAGCACGCGGAACTTCTCGCCTGCCGCTGCCTTTATCTCCTGCTTCGCCTCAGCGAGGTCGGTGCCCGGCTTCAGGCGCAGCTGCAGCGAGGAGAGCATTCCGTCCTGGTCGAAGAGCTGGCGGGCGAAGTAGATGGACGTGATGATGCGGTCGCGGTCGTACTTGTTCTGGTTCACCGCGAACACAACGCCCGGCGAAAGCAGCGAGTCGACCACGAAGCCGTCTGTCGGCGTATCGAGGTCGGTGAGCTGTCCCTGACGCACGGGCGCGTAAATCTTAAGATAGTCTGCCCAGCGAGCGCCGAGCCCCATGTCCTGCGCCAGACGTATGCCCGGCACGCCGAAATAGAGGTTGGCAACGCGCAGCGTGAAGTCGCCGTCGCCGTAGAGTATGTCGCCGATGCGCGTGAGCTGGTCGAAGTTCTCGTCGACGCCCATCACCGTCACCATGCGCTGGCGGTCGCCGTAGACGGCAATCGCCTGGTCCTCCACCACGTCGGTAGCCACGTCTACGAAGTTGAGATGGCGTATCTTGTCGAGCTCTGGCGCGTCGGCGTTGACGGTCTTGCCCTTCGCCGGCACCACTTCTATCTGTGGGTCGAAGTTGGTGAAGAGCGACGCCACGAGGTCGTGGAAGCCGTTGAACACGCTCAGCACTATCACCAGCGCCATCGTAGCCACCGCCACGCCCGTAACGGATATGAAACTGATGACGTTGATGGCGCCCACGCTCTTCTTCGAGAACATGTAGCGGCGCGCTACGTAGAATGAAAAGTTTCTCTTCATTATTATATGTGTTGTGATGGTGAGATGGTGAGATGGTGAGAATAGTGTTGTGATGGTGAGGGGTTGAGATGGTGAGAATAGTGTTGTGATGGTGAGGTGTTGAGGGGTTGAGATGGTGAGGTGTTGAGGGGTTGAGATGGTGATGTGTTGAGGGGTTGAGATGGTGATGTGTTGAGATGGTGACATTAGTTTATAGCTAAATGACAAATCTCACCACATCACCACATCAACATCTCACCATAACACCATCTCACCACATCACCATCTCACCATCATATCTCAACATCTCACCACATCAACATCTCACCATCTTATTTTTTCAACAGTTCGTCAATACGTTCGATGTAGTCGAGCGAATCGTCAACGAAGAAACGCAGCTCGGGGATGATGCGCAGCTGGTTGCGTACGCGTGTTCCAAGCTCGTAGCGGATAGACTTCTCGTTGGCAGCCACGTTCTTCAGTAGCTCGTCCGACTTCTCTGAGGGGAAGATGCTGAGATAGGCGGTGCAGATGCTGAGGTCGGGCGACACACGGCAGCGTGTAACGCTCACCATTACGCCGTGCATGGCGCGTGTCTGACTCTGGAAAATAAGGCTAAGCTCCTTCTGCAGGAGGCGTGCTATACGGTTTTGTCTTGTTTCTTGCATAGTTCTTTTTTGTATGTATTACGTTGTTTTTATATGTATTACGTTAATTATCCTACTTGTTTTCCGTTATTTATCCAATTTATGCAAAGTTACGGTAAATATAATAATGTACAAAAGTTTTTTAGTTTTTTTGTGGATTATAGGATGTAAAGAAAAGCGCCAGAACTCGAACAAGTTCTGGCGCCTTACTGTATGTCGAAAGCGTGCTTAGAGCACAATCTTCTTCACGAATGTCTGCTTGCCCTTTGTCAGGCGCACGATGTACATGCCTGGTTTGAGGTTGGTGTTCGCTACAGCCTTGCCGTCGACGGTGTAGACGCTGATCTTGCCGTCGAAGTTCGGCGCGTCGATGTAGCCGTTGAGGAAGGTGATGGCTGGCATCTCCACGTTGTTGATGTCGCGGATGGCAGTCTCTGTGGGCTGCATCTCCTTGATAGGCACCTCAACCACGTTTTCAACGTACTTCGAGTTGCGGTCGATGACGAAGGCGATGAGCTTCAGGTTCTTGTAGTTCTGAATGTTTTTAGGCAGGTTCAGCTCCACGGTGTGGCTGAATGCGTCGCCACTGTTTATCTGCTTCGGGAACACGTCGCTGATGCCCTCGTTCACCTCGTAGCCCAAGCGAGCCACGTGCTGAAGGTCAAGTTCTACCTCTTTCCCCTTTTTCTCCCAACCGTAGTAGGACTTAACCGAACCGGCATAGGCGTTTCTCTGCTTGTAGCCCGTCACGTCGTTCTCTATCACGGCGAAAGCCAAGCCGTAGTTGGCGTTGGTCTGTTCGCGGTTGAACTTCATGACTGCCGTTGCACTCACCTTCGAATGGTTGTCGGCGGTGAAGTTGGCGATAGCGTCGATGCCGAGCACCGAGCCGCTGTTGATGAACGCCTTCACATAGAGTTCGTTTTTATCGGTAATGTCAAGATTGTTTGTACGGCGACGGTCGTAAGAGCCTCTCGGGAAGCCATTGCCTGCGCTGTATGTATATGACGGACACTCCAACTCTGTAGGTGTGCCACTGTAGCAATGCTTTGCCATAGCCACGAACTGTCCTGGGAACTTGGTGTGGTTCTGCGAGATCTCCTCGATACCGCGCACACACCACGGGCACTTGAGGCCTGTGTACTCCTCCATATACACACGCTTTACGTCCTGCACGTTGGCTGTGACGATGGTCGAAGTGTATGTATTGTTGCCGTCATAAGCGTCCTCCTCGCCGTTCACCTTCACGATGCGCACCTTCAGATTCTCGCAGCCCTTCGCGTCGGGAGCGTTGCAAGTGAAGGCGAACTCGTCTTCGGCGCGTGCCGTTACGGTCTGCTCTACGTCGGCGAACTGCTCTTCTGAGTTGCCGATGGTGTAGCCGAAGCGGAGCGATGTTATCTTTGCAGCGGCGAAGTTGAGCAGCTTGCCCTTAATCTGATAGGTATCGCCCACGGCTGTTACCACCTTCTTCACGCCGCAGATAGCCACGTCTACCGGTATCTCTGTGCCTTCAACGCGCATCTGCAGAGCGAGAGCTGGCGCATTGTCTGGAGTCTGTTTGGTGTTGTCTGTCCATCCACTACCGAAGTCGGTGAAGTTGCCGCCTTCGCAGTATTCGTCGGTCACACCTACGACGTTGATGTCGCTCGTAAACTCGTAGCCGATGTAGAACGGATCGCCGGTGATGGTATAGGCGTCGTCGAAGAGCACCGAGTTGAGTCCCTTGTTGCCCATATCCGCCATCTTCTCCGTAGCGTATGCACCGTTGAGGCCTTCAGCTACGAACGCCTTCACGGTCTCAGCCTTGTCGGTGAGCGAGAAGCGCATGCCGGTCACCTTCAGACCCTTGTACATCTGTGCCACCTCTGCAGGTATGTATATGGCAGCCTTGCCATGACGAGTGCCGATGCTGCCGTACGGAAGGTCTACTGCCGCCTTTCCGGCGTAGCCCCAGTATGTGTATTTTGCGTTAGCCGCCGTCACAACGAGCAGCAGCATAAGTAGGAGTGAAGTTATCTTCTTCATATTATAGATGTTTATAGTTATTTCCTCAGGATGTATAATCTTTTCTATTATAGATGTTTAAGGCTTTTTCGAAGCGCAACAAAATTACTACTAATTTTAGAAAAAACGATGTTTTTTAGGCGTATTCTTTTGACATTTCGTAAAATTATCGTACTTTTGGAGGTACAGATGCAAATCTGAATAACTTGTACAACCTAAATTACTAAGATAACAGTTACTATGGAAAAGAAGATAACGCAAGAAAACTTTGAAGATACTTATGTTGACAGTATCGAGTTGGAGCGCATTGACAAGTTCGTGTGCGACGAGATGGCACGACAGATTCACCGATACATAAAGGCGATGAAAGGCTCAAAGGCTATCATGCTCAAGTTTGAGGAGCAGCTGGCTACGCTCACCGTGCCCGAGAAGGAGAAGGCGATAGCACGCTACATCGACCTGAACCGCAAGGTGATTTCGGGTCTCGACTTCAAGGTGGTGCTCGCACGTGCCATGGCAAACTACTCTGACACGTTCGCCTACCTCGTTGAACTGGTGAACAACAAGCGCAAGATGGTGTTCTATCTGAACCGCATCCGCGAGAAGTATGAGCAGTATCATGAGGTGTACGAGGAGAACGGCAAGTTCGGCATTAAGGACCATCAGGGCAACGTGCTCGTGCCGGCTCACTACGACTTCCTCCGCACGCCGTATGTATATGTCGACGACTTGCGTTCGCTGCCTGTCATCGCCCAGCGCGACGGCAAGATGGGCCTCGTGATGCCCGACGGCAAGGAGACCGTTGTGCTCGACTTCATCTACGACGACATCGAGCTGCGCGACGAACCGCCCTATTTCGAAGCGTACGCAGGAGAGGGAAAAACATTGTTTGACCTGTAGTAAGTTGAGAGTTTAGAGTTGAAAGTTGAGAGTTATGATATGCATTATAGTCCATACACTATATATAGCGTCCTCTTAAAGCTTTAAAGGTAATCATAACTCTCAATTCTCAACTCTCAATTCTCAATTCTCAATTAAACCAACTCTCAGAATATTTATGGACCAACTTTATATGCGCCGCTGCCTCCAGCTCGCTGCCAACGGACGCCAGAACGCCAAGCCCAACCCTATGGTGGGCGCCGTGATTGTTGCAGCCGACGGACGCATCATCGGCGAGGGATACCATGTGCGCTGCGGCGAAGGACACGCTGAGGTGAACGCCTTCGCTTCGGTGCGACCCGAGGACGAAGCGCAGCTCGCCAGCGCCACGATATACGTCAGCCTGGAGCCATGCTCCCACTATGGCAAGACGCCGCCCTGCGCCGACCTTATTATAAAGAAAGGTGTGCGCCGCTGCGTCGTGGGCTGCGTCGACCCGTTCGCTGCCGTGCAGGGTCGTGGCATACAGAAGTTGCGCAACGCCGGCATAGAGGTGACGGTGGGTGTGCTCGAAGAGGAGTGTCGCGAGCTGAACCGCCGCTTCATCACGTTCAATGAGAAGCGACGCCCGTACATCATACTGAAGTGGGCACAGACCGCCAACGCGTTCCTCGACGACAACGGCAAGGCATGTGCCATATCCACGCCGTTCACGAAGATGCTCGTTCACAAGCTGCGCGCCGAGAACGATGCCATTCTCGTGGGTCGCATCACCGATGAACGCGAACAACCGCGACTCGACGTGCGCCACTGGGCGGGCAAGTCGCCGCGCCGCATCGTCATCGACCACAACCGACCGGCGTTCGAGGGCTTGGACTTCTCGAAGCCTGTCATTCCGCAACTGCTCGAATGGCTGCATCAGGAGAAGTGCCAGTCGCTCATCGTGGAGGGCGGAGCATGCACGCTGCGCTCGTTCATCGAGGCTGACGCATGGGACGAGATACGCGTAGAGACGGCACCGTTCTGCGTGAGCGGCGGCACAGCGGCTCCCACTCTGCCTGACGACGTATGCCTTGTGCGCCACGAGGTGTACGACCATAACATTATTGCCACATATCACCGCCGATGAACAAAGAACTCCCTATAGTGCTGCACAACCTCGCCGTTGGCTATTCAAAAAAGGGGGTGCACTTGTCTCAAGTGCACCAACAAAGCAATGAAACCCAACGGTTGGTGCAGTTGAGACAACTGCACCCCCAATATATGCGCTGCGTAGCCTCCGACCTCAACGCCACGGCATGCCCAGGATCGCTCACTTGCCTCATAGGCCACAACGGCACGGGCAAGTCGACGCTGCTGCGCACCATTGCGCACTTACAGCCGGCGCTCGACGGCAGCGTGTTCATCGGTCCCGACGACATAACTATGCTTCGCCCGAGCCGCCTCTCACGCATTATTTCGATTGTGCTCACCTCGCGCCCCGACGCTCGCAACATGACTGTCGAGGAACTTGTTGCGCTCGGACGTACGCCCTACACCGGCTTCTGGGGGCGCCTCTCCAGCAACGACCGCCTCATCGTGCGCCAATCGATAGAGAGCGTAGGCATTGCGCCGATGGCTGAGCGCCGCGTGTGCAGCCTCAGCGACGGCGAGATGCAGAAGGTGATGATAGCGAAGTCGCTCGCGCAGCAGACGCCGGTGATTCTGCTCGACGAGCCTACCGCCTTCCTCGACTTCCCTGGCAAGATTGACTTGATGTTGCTGTTGCAACGTCTTGCCCACGAGGAACGCAAAACGATTCTTCTTTCCACTCACGACCTTGAAACCGCCCTGCAGACTGCCGACCGTCTGTGGCTTCTCGCCGACGGTGCATTGCACGACGGCACGCCGCACGAACTCGCCGATCAAGGCTTCATTGACAGTTATATAGGCAGAAAGAATGTAAAGTTCGATAAGGAAACGCTCAGCATACAGATTCATTAGGAGGCATATTAAGGGGGTGCAGTTGTCTCCGCTCGGCTTTGCCGCTTGCCAGAGCAAGAACTGCACCAACAAAGCCGAGCGGAGACAAGTGCACCCCCTATTTTACTTTTTTACTTTTTTACTTTTCTAAGCCGTGTGCTGGCGTGTGCCCATACGAGCCTCAACCACATTCACCACATAGTCGCCGAGCTTCTCGCACTCCGACACGATATCCATGTACATTGTGCCGATAGCATAAGTGTACTTGTGGTCGTTGATGTCGTTGATGTTCTGCGAGCGCAGCTGGTTGCGATAGTTGTTTATCTCGTTCTCCACGTTGAAAGAGCGGTTGATGTCGAGCGAGTCGCGGCGTCCGGTGAGCATCACGTTCATCTGTGTGAGTGCGTCGTCGGTGAGCTCCAGCATCTGGTGCAGGTGCTCGTACTGCTTCTCGGTGAAGTCTTCCTTGCCCTTTAACTTGCGACTGAGCGTGCGTGCCACGTTGTAGCAAGAGTCGCCGATCGACTCAATCTCCGAAATCTCGCGGAGCATAGCGCGAATCTTCGCCTTGGTATCGTCCGAAAGGTGAGCGTCACTGACGTTGTTCAGATAGTTGGCAATCTCAATCTCCATGTTGTCCGAGATGCACTCGTACTTCTCGATACGCGTATAGAGCTTGTTGAACTTCGCCTCGTCCTTCACGCCGAGCAGTTCGCGTACCATGCCGAACATACGCTGTATGCGCTCTGCGAACGACTGAATCTCCTTCTGTGCCTCGAGCACCGAGAGCTCCGGCGTCTTCATGATTGAAGTGCCACCGATGTAACGCAGACGGAATTCGTCCTCGTCCTTGCGGTTAGACGGTTTGATAACGTAGCATACGAAGCGCTCCATCTGCGGGATGAGCCAGATGAGGATAGACGTATTGCATACGTTGAACGTGGTGTGGAACGCTGCGAGCACTACCGAGAGGCGTGCTGCGTCGATGTGGTCGGCATGCGGGTTGACGCCCACGAAGCCGCACACCATGTCGATGAACGGATAGAAACCGCAGAGCACCCATATCACACCGAACACGTTGAACGTGAGGTGGGCGAAGGCTGCACGGCGCGCCTGTGTGTTGGCGCCCATCGCTGCGATGTTAGAGGTGATGGTGGTGCCGATGTTCTCGCCCAATACCAGTGCGATACCCATGTAGATAGGCAGCACGCCCGACGAGCAGAGCACCATGGTGATAGCCATGAGGGCTGCCGACGACTGCATGCAGAACGTCAGCACAGTGCCGATGCCTAGGAACGAGAATATGGTGAGATAGCTCTCCTTGTCGAAGGAAGCGAAGAAGTTGATGACAGTCTGGTTGTGGCTGAGGTCCATCTCCTTACCCGTTGCGCCGAGCGTAGAGATAGCGAAGAACATGAATGCCACGCCGAAGAGGAAGTCGCCGATGTAGCGGTGGCGCTTGCTGTAGATGAGTAGCAGGGCGATGAAGAACGCAGGGAACACGAGGTTCGCCATGTTGAACGAGAAGCCGAGCGTCATAATCCACGCCGTGAACGTAGTGCCGATGTTGGCACCCATGATGACGGAGATGGCTTGAGCAAGGGTTAGCAGTCCGGCGTTGACAAACGAAACGGTCATCACCGTGGTAGCCGTAGACGACTGTACCGAGGCTGTTACAAACATACCGGTCAGCAGTCCGGTGAAGCGGTTGGTGGTCATTGCGCCGAGAATATGGCGGAGCTGTGAGCCTGCCATCTTCTGCAGAGCCTCGCTCATCACCTTCATACCGTAGATGAGGAGGGCCAATGAACCGATGATCTTAAAAATAATCCAAATCGACATATTTTTTTAATATAATTTATGTGGCGTTTATGCGCGTTGTGTCGAAAAAAGAAAGTACCTTTGTTATTGGCAAGCTACTTAGTAAGTAGTTGAAAGCCTCTTTTGATAGATTTCAGTATAAAACCTTTAAAGCTTTAGCCAAATGAAACAGTTGATACAAATCCGTTGCAAAAATAATAAAAAAACTTTAAAAGTGGAAACAGGGAGCACACTTTCTGATATTTTTTCTCAGCTTGATGTAAAGATGCCTTATCCGCCGGTGAGCGCCAAGGTGAATAACAAGGTTGAGGGACTCCACTACCGTGTCTACAATCCGAAGGATATTGAGTATCTTGACGTAACGTCGGCGTCGGGCTCGCGTGCTTATACTCGCACGCTCTTCTTCGTGCTCTGCAAGGCTGTTCACAAACTGTTTCCCGAGAGCAACGTCGTCATCGACATACCGGTGAGCAACGGCTACTACTGCGACCTGCGCCTCGGACGCCCCGTGACGGAGGCTGACGTCGACCTTATCCGCAGCGAGATGCAGAGCCTGGTAGACCGCCATCTGCGCATACGCCGCCACCAGGTGCCCACCGACGAGGCGATACGCATCTTCGAGGACCTCGGCTACAAGTCGAAGGCAATGCTGCTGCGCACTACCGGCAAGCTCTATACTACATATTATGATATAGAGGGCTTCATCGACTACTTCTACGGCACGATGCTCGTCAACACGGCGCAGCTCACGCTCTTCGGACTCGAGAAGTACTACGACGGACTGCTGCTGCGCATCCCGTCGCGTCAGGACCCGACGCAGCTCGGCGCACTGGTGCGCCAGGACAAGATGTTCGACATCTTCCAGGAGCACCACCGCTGGCAGAACCTGCTGGGCTTGTCTACCGTCGGAACGTTCAACGAGGCGGTGAGCCAGGGCCACACCACCGATATTATCAATGTGTCGGAGGCGCTGCAGGAGAAGAAGATTGCGAAGATTGCGGAGGACATCGCTCGCGAGTCGCGTGTGAAGATGGTACTCATCGCTGGTCCGTCGTCGTCGGGCAAGACTACGACGTGCAAGCGCCTCTCCATTCAGCTGCTCTGCAACGGCATACACCCCGTGCCCATCTCGCTCGACGACTACTTCGTCGACCGCGAGAAGACGCCGCTCGACGCTCAGGGCGACTACGACTACGAGTCGCTCTATGCGCTCAATCTCGAACTGTTCAACAAGCAGCTCTTGCAGCTCTTCGCCGGCGAGGAGGTGGAGCTGCCGCGCTACAACTTCCAGACTGGCCGCAGCGAGATGAGCGGCAAGCGTATGCGCATGGAGCCTAACGACGTGCTCGTGGTGGAGGGCATACATGCGCTCAACCCCGAACTGACGGCGCAGGTAGACGAGCAACTGAAGTATCGTGTGTATGCCTCGGCGCTCACCACTATCCTCCTCGACGAGCACAACTACATCCCTACTACCGACAACCGACTGCTGCGCCGCATCGTGCGCGACTTCAAGTATCGTGGCTGCTCGGCTCGCGACACCATCCGCCGCTGGCCCAGCGTGCGTGCCGGCGAGAACAAGTGGATATTCCCTTATCAGGAGAACGCCGACACGATGTTCAACACGGCGATGATATACGAATTAGCTGCCATAAAGACGCAGGCTGAGCCGCTACTCGAGCAGGTGCCCGAGAACTGCGACGAGTATGCCGAGGCGTATCGCTTACGTAAGTTCCTCAGCTACTTCAACGCCATCGACCACACCGTCCTACCGCCGACATCGCTCTTGAGAGAGTTCCTCGGAGGCAGCTCGTTCACGTATTAAGTCCCTCCCCACCCTCCCCGTCGGGGAGGGAGCGCAGGCTTAGTTCCTCGGCTTAGAAAGGCTTAAAGAGGCTTAGAAAGGCCTATCAACAAACAAACAAGCAATCAAACAAACAACAACAATAAAAAGCCAAAAAACAAAATGAAAAAAATCTTTTTATCTCTTCTTGTGTGCATCATGGCGCTCACTGCCTCTGCACAAGTGGCTCGTCCGAAACTCGTTGTCGGTCTTGTTATCGACCAGATGCGTTGGGACTACATGTATTATTACTACGACAAGTACGGCGAAGGCGGCATGAAGCGCCTCATGGCTGAAGGCTTCTCGTGCGACAACCAGATGCTCAACTATGTGCCTACCATCACCGGCGTAGGACACTCCTCTATCTACACCGGCGCCGTACCTGCTGCCAACGGCATCTCTGGCAACGACTTCTATCTCGACGGCAAGCGTGTCTACTGCACCGACGACCCTGACGTGAAGGGCGTGGGCACCGACTCCAAGGCTGGCTGCATGTCGCCGAAGAACATGCTCGGCACTACCATCGGCGATATGCTGCGCTGCGCTACCGACTTCCGCTCTAAGGTTATCGGCATCGCTCTGAAGGACCGCGCTGCCATCCTTCCTGCCGGACACGCTGCCAACGCTGCCTACTGGTACGACAAGTCGGTGGCTGGCTTCATCACCAGTTCTTACTACATGGACGCTCTGCCCGACTGGGTGAAGAAGTTCAACCGCGCTTCTGGCATGAAGAAGGGCTACGACCCGAAGTCGGGATCCGACGGCGTTACGCTCACGTTCAACATGGCGGAGGCTGCACTGAAGAACGAGCAGCTGGGCAAGGGCGAAACGCCCGACATGCTCTGCATCAGTATCTCGTCTACCGACGCCATGAGCCACAAGACGGGCACATGGTTCTCGCCGGGCAAGGAGAACGAGGAGGTGTTCCTCACGCTCGACCGCGACATGAAGAAGTTCTTTGAGGCGCTCGACGCTCAGGTGGGCAAGGGCAACTATCTGTTGTTCCTCACTGCCGACCACGGTGGCAGCCACAACCCGAACACGCTGAAGGAGCACAAGCTACCTGGTGGCAGTTGCAACTTTGGTCAGAAGATGCGCGACCTCAACGAGAAGCTGAAGGCTGAGTTCGGACTCGATATCAAGTATGCTAAGGATATCATCGGCGAGAGTCTCTACCTCGACCACGACTTGCTGGCGCAGAACAAGCTCTGCCTTGAGAAGGTGAAGGCGGCTGCTATCCGCATCCTGAAGGCTGACCCCGACCTGCAGTGGGTCATCGACTACGAGAAGGCGGCTTGCGCTTCTGCTCCGCAGTGGGTTCGCGAGCGTGTTGTCAACGGCTATTATCATGGCCGCTCGGGCGATATCATCCTCATGCCGCGCATCAACTACTTCGAGTGGCCCGTTGGCAAGGACTTCTACGGTTCGTCGCACGGCACATGGACTCCGGCTGACACTCACATCCCACTCGTCTTCATGGGCTGGAACATCAAGCCGGGTCACACCAACCGCCAGACTCACATGGACGACACAGCGCCTACAGTCTGCTCGCTGCTGCACATCCAGATGCCCGACGCTTGCACCGGCAACCCCATCGTAGAGGTTACTGACAAGTAAATAAGTACGCGAAAAAATCCTCCATATCTACCAGGATTGCTGTAACCGTCACGGTATGAGCACAAAAAGGGCTGGAAGATAGGTGTCGGAAGTGTAATATCTTCCAGCCTATCTTCCAGCCTTTTCTTTTATCCTCCCACAGATGTCACTGACGACACGGATTGTCAGACTGCGTATATTCTCCCACAGATTGCACAGATTTACACAGAACTTCTTGCTGAGAATGTTCTCCCACAGATTGCACAGATTTACACAGAAGTTAGGCTGCCTTCAAGGGGGTGCACTTGTCTCAAGTGCACCAACCGAGCAAGAAGTGCACCAACCTAAAATTAGCAGCTTCTGTGTAGATCTGTGAAATCTGTGGGAGGGCAACTGTTTGCTTGGTTGGTGCACTTCTTGCTCTGGCAAGCGGCAAAGCCGAGCGGAGACAAGTGCACCCCCTGAAATTAGCAGGTTCTGTGAATTCCGTGAGTTCTGTGGGAGAATCTACGCAGCAAGAAGTTCTGTGTAAATCTGTGAAATCTGTGGGAGACCATCCCCAGCAGACGGTTCTGTGAATTCCGTGAGTTCTGTGGGAGAATCTTCCGAACCCTAACCATCTGTGTAAATCTGTGAAATCTGTGGGAGGCCATCCCCAGCAGAGTAAATTCTGTGGGAGGCACTTTGCTGCTGCGGAGGCAAGGATACCTCCGCTACTATATTTCCCTGGAGTGCACAAAAAAGGGGTGCACTTGAAAGAAGTGCACCCCTTTAGAGTGATTATCGCTTAGCGTATGCTTCCAAACCTGCGTTGAGGAAGTCCATGTACTCAGAGATGTTCTCGTCGTACGAGCGGCTGCCGGTGAGCGGCATGCCCTCGTTGTCTACGAGGATGTACATCGGCTGAGTGTTAGAACCGAACTTGTAGCGCTGCAGGTAGCTCCACTTGTCGCCTACGGTGCGCAGCGTGCGCTTCGTTCCGTCGGTGTCCGTCACCTCCATCTGCTCAGGCAGCGGAGTCTTGTCGTCTACGAAGAGCGAGATGAGCACATACTTCTGGTTGAGCAGGTCAGCCACCTTAGCGTCTGTCCATACAGCAGCCTCCATCTTGCGGCAGTTCACGCAGCCGAAACCGGTGAAGTCTACCATCACCGGCTTGCCCTCCAGACGTGCGGCAGCCATACCTGCCTCGTAGTCGGTGAAGCGCGGGTGCACCTCGTTCTTGTAGAGGTTGAAGTCCTGTGTGTTCATTGGCGGTGCGAACGCAGAGACTGCCTTCAGCGGAGCGCCCCACAAGCCAGGAATCATATAGAATGCGAATGCGAGCGAAGCCAGCGCGAGGAAGAACTGCGGCACGTTGGTGCGGCGTCCCTCGTCGTCGTGCGGGAAGTTGAAGAGTCCGAGCAGGTAGAGACCGAGCAGCGAGAAGAGCGCTATCCAGAGAGCGAGGAATGTCTCGCGGTCGAGGATGTGCCAGCCGTATGCGAGGTCGGCTACAGAGAGGAACTTCAGTGCGAACGCCAGCTCCACGAAGCCGAGCGTCACCTTCAGCACGTTCATCCAGCCACCCGACTTAGGTGCCGACTTGAGCAGTGTGGGGAACATGGCGAACAGAGCGAACGGCACAGCCAGTGCGATGGCGAAGCCGAGCATACCGATTGTCGGAGCCACGATGCTGCCCTCTGAGGCTACTGCCACGAGCAGGAAGCCGATGATCGGACCGGTGCAAGAGAAGCTCACGAGCGAGAGTGTGAACGCCATGAGGAAGATGCTGAGCAAGCCGCTTGTCTCCTCCGACTTCTGGTCCATCTTGTTGCTCCACGACGACGGCAGCGTAATCTCAAACGCTCCGAAGAACGAAGCGGCGAACACTACGAGCATCAGGCAGAACGCTATGTTGAAGACGGCGTTGGTAGAGAGCGCGTTGAGCGCACTCGCGCCGAAGAGCATCGACACTACGAGTCCGAGCGCCACGTAGATCACTACGATTGAGACGCCGTAGATGACTGCCTCGCGGATAGCCTTCTTGCGACTCTTGTTGCGCTTCAGGAAGAAGCTCACGGTCATCGGGATGATAGGCCATACGCACGGTGTGAAGAGCGCAACGAGTCCGCCCACGATACCTGCGATGAATATGTAGAAGAGCGAGTTGCTCACCGGCTGGTCGTAGTCGTTGAGCTGGTCGATAACCGGTGTCCAGAGCTTCTTCACATCTGCGCTGTCGAGTGCTGCGGGGGCTGCTGCGGCTGCGCTGTCTGTGGCTGCCACGGCTGCTGTGTCGGCGGTAGCGGCTGCCTCTTCCGTTGCCTCCTCTTCCTTAGCTGCCTCGCCGTCTACGGCTGGCGACTTGCCCTGCTTGTGCAGCTCCACCTGTGTGGGCGGCATACACATCTCTTCGTTGCACGCACCGAACTCGAGGTAGCACTTTATGGTGTAATTGGGCTTGGTGAACTTCACCTTCTGCACGAACTGTACAGAGTGCTCGAAGTAGCGCAGCTTCATGCCGAACATCGGGTCCATCTCCGATATCTCCTTGCCGCGCGGTGTGAGCTTGCCTACCAGCTCTACGCCGTCTTTCTTGTCTACATGGAACGACGCCTCGATGGGGCCGTCGCTGCCGAGATTGGTGGAATAGACATGCCATCCCTTCTGAATCTTTCCGCTGAAGACAATCTCGCCCTCTGCGGTGCTGCCCGTCTTGAGTTGCGCTGTGAACTTCACGGGGTCTTGCATCTGTGCATTGCAGAACATTGCAACGAGCATCAGAAGCATCAGTGTCATCGCTTTCTTCATAAAATTAGTGATTCTGAATGTTGTTGAATTAATTGTACTCCCACCGGGAATCGAACCCGGATCAAAGGTTTAGGAAACCTCCGTTCTATCCATTGAACTATAGGAGCAACATGCGGGTTTCTCAGGAGGCTGTCCTGCGAAACTTTAACACCTTATAATATATTGCACAATATAGGCTCGCAAATTTATTGATTTTTTCTGAATATAAGAAATAAAACGCCTTTCTTTTATGTTTTATTATTAGTTGCCCACTCGTACAGCTTCTTGTAGAACGGGTGAACGGTCATTGTGGCTGCCGAACCGAGTATGATGAGCTTCATTCTTGCGCGTGTCATGGCTACGTTCATGCGCCTGAGGTCGCGCAGAAAGCCTATCTCGCCTCCGTCGTTGTTGCGCACGAGCGAGATGATGATGATGTCGCGCTCCTGTCCCTGGAAACCGTCGACGGTGTTCACGCTGATGGCGCGGCGGTAGGGTCTGAAGAACTCGCTCTGGCGTATCATCTTGCCGAGCAGCTGCACCTGTGCGCGGTATGGCGATATGATGCCCACGTCGATGTGCTCGTCGAGGATGCGCTGCTTGCCCACCTTCTCGAAGTATTGCTGCAGGGTCTGCAGCGTCAGCTCTGCCTCGGTGCGGTTGATGCGTCCGAAGTTCTCGCCCACGAACTCCTCCTTGCCGTCTGCCTCCGACGTGTCTACCCACATCATCGGGCGGTCGTAGTCGAGTATGCTGCGGTGTTCTATGCCGGGCGCGGTCTGCACCTCGCCGCCGTAGAACCAGTCGCTCGAGAAGCGCATTATCTGCTCGTTCATGCGATACTGCACCTTCAGCAGCGTCACCACCTCGGGCTTTGCCTTCACGATGCGTTCCATGAGCGTGGTGCCGAGTCCGCCCTTCAGTGCCATGATGCTCTTCACGGTTGGGGGCAACTGGCAGTGGTCGCCGGCGAAGATGACGCGTCCGGCGCGGCGTATGGCTATCCAGCAGGCTGCTTCGAGCGCCTGTGCCGCCTCGTCGATGAAGAGCGTGGAGAACTTCTCGCCTTCGAGCACGCGGTTGGCGGCGCCGGTGAGCGTGCAGGCTATGACGCGCGCTTCGCCGAACAGCGAGGCGCGTATGCGCAGCTCTATCTCCGTGGCGCGACTCTTCAGGCGGTCCATCTTCTGATGCCATGCGTCCGACCGGTGTCGCTCGCCGCGCAGCTCTCTGATGGCTTTGCGTATGCTCCAGAGCTGCGGATAGTCGGGGTGCGCCTCGAAGCGCCGTTCGTAGCTGAACGAGAGCATCTTGTCGTTGACGCGTGTGGGGTTGCCGATGCGCAGCACGTTCACGCCGCGGTCTACGAGCTTCTCCGCAATCCAGTCGACAGCCATGTTGCTCTGCGCGCATACCATCACCTGACTCTCTCTGCGCAGCGTCTCGTAGATGGCTTCCACGAGTGTCGTGGTCTTGCCCGTTCCCGGCGGTCCGTGCACCACGGCTACGTCCTTGGCGCGCAGCACCTCGTTCACGGCTTGCTCCTGCGAGGCGTTGAGCCAGGGCAGACGCATGGGTTCGAACGTGAGCTTCTGCGCCGGCGCCTTGGTGTAGAAGATGTCGCGCAGGGCGGCGAGGCGCCCCGTCTTGGCGCTTATCACGCGGTCGAGGGCGTCGAACATGAGTCGGTAGCTTGTCTCGTCGAAGAAGAGTTGCAGTCCGATGGCTTCCGATCGCTGCAGGTCGGCGATGCGTCCGCTGTTGGGCAGCGCCACGACGATGCGGTCGTGGTCGGCGTAGCTCACGGTGGCTGTGAACGACATATACTGTATGCGCTCACGGTGTGTCTTCTCGTCGCGTCGCACGGTGAAGAAGCAGACGGGTCGTCCCGGCTCGAAGTTGTGCTCTATGTCCGAGTCCTTGGTGCGCGTCACCTCCACCACCGCCTGATTGAGCGAGTTGTAGTAGCAGTTGCCGATGGTCACGGGGAACCAGGCGTCGCCGCGCCTTATCTTGCGCTCCACGCCCATCGTCTCGGTCTGCTTTCTAAACTCCTCCTTCTCGTGGTTGTATTCTATCTCGAGAAGCATTCGCTGCTGCTGTAATGTCGTCATATCTCTATTCTTTTTATTCTCCCACGGATTGCACTGCTTGCTGAGTGTATTCTCCCACAGATTTCACTGCTTGTTGAGTATATTCTCCCACAGATTTCACAGATTTACACAGAACTGCTTGCTGAGTGTATTCTCCCACGGAATCCACAGAACCCACAGAACTGCTTGCTGAGTGTATTCTCCCACAGAATCCACAGAACCCACAGAACTGCTTGCTGAGTGTATTCCCCCACAGATTTCACAGATTTACACAGAACTGCTTGCTGAGTGTATTTCCCCACAGATTTCACAGATTTACACAGAACTGCTTGCTGAGTGTATTCTCCCACGG
>OGXY01000372.1_pt1 | contig 42714 bp, 39 predicted proteins | sample 1576411 | NCBI WGS metagenome assembly OGXY01 (sample SAMEA3541498, study PRJEB24748) | human gut metagenome | biome: human gut; feature: human-associated habitat; material: faeces | place: China | collected 2012 | reverse complement strand
TTTTTCTATTAGATCAGAAGGTTCAGGAGCCATTCATCCTTCCGGCACTCCCGAGACAATCCGCCTACGGGGTTCATTTCTTCTTTTTCTGTTCCAAGGCCTTCCTGAGGGCGTCCCGATATATCCGTATTACATCCAGCCGCGCACATTTTTTGTCTTCGGCTGGAATGATATGCCACGGCGCGTATTCCGTACTTGTCCTGAGGAACATCTCATCGGCGGCTTCCACATAGGCGGGCCATTTTTCTCTGTTGCGCCAGTCATCCGGGGTGATCTTATAATTTTTCCACGGGATCTCTTCCCGCTCCTTGAACCGCCGCAGTTGCTCGTCCGGGGAAATGTGCAGCCAGAATTTGAGCAGGATATTGTTATGTTCCTGCAGCTGCTCCTCAAAGTCATTCAGCTCCGCATAAGCACGCTTCCAATCCTCCGGCTGCGTCAGTTTTTCCACCCGCTCCACCAACACCCGGCCATACCATGAGCGATCATAAATCGTGACGAATCCCGCCCGCGGAATGTGACGCCAAAACCGCCACAGGTAATTATGGGCGAGCTCTTCGTCAGTCGGAGCGCTGACAGGGATGACCCGGGTAATCCGGGCGTCTATGCCCGCCGTCAGCCTCCGGATAGCGCCCCCCTTGCCCGCCGCATCCCAGCCTTCAAAAAGAATCGTGCTGGAAATGCCCTTCTTGTAGGCTTTATACGTCAAATCGTACAATTCCGATTGTAATTCGGCCAATTCCTTCTTGTATACGCCGCGTTCGCACGTCCTGGAAAGATCGATGGCATCCAGAGCGGAAATCTGCCCTATCTCTTCTTCACTCGCTTTTGTTGGAACCACTGGGACCGCATTCTGCCGCTTCACGGCGACCGCCGCTTCAACCGCCGCAATAATGGCCCGGGCTACCGACGCATTACGGAAATTGCCGTCATATGCGTCGATGACGGTCCAAGGGGCATCCACCCTGTCCGTCAGAGTAATGGCCTTGGCTGCCGCGCTCACAAGGCCGTCATAGTTCTCGGCACTCTTCTTGTCATAAGGGGTGAAGTGGTGGATCTCCTGATGCTTCAGGCGATCTTTCAAACGGGCCTTCTGGACCTTCTTACCGAGATGAAGCCAGAGCTTGACGATGACAGTCCCGGATGACGCCAACGTATGCTCAAGCCTCCTCCAGCGTTCCATCGACGCATTGAACTCCCTCTCGCCGATATCTCCGCAACAAAAACGCCTGATGGTGCCACCATACCAACCACCCAAGAAGACCCCGATTTCGCCTCCGGCAGGCAGTTTGTTCCAAAACTGCCATGCTTCAGGGCGGGTTCGCTCCTCATCCGTCTGCATCCAGAAGACATGATTTCGGATCGTCTTGGCGTCCATCCACTCGGAAAGCATATTGGCGACGGCGCCGCGCCCGGAACCGTCCACCCCGGCTATGGTAATCAAGACGGGAAGATTGTGCTCAATGCAGGTCCCCTGCGCCTTGAACAGCTTCATGCGCAGGTCGTTTTCAAGAGGTGCATATTCCTTTGCCGGATAACTCCGGCCCAATGCCGCGGACTCAAACATGGGGCACTCCTTTCCTCTACGGCTTCCTCCCAACGGGAAGGGCTATAGCAAGGTATCAATAGACTATTGTTTGAGGAGATTACGCGCCCGCCCACATGAACGCAAGCTCATCCCTTCAAGAAAAGGCGCGGCTCCAGCTGAGAGCTTTTGGCCATAAGCAAAGCCAGTCACACAGGACGAACGGTCTGTAATCGCAGGGTAATGTCTTTTTGAAGAGGTTCAAAAGCCGGAAAGCACCTCACATCAGTTCATAAAACTATCCAACTAAGCATACTATCCCAGTGAAAATATTGTGCACAATACTATCAAACCAATTTATACCATCTTACATCGTCACAACAAAAAAACACGTCACGGCATCACGCTCCCTTCTTCTGTCTTTTGCAATATACTCATTGTTCGTAAAGTATTACATAAAATCATACCAATTGAATTCACTTTTTGAGTCACCCAACCAATCAGCTGTATTTTGGCCTTATCTTTGCAAGCCACCAAGAAGCCCTTTTCCTTCCACTGTGCCGATTGTTCTACAAAGCAGAAAAATATGCCCACACTTTATTATCAATAACATATTGTTTATATATACTTTATACATAAACACATTGGTTTGACACTTTCAAAATGGTTGACAAGAAAAGAACAATCGGACATTTTGGTCTTACCAATTAACAGGAAAGGTTTCAGATGCTCAAAGAGACACCCTTGCCTACCACCGTCCGCCCCCGGCACTACCAGAAGCTCTCGGAGCGCCTCCGGCAATTCATGGCCGAGAACCATTTCCGGGATGGCGACAAGCTCCCCCCGGAGCGGGCTCTGGCGGAGTCCTTTGGCGTTTCCCGAAACAGCGTCCGTGAGGCCATCCATGCCCTTGCCGAGCGGGGGCTCCTTGAGAGCCGTCATGGCGACGGCACATATGTCAGAGTGCCGGACATGGAACCTCTCAGGAGCGCCATTCTTGAGGCGGTGGATTCGGAAGGACACCTGTTCGACGAAGTCATGGAATATCGCCGGATACTCGAACCCGCGGTAGCCGAACTTGCCGCGCTCCGCCGCACCCCCGAGCAGCTCGACCGCTTGAAGATCATTGCCTGCGATCAACAGCGCCGCATACTCATCGATGGGGATGACGGCGAGCTGGACGCCCAATTCCACCTCAGCCTGGCGGAGTGTTCGGGCAACAGATTGCTCATCAATACCGTGGCTCTGTTGAACGAGCAGTACGCCGGCGGTCGGACCGCGGACTTACGCGACGCATCGTGGCACCAGTTCTCAGTCGCTTCCCACCTGCGCATCATTGATGCTCTTGAGCGGCAGTCCGCTGAAGGTTGCCGCAAAGCCGTCGAAGAACATCTCGATACCATCGTTCACAAACACCTTTTCGTCACGGCAAGGGACTAGCAAGATGACTGCCATCTCCACCCTCTGCCTGCGGGAAACCGTTGCTGAAAGCTTAAGCACCAAGGAGGTGAGCGCGCCGCAGCGCCCATAGGGGCTCACGTACCGAATCCATATATCCGTTCCTAAGCTTAGAAAGTGTTCCGCCGTACGGCTATTGCCGCCGGTGTGCGTATGTCGGCGAATGCCTGTAACCATACCCCTACTTGAACCACCAAGAGGAACAGCCATGAAGAGTCCCACAGATGTCGTCAGCGGTTTCATTTTGCTTGGGCTGTGCGGCGTCGGCGCTTATAGCGTCGCTACCCTGCCGGATGCCGGAGGCATGGAGCATGTCGGCCCCGGCGCGTTTCCCGCCGGTATTCTCGTGCTCCTGACCGCGCTGAGCCTTGTTCTCATCGTGCAGGGGTTCCGCCGCTCCCCCGTTAAAGTCTACTGGCCCGAATCCAAGGTTTTCAAGAAGATCCTCGCCTTCATCGGCTTGTTCTACCTATACCTGGTTACCCTGACTGGACTCGGCGAGCTCTTCTTGAATATGGAAAATCCGCCCTTTCAGGCTAACGGGGCATTCAGCATCAGCACCTTCCTCTTCCTCCTTATAGCGCTTCCACTGCTGGGCAGACGCAAGCCCATCGAGATCCTGTCCGTAGCCGTCCTGACGACGGCGGTACTCGTCTTCGCTTTCGGCTGGTTCTTTCAGGTTCTGCTCCCCTAGCCGCCCGGAACTCCCTTACAGATAATCTCTATGACGGATTGGAGAGGATTTATGTTAGCGAACATTCTTGACGGCATCATGAACGCCATTTCCATGGGCTCCCTGCTGGCAAACCTTATGGGCGTCACCCTTGGCATCATCTTTGGCGCGCTTCCAGGACTTACCGCAGCCATGGGGGTGGCCCTGCTTATCCCCCTAACCTTCGGTATGCCCGCCGTGGAAGCCTTTTCCGCGTTGCTCGGCATGTATGTGGGAGCCATTTATGGCGGCTGCATCACCGCCATTCTCGTCGGCACGCCGGGTACTGTGTCCGCCGCCGCGACCATGCTTGAAGGCCCCGCCCTCACGGCCCGCGGAGAATCCCGCCGGGCTTTGGACATGGCTACCATAGCCTCCTTCGTCGGCGGCATCGTCAGTGCTCTGGCTCTGATTTTCATCGCTCCAATGCTGGCCCGGGCGGCCATGTCCTTCGGCGCTCCCGAATATTTCGCGGTGGCCGTGTTCGGCCTTACCGTGGTGGCCTCGCTGTCGTCCGGGCATCTCGTCAAAGGGCTCATTTCCGCGCTTGCGGGCCTGTTCCTCGCCACTATCGGCCTCGATCCCGTAACGGGGGACATGCGCAATACCTTCGACAACCCCAACCTCTTCAACGGACTGTCTCTGGTTCCCGTGCTTGTCGGCTTATTCGCCGTCTCTCAAGTGCTCGTAACCGTTGAAGACGTAGTCCGTGGCGTGTCCCTTAAGGAAAGCACAGTATCGAAGCGCGGCATCTCGCTCAAGGATTTGACGGGCAACGTCGTGAACTTCATCCGTTCCTCCGTCATCGGCACGCTTATCGGCATCATCCCGGCTACGGGCGTCAGTGCGGCATCCTTCCTCGCCTATTCGGAGGCCAAACGCTTTTCCAAGACGCCGGAAATGTACGGCAAGGGCTGTGTGGAGGGCATCGCCGCAACGGAATCCTCCAACAACGCGGTATGCGGCGGCGCGCTGATCCCTCTCCTGACCCTCGGGGTGCCCGGAGACATCATTACCGCCATCATGCTCGGCGCGCTCATGATTCAGGGGCTCACCCCCGGCCCGCTCCTGTTCGTGGAACATCCCGTTACCGTATACGGCATCTTCGCCGCCTTCATCATCGCCAATATTATGATGCTGGTGTGCGGGCTCATTGCAGTACGCGGCGCGGGCAAGATCATTGCCATCCCCGGCGCCGTGCTCATGCCCATCGTCATCACCCTGTGCGTGGTCGGCGGCTATGCGGTCAACAACTCCACCTTCGACCTGCTTGTCGTGGCCATCTTCGGAACGGTCGGCTACCTGATGATCAAGTGCGACTTTCCCCAGCCGCCGCTCCTGCTCGCCATGATCCTCGAGCCCATCGCCGAAGCCAATTTCCGCCGGGCGCTTACGATTTCCCAGAACGACTACAGCATCTTCTATACCAGCCCTGTGGCCTGCATCATTCTGCTCGTCAGTTTGCTCGTCCTCCTCAAGCCCATTTACGACGACTTCCGCGCCGGTCGCAAGGCAGCGGCGTAATCCTCAAAAGGAGCCTCAGCTATGGAACTTTCTCAATGTAAAGAACGGCTTGATGCATGGTTTTCCGATAAGGAACCGGAAATGCTCTCCATGCTGGAACGCATCGTCAACATGGATTCCTTCACCAACGATGCCGCCGACGTGAACAAGGTAGGCGAAGTGGTGACCGGATGGCTTGCGGAGGCCGGTTTCCACACGGCAAAACTTCCGAAAAAGCCCGCACCGGCTGACGAGCAGTGGATGAATGGCCTTGGCAATGTCTTCTCGGCGCGTACCCATTCTGTGGAATGCGGACCCGGCGTGGCCTTTATTGGGCATATGGACACCGTCTTCCCTGCGGGTACGGCGGGGGCGCGTCCTTTCCGGCTTGATCGCACGGCGGATCGCGCCACGGGTCCCGGCGTGACTGACATGAAGGCCGGTATTGTCCAAAACATGTTTGTCGCCAGAGCCCTCAAGGAACTCGGCCTGATGGACGTCCCCATGACGCTGACGTTCTCGCCCGACGAGGAACTCGGTTCCCCTTCCACAACCCCCATTCTGGGAGAGCAGCTCAACGGCGCGCAGGCCGTCATCTGTACCGAACCGGGCTATCCCGGCGGCGGGGTGACGCTGGAACGTAAAGGTTCAGGCCACATGTTCCTTGAAATCATGGGGATATCCGCCCACGCGGGGCGCTGTTATCAGGACGGCGCTTCCGCCATCCTCGAACTGGCCCACAAGATCCTCGCTTTCGATGCCTATGTGGATCTTGACCACGACACCACGGTCAACACGGGGCTCGTCAACGGCGGAACGTCTGCGAACTCGGTCGCTCCCAATGCTTCCGCACGCATCCATATTACGTTCAAGACGCTTGAAGCCGGACGGAGACTGGCTGAAGCGCTCCGCGCTGAAACCGCAAAGAACCATATCCCGGGCACGAGTTCACACATTAGCGGCGGCGTACGCCTTCCTCCGCTTGTCCCCACTCCCGGCGTCATGAAGCTTTTTTCCCTGGCTGAACAGGCCGGGGAACTCATCGGGTATTCCGTCCACTCGGCACCCTCCAAGGGGACGGCTGAGTCCGGTTATTGCTCCAGCGTCCTCGGCGTTCCGGCGATATGCAGCATGGGGCCGGAAGGCTCCAACCTGCATTCCGCGGATGAATACATGATTCCGTCTACCTTTGTTCCCCGGTGCAAACTCGCGGCGCTCACGGCCATTCAGGCCGCACGGGCATTCGCACCCGCCGCGAAGGTTTCCCTGTAACCTTTACCCTCGCAAGGAAGAGACCATGAAGAAGCTTCAAGCCCTGTTTTGCGCCCTCCTCGTCTGCACCCTGTTGCTGTCCGGCCTGCCTCGCACCGCTTCCGCCGCGTATCCCGATCGGCCCGTTACCATCATTATCCCGTTCGGCCCCGGCGGAGCCGTGGATATCGCAGCCCGCATCCTGGCCGAGTACTTTCAAAACAAGCACCAAATCACGCTGAACATCGTCTGCAAGGCCGGCGGCGCGGGGGGCCCCGCCATGCTCGACGTGGCCAAGGCCCGTCCCGACGGCTATACCTTCGGCTTCCCGGCAATAGCCACCTTCTCGACCACGCCGCAGATCAAGAAGACCGGCTATACGCTGGCCGACTTCCGCGCTGTGGTGCAAGTCACCAATATGTGGCTGAGCCTCGCCGTAAACGCCGACTCCGGCATCAAGACCATCAACGAGCTTATGGCCGCAGCCAAGGCAAACCCCGGAAAGTACAATTATGCCACCCACGGAGCCCTCTCCACGCAGCGCCTGTTCATGAGCCGCCTGCTGAAGGCGTTCCCCGGCGTCGATCTCCCCCATGTCAGCTACACCAGCGGCCATGAAGTCTCCACAGCCCTCCTCGGACGCCATGTCACCAGCGGCTTTGGCGTGACCACCAACCAAAAGCCTTATGTCCTTTCCGGCGATTTCACCATGATCGGCGTATCCAGCCCCGAACGCCTCGCTGAATTCCCAGACGTGCCCACCTTCGCCGAACAGATCGGCCCCGAGTATACTTTTGCCTCTTCGCATGGCCTGGTTGCCCCCAAGCGCGTCCCTGAAGACCGTATCCTGACCATGCAGAATCTCGTCAAGGAAGCCCTCGCCGATCCCGACGTGCAGGCCAAGTTCGCCAAGGCCGGCCTGACCACCGATTATCTGTCCGCCGAGGATTTCCAGAAGGCTCTCGACAATATGTGGAAGACCATCGGCGACATCATGCGGGAAAACAAGTTCAACTAGCGACGGCTCTCCCGGATCGCCATCGCGGCGGTCCGGGACCATTGAGAGGAGTGCGTTATGGGATTCAAACGGTCATTCGTCGGTATCTGTCTGGTGCTTCTTGCGCTGGCCTGGAGCACTCCCGCCCGGTCCGCATCACCCATCCCCATGAAGACGGCATGGCTGGGTGAACACGAAACCTTCGCCGTCTGGTATGCCAAGCAGAAAGGATGGGACAAGGAAGCCGGGCTGGATCTCACCATGCTCCGCTTTGACTCGGGCAAGGCCATTGTGGAGGGCGTGCTTGCCTACGATTGGGCCATTGCCGGTTGTGGGGCTGTCCCCGCGCTTACCGCAGCACTGAGCGAGCGCCTCGACATCATTGCCGTCGCCAATGACGAATCCGCCGCCAACGCCCTCTATGTCCGCGCCGACAGCCCGCTCCTCAGCATCAAGGGAACAAACCCGGCCTATCCTGACATCTACGGCGATCAAGCCACGGTCAAGGGAAAAGAGATACTCTGTCCGAAAGGCACTTCCGCCCACTATATGATGGCGGCATGGCTCAAGTCATTGGGCCTTGAGGAAAAAGATGTGCGCGTCAAGTATATGTCTCCGGTACAGGCGCTCGGGGCTTTCGCGGGCGGACTTGGCGACGTTGTGGCACTGTGGGCTCCTCTGACCTACGATGCCGACGCCAAGGGATTCAAACCGGCCGCCTTGTCCAGCAATTGCGGCGTCTCTCAGCCCGTCCTCATCGTCGCCAATCATGAGTACGCTATCCAGTATCCGGAACGGGTCGAGGCGTTCTTGAAGATGTACCTCAGGGTAATCACATTCATGCGGGAAACGCCCGTCGAAACGCTCGTCCCCGATTATGTCCGCTTTTATGAAGAATGGACGGGGCGCAAACTTACCTCCGAAATCGCCGCAAAGGATTTGGCGAATCATGCGGTGTTCAATCTCGAGGAACAGCTTGCCCTCTTTGATGACGCACAAGGCAAAAGCAAACTTCAAAACTGGCTTACAGACATTGCCGCATTCTATGAAAGCATCGGCATGGTACGCAAGGAAGACCGGCAGCGCCTGCGGCGCATGAACGCCGTTACGGACGACTACCTCAAAGCCCTTCGATAGCCGATGCTCCGATAGGCTAAGTCGAAAGCTTCATGTTTTCATCAGCCATCCCTATTCTTGACTCACGAAAGGCAGAGAAAAGGCCGGGATTGTCCCGGCCTTCTTGCAAAAAGCAATCGGAAGACTACTCAGTTGCCGTAAATCTGTTCATGTGTGAAGTGGCCCGGAGCGATGAGCACTCTGTCTATGTTTTCACGTGTAATGAGTTTCCCGTTGATAAGGAAAGCGTCGATCTTAAACTTGCTCTCGTTATCGAACTCGGAGTTGACGTTGGGCTTCTTCTTGGTAGCCATGTTGTAGGCTTCATTGACCGCCGTATACGCCATCGATTTAAGGTCCATGTACACGGTGGCGTCCTGCGTTCCCTCGAGCAGCCTCTTGAGCGCGGGAGTTTCGGCGTCCATCCCCGTGATGATCACCGGATTCTTGATGCCAAGCTCCTTGACGACCTCGGCCGCGGCTCCGGCAAAAATGTCATTGTGGGCAAAAACAGCGTCGATCTTGTAATCGTTTTTGATGATGGCGTCAGTGAGCATACGCTTCGCAAGATCCACTGACCATCCGTTCACGTATTCGTCAAGAATCATATGGATAGCCCCCCGTTCCACCAAGGGCCTGATAGAAATCATCGCGCCATCATAAAGCAAGGGGGAGTTAAAATCGTTCTTGTCACCCTTCAAAATGGCAAGATTTCCCTTATAGGTCTTTTCTGTAAGATGCAGCCCCAAACTCTGCCCGATCCTGTAGGTATCGTAGCCCACAAAAAAATCGATGTCTTCACCCATCACCGCCCTGGCGTACGAGATGACCTTAACGTTCTTTTTCTTCGCATACGCGAGGATTTCGTTCGCTTTTCTGGCGTCGCGCGGTATAAGGATGAGCACTGAGATACCGCTGTCGATCAGCTCAAAACAATCCTGCATCTGGGTTTTGGGAGCATCGGCCTTGTTGAAACGGGTTTCCACTTCCATCCCCAGTTCCTGAGCCCTTTCCTCCATGTAGCCCTTCTCGGCGGGCCAGCGCTTCGCTTCACCCACGCCAAAGGAAATGCCGATTTTCGGCTTCGGTGCATCGTCACAGCCGCTGACACACATCAATACCAAAAAAATACAGCACAGAAGCCTTTTGGGCATCGTATACTCCAACGATAACAAAGAACGAGACAAACGGAATACAACCTGTTCGCCTATGTACGGCCCCGTAAAAGTATGGACATTCTCTTATCAATGATACATTTCTTTATCATACGTTCATCGTTGGAAGCAAGAAGCTGTCATGCGAAAAGCGGCACAATACGCCATTTTCATGTTCTATACAGCTTTATTTTTTAATATAGTTTTTTATAGAGCACTATTGCCATCCATATTTATAGCATATAACTGAATATCGTATAAACAAGGCACGCCTCAGTCTGTTTACAGCCTTCCCGTTTCACAGTCCCAAAACCAACGACGGGACCATACTCAGACGGTGCTCCCCGCAACGGTCAAGGCGCCGCACACACGGAAATTTTAAATTTTGAGAATATGCTGGTTAACGGGAAGTTTTCTTTGCAAACAAAAGGGCCGGGGAGCATTTCCCGGCCCTTTTGTTTGCCCCGAGAGCTGGAGGGTAAACGCTCTTTTATTTCTGCGATGGAGCGGTACGGGGTTCGAACACAAAAAACGCTACCAGCAGAATCAATATACCCACGGCAAAACCGGAGGCATAGGCGCCATCCCAGAGCCACTTCATGGAAATGATGCTGAATAGGAGCGGTGATACGCTCTGGCTTACGCGAACGGACGTCTCGCTTACAGCAAGGATGGCGGCGCGGTCATCGGGCGTGCCGAGCAGTGCCACATTATCGTTGATGATGGGTAAGGAAAGCCCCTGCGCCGCACCGGAAACGAACAGAGGCACCGCGCAAAGCCACAAACCCGGAACGGAGGCCAGAAAAGCCAGAGGCAGCGTATAACAGAATCCCGCAACCAAGATGAGCGTACGGAAAGACCACTTTGCATGGAGGCGGGGGAGCCCTGCGGCCGCCAAGTAGGAACCGATGGCTACGAACGAAAAGACAAGGCCGATACGAGACGAAGATGCGTGGTACTTCGCTTCGGCCATCATCGGGAAACAGGTGTTGATGGGCCCATAGATGGCGCAGTAGCACAAAAATACCAGCACAAAGAAGCCAATGGCCCGCCTCTCACGTAGGATATTCCCCGTTTGCTTCCAGTAGCGCCGCCAGTCCATCGCCCCTTGCGGTTTTTCCAGCGTCACCATGAGGGACAAAACCGCTGTCGGCAGGGCCAGCGTGAAGACGAAAAAAGGCGCCCGCCATGACCATTCTCCGAGCAGGCCGCCAATGACGGGGTAGACGATGGTCCCGAGGCTCGAAACTGCCGTAAGCCGCCCCATGATACGCGGCAGATGCTTCTCATCCACCATATCCGCCGCAAGGATGGTGTAGAGCACGCCAAGCGGCCCAGCACCAATCCCTTGGATGACACGGCAGATCAACACATCTCGCCAGCTCTCCGCAAAGAGGCACAAAATCCCCCCTCCTGCGAATACCAGCAGAGCCGGAAGCAAAACCGCCATTCTCCCGAACCGATCGGACAGTACGCCCGCAACAGGCGTCATTGTGGCTTCCGCCAACGTAAAGCAGACAACCACCATGCCCGCCTCCGCAATGCTCAGGCCGAATGTCCGCGCCATTGCCGGCATGACCGGCAGAATCAGCGTGACCCCCATAGCGCTTAGCAAACGGACTCCGAACAACAACGTCAAGTCTCTTTTTCCCGGCATGGCCCCTCCGCGATGTCTTTTCTCGCCAGCACGCGGCACACCGCGTGATCCACACTACTGAATCATGCCCTACTGCATTTTCTGTTTATTTTTCTTTTTTTGATTTATAAACAATGTATAATTATTATTCTATACAAAAATTAACCATAAAATTCATATACTGATTTTTATAATTTAATAATCAATTCGTTAATACTTATGTATACAATACATTTTTACCATTATAATAACACAAATAATACATATTATGACATTACCGTACATCGTATTTCATTTTTAACAATGAAAATAGATATAATACATATCTATACAATATAATACACTTTATAATTGTTCATATTTTCTCTGCATTGTTAACCTTTAGTTACTTCATGACGTGATGTACTCGTCATGAAACATTCGTGTTACATTCATACAATGCGTGTTACAGACAGTGCAAAGGAGGTCCATATGCACCTTACTCCTCGCGAGCTCGACAAGCTCATGATTCATACCTTGGCTGATGTCGCGCTCAAGCGGAAAGCCAAAGGCTTGAAGCTCAACCATCCCGAGACCGTGGCCGTGCTCTCCGCCGCCGCACTTGAGGAAGCCCGCGCCGGGAAGACCGTCGAAGAAGTCATGGCCGAAACCCGCAAAGTCCTCACCCGCAACGACGTCATGGAAGGTGTGGTCGAAATGATCCCCACCGTGCAGGTGGAAGCCGTCTTCACCGACGGGAGCCGCCTCATCACCATTCACAACCCCATCAACTAAAGGGGGATTTTCCCATGACCAACAAGACTCCGAACAAGACCAAAACGCCGGTCGGCGGCCTGCTCCTTGGTTCCGATCCCATAGAATTCAATGCGGGGCGCAAAACCATCACCCTCAAAGTCCGTAACACCGGCGACCGCCCCATTCAGGTCGGCTCCCATTTTCATTTCTTCGAAGTGAACCGCGCCCTCGAATTCGATCGCCACGCAGCTTACGGAATGCGTTTGAACATCTCCTCCACGACCGCCATCCGTTTCGAGCCGGGCGATGAAAAAACCGTATCCCTCGTCTCCATCGGCGGGACTTCCGGCACCTACGGGTTCAACAACCTCGTGGACGGCTGGACCGGGGACGAACACGAACGGGTCATCAACGAAGAACGTGCCGACAAGCTCGGCTTCAAGAACGCCAAAAAGTAATCCCCGCGCCACCGACGCGGCGGAAAGGAGTTTCATATGCCGACAATTTCTCGTCAGGAACACGCTGCCCTCTTCGGCCCGACCGTTGGGGACAAAATCCGGCTTGGGGACACGGATCTGTTTGTCGAAATCGAAAAGGACCTGCGCCACTACGGCGACGAGTCCATGTACGGCGGCGGTAAAACCCTGCGCGGCGGCATGGGCGGCGATGCCCGCCTGAACCGCGATGCCGGCGTGCTTGATCTCGTCATCACCAACGTCACCGTCATCGACGCGGTGCAGGGCGTCATCAAAGCCGACGTGGGCATCCGGGACGGCAGGATCGTGGGCATCGGCAAGAGCGGCAACCCGTCTATGATGAATGGTGTCGATCCTGATCTTATCGTGGGCAATTCCACCGACGCCATCACCGGCGAGCATCTCATCCTCACCGCCGGCGGCATCGACTCTCACGTTCACTACATCTCCCCGCAACAGGGTTACGCCGCGCTCTCCAACGGCGTGACCACCTTCTTCGGCGGCGGCGTCGGCCCCACCGACGGCACCAACGGAACGACCATTACCCCCGGCCCGTGGAATATCAGCAAAATGCTCGAAGCCATCGACGCCATGCCGGTGAACATGGGCATCCTCGGCAAGGGGCACGCCTACAACAGCGTTCCGCTGGTCGAACAGATCGAGGCCGGCGCGTGCGGCTTCAAGGTGCATGAGGACTGGGGTGCCATGCCCTCCATGATCCGGGCCGCCCTGAGCGTCGCCGACGACATGGACGTTCAGGTTTCCGTCCACACCGACACCTTGAACGAATCCGGCTATGTGGAAGACACCATCGACGCCATCGCGGGCCGCGTCATCCACACCTTCCATACGGAAGGCGCGGGCGGCGGCCACGCTCCCGACATCCTGCGCGTGGCGAGCCATCCCAACGTGCTGCCCAGCTCCACGAACCCGACGCTGCCCTTCGGCATCAATACACAGTCGGAACTGTTCGACATGATCATGGTCTGCCACAACCTGAACCCCAACGTGCCTTCCGACGTTTCCTTCGCCGAAAGCCGCGTGCGCGCCGAAACCGTCGCCGCTGAAAACGTGCTGCACGACATGGGCGTCATCTCCATGATCTCCAGCGACTCGCAGGCGATGGGCCGCGTGGGTGAAAACTGGCTCCGCGTGATCCAGACCGCCGACGCCATGAAAGCCGCCCGGGGCAAGCTCCCTGAAGACGCGCCCGGCAACGACAACTTCCGCGTCCTGCGCTATGTGGCCAAGCTGACGATCAACCCCGCCATCACGCAGGGCGTCAGCCACCTCATCGGCTCCGTGGAAGTGGGCAAATACGCCGACCTCGTGCTCTGGGAACCGCAGTTCTTCGGCGCCAAGCCCAAGATGGTGATCAAGGGCGGCATGATCAGCTGGGCCAACATGGGTGACCCCAACGCCTCCCTGCCCACGCCGCAGCCCACCTACTACCGCCCGATGTTCGGCGGCATGGGCCTTGCCAAGCCCCGCACCCGCATCACGTTTGTTTCGCAGGCCGCTATGGGACGGAACGTCCGCGAAAAGCTCGGCCTGCGCAGCTGCGTCGAACCCGTGTGCAACATCCGTGGCCTGAACAAGCACGACATGGTGCGCAACGGCAACCTGCCGAAAATCGAAGTTGATCCCGAAACCTTCGCGGTCAAGGTCGATGGCGTGCACGCCACCGTCAAACCCGCCCAGAAGGTTGCCCTCGGCCAGCTCTACTTCTTCAGTTAAATGTTGAAAGACTGGGGGAAGACGCTTTTGGAAAAAAGTGCCCTCCCCCAGCCCCCACCTGTAAGAACTTTGAAGGGTGGGGAGGCTGCTCGAGATGAGTCCGTTCCGACGGACTCCCAAACAATTCCCCGACGCCTTTGGAGCCGCCGGGATACGGCTGCAAGGCCGTGTTGCGGCAGCTCCAAGGGAGCCGGGAAATCATTGCCCCGGTGGTCCTTGTCGCCGGAGGCATCACAATAAAGGAAAACCCATGCAGCTTGTAGAAAATGTACTTGGCAACAGCAACGATCCCGCGTGGAAGGCCCGCTTGGCCGACGCCACCATCGATACACTCGAACTCAGCCAATGGGACGCTCAGAAAAACAGGCTCCGCAAGGATACCCGCAATGGACAAGCCATCGCGGTATCCCTTGACCGCAACGCGTTCCTGCACGACGGCGACATCCTCCTTTGGGACGAAAAAACGAAACAAGCCGTCATCTGCAAAATCGACCTGTGTGAGGTGCTTATCATCGATCTGAGCGGCCTCCAGAAGCTGCCCGCCGATCAGCTCATCGAGCGCTGCGTCCAGCTCGGACATGCCCTCGGCAACCAACACTGGCCAGCCATTGTACAGAACGGCTTCGTGTACGTGCCCATGGCGGTGAACCGCCTCGTCATGAATTCGGTCATGAACACACATCATTTTAAAGACATCACCTTCCGCTTTGCGCCCGGTTCCGAGATCGTGGATCTCCTCGAACCTACGCAGGCCCGCCGTTTGTTCGGCGGAACGGAGCGCCCCATGGACGGCGGTCACACCCACGCGTCTCCCGACGGACATGCGCACCACCATGACCATCACCACACGCACGCACACGAAGGACATTGCCACGACGGCCATTGCCACAACTAAGGCCCCGGAGCATACCGTGAAAAATATTCTTTCCCTCTCCAGAATGATGCAGTTCGGCGACTCCATGCTCCCCGTGGGGGCCTTCGCCTTTTCGAACGGCCTGGAATCGGCCGTCCAGAAAGGCGTGGTCCACGATGCCGAAACCTTGCGTCAATATACGCATACGGCTCTCGAACAGGCGGCGAAAGGCGATGCCGTGGCCGTCGTTTGGGCGACGCGCGCGGCCCTCGCCGGGGATCTGGAAGATCTGATTCGCGTTGACCGTGAGGTCCTGTGCCGCAAGCTCAACGAAGAAACCAGGCTTATGGCCACCCGCATGGGCCGCAAGCTCGCGGAGATGGGGGCGGACATCACCGAGAATCCCCTCGTCATCGGCTGGCGGGACGCCATCAAGGACGGCAGGGCTCCGGGGACCTATCCGGTCTCCCTCGCCGTGCAGTTCGTGGCAATGGGCCTCTCCACGCAGGAGAAGCTCGACGCCGGAACGCTCGACGAAGTCCTCACCGTCCACCAGTACGGCGTCGCCATGACCATCCTGAACGCATCCATGCGCATCATGCGCATCAGCCATATTGACATGCAGCGCGTGCTCTACAGCCTGACGCGGGATTTCGACGCCATGTGCCGCACCGCCATGCGGACGCCACTGGAACAGATGTCCAATTACGCTCCCATGACCGACATCCTCGCCGCCAGCCACGTCAAGGCGCACGTGCGTCTGTTCATGGGCTGATCCGACCATCCGTTCCAGAAAGCTCCTCCACCTCTTTTTTGAAAAGGAATACGCAATGAAAAAAATCACTCGCATCGGCGTGGGCGGCCCGGTCGGCTCCGGCAAGACGGCCATCATCGAAGCCGTCACCCCCGTTCTTATCCGCAGAGGCATCAAGCCGCTCATCATCACCAACGACGTGGTCACCACAGAAGACGCCAAGCACGTCCAGCGTGAACTGGACGGCATCCTTGAAGCCGAAAAGATCGTGGGCGTGGAAACCGGGGCGTGCCCGCACACCGCCATCCGCGAGGACCCGAGCATGAACCTCGCCGCCGTGGAAGAACTGGAAAGCAAGTTCCCCGACAGCGATCTCATCTTCATCGAGAGCGGCGGCGACAACCTCACCCTGACCTTCAGCCCGGCGCTGGCGGACTTCTTCATCTACGTCATCGACGTGGCCGCTGGGGACAAGATCCCGCGCAAGAGCGGCCCCGGCGTATGCCAGTCGGACATCCTCGTGATCAACAAGGAAGACCTCGCCCCTTACGTCAAGGCCAGCCTTGAAGTCATGGATCGCGATTCCAGGAAGATGCGCGACGGCAAGCCCTTCATTTTTACCAATTGCATGACAGGCAAGAACATCGAAGAACTCACGGACATGATCATCCGTGACGCCCTGTTTGATTTCAAGCCCGCCGAAAAGACGGCCTAGGAGGTTGCCCATGAGTCAGCTCAGCAGCCGCGCCCGCGTCGAGCTCGCCAAGGCGGCCCTTTCGCGGATCGGGCTCGAAGCTCCGGAACTGCGCCCCTATCAGGATGAACCGGCGCAGATGCCCAGCGGCACGGTCGGCAAAGACGGGTACCTGCGGCTTGAGTTCGCCGATCGGGGCGATCGCAGCGTGATGGCGTTTATGGATCGGCGTGTGCCGTTCCTTGTCCAGCGCGCGCTGTACTGGGACGAGGCCATGCCGCAGATGCCCTGCATATTCATCATCACGACAACGGGTTGCGTGTTGCAGGGCGACCGGATGGCGTTGGAGATCGAGGTCGGCAAGAACGCGCAGGCCCATGTCACCACGCAGTCTGCGACCAAGGTTCATATGATGAATGCCAACTACGCCTCGCAGCTACAGGACATTGTCGTGGAGGAAGGAGGCTATCTGGAGTACATGCCCGATCCGCTCATCCCGCACCGCACTTCGCGCTTCCTCAGCAAGACCCGGCTTTCCGTCGCGGAAACCGGGAGCCTGCTCTACGCCGAAGTGGTGCTGCCGGGGCGGAAATACCACCATGAAGACGAAATGTTCGGATTCGACCTCTACTCTTCGACCATTGAGGCCACCCGCCGCGAGAGCGGCGAAAAGCTGTTCGTGGAGAAGTTCATCATAGACCCGCGCGAAACGGATCTGTCCCGGACCGGAATCATGAACGGCTATGAGGTGTTCGGCAACGTCATCCTCATGACCACGAAGGAAAAGACTATGCAGGTGCGCGAGGCTGTAGAGGCCGGCGTGGATCGGGAGGCGCGCCTCGCCTACGGGGCGTCCCTGCTCCCGGGAGAATGTGGGCTGATTTTCAAGGTTCTCGGCATGACCTCGGAATCGGTCCGGGGCAAAATCCGGGAGTTTTGGCAAATCGCGCGCAAAGCCGTCGCCGGGCGGGATCTGCCGCAAGCCTTCCTGTGGCAGTGACGCGGACCGATAGGAAGCTCCGACGGACACTGGCCCGCGTCCGGACGCCCGCTCCAACAAGCGGGCTCCTCCTTTTCTGCCGCAAGGCCACCATTCAACCCGGCAATCATCCGGAGGAAAACATGAACGCTGTCGCCAAAGACTTACCCAACCCGTGGAACGCCCTCGCGTCCCAGAATCCGGTCGTGCACTTCATTGACGTCTGCCTGCGCGGTGCCGGGCAGGTCATGTTCCAAAACAACCCGCTGACCGGGTTGTTTTTCCTGGTCGGCATCTTTTGGGGCGCCTACTCCGCGCATATGATTTCCGTAGGCATCGGCGCGGTGCTCGGGACGATCATGGGTACGCTTACCGCTTACGCTCTAAGAGCCCCCAGAGAGAACATCAACATGGGATTGCACGGCTATAACGGCATCCTCGTAGGTTGCGCGCTGCCGACCTTCTTTGCGGCCACGCCCCTGCTGTGGGGGTACATCGTGGCGGGCTCGATCTTTTCCACCGTCCTGATGATGGCCGTCTCCAGCATGTTGCGGACGTGGAAGGTTTCGGCCATGACCGGCCCCTTCGTCATCACCACATGGTTCCTGATGCTTGCCGCCTACAATTTCGGCAACATTCAGATCATCAGCCTTCCGCATCCCGCCATCTCTGTGCAGCCCGCGGCGTCCGACCTGTTCGCCCTAAACATGGAACAGTTCTGGAGGGCGGCGTTCGCCGGCGTATCACAGGTGTTCCTGATCAACAACGTGATCACGGGCATCCTGTTCCTCATCGGCCTTGCGGTGAGTTCCATCTGGGCGGCGGTATTCGCCTTCGTAGGCTCCATCATCGCCATTTGCACGGCTCTCATCCTAGGCGGCGGCTCCACGGCCATCATCGCGGGGCTGTTCCAGTTCAGCGCGGTGCTGACCGCCATCGGCCTTGGCACAACCTTCTACAATCCCAACTGGCGGGTCGTCTGCTACACCTTCCTCGGCACCGTGTTTACCGTGGTGGCGCAGGGTGCGCTCAACGTGCTGTTGAACGTTTATGGCATTCCGACCCTGACCTTCCCCTTTGTGGTCGCGGCATGGATTTTCCTGCTGCCCAACATCGATCTGCTCCCGAAGAACTATCAGAGCTGATCATCCTCAACCTCAACAAGGAGTAGCCATATGCTTTCCCTCAACACGGGCGATACAGGTTTTGTTATGCTCTGCACCGCGCTGGTGTGCATGATGACGCCCGCCCTTGCGCTGTTCTACGGCGGCATGGTCCGCAAAAAGAACGTGCTGACCATCATGATGCAGAACTTCATTTCCATGGGCGTTACGGCCATCATCTGGATTTTCGGCGGGTTCAGCCTCGCTTTCGGGCCGGATGTGGGCGGCCTGTTCGGCGACATCAGCTACCACTTCGCGCTGGATAAGGTGGGGATCGCTCCGAGCCCCGTCTATGCGAGCACTGTGCCTTTCATCCTGTTCTTTGCTTACCAGCTTATGTTTGCCGTCATCGCTCCGGCGCTGATCACGGGCGCGTTCGCCGGGCGGCTGAACTTCCGCGGCTACCTGAAGTTCCTCATCTTGTGGATGATCTTCATCTACATTCCCGTCTGCCACTGGATTTGGGGCGGCGGCTTCCTCGCCAAGATCGGCGTAATGGACTTTGCGGGCGGTATCGTGATCCACGTCAGCGCCGGTTTTGCGGCGCTTGCCTCGGTCATTTTCCTCGGACGGCGTGACGACATGAAGCCCGGCGAACCGACCGTACCCAACAACCTGCCGCTGGTCGCCGTGGGTGCCGGCCTCTTGTGGTTCGGCTGGTTCGGCTTCAATGGCGGCCAGACCCTGTCCCTGACGGGAGAACAGACCATCCTAAAAGCCGCGTCTATCTTCTTTACGACCAATATCGCCGCCGCTGCCGGGACGACGACGGCCATGGTGACGACATGGATCCGCTATGGCAAGCCCGACGTATCCATGACTCTCGACGGCAGCCTGGCGGCCCTGGTGGCTATTACGGCCGGCTGTGATGTCGTCAGCGTGCCTGGGGCCTTTGTCATCGGCGCCCTGGCCGGCATCGTGACGGTCTTCCTCATCGAATTCATCGACCAGAAACTGCGCATCGACGACCCGGTCGGGGCTATTGCCGCTCACGGCGGCTGCGGTGCCTTGGGGACCCTCCTGACGGGCCTGTTCAGCGTCCAAGACGGCCTGTTCTATACGGGAGAAATCCGTCTGTTCCTGGTCCAGCTGGCCGGCGTCGTGGCTATGGCCCTGTTCGTCTTCGTCGCTATGACCCTGGTTTTCCGCATCCTCCAGGCGACGATAGGCCTGCGCGTCTCGGCAGCCGAAGAAATCAACGGCCTGGACTTCAAGGAAAACGGCCTGGTACCGGCTTACGAACTGGACCGCAGCGACGATTTGGAGGATTTGTCGCAAGCCTTGAAGGCCGGGGAAGCGCCGGAAGGGGTCCAAGAAATCCCCTTGGACCAGGCTATCCCCGATTCGGTCATGGCCAGTCCCCAGCCGGTCGGCGGCCATGCCCTGTATAACGTGACTATCATTACCGATGAAAAGCGCTTTGAAACCTTGAAAGACGCCATGGAAGCCATCGGCATCACGGGCATGACCATCACCCGCGCCCTGGGATTCGGCATCGAAAAGGGACGGACTGAATTCTACCGCGGGGCCAAAGTGTCGGCCAAGCTCCTGCCCAAGGTCCGCGTCGAAATGGTCGTTTCCAAAGTGTCGCCGCGGACCATCATCGAAACGGCGAAGAAGGTGCTCTATACGGGCAATTACGGCGACGGCAAGGTCTTCGTGTCGGCCATCGACAACGCCGTCAAGATCCGGACCGGCGAAGAAGGCTGCGATGCCCTGCAGGACTATCCCGTCGTCCAGAAGAAATGACCTTTTACAGACATTTCCCTTGATTTTTGCAAAAAAAATACAGGCTCTGGCTATACTGAAACTGCACAGCCAGAGCCTGTTTTTTCATGGATGAAGGAGGAAATGCCATGTTTGCGTCGTTATTTGCCAATGCCAAAGCCCCATCTCAGCGGAATTATTCCCGCCTGGTCATCATCAGTGATTTCCATTACCCCTGCAAGAACCTGGTCACGCCGAAAGAACGTCTGCTCCGGATGGCCGCCAAAGAAAGAGTGCTGCAGGAAATGAATAACTGGCGGGACCTGGACTTAGCTGTCGAATTGTCTCATCAGCAGCTGGCCTGGCTGGGCCAGACCCTGGCCGCCCATCGCCAGCAGCCGACGATCATCTTCTGCCACGCGCCGCTGGAACAGACGGCCGTATCGAGCCGGCCCGGCATCAGCCTGCCGTCGCCGCGCAATTCCGTCCAGCCGGCAGGGGATATCCGCACCATCCTGGCCCGCCATCACCAGGCCCGCCTGTGGGTATCGGGCCATACCCATACGATGCCGTCCGATGCGACCTTCATGGACGACGCCAACTATTATGAAGGCCGCGTCCTCAATGTCTACAACAGCGATTGGGATGAAGATACGATTTATACCAACTCCCTCTACCTCTATGAAGACCATATCCTCATCCGGACCTATGACCATACCCGCGGCGAGTGGCTCCCGGCCTTCGACCGTACCGTAACCCTGCCGGAATGGTGCTGCCTCACGGCGTGAGGGGCGTGTATACATGTATAGAGGTATACGCCATCATGTGTAGACCCGTTCTCGGTATAGTTTGTAGCATAGAGTTATAGTTTGCAGAAGATTGCTTTAAATTTAAAACCATTCACTAAAAACTACAAACTGCAAACTTAATATTCGAAAAGGCTTGTCGCACGCGACAAGCCTTTTTTCTACTCTTCTTCTATTTTCAACTGGTCCGGTGTGGTGCAGAATGTGAATTCCGGGTTCCGTTCGACGATCCAGTTGGTCTGCCATTCGTTGGCGATGAGCAGGACGACGCGCTGTTTATGGTCCTTGACGATCATGGCGCTGTCGATGTTCTTCAGTTCTTTGTAGTCGTGGCCGTTGGTCTGGATCCAGCGGGCGACGGTGTAGGGCAGGCGGTTCATTTCCAGGTCGACGCCGTATTCGTGTTTCAGGCGGTATTCTAGGACTTCGAACTGGAGTTGCCCGACGGCACCGACGATGTAGCTTTCCATGGAGCCCAGGTTTTCATAAATCTGGACGGCCCCTTCCTGGGCCAGCTGGGTCATGCCCTTGAGGAACTGTTTGCGCTTCATCGAATCCTTGGCGCGGATGCGGGCGAAGAGTTCCGGCGGGAAGGTCGGGAAGTCCTTGAAGGTGACTTTCTTCTTGCCCGAATAGAGGGTGTCGCCGACGCCCATGGTGCCGTTATCGAAGACGCCGATGATGTCTCCCGGATAGGCATCTTCGACGATGGTCCGTTCCGTTGCCAGAAACTGCTGGGGCTGCATGAGGCGCAGGGTCTTGCCGGACTGGCGGTGCGTGACAGTCATGCCTTTTTCAAACTTGCCCGAGCAGATGCGCATGAAGACGATGCGGTCGTGATGCTGGGGGTTCATGTTGGCCTGGATCTTGAAGACGAACGACGTGAACTGGTCCGATGTCGGTTCGACGACGCCTTCCAGGCATTTGCGCGGCTGCGGCTTCGGAGCCATGCGCAGGAATTCTTCCAGGAAGGGCTTGACGCCGAAGTTGGTCATAGCCGAGCCGAAGAACATCGGCGTCAGTTCGCCGCGCTTGACTTTTTCCATGTCGAATTCGTCGCCCGCTTCATCGAGGAGCTCGATGTCGTCGATGAGGCCCTGGTGGACGTCTTCGTCGAGGAGTTCTTTGAAAATCGGGTCGTCTGCCGAGCCCTTGGTCGATGCCAGTTTGCGCTGGCCGTGGGTCGTGTCTTTTTCAAAGAGTTCGATAGACGACGAAGCCCGGTCGTAGATGCCCTGGTAGTTGCCATTCAGGCCGATAGGCCAGTTCATGGGGTAGGCGTGGATGCCCAGGATGTCTTCGATTTCATCCATGAGGTCGAAGGGGTTGCGGCCGAAGTGGTCGATCTTGTTGACGAAGGTGAAAATGGGGATGCCCCGTTCTTTACAGACGCGGAAGAGCTTCTTCGTCTGGGCTTCGACGCCTTTGGCGACGTCGATGAGCATGACGGCGCTGTCGGCAGCCATGAGGGTCCGGTACGTATCTTCACTGAAGTCCTGATGGCCCGGCGTGTCGAGGATATTGATATGATGGCCTTCGTAGTCGAACTGGAGGACCGAACTGGTGACGGAGATACCACGCTGTTTTTCAATTTCCATCCAGTCCGAAACGGCATGTTTCGCCGTCTTGCGGGCCTTGACGGAACCGGCCAGGTGGATGGCACCTCCGTAGAGCAGTAATTTTTCAGTCAACGTCGTCTTGCCGGCATCAGGGTGGGAGATGATGGCAAAAGTACGGCGATTATTTACTTCATCGATTAATGACATAGTACACCTCATCTGTAGTTAAAGCTAAAACATGCAAACACTATTTATTATATCGGGTTTTTCTGGTAACCGCAAGGCATTTACGACTGGCATTTCTCGTCATTTCACGTTATAATAGACTTAATCTATACAGAATGAGAAGGAGCGTCTTACATCGTGATTATTACCAGAGAAACAGACTATGCCATCCGCATTTTACGATCCCTGGCTGATTTACAGCTGAAAAATATACGGGAAATCAGCGACGAACAGCTCGTCCCCCGGCAGTTCGCCTACAAGATTTCCAAGAAACTCGAACGGGCCGGGTTCATCGAAATCATCCGCGGCGCCCAGGGCGGATGCCGCCTGACACGGGATTTGCACGGCATTACCCTCATGGACATCATTAACGTCATGGAACGGGAAAACGAACGGGAAAACATGATCACCAGCTGCCTGGACGGCGATTTCCAGTGCCCGTACCATCACCGCTATGGTTTCTGTGACGTCCACGAAGCCCTGGCCGGGGTACAGGGCAAGCTGGCCGATTATCTATCGACATTGAATCTATATGACATCATGTTTCCCCATGGGGGACCGGCCGTTTTGAAAGGGTCGGATCCGTCGCACAATTTGTTATAAAGGAGCCTATTTATGAAAAAAACGACTTTTATCGCCGTTTGTGTCTTTGCTTTGTGGACGGCCCTGGCCCTGCCGGCTGTCCCGTCTTCCGTACAGGCCGCCAAAGGTGGTGGCGGTGCCCGCGTATCGGCGCCGAAATCGCTGCCGGCCCCGGCGCCTAAGAATGTGACACCGAAAACGGGGACGACGAAAAATGAAGCGCCCAGCCTGGGCAATACGAAACCGAATGGGCAGACGCAGGCCCGCAAGGCTGAAACGGCTCAGGCCAATGCCAGCCGGACGACGTCTTCGTCCCGCCTGGGCAGCGTCATGCGCGGTATCGGCCTCTTTGCTGGCGGCATGTTCCTGGGCAGTATGCTCAGCCATCTCTTCGGCTGGGGTTCCCTGGGCTGGGGTGCCGATATCCTCGGCCTGTTAGTGAATATCTTCATCCTCTACCTGGTCATCAAGGGCGCAGCGGCCCTCTGGCGCTGGCTGCGAGACCGCCGCAGAAGGTGACGTATGGACGAATCGTTTATGAAAGAACGGGCGATTTTGCCGCTCATCGCTTCCATGGCCCTGCCGGCCGTCGTGTCGATGATCGTCAATTCGCTCTATAATATCGTCGACAGCCTGTTCGTCGCCATGATCAGCGAACAGGCCATGACGGCCGTGTCCCTGGTCTTTCCCATGCAGAACTTCGTCAATGCCGTCTGCATCGGCTTTGGCGTCGGCCTCAATGCCATTATTTCCATCTGCCTCGGTGCCGGTCAGAAGGGGACGGCCGATGTGGCTGCGACACACGGTGTCTTCCTGGCTGTCATCCATGGTCTGGTCATGACGGCAGGCTGTATCTGGGGCGTGCCGTCTTTTTTTGCGGGCCTTTACGCAGGACGCGGGACTCATCGACCTGGGCCTGCGCTATGCCGTCATCGTCTTTGCCTTTTCTACGATCCTCAGCGTCGACCTGGTCTATGAAAAGATGTTCCAGGCCGTCGGCCGCATGCAGGTCACCATGGCCGGCTTGTCCCTGGGCTGCCTGGTCAATATCATCGGCGACCCGATCCTCATCTTTGGACTGGGACCGATTCCGGCCATGGGGATTGAAGGCGCGGCCTGGGCGACGGGCCTGGGCCAGACGGTGAACCTCCTCTTCTATGCCGTGGTCTGCCATTGGCGGCCGCTGCGGGTCGAAGTTTGCCGCCGCCATCTCCACTGGGACATCGAACTCGATAAACGGCTCTATGGCATCGGCATCCCGGCGGCCCTCAACATGGGCCTGTCGTCGGTCTTCCTCGTCGCCCTGAACCATCTCCTGGCGCCTTTTTCGCCGACGTATATTTTCATCCTCGGCGTCTATTATAAGCTCCAGACCTTTCTTTCTATGCCGACAAATGGTATCATTCAAGGTGTGCGGCCGCTGATCGGCTATAATTACGGAGCTGGGGAACTGGGCCGCGTGCGCCGCATTTATCGGACGACGCTGTTCCTCAACGGCCTGGTCATGGCGGCAGGCCTGGCCGTACCGGACGTCCTCATGGGCTGGTTCACGTCCCGTGAGGAAACCATCGCAGCCGGTGCGTCGGCCCTGGGCATCATTGCCTGGGGATTCGTACCGTCGGCCTTGTCTATTACGGCGTCTGGCGCCCTGGAAGGGCTGGGGAAGGGCAATCCGTCCTTTGCCATCACCCTGCTGCGCTACGTCGTCATCAGCCTGCCGGCGGCGTGGCTCCTCTGCCGCGTTTATGGACCGGACGGCGTGTGGCACGCCTTCTGGATCTTTGAATGTCTGGCAGCACTGGCAGCCTGGAAGATTTACGACCACTATGCCCCAGCCGTTACGAAAGAAAAGGAGACGACATGAAGTATAAGATCATTGCTTGTGATATGGATGAAACGCTGCTCAGCAGCGACGCGACGATTTGCCGGCGCAATATCGAAGCCATTACGGCAGCCATTGCCAAAGGCGTGAAATTCGTGCCCTGTACGGGCCGGGGCTTCCGTTCCATCGAAGGCGTCCTGAGGACTCTGGGCCTCTACGACCAGGCGGACCAGTATGTTATCGGCTTCAACGGCGCCAATATTACGGAAAACAAGGGCAGCCGCTCCCTCTTCTGGGACCCGATCCCCTTTGACCTGGCCGACCGGATTTTCCGCCGCTGCTGTACCTATGGTCAATGTATGCATATCTATACGCGTGATGTCGTCTACATCACGAATATTACGCCCGACGAAGAAGCCTTCCTCCACGGCCGCATGGGCTACGTGCCTGTCGAAGCGGAGGACCTCGATTTCATCCGCGGCAAAGAAGAAGTCTGCAAGCTCATCGTGACCAATACGGATTACGACTATTTACAGCAGATACACGCTGAAATCCGCCCCTTGCTGGACGACATTACGGTCAGCTTCTCCAGCAACCGCTATATCGAATTCATGCACAAAGGCGTCAATAAAGGGGCGGGCCTGTGGAAATTGGCGGATATCCTCGGTGTAGCCCATGAAGAAACCATGGCCATTGGCGACAACATCAACGACATCGACATGCTGAAGGCCGCCGGCCTTTCCGTCGGCGTCCATAACCTCAACCCCGTCATCCGCCAATACTGCGACGTCGTCACCGACGCCACCAATAACGAAGGCGCCGTCGCCGAAGCCATCGAGAAGTATGTGTTGTGAGCGTGGCTCGTGGCTCGTAAGAAACTGAACTGCGAAGGCCGCGGCCGCAGGTCGCAGACCGTAAGCCTCTCCTGATAGGAGAGGTGGCCCGCAGGGCCGGAGAGGTTGAACCTCTCAGTCAGCTGTGCTGACAGCTCTCCTATGAAGAGAGCCAATGGGCATTTACATCTAAAGCCATCCACTAGCCACTAGACACTTAAAAGAGACTGTTGCACGAAGCTTTTTGCCATCATGCAGGCCCATTTCTCTTTATAGTTTGTAGTACGGAGTTTGTAGAAGATGGTTTCAAGTTTATGACCATCCACTACAAACTGCAAACTTCAAACGCACAAAAGAGGCTGCCGCCGGGCAGCCTCTTTTGTGCTATAATGGAAGGCAAAAGGGGGCTTTCTCATGGATAGCAAAGAATTGAGCCGTCATGCGGCTCACGTGCGGCAGGATATCGTCAAGATGGTCACCCTGGCCCAGTCCGGTCATCCCGGCGGCTCTTTGTCCATCGTCGATATGCTGCAAGTCTTGTATTTCGATGTCATGCGGATCGATCCCAAGCGGCCTCACTGGCCGGACCGGGACCGTTTCGTCCTCTCCAAGGGCCATACCGTACCGGCTCTGTATGCGACGCTGGCCGAACGGGGCTTTTTCCCGGAAGATGAATTGTGGCACCTGCGTCAGTGCGGCGCCATGCTCCAGGGCAATCCTGACATGAATACGACGCCGGGTATCGACATGACGACAGGATCCCTGGGACAGGGCTTGTCAGCTGCCAACGGCATGGCCATGACGGCCAAGCTGGACGGGGCGGACTGGCGGGTCTACGTCATCGCCGGCGACGGCGAAATCGAAGAAGGCCAGATTTGGGAAGCGGCCATGTCGGCAGCTCAGTATAAACTGGACAACCTGACTCTGTTCATCGACCATAACGGACTGCAGATCGACGGGTCCAATGAAGACGTCATGGACGTCATGCCCATTGCCGACAAATTCCGAGCCTTCCGCTGGAACGTCCTGGAAATCGACGGCCACGATTACGACGCCATCGGCGCTGCACTGCACCAGGCGCAGGCCGCAAAAGGGAAGCCGACGGTCATCATCGCCCAGACCGTCAAGGGCAAAGGCGTATCGTTCATGGAAAATGCCGTGTCCTGGCATGGCAAGGCGCCGACGAAAGAAGAATGTGAACGGGCGTTACGTGAATTAGGGGGCGAAGGCTGATGGAAAGGGCAACACGCGATGCCTACGGGCATCTCTTAGAAACGGAATTGTATAAAAATCCGAGGATTGTCGTCCTCGACGCCGACCTCGGTTCGTCGACGCGGTCGATTGCTTTTAAAAAGGTAGCGCCGGAACGCTATTTCGATATGGGCATTTCGGAACAGGATATGATGGGCACGGCAGCGGGCTTCGCCGCTTGCGGCAAGATTCCCCTGGCCAGTACCTTTGCTGTCTTCGGCACGGGTCGGGCCTTTGAACAGATTCGCAACTCCATCTGCCTGCCAAAGCTCAACGTCAAGATCTGCGCGACCCACGCCGGCCTCAGTGTCGGCGAAGACGGGGCGACCCATCAGTCCGTTGAAGACATGGCCATCATGCGCAGTCTGCCGAATATGACCGTCGTCTGTCCGGCTGACGGCGCCGAAACGGAAGCTGTCATCCGGGCGGCTGTCGCTCATGACGGGCCGGTCTACGTGCGCATGGGCCGGGCCAAAGTCGACGACGTCTATCAATCGGGCTGTCCCTTCCAGTGGGGGAAGGGGACGGTCCTGCGCGACGGCTGTGATGCCGCCGTCATCGCCACGGGCCTCATGGTCCAGGAAGCCCTGAAAGCAGCCGATATCCTGGCCAATCGGGGCCGTCAGGTCATGGTCATCGACATGGCCGCCATCAAACCGCTCGACGAAGACCTGGTCGTCGCTGCAGCCAGGAAGACGGGCTTCGTCGTCACAGCCGAAGAACACAGCGTCATCGGCGGCCTGGGCGGCGCCGTAGCAGAAACCTTGTCGCGCCGCTGTCCGACGCGCCAGGCTTACGTCGGCATCCAGGATTGTTTCGGTGAATCCGGCAAGGCCGGAGACCTCTTGAAAAAGTACGGCCTGACGGCAGAAGCCATTGTCGACGCTTGCCTTTTGGCCTGATTTTCAGTATGATAAGAGGCAGCGGACGCTGTCCGCTAAATCGAAGAAAGGAAACATCCCTACATGATAACTACAGAAGCGATGATGAAATTACAGAATGGCAGTGACGTCCGCGGCGTCGCCATCGCCGGCGTTCCCGGTGAAGACGTCACCTTGGTCCCGGAAGCGGTCAACCGCATTGCCGCTGGATTTGCCAAGTTTTTAGCCAAGAAGCTGAATAAACAGACGAGTGACCTGCGCATTGCCGTCGGACACGATTCCCGCGTGTCGGCGGGCATGATGAAAGAAGCCGTATTCGGCGGCCTCCTCGGTCAGGGCGTCCACGTCACGGACTGCGGCCTGGCTTCGACGCCGGCTATGTTCATGTCCATTATTTTTGAAGATACCCACATGGATGGCTCCATCATGATTACGGCCAGCCATTTGCCCTATAACCGCAATGGCCTGAAATTCTTTACCGTCGACGGCGGCCTGGAAAAGAGCGAAGTCAAAGAAGTCCTGACCCTGGCTTCGGGCCTGTCGGCCATGGCCGTATCATCGGCAGCCATTGCCTCGCTGGATCTGATCGACCTCTACGCCCTGCACCTGCGCCGTAAGATCTGTGCCGGCCTCTGTTCCGGCATGTACGACCGTCCTCTGGAAGGGATGCACATCGTCATCGACGCCGGCAACGGCAGCGGCGGTTTCTTTGCCACTAAGGTCCTGGCGGAACTCGGCGCCGATACGACGGGCAGCCAGTTCCTCGAACCGGATGGCATGTTCCCCAACCATATCCCCAACCCGGAAAATGCCGATGCCATGGCCTCTATCCGCAAGGCCGTCCTCGACAACAAAGCCGACTTGGGCCTCATTTTCGACACCGACGTGGACCGCATGAGCGCCGTCCTGCCCGATGGGGAAGAAATCAACCGCAACGCCCTCATCGCCATGATGGCCGCCATCTTGGCGCCTGATTATCCCGGCAGCACTATCGTCACCGACTCGGTCACATCCGACGAATTGACGACGTTCCTCCAAGATGAACTCCATCTGGTCCATCACCGCTATATGCGGGGCTATAAGAATGTCATCGACGAATGTATCCGCCTCAACAAGGCCGGCACCGTTTCGCCGCTGGCCATCGAAACATCCGGGCACGGCGCGCTGAGTGAAAACTACTACCTCGACGACGGCGCGTACCTGGCCGTCAAACTGCTCATCGCTGCGACGAAAGCCAAGAAGGAAGGCAAACAGCTCGGCGACCTCATTGCCAAATTGGGCCATCCTGCGGAAGGCGTCGAATTCCGCCTGAAAATCACCGGCACAGACGACGTCCAGGCCTACGGCGCTGACGTACTTAAACAGTTTGAAGAACGGGCCGCTCAAGCGGGCATCGCCATCGCCAAGCCGTCCTATGAAGGCGTGCGTCTCGTATTCCCTAACGGCTGGGCCCTGCTGCGCATGTCCCTCCACGACCCGAACATGCCGCTGAACATCGAAAGCAGGGAAAAAGGCGGCTGTCAGCAGATCGCCAATCAGGTGAAAGGCCTGCTCACGGGCTTTGAACACCTCGATACCAGCGTGATCCAGTAAGATGTCCTGAAAAAGAACCCTTGACCAGAGGGTTCTTTTTTTGTATAATGAAGCCATAATCATGTGACTGACGGAAGTGGAGTTACCACGGGGAGCATGATTTCTTGAAGCCGACCGTCTGGGCAACCTTCCAGCGGAGCGGCTTTTTTTATGCAAAGAAAAGAACAGGAGTGACAACTACTATGGCAAAGGTATTGAGCGATATCGAAATTGCACAGCAGACGAAATTGGAACCGATTACGGCCATTGCAAAACAAGTCGGCCTCACCGATGATGACTTGGAACTCTACGGAAAATATAAAGCAAAGATTTCTTTTGACGCCATCAAGCGCCTGTCGAAGAATGAAGACGGGAAACTGGTCCTGGTCACGGCCATCACGCCGACACCGGCTGGCGAAGGTAAGACCTTGACCACTATCGGCCTGGCCCAGGCACTGAACTACATGGGCCATAAGGCTGTCGTCGCCCTGCGCGAACCGTCCCTGGGGCCGGTCTTCGGCATCAAAGGCGGTGCTGCTGGCGGCGGCTATTCCCAGGTCCTGCCCATGGAAGACATCAACCTGCACTTCACCGGTGACATGCACGCCATTACGGCAGCCAATAACCTCTTGGCCGCAGCCATCGACAACCACGTCCACCAGGGCAACGCCCTGCGCATCGATGTGCGCCGCATCATCTGGAAACGCGTCATGGATATGAACGACCGGGCTTTGCGCAACGTCGTCGTCGGCATGGGCGGCAAAGTCTGCGGTTTCCCGCGGGAAGACCATTTCATGATCACTGTCGCTTCGGAAATCATGGCAGCCCTCTGCCTGGCCAGCGACCTCATGGACCTCAAGAAGCGCATGGGCGACATCACCGTGGCCTATGACCTGGACGGCAATCTGGTCAAAGCCCGTCAGCTCGGCGTCGAAGGCGCCATGGCCATCCTCATGAAAGATGCCATCAAGCCGAATTTGGTCCAGACCATCGAACATACGCCGGCCTTGGTCCACGGCGGTCCCTTCGCTAACATCGCCCACGGCTGCAACTCTGTCGTCGCAACCAAACTGGCTATGAAGATGGGCGATATCGCCGTTACGGAAGCTGGTTTCGGTGCCGACCTGGGTGCTGAAAAATTCATGGACATCAAATGCCGTTTCGCCGGCATCAAACCCGATGCTGTCGTCATCGTCGCGACCGTCCGTGCCCTGAAGATGCACGGCGGCGTCGACAAGAAGAACTTGCAGGAAGAAAATGTCGAAGCCTTGAAGAAGGGCTTTGCCAACCTGGCCAAACACATCGAAAATATGCGCCTCTTCGACGTCCCCGTCGTCGTAGGCATCAATAAATTCATCAGCGATACAGATGAAGAAATCGCTACGCTGCGGAAACTCTGCGAAGATTACGGCGTCGAAGTCGCCCTCAACAACTGCTGGGCCGAAGGCGGCAAAGGCGGCGTCGAAATGGGCGAAAAAGTCCTGAAACTGCTGCAGCAGCCGAAGACCCCGTACAAACCGCTCTACGACGTCAACGCTTCGATTCCTGAAAAACTGGAAACTATCGTCAAGAAAGTCTACGGCGGCGACGGCGTCCTCTTTGAAGGCAACGCTCAGAAACAGATCAAGGAACTGGAAGCCTTTGGCCTCGATAAAATGCCGATTTGCGTGGCCAAGACGCAGTATTCCCTGTCCGATAACCCGGCGCTCCTGGGGGCACCGAAGGGCTTCAAGGTCACGGTCAAAGACGTCCGCGTCTGCACCGGTGCGGGCTTCATCGTCTGCCAGACGAGCAATATCATGACCATGCCGGGCCTGCCGAAAGTACCGGCTGCCAACCGCATGGACATCGACGAAAATGGCATCATTACGGGATTGTTCTAAGATGGATTTTGCACAATTCCAATCCATGCCCCTCGACGGGCTCCTGGAAGTCACGGCTTCCAAGGAACCCGTTCCCGGCGGCGGCGGCATCGCCGCTATGACCGCTGCTTCGGCAGCAGCGCTCGTAGAGATGGTCGCCAACCTGACCATCGGCAAGAAGGGCTACGATGAAATCGAGAAACTCATGGTATCCATCCGCGATAAGGCTCACGGCCTTCGCCAGCGTTACCTCGACGGCATCGCTGAAGACGCGGCGGCCTTCGATGGCGTCATCCGCGCCGTCCGCCTGCCCAAGGATACGCCGGACCGGGCGGCCAAGGTCCAGCAGGCCTTCAAGGATGCGGCCCTGTCGCCCTTTGAACTGGGCAAGGACATCTTCGTCCTCCTCCAGCTGGCGGAACAAGTCGTCCGCTACGGCAACGCCTGGGTCATCACGGACGGCGTCATTGCCACCATGAACGCCAGGGCAGCCATGCGCTCGGCTTTTTACAGCGTCCGCATCAACCTGAAATCCATCAAGGATGAAACCTTCGTGACGAAGATGATCAACGAAATCCGCGAAATCGAAGAAAAAGCGGCCATCGTCGAACAAAACGTAGAATATGAATACCGGAAGCGGTGAAAAAAGGCGCTGTCGCATGAAGACAGCGCCTTTTTTAGCACTCAGCAGTCAGCGGCTAACCCCTGACCCCTAGCCCCTAGCCCCTAATCCCTAGCCCCTAGCCACATCTTGTTATCTTCTCCTAGATACCGTATAATAGAAATATTAACGAAAGGAGAATTCTATGTTCGATTTTAATATACTTTCTATTATTGCCGGGATTCCCGGCCTGCTCATCGCCATGGTCATCCATGAATACGCCCATGCCCAGGTGGCAGACTGGATGGGCGATGATACGCCGCGTCTGATGGGGCGCCTTACGTTGAACCCCGTGGCTCATATCGACCCGGTCGGCCTGATCATGCTGCTCGTCGCCCAGTTCGGCTGGGCCAAGCCGGTTACGATCCAAGTCGGCAATTTCCGGAACTGGCGGAAAGGGGAAATCTGTGTATCCCTGGCTGGTCCCGTGTCCAACCTGATCACGGCTTTCGTCGCCTTGGTCATTGAAGTCATCTTTGTCAAGCTCCATCTCTTTACGACGACGGCCCTGCCCATGGTCCTTCACCTCATCGTCTTGTACAACGTCAACTTTGCCATCTTCAACATGATTCCCTTGCCGCCTCTCGACGGCTCACGGGTCCTCATGTGTTTCCTGCCGACGTCGTGGAACTATAAGCTGGCCAGCCTCGAACGCTACAGCTTCCTCATCCTCATCGCCCTGATGATGACGCCTTTTTTCACGTATATCCTCATTCCCTTGCAGCGTCTGGTCTTCGCCTTGTTCAGCTTGATCTTGACGCCATTCCTGTAAAGGAGGAATTCTCATGACCTGTAAAAAATTAATGGCAGCAACCCTGTTATGGGCGGCATTGGCGACCCCGGCCGGTGCTTTTGACTACAACCAGTCTGTCGATGAAATCGCCGAAAGCCCGCTCACGGCGTATCAGACGGTCTATCTCGGTATGCCCCGGGCTGATTTCGATGCCAATTTCTCCATCCTGCCCGACTGGACTTTCTACGGCAGCACGGTATCCTTTACGGAACGGGCTGAACGGACGTCGGTCGTCAAGAACGTATCCGTTACGGAAGGCATCGAAATCTTCTCGGCCGATACGTCGGCCAAGGGCAAGGTCCTGGCTTTCGATAATTACTTTAAGACGACTGACAAGGCGACAGCCAAGAGCATTTATTCCCGCCTGGTAGCGACGATTTATTCCAATATGGAAAACTTCCCAGTCAAACAGAGTGATAAAGAAGTCGAATGGACCCAGGATGACGTGTCGATCACTGTCGCCTTTGACGGCCAGAAAGACGCGAAAGGGCAATATATCGTCTACATCCGGCGCTACAATAACAAGATATTGAAGTAACCTCTTTATTGACAACCATATTGACAACGAACATAAGACCGTATATAATGAGAGTGTAACGAATTTTACCTTTTGACTTTTAGCTTCTTGATAGGAGTTGATTTTATGAATCGTGTAAAAACCGTATTTCTCATGACGGCCCTGGCGGGTATCCTCATGGCCATCGGCGGCCTCATCGGCGGCCGCAGCGGCGTCATGGTCATGTTCCTCATCGCTACGGCGATGAACTTCATTTCCTACTGGTTCAGTGATACTATGGTCCTGAAAGCCTATCGGGCACAGGAAGTCGGAGAAGACCACTACCTGTACCGCATCGTCGCCGACCTGGCTCAGCGGGCGGACCTGCCCATGCCCAAGGTCTACATCATCCCGACGGAAGTACCCAATGCCTTCGCTACGGGCCGCAGCCCGTCCCATGCAGCTGTCGCCGCGACGGCTGGGATCCTGGACCTTCTTGACGAAGATGAAATCCGCGGTGTCCTGGCCCATGAAATGAGCCATATCCTGCATCGGGATATCCTCATCAGCACTATCGTGGCCTGCTTTGCCAGCGCCATCGGCATGATTGCCAACATCGCCCAGTGGGCTGCCATCTTCGGCGGCGGCCGCGACGACGACGGGGAAGGCAATCCTGTAGCCCTCTTGGTGACGGCTATCGTAGCGCCCCTGGCTGCGTCTATCATCCAGCTCGGCATTTCCCGGACGCGGGAATATATGGCCGACGAAGAAGGGGGCCGCATGATCGACGACCCCATCGCCCTGGCCAGAGCTTTGGCGAAAATCGATAACTACGCTCACCATTATGCCCTGCCAGGTGCGACGAAGGCGACGGCTCACATGTGCATCATCAACCCCTTTGCCGGTGCCGGCAGTGCCATTGCCAACCTCTTCAGTACCCATCCGTCGACAGAAAAACGTATCGAACGGCTGGAAGAACTGGACAAAGAATTACATGATTAATGTTTTACCGTAGGGGCCGTGTCGCATAAAGGCTTATTCCACCGTGCTAGGTCCCGTTTGCTTTATAGTTTGCAGTACTTTGCAGTACAGAGTTTGTAGTTTTCAGAGAAAACCTTTAAATTTAAAGCCATCCGCTAACAACTAACTGCTAGCCACTAGCCACTTAAAAGGGCTTGTCGCACATGCGACAAGCCTTTTTCTATTGCATTTTCCGTCAGACAAGATATAATAAAAATATTGTAATAGAATGTAACCGTGAGGAGGAACGCTGGTTGGCAGAATATATCATGCTGCAGGGGACGAGTTCCCATGTCGGCAAGAGCATCATTACGACGGCTTTGTGCCGCATTTTCTTACAAGAAGGGAAACGGGTCGTCCCTTTCAAGGCCCAGAACATGGCTTTGAATTCCTATGTCACTGCCGATGGCCGGGAAATGGGCCGGGCCCAGGTCGCCCAGGCCGAAGCGGCCGGCCTGCTGCCCATGGTGGCCATGAATCCCGTCCTGTTGAAGCCCACAGGCAATGCCTGCTCACAGGTCATCATCGACGGTCGTCCTGTAGGCAACATGTCAGCCCGGGAATATCATAAAGGCTATGCGCTCCAGGCTTTCGACGCCGTCAAACGGGCCCTGGGCGAACTGGATAGGGCTTACGACACGCTGGTCATCGAAGGGGCCGGCAGCCCGGCAGAAATCAACCTGAAGGACCATGATATCGTCAACATGCGCGTTGCCAAATACCTCGGCGCGCCCGTACTCTTAGTGGCCGATATCGACCGCGGCGGCTCGCTGGCTGCCTTAGTCGGCACGCTGGAACTGCTCGACCCGGATGAACGGGACCTGGTCAAAGGCCTGGTCATCAATAAATTCCGCGGTGACGTATCGCTGTTCACGCCGGCCATCGATTTTTTGGAAAAAAAGACGGGCAAATCCGTCCTGGGCGTCGTGCCCTATGTCGATGACCTGGGCATCGATGAAGAAGATTCTGTATCCCTCGACGATAGGGAACAGCGGCCAGAAGCTGATAAGGTATCTATCGCCGTCGTCCAGGTGCCTAAGATTTCCAACTTCACCGATTTCGACAGCCTGGCCCGCGAAGACGACGTCGCCCTGTACTATGCCCGCCATCCCCGCGACCTGGCCGGCGCCGATGCCGTCATCCTGCCGGGCAGCAAGAATACGACAGAAGACTTGTGTTTCCTCCTGGAACAAGGCTGGGACTGGGCTTTACAGCATTTCATCAGCCAAGGGAAACCCGTCATCGGCATCTGCGGCGGTTATCAGATGATGGGCCAGGCCGTCTGCGACCCGGATCAGACCGAGTCCCAACTGGGCCGCGTCGAAGGCCTGCACCTCCTGGGAGTGACGACGACCTTCGTATCGCATAAACTGACGTCGCAGGTGACGGCTGACTGCCGCGACCTGCCTTTTGCCGGAACCATCCTGAAAGCGAAGGGCCTGACGGGCTATGAAATCCATATGGGCCGGACCGAGCGGGATGGCAGCGATACGTATCCCTTTGTCGTCACCAGCCGTTCTGGAGAACCCTGTGAAAGTCTGGCCGGTGCCGCCCGTAAAGATGGCCTGGCCTGGGGAACTTATATCCACGGCATCTTTGATAACGACGCGTTCCGCCGCCAATTCCTCAATGCCCTGCGGATCCGCAGGGGATGGCAGCCCATGCCGGTGACGCTGCACTACCGGCAGGAAAAAGAAGCGAAATACGACCGCCTGGCCCGGATCGTCCGGGAGTCTCTGGACATGAAGCGCCTGCGGCAGATTATGGAAGAAGGAATAAAATGATTACTGTACTCACCGCTTTTATCGTAGATTTCATCATTGGCGATCCCCATACGAAACTGCATCCCGTCGCCCTCATCGGGCGCTGGATCAGTCTGCTCGAACGGCTGTTCTATAATGAGAAATCGATGAAATGGGAACATTTCATCTTAGGCGGGCTGACTGTCGTCATTACCCTGTTGTTTGTCTACAACATCACCCTGGCCCTGGTCCTGGCCTTGGAATTTTTACCTAACGAACATTGGAGTTATATCATCCAGGGCATCCTCTTATCCTTCATGATCTGCCCCCGCAGCCTGGCCAAGGCCGGTCGGGAAGTCTATCGCTATCTCGTCCGTCATCATCTGCGCATTGCCCAGTTGAAGGTCGGCAAGATCGTCGGTCGCGATACGGACCATCTCGACAGCCCGGAAGTGACGCGGGCTACAGTGGAAACGATTGCCGAAAATACCATTGACGGCATCGTGTCGCCGCTGTTCTTCTTTGCCATCGGCGGCCTGCCCCTGGCTGTCGTCTATCGGGCGGCCAATACCCTCGATTCCATGATTGGCTATAAAACCGATAAATACATCTATTTCGGCCGCGTTGCAGCCCGCGTCGATGACGTCCTCAACTACATCCCGGCCCGGATCTGCGCCCTGCTGTTCATTGCGGCTGCCGCCTGCCTGGGCTATGATGCCAAAGGGGCCTGGCGCATCATGCGCCGTGATGCCTCTAAGCATCCCAGCCCGAACGGCGGCTATGCCGAAGCGACCGTAGCCGGGGCCTTGGGCATCCGTTTAGGCGGGCATAACCGTTATTTCGGCAAGGATACATTCCGCGAATATATGGGCGATGCCGACCATGAACTGGAACCGCAGTATATCCGCAAGGCCATGTATCTCATGTACAGCGTATCCCTGGCAGCCGGTGTCATTACGGCGCTCCTTCATTTAGGGCTCTACGGCTTATGGAGCTGATTGTCCGCGTTCCCGGTTCGTGCGGGGAAGTGATGCAGGGCTTCTGGCAGGGAAGGCCCTTCTTGGTTACGTGTCCCATCGACCGCTACAGTACCGTCGTCGTCCGCCCCGGGACGGGACGGCTCGTCGGCGGCGGGGCCAAGGCATGCCGTGCCCTGGCGCTGGGACAGGCCTATTGCCAGTGCGACAGCCTGGCTCATGATTTTTTCCTGACGTCGGAATTGCCTTCCGGCAAGGGCATGGCTTCCAGTTCGGCCGATATCTGCGCTGTCCTGGCAGCCGTAGCAGCCGTGAACCAGGTGCATCTTTCTGAAGGGGACATTGGCCGTCTGGCGGCTTCCATCGAGCCGACAGACGGCGTTTTTTGTCAGGGCCTGGCAGTGATACAGCCGGAAACGGGGGAGCTCCTCCATGTCTTTCCGCACGTACCACCCTTAACTATTGCCATCTTTGATGCCGGTGGGACCGTCGATACCGTAGCTTTCCATCAGGCCCGGCCAGACCGTGTCCGGCCTGATGCGGCGGCTCTCTTCCTGGGCTGGCAGCTCTTGTCGTCGTCGCTGACAGACCGCCAGATCGGACAGGCGGCGACCCTCAGTGCCCTGGCCAATCAACCCTGGCTGCCGAAACCGGATTTTCCGGCCTTTTTCCGGGCTGCCCGCCGTCATCCGGCTGTCGCCGGCGTCAACGTAGCCCACAGCGGGACTGTGGCCGGCGTCTTTTTCTGCCAGTCTGCCAGTCAGGCGGACAGGGAGGGGGTCATTGCTTCACTGAGCCGGCAGTTTTCGCATTGGACCTATACAGAAACGGTCCATTTGCGCAGCGGCGGTATTTCCATAGAAAACAGGTGATTCCATGATAAAACGATTTGAACATGGCGGCAATATCTATCAGCCCGCACCGGATGGCGGTCCGTGGCTGGACTTCAGTGCCAATATCAATCCTCTCGGACTGCCGGAGAGCATCCGCCAGGCCCTGGCGGCCCATCTCGACGCCGTCGTCCATTATCCGGATCCGGCCGGGACGGCGCTGCGCCAGGCCTTAGAAGGGGCCTACGGCGTACCAGGCGGGACTATCCTGCTGGGCAATGGCGCAGCCGAACTTTTTTATCTCTATATGCATACTTTCCGGCCTCAGCGGGTCCTGCTGCCCGTCCCTTCCTTCAGTGAATACGAACGGGCGGCACGGGCTGTTGGGGCCGTTATCGGCTATGAGTACCTGAAAGAAGACGATGACTTTGCCTTTCCCTGGGAAGGGCTGCGCCGGGCCTGCGGCCAGGTGGACTGCATCGTCATCGGCAATCCCAACAATCCTACGGGCACCCTGGCGACGGCCGATGAAGTCCTGGCCCTGGCCGAAGTCGGCGCCCGCAAGGGAACAGATATCCTCGTCGATGAATCATTCCTCGATTTCCTTCCCTCTGACGAAGCCTATTCCGTCCTGGACCAGGCCGGGGACCGGGATAACCTGTTCGTCATCCGGTCGCTGACGAAATTCTACGCTCTGCCGGGCCTGCGCCTGGGTTTTGGTGTCACGTCGCCGTTGCGGCGCGGCCTCATGGAGGGGCATAAAGACGGCTGGAATGTCAATGTCCTGGCTCAGTATGCCGGCGTCGCCGGACTCCGGGACCGGGCCTATCAGCAGGCTTCGCGCCAATTGGTCCAGAAGGAGAAAGACTGGCTCTATGAACAGATGACGGCCCTGCCGGGTCTTCACGTCTATCGGCCTTGTGTCAATTTCATCTTCTGGCGCCTTACGGGAGAAGGGAAGCGGACGGCAGACCTGGCAGACGCCTTGCGGGCTGACGGGATTTTGATCCGCGATTGTACCAATTATCCGGGCCTGACGGCGGCATACGGGCGCAATGCCGTGCGGCCTCGCTTTGAAAATGAAAGATTCGTGGAAAAAATGCGGGAAAAATTAAGTAAGTTCTGATTTTCACTAAAATATTAAAGAAAGATTAGAGAAGCATTAGAATTAGATTAAACTTGCGAAAAATTCATGATTTTTTTTCCTTTTTATGATAGAATAAACTCACAAATTAAATTATTTAATTTATTACATTTTCTGTCCTTATGATTTCTTGACAAAATCTAAAATTTAAAAAGATAGGAGGAGTGTCATATGGGAGAAAATAAAGGAAACAGAACAATTGCTATTGGCTTGATGTTGTTCGCATTGTTCTTTGGTGCAGGGAACCTGATCTTCCCGGCTGCCATGGGGCAGGCTGCCGGCTCGAATGTCTGGTGGGCTGTCCTGGGCTTCGTCGTCACCGGCGTCGGCCTTCCGTTGGCCGGGGTCCTGGCCATGGGCTATTCTGGCTGTAAGAACTTGCAGGAACTGGCAAGCCGCGTCCATCCGGCATACGGTCTTTTCTTCACGGTCATCTGTTATCTGACTATCGGGCCGTTCTTCGCCATTCCCCGTACGGGCAGCGTCTCTTATGAAATCGCCGTCCGTCCCTTCTTGCAGAGCGGTGGCAATGACATGATCATGACGGGCTTTTTGGTCCTGTTCTTCGTCATTTCCTTCTGGCTGTCCGTATCGCCGCAGAAACTGGTCGACCGTATCGGCAAGATCCTGACGCCGGCTCTGCTGCTCACAATCCTGCTGCTCATCGCCAAATCTTTCATTACGCCCCTCGGCTCGCCGCAGGAACCGACCGCTGCTTATGCAACGGCCAGCATCGCTGCCGTACAGGGCATCCTCGATGGCTACAACACGATGGATGCTATCGCCTCGCTGGTCTTCGCCATCCTGGTCATCGAATTCGTCATGGAAGACGGGGCTACGGAACCGGCGGCTATCACTAAGGAAGTCTTTAAGGCCGGCCTCATTGCCGTCAGCTGCCTGGCTTTTGTCTACATCTTCATCGCCAAGATCGGTGCCGACAGCGTCGCCGCTTTCGGTATCCAGGAAACAGGCGCACCGGTCCTTTCCAAGAGCGCTATGATCCTCTTTGGTAATGTCGGGGCTGTCATCCTGGCCGTCATCGTACTCCTGGCCTGCTTATCGACGTCCATCGGTCTGATTACGTCGTGCGCTACGTATTTCAATGAACTCGTCGGCAATATCGGCTATAAGAAATGGGTCACCATCTTTACGGTCATTTCCTTCTTCGTCGCCATGTTCGGCCTGAAGACCATCATCGTCGCCGCTATTCCGGTCTTGATGTTCATTTATCCTCTCGTCGTCGCCATCATCATCCTGACCTTCCTCAACAATCTCTTTGATGGACGGCAGTGTGTCTACGCCTGGACCATCGGCCTGACACTCATCCCGGCTTTGGTCACAGGGCTCCAGACGGCGAAAATTTCCTTAGGACCTATCGATAATATCTTCAATACCATGGTACCGCTCCACACGCTGGGCATGGGCTGGATCAGCTTTACCATCGCTGGGTTCATCATCGGTTTCATTTGGAGAGCTGCTGTTTCTTCAAACAAAGCTAGTCAGTAAGGATTGGGGGCATGTTTATGAATATTTTACGCCGCAAATCCTTCGATGACTTGTTGGCCCATACGCAGGAAAAGAAATTGAACAAGGCTCTCGGCGCCTTCGATATTACCCTCATGGGCCTGGGTATCATCATCGGGACGGGGATTTTCGTCCTCACCGGTATCGGCGCAGCGAAATACGCCGGTCCCGGCCTGATGTTATCCTTCGTCTTCGCCGCTATTACCTGCGCGTTCGTCTGTCTTGCTTATTCGGAACTGGCTTCGTTCCTGCCCGTATCCGGCAGTTCGTACACCTACGCCTATGCGTCGCTCGGTGAAATCTTTGGCTGGTGGGTCGGCTGGAGCCTCATCCTGGAATACTCGGTCGGCGCCAGCGCCGTAGCTGGCGGCTGGTCGGCCTACTTCGTCGGTATCCTTCATTCCTGCGGCATCGACTTGCCGAAAGCCTTGACGGCCGTGCCGGCTGACGGCGGACTCATCAATCTGCCGGCGGTCCTCATCGTCGTCCTGGCGACGGCGCTCCTCGTCATCGGCGTCCGCGAAAGCGCTCACGTCAACCGCATCCTGGTGTACGTCAAGATCGGGACGATTTTCCTCTTCCTCTTCCTGGCAGCACCGCATATCGAACCGATGAACTGGCAGCCGTTCCTGCCTTATGGCATCCACGGCGTCTTTGCCGGGACGGCCGTTCTCTTCTTCGCTTACCTTGGCTTCGATGCCCTGGCGACGGCAGCCGAAGAAACGAAGAATCCGAAACACGACATGCCTATCGGCATCATTTCGGCCCTGGCCATCTGTACGGTCCTATACATCGCCGTCTGTGCGGCCATGACCGGCGTCGTCCCGTATCCCATGCTCGATACGGCAGCACCGGCGTCCTTCGTCCTGGAATACATCGGCCTCCATCTCGGTTCGGCCATCGTCGGTACGGGCGCTATCTGCGGCCTGTCGACGGTCGTCCTGGGCATGCTCTTCGCTCAGAGCCGGGCTCTCTACTCGATGAGCCGTGACGGCCTCATGCCCATGAGCCTTTACAAGGTTCATCCGAAGTTCCATACGCCGTATATCATCCAGATCGTCATCGGCGTCATCGTCGCCTGCATCACCGGTTTCACACCGATTCACATTGTCGCTGAAACATGCAGTGCCGGTACGATTTTCGCCTTCCTCTGCTCCTGCGTCGGCATCCTCGTCCTGCGTCGGCTCTATCCGGACCATCCGCGTGGATTCCGCTGCCCGGCTGTACACGTCATCGCTCCGCTGGGCTTCATATGCTGCGCTTTCATCTTCTCCGAACTGTCGCCGCATACGCTGATGCTGTTCACAGGCTGGACCATCCTGGGCCTCATCATCTACATGGTTTACGGACGCAAACACAGCCTCTTGCAGAAAGAAAGCAGCAATTCGTAGTTCGTAAGCTCCGTCCTGTAGGGACTTGCACGTGGCAAGCCCGCCAAGCCTCCCCATTATAGGGGAGGTGGCCCGAAGGGCCGGAGAGGTTTCATATGAAAAAAAGAGGATGGAGTTTGCAGAGAAAAAGCTTTAAATTTAAAACCATCCGCTAACTACTAACTGCTAGCCACTAACCCCTAAAAAAGGGGCTGTAACATAATAGCCTCATCGAAAAAAATGGACTCAGTTATCTGAGCCCATTTTTTTAAGCAAAAGAGGCCCCAAAGGGCCTCTTTGCTGGTATAATTATT
>OGXY01000355.1_pt1 | contig 43608 bp, 28 predicted proteins | sample 1576411 | NCBI WGS metagenome assembly OGXY01 (sample SAMEA3541498, study PRJEB24748) | human gut metagenome | biome: human gut; feature: human-associated habitat; material: faeces | place: China | collected 2012 | reverse complement strand
TTAACTTCTTTAACTGTTTTTTATAGGCCTATTATTTGCATAGGTCTTAGAATTCTGTGGTGAATAAAAACTAGTGGCCATTGAAGAAGATGTAAAGCCCAATCATGGTCACAATAAGTAATCCCCATAGAATAAGAACAATTCGTGCAGGTTTGTCCTCTATCTTTTCCATATTCAAGATGCCCAATTGCGGAGACTTATCCCACAGGCTGACTACTATCATGCCTATTCCGATGATAACGAATAAGTAGAAGGAAAGCAGCATAAAATGAGGCCATGCATCATATTGTTCTGCCGGAAACACCCATAAATATAAGATTCCTACTCCGATACTGAACACTGTTCCCAATGTTAGAGCCATATTAGCTGCCAGAGTAGTGGTGCGTTTCCAGAACACGCCAAAGAGAAATACAGCTGCCATCGGAGGAGCTATAAATCCCAGTACAGACTGGAAAACATTAAATAGATTCAGTCCTTTGATGCTGTCGATCGCTATGGTTATTATCACAGAAATCAGTGCACCGACTACCGTAACCACTTGTCCCACCCTGATAATCTCTCTCTGCTTGGCCTGCGGTCGGATTTTCTTCACATAGATATCCATCGTGAATACCGTACTTAATGCATTCAAAGCAGAGCCGACAGTACTTACCAATGCTGCTGTCAATACAGCCAATACCAAGCCAACCATTCCTGTCGGGAACAGATGAGTCACCATTGTCATGTAAGCCTCATCGGGATTCTCCAATTGTGGGAATAAAGCGAGGCAGATAATGCCGGGAAGAATGTAAAGAGGTACATCTAATATTTTCAACCATCCGGTAAAGTTGGTTCCCATCTGTCCTTCTTTGAGATTCCTGGCAGCAAGAACCGGTTGCACCATCGACTGATCCGTACACCAAAACCAAACTCCCATAATAGGATAACCCAGGATAATAGGTAGCCAGGGAAAAGCCGGGTCATCATTTGGATAGAAAAGATTCCAGTAATCCGCCGGAACGGCGTCCACCAGTGCTCCTACACCGCCCACTTTATAGATTCCCATGATAGCCAGTGTGGCTGATACTACAATCAACAGTATCATTTGATATACATTCGTGTAGGCCACAGCTTTCAGTCCGCCGAGCATCGTGAAGAAAGCGGAGATGACAAGTAACAGCAATGCCGATTGCCACATAGGAATATCGAAGACCTGACGGATCAGAACTCCACCGGCAAATAAAGTCAATGCAAGCCATGAAATAAGAATGGTAATAATGGTATACCAGGCAAGGATGTTACGGGTAGATTGTCCGAAACGTTTTCCCATAAATTCGGGCAATGTCGTAATGCGACTACCCAAATATCGGGGAGCAAAGACAAAAGCAAGCAGACATATAAAGACAAATGCATACCAGGCATAATTCCCCGAAACAATACCAGTAGTAAATCCGGCACTTGCGGAAGCTATCAACATGGAAGGTCCGACATTCGTCCCCCACATGGAGAAACCGATATGATACCATCTCAACGAATTCTCCGCAAGGAAAAGACTACTCCCCTTTTTTCGTTTTGAACTTGCCCATATACCAATAGCTATCAAAATCAGGAAGTAGGCAATCAGAATACTCCAATCTAATGTCTCTAAGAATTTCACATGCATAATTCAAGTATTAAATAAGTAACGTAAGTTTAAATCTAATTTTCTTTAGGCAAGGATTACATGGATTTCACGGTTTTGATAGGCTATGTAATTAAGAGCCGTGTTGATCCGTGTAATCCGTGCCTTTTTATTCTATTTTTTATTTCCAATCAGTTCTTTGGCAACTGCTACGGCTGTATTCGCATTATCACTATATCCGTCCGCACCGATTTCGTCAGCAAACCCCTGACTGACAGGTGCTCCGCCAATCATCACTTTCACCTGATTACGAATACCGGCCTCTTCCAATGCCTGAATAACCTCTTTCATATACGTCATGGTAGTAGTCAGCAATGCGCTCATGCACAAGATGTCAGCATGGTTTTCCTTCACGGCTTCCACAAACTTGTCACAAGTCACATCAATACCAATATTTATGACTTCAAAGCCGCAACCCTCCAGCATGGAAGCCACCAGGTTTTTACCAATATCATGGAGATCTCCTTTCACTGTACCGATGACAATCTTACCGATTGTAGTGGAAGCACTTCCTGCCAATAAAGGTTTCAGTAGTTCCAAAGCCCCTTTCATGGCACGTCCTGCCATCAACAGTTGAGGAACAAAAGCTTTTCCATCCTGGAAACGTTGTCCCACTTCGCCCATTGCTTTAATCATATAATTATTGATAATCATTTGGGGAGCTACTCCTTCCGCAATGGCTTGCCGGGTGACTTCAACCGCAGGTTCTAGTTTCCCGGCAACAATGGCTTCATACAGAGGTTGCAGTTTATCCTCTTCCTGGTGTTGTTCTTCCCGTATACAAATACGTTCCTGTCCGGTAGCTGCCAAGTCGGCATCCTGTTGATGTTCATTGGTATTTACAGCGGTAGAAGAACCGGTATATTCTTCAACAATCCGCATGGCCTGCTCCACTTCCTTTTCGTTATGGAAATCCATTTCCAAATGTACACCGTCCGCGCCGATATGATCCAATAGAGGTTTTAGTTCGTCTAATGTCACCCAGCAAGCCATTACGCTCTTTCCGCCTGCCAGAATCTTCTTATACAGATCGTACCATTTGGGAGATCCTCCTTGTGGTTCGCCCACTCCGGGAGTCCATTGAATCGCATTCAATTCTTCAATTTCAAGCAAGGCAGGCAGGTGATGCATGGCTCCCACTCCATCCAGATGATAAAGGGTATAATCAATCTTCTGACATTGTTCACGAATAAAAGGTTGCACAAACCGGCGATAATCATCCTGACTAATCATGGTCGAAATATCACTTTGCAGTTTACTCATCTTTCCGGGAGCCCAGGACGAGAAATAACAGAAAGCCATCTCGTCGCCTTCACGGATGATGTCGTATAGTTCATCAAATACTTTGAAGTAGATGTCGTTGATTTGCTGCATCTGTTGTTCCAAGATTTCGGGCTGCATCACTGTGTCCAGTAATACCCTATCCGTTCCTTTCAGTGCGGCCAGAACATCCAGTCCTTCCATCAGGTCGGGCATACCGACAAAGTAGTGTCCGTTGGCTTTCGCTTTGCAGGCTTTCAGGAGTTCTTTATGAAGAATCCAGTTCGGGTGTTCGGGGTTAAAGACTATTTCATCGGTGAAATCCGGGTTGGGATGAATCCAAATGGTGTCTTCCCCGCCTTCAAACACTCCGCCTAAAATGGCAGCTAGAGAACCGGGACCCAGTTGGGTATTCGCAACCGGAAGAATATCCGCTTTCAGGCTGCTGTGCGCTACGTACCAGTCCAGATATTCAGCTCTCCATTGAGGGTCGAACCACTTTTGCGACAAATCTTTTGCCGGTGCGGGAGGTGTTATCTCTGCATGTGGTTGTACTCCTTCCTGGAAGTGTTCCCACATATTGAGAATGATTCCTTTATGGTTCCACCAATTTATATAACGTTGTTTTGTTTCTTCTAAATTACTCTTCCATGTTTTCATACTCTGCCATTTTTTATTTATTCTACTCAAGTTTCGGAAGTAATTTATTAGGTTGAAAGCTTCTTGCTATATAGCGTAAGGTATCACTCTACGCAATATTATGTAAGCCTTTCAGGCTACTTACAAAACTTGAGTTATTTCTATTTATCTATTCCAAAATCCTTTATAATCATTATCTATGCGTAAAGCCATGCTCTTGCTTAAATCCATTTCATCCGTACAGTCCACATCTTCCGGATAGATGGGTATCACGGCATTTGCACGCACATATACGGGCATTTCTTCCAATGGAACGTATACGTCTTTCAGCCAGCATGCTCCTTCCAGACGTTCTCCCGTAAAGAAGTTCACCCATTTTCCTTCGGGAAGATAGATATCCCGACAGTTCTCGCTGTTCATCACCGGAGCTACCAGGAAATCATTGCCGAAATAGTATTCATCATCTATATGCCAACAAAGTTTATCTTCCGGATGATGCAGAATGAGTGCCTGCAAGAGCGGATAGCCGCTTTCTATGGCTAGTTTACTTTGTTCTACGATGTATGGAATGAGCGAATAACGCAATTTCCACCACTTTTTCACCAACGGAGCTATGGCCGGATAGTGCCAGGGTTCACGCTTATTGGTTCCGTGATAACGGATATGCGATGTGAATACGCCGAATTGAGTCCAGCGCATGTACACATCATCTGCTACTACCGAGTTCATAAAATTGGGCAATGTATGGAAGCCGGGAACATCATGGCTCCAAAAAGCAAATCCCGACAGACCGAAATGCAGACCGCCTTTCAGAGAACCTGCCATTCCATCCCAAGAGCTACAGGAATCGCCTCCCCAATGCAAAGGATAACGCTGGCATCCCGCCCATGCGGAACGTGCCCAGACAATACCGTCACCTGTCACTTCTTTCGTAATTTCGTAAGCGGCCTTTTGATAAAGCAGGGCATACAGGTTGTTCAACAATTCCGGCTTCATACCTTTATAGAGGGCGTCCATGTGAATGTTTTCACCGAAATCGGTTTTGATACAGGTTACTCCCATATCCAGGAGTTGTTTCAATAGTCCTTTGTACCATTCGGTTGCTTTCGGATAAGTAAAGTCGATTGTTCCGGCATAATCCAGGGCGGAGAAGTTGGAACCATCGGTCGCTTGTTGTTTGGTCAATGGGGCTATATAATCATTGGCTCTGGCTTCATCAATCTGCTCTGCATTTTCCGCAACGTATGGAAGTTGCCATAAAGAGACACGATAGCCGTTCTTTTTCAACCGCCCGATGAATCCTTTCGGATCGGGGAACCGTTCTTCATTGAATTTCCATTCGCAGAGCCAATCGGTACGGAACCAGCCCGTATCCAGATGAATTACATCACAGGGATAGTGTTCGGCACGCATGCGGTCGCATATTTCGTCTACTTCATCGGCACTGAAATAAGTCATACGGCTCATCCAAACGCCAAAACTCCAAAAAGGAGGCATAGACGGATAGCCGGTCAGGTCACGATAACCGCGAAGAATATCTTCCATCGTATCACCGCCTATTACAAATACATCCAGCAATGCCTGGTCGCTTAGAAACTGTACGGAACGGGTGGAATGTCCGGCCAGTGAGAGCTTGCTATGAGCACATGTATGGTAGAATGTTCCGTACATTCGGCTGGATAGATAGAAAGGGATATTCTTATAAGTACGCCGGTTATTGACTCCTTGCCCATCCTGGTTTTTCAGGAAGAAAGTCTGTCCGCTTAAGTCCATTTTAAAGAAACGTTCTCCGGTTCCGGCAAAACATTCATCGGGCTTACATTCAAAAGAAAGCGTTGCACGTTCTTTCCGACCGTCGCGTTTGCAAAAGGCAACAGGTAGCGCATCGTAGCGGGGAGGCGAAAAATGGTCGTAGGCTGACAAGCGGATTTCACGCTTTCCGTCAGGGTATAAAGTGATGTCAAGCGTTTCTTGAGGGTCGGGAAGCAATTCGCTCCATCGGTCTAATAGAGGCTCTTCCACATTGATAATGGCACGCTTCGTTCCGTCTTCCGTCGAAAGAATCCATTTTCCTTTTTGTTCTTTTATAAACAGGGGCACTTTCTGAATCCGGTCACTGAATTGTAGCATTTCCGACTCATCTGTCAGTACATAATCGCCGAAGCCAAGAAACAGGCGGGTGATGCCGATGTTATACTGACGGATGATTAACGTATATTCCTCCTGGGGAACATCGGTATCCGCCATCATATCGTTAGCCAGCTTTTGCTTCTGAAAGGGAACTGTTACGTAAATATCTCCTTCCTTTTCATAAACAGCCGTTGGCTTGTATGCTTTCCAAAGCGACTCATTCCTTGATAACTCGGTATCGAAATCAAGGAAATCAAATAAATGGTAGTTCGTTGGTTTCATCTATTTTATTGATTAAATATCGTTTATTGATTACTATAATTATCATATTAGTTTGAATGATTACCATACCAGTCTAATTCTAATGATTATTACACTAGTTTATTGATTGCTATATTAGTACATTGATGACTATGTTAATCCATTGATTTGTTTCAATCTTGGTTTATTCTTCCGGCTTTGTACTTAATACTGTCCGCCACTTGAGGGCCGTTATTCTTCCACACGTTCTTTTTCCCGGGGCGGTTCGAATCAAAACGTTCAGCAGGACACCAGTTGTTCTCCATTGTATATCCGTCCGTAGCTTCATCCAGATAGATATAAAAAGCACGGTCATTCGTAGCGTAGGGTGCCTCGATTAAATGTTCGATCCGGTTATTTCGCATGACGGAACCCGACTGGTTGGAAAGAGTATACAGACCGCCTGCATCGTATAGCCGACGGGCAAAGTGATGTACATAGTTTGCTTCTATCCGGTTGTTGCACATTCCGCTCTCCAGCGATGTCCATCCCCAGCCTACACAAATCCCTGAATAGTTCAGATGGCAGACTTCATTATGAGAAATATCCATGTTTCTGACATATCCGGCGCCGATACCTACACATCCCCAGTCTTCATTAGTCACATTACTAATGAAATTGTTTCTGATAGTAATATGGGAACATAATTCCCGTACGTCAGCAGGAATAAAAGGAATGTGCGTCTCCAATCCTCCGTCCGGAAATGCACCGACCAGTAAAGCCGTTCCTCCAATATCCGTAAATTGACAATCTTCGACGCTCGATGCTGTAACGGCCCATTCATAATCCAGTCCGGTGGACGATAAATGACGGAAGGTGCAATGCTTGAAATCAATATGCTCGGCACCTCTTACACGTATTGCCGTTTCGGGACGGGTGATCCAGGCTTGGTTCTCCAGTTCCGCTTTTTCCGGAAGCCCCGGTTCCTGTAGTTTATAGGCATCCAATAAAGGAAATCCCCCTTGCAAGGTGACGTGTCCCTGATAAGAAGGACGCATCCAGGAGGTATGCGCAAAAGTAATTCCGTTAAATTGTATATGTTTTACCGGACGAGACAATGTACCGTCTATGGTCACTAAAGTTTCCAAGGTAGGGATAATCACTTCAGCTGTTTCCATATTTTCGCTCGCCTGCGGATAATAGTAAATCGTGCCGGAAGGATATTCCTGGAACCATTCACCGGGTTGGTCCAGCAATTCCAGTGCATTGGTCAGGCAAAAGGAAGAATTTCCTTTCTCTCCTCCGATGACGGGTTGCGGCCAGGGATGCGCAAACTCCAAGTGACTTTCAGGTTCATGGAAGCGAACTACAGCTTGTCCGTCTTTCACGTCTATACTTTTCACGCGCAAAATAGCAATTGCCCAGCGTTGATGGACAATCATTTCCAATTGACCGGCATTTTGTAGTCTTTTCGGATTTACACTTTGAGAAACGGGAATCGTAATTGTCTGCTCTTCCGGATTGAAGTCAATCATTCGTTCCAATCCTCCGTCAGGAAATTGCGCAGCTCTTTGAACTTTATGACCGTTCACCCACATTTGCCGGGTTTCTACCCTTCTATTTCCTATTAGGGGAGCCTCTACCGACCATATCTTCTGCCTTAGCTTTTCAGGAACTGCCGGATGATTACATCCACGCTTCCACCCCGTAACAGCAACTCCACCACTAATCACAGGATGAGCACCATCTACTGCACAAATCACTGTTGGAGAATCGGGTGTCCCACTATCTTCCGGACGAAGAAACAGAGAATTGCGCTGGGCATAAACACCCTCTTCCAAACGAATATAAATTCCTCCGGCTACTTCCGGCCGATTCAGTCTACGCCATTCACGAGCCTGCTTGATTGCCCGGTTTAATGTATTAAACGGGGCTTCCTTTGTCCCGGGATTCTTATCATTCCCCTGCAGGGATACATAAATTTCTCCCGCAAAAAGCGAGGGAAACCACCCCAAGAAAATGATAAAAAAAAGATAAATAAAAGTCTTTTTCATGGTACTACCTCAATGTGCTACTTCAATAAAGACGCACACACATCGATTTAGTACTCTATATAAAGGTAATAGATAGGTTATTCTTACAAATGTTTTACAACATCAAATAGGTTACCGAATAAGACCTGTAATAAATTGATAGCAAAAATAACCACAGACAACGAACTTCAGTAAAGTTCCGAATATAAATCCGAGTAAAGAGCCTACACCTGATTTAAGTGCCTGCGAGAACTCTTTATTTCCTAATAGTTCACCAATCACCGCCCCGAGAAACGGACCGAGAATAATGCCCCAAGGCAAGAAAAGAAGACCGACAAGAGTTCCTATGATACATCCCCAATTACCCCATTTACTACCGCCACTATATTTACTTCCCAGCATCGGAGTGAAATAATCCAGTACCTGCAAAACAGCAACAATCAATAACCACACGATTAATTGTGTCGTAGAATATTGTACCTTATCTGTGAAGTGCAGAATAACCAACCCCACATAAGCAATGGGAGGACCGGGAAGAAACGGCAGAATACAACCTGCTAACCCGGCTATCATACAAAGGGCACTAATTACGATCAAAATAATGTCCAACATAATCTGTTTTTTTAGTTCTGCACAAAAATACAGTATCTTTCAGTAAATACAAGCTAACCTCGAGAATTATTTCCGCCCCTTCACTGCTGTTTCAGAATAGCTTTGTCAGGGCTGCAGTTCTTTGTGTGAATGAGTTTTTCCAATACTTTTTTGAGGATGCCTCGTACCCAAAAGAACTTTTACTATCTTTGTGTCGTTAACGCTAAAGAAGCAAGTTGTTAAATAAGAAATCAGCAGGAGGACATGAAATGGATCCAATGGAATATATAGTACCCAACAGAAAGCGTTTACCTTACGGTATGATGAACTTCGCAGTCATCCGCCGCGAAGACTATTATTATGTAGACAAAACCCGCTTCATTCCTATGATAGAGCAGGCAGACCGGTTCTTTTTCTTCATCCGTCCTCGCCGCTTCGGCAAAAGCCTCACGCTGAACGTACTGCAACACTACTACGATGTGCGTACCCGCGATAAGTTCGACGACTTATTTGGCGACCTCTACATCGGGAAGCATCCCACAGCAAACCGCAACAGCTATCTGGTGCTTTACCTCAACTTTTCAGGCATCACCAGCGAACTGAACGATTATCGAAAAGGACTGGATGCACATTGCCAAATTCGCTTCGACTTCTTCTGTGAAGTCTATTCCGACCTCCTGCCACAAGGTATCAGAGAACGATTGGACGAAAAGGACGGGGCTGTCAACCAACTGGACTATTTGGTTTCGGAGTGCGAACGTGCCGGACAGAAAATGTATCTCTTCATCGACGAATACGACCACTTCACCAACGCCATCCTTTCCGATGCGGAAAGCTTGCACCGCTACACTGATGAAACGCATGGCGAAGGTTATCTACGTGCTTTCTTCAATAAGGTGAAAGCAGGAACTTATTCCAGCATAGAACGTTGTTTCATCACCGGCGTAAGCCCCGTAACGATGGATGACCTGACGAGTGGCTTCAACATCGGCACGAACTACTCACTTACCCCCCAATTTAACCAAATGATGGGATTCACCGAAGAAGAAGTGCGCGAAATGCTGACTTACTATTCAACCAACAGCCCTTTCCGCCATACTGTTGACGAACTGATGGAAATAATGAAACCGTGGTACGACAATTATTGCTTCGCGCAGGATTGTTACGGTGAAACTACCATGTACAACTCCAACATGGTGCTCTATTTCGTGAAGAATTACATAGATAACGGCAAAGCACCACGAGAAATGATAGAAGATAATATACGTATCGACTATGAAAAGCTGCGTATGCTCATTCGAAAGGATAAGGAGTTTGCACACGATGCTTCCGTCATTCAGACTTTAGTGAGTCAAGGTTATATCACTGGCGAACTGAAGAAAGGTTTCCCTGCCGTCAACATCACCAATCCGGACAATTTTATAAGCCTGCTCTACTATTTCGGAATGTTGACCATTAGCGGAATAGATAAAGGCAAGACCAAACTGACCATTCCGAACCTGGTGGTTCAAGAGCAGCTCTACACTTATTTGCTGAATACCTACAACGACGCAGACTTGAATTTCAGCAGCTACGAAAAGAGCGAACTTTCAAGCCAGCTCGCCTATGATGGCAATTGGCAAGCCTATTTCGGTTACATTGCCGACTGCCTAAAACGTTATGCATCCCAGCGTGACAAGCAAAAGGGCGAATTCTTCGTTCACGGCTTCACCTTGGCCATGACTGCGCAAAACCGCTTCTACCGTCCTATCTCCGAGCAAGATACACAAGCGGGTTACGTCGATATTTTCCTCTGTCCCATGTTGGACATATATTCTGACATGAAGCACAGCTACATCGTTGAGTTGAAATACGCCAAATATCGCGATTCCGAAAACCGTGTGGAAGAATTGCGTCAAGAAGCCATCGCCCAAGCCAACCGCTATGCCGACACGGACACGGTGAAACAAGCTATTGGCTCCACGCAACTACACAAGATTGTAGTGGTATATAAAGGTATGGAAATGCGGGTATGCGAAGAGTTATAATGAACAATCTCTTCACCCTTCACTTTTCCTTGTATTATCCTATCTATTAGCAATTTATAGGTGAAGGGTGTTCCCTTCACCCATCCTTTCACGTTTTTTCTTTTTCAAACTGTACCTTTCCACAATAAAAGCACTACCTTTGTCAATTATGTATGTAATATACAATATAAAATGAACGACAATAAATCAAAAAACAAAACAGTCCCTTTCAACTACGCCCGCTGCTACAACGAGCAATGTCCGAAAGCTTGTAACTGCCTGCGTCGGGTGGCTGCACTTCTCACTACCGCTGACACGTCCTATATCAGCATCGTAAACCCAATGTGTATTCCGGCCACCGGAATTGACTGTCCCCACTTCCAAAACGCAGAAAAGATACATGTGGCATGGGGTATCAGCCACCTGCTGGACAACGTACCTTATAAGGACGGAACAAACATCAAGCAACAACTGATCGGGCATTTCGGAAAAACGCTTTACTATCGCTTTTATCGCGAAGAACGCTTCCTAAGCCCCGCAGAGCAAAACTATATCCGCCAGCTTTTTCGCCGGAAAGGTATCACCGAAGAACCGGTCTTTGACAGTTACACGGATGAGTATAATTGGTAAAGCTGCGTTCTAACTAGTTTCTAGCCTGCTGAAACTTTTTGTTTCAAGCGCTAGAAACTAAAAGTTTCAAAGGGTGAAACGATTCGTTTCACACCGAGAAACAAACTGTTTCACTACGGGAAACCATTCGTTTCAAGGTATGAAACAAAAAATGGAACTAGTTGAAACATCTTTTGTTTTCTTCGCCCATAAAATTCTTTATCTTGCATCCATAAACATTTCCCCAGTAGGTCTGTTTCAAAAAAGACCGCGGGATGCGGAAATCAAAATTTAAATTTATGGATAAAGAAGAAAAGAATGTTGAGATGGTGCATCTGTCACCATACATGAAGTCGGTGATTGAAAGGTTGACGGCAGACAAGAAACGCCCGGCAGTACATACTTATAATGCCACGCTAAACTCTTTCACGAAGTTTTCCGGCGGACAGGGCACAGAAGAAATGCTGGTAACGGACGTTTTTACGGCAGGCAAGCTGAAAGAGTACGAAGCATGGCTGCGAAGCAGAAATGCAAGCTGGAACACGGTTTCCACCTATATGCGAGTGCTCAAAGCGGTTTACAACAGGCTCGTGGAAGCAAAGCGCCTGACTTATGATGCCAGACTGTTTGATAGTGTATATACAAAGGTGGAGGCACAGTCCAAACGGTCGCTTACAGAAGAGCAAATGAATACATTACTGCGCACAGATTTTGAAAAATTGCCCGAAGACGTACAAAATGTACTCGCTTATTTTCTGTTGATGTTTCTTTTCCGTGGAATGCCATTCATTGATATGGCCTACCTGCGCAAACAAGACCTAAAGGAACACTGTATCACCTACTGCCGTCACAAAACCGGAAAGAAAATGGTAGTACGCATTCCGCATGAAGCAACTGCTCTGTTTGAGAAATGCCGGAACAAGAAAACTGATTCCGGTTATCTCTTTCCTATTCTTGACGAAACAACAGAAAACGAAAAGAAACTATACGAGAATTATCGTCAGGCTTTACGCACATTCAACCGCAAGCTAGCCAAAATGGCCGCATTGCTGCTCCCCGGCACTAATATCAGTTCGTACACCGCACGACACACCTGGGCAACACTAGCCTTTTACTCAGGCATTCCCATCGGTATTATAAGCAAAGCCCTGGGACACTCGTCCATCAAGGTAACAGAAACTTATCTGAAACCTTTCGAAAATGAAAAGGTAGATGCCGCAAATGATGAACTGATAATGTCGGTTGTAAAACGTTCTAAAGAAAAGATAGTAGCGTAAACGACCAAATAACAACAGATTAGAAGAGAAACTATTACTTACCAAGTAACGGACGTTTTACGATGCAAAGTAGTGAATATTTCTTCATATATCCAAATATATATTGTAAAATCTTCTTTTATTTTCAATATTAAAGAACTATATACTGACACAAAACCTGACAAAACAACATATTATCACGACTATGCTTCTTAAGGGCATACGCCCCCAGTTCATTTCTGTACTCCAAAAATGAAACATTCTTTCATGCACTTTTCCCGCCAGAAAAGTCTTTCTATTATAAATCAAGCCTACGAAAAAACGCTTTTCACCGCTGCTTAATTATGAACAACAGCCGTTACTTGGTAAGTAACAGATAAATTAAAACGCAAAGTATGTTAACACAAGCCACACAAGCAGCAATAGCGATCCTGCATGATATTTCTACAGGTATCTACTTCCGTTCAGCCAACTTCCGGTTTACAGAGGAAGAATGGGAAAATCTGTTCCATAAATTAGAGGAAGGACATATTATACGATTGTTACCGAACTGTGAAGCAAACATAATATCATCCTACGTATTGTGCCGCTCCTTGAACGACCTTTCCTTATTAGATATACTTGAAGCATTGGGCGAACCTATTTATTGTATCCGCCCTACTCCCGAATCCCTCTATTTGCAGAATATGCAAGTCGCTCAAAAGACAGGCGTGCTCAACCAGGTTACGCGGATGCTTCTGACAGGAATCAAAATATCCGACTGGTAACCGTATAGTACACATAAAAATGACACACATCAACTTATGAAAAATAAACCTACATATTTAAAACGCCTCGCTTTTCTTTTCGGTTTACTATTATCCCTTTCTGCTGATATCTTTGCACAGAAGGAGCATACCGAAGAAATTTCTGTCAAGCCTGCCTTGCTTTATTTCCGCTTTGACAAAGCTTTGGTAGACAGTGGCTATATGGACAATGGACGCACATTACGCCGTTTAGATGAACTTTTCTCGGACAGTATTCCGACCGCACGGATAGATTCAATATACATACTGTCTTTCGCTTCGCCCGAAGGTGTTCCATCCTACAACAACCGCCTGGCAATGCGGCGTTCTCATGCGGTGAGGAATTACCTGATATGGAAATATCCCCACCTCGACAAGTGCCGTATCCTTCCGTGTCCGCAAGGTGAAAACTGGCAGGAATTACGCCGTATGATAGCAGAAGACGCGAACCTGCCCAAACAAAAAGAAGTGTTGCAAATCATTGATTGCACACCGGAAACGGAAAAGCGCAAGGCGCAGTTGAAAAAACTGGATAATGGTATTCCCTACCATTACATCCGCCAAAAGATATTACGCTATTTGCGCAATGCTTCCATCTGTACGGTCAAATTATATGCCGACACCCTGCCGGCTCTACCCGAGCCTGTCTGTGTAAAGCCGGAATACCAACGGCAAGAACCGTATGCGCATAATCTGCCGAATCCCTTGACAGAAGAAACAAGGCGAACTATGGAGCAAGTCCGACAGCAGGAACAGCTTGCAAAAAATAAACGCCCGCTATTTGCCTTGAAAACGAATCTTCTGTTCGACGTCGCCATGATGCCGAATATAGAAATAGAAGTCCCCATCGGCAAACGTTGGTCCATAAATGGTGAATATATGTTCCCGTGGTGGCTGTTCGACGGCGACAAGTACTCCATGCAAATCCTTATGGGCGGTCTGGAAGGCCGCTACTGGTTGGGAAGCCATCAGAAGCGCGAGAATAGCGAAGTGCTGACCGGGCATTTCTTCGGGTTATATGCCGGAGGAGGTAAATACGACCTTCAGTGGAAAGAGAACGGTTATCAAGGAGAATTCTTTATTGCTGCAGGCATCAGTTACGGCTGGGCAACACGGATTGCACGCAATCTGCACTTGGAATTCAATATAGGTATTGGTATGCTACGTACCGATTACCGGCATTACCATGCACGGGACAACTACCAGACCTTGCTCTGGCAGGAGAATGGCAAATACACCTGGTTCGGCCCTACAAAAGCCAAGCTCTCTCTCGTCTGGCTGTTGAACCGTAAAGTGAGGAAAGGAGGTATAAAATGAGTGATAAGTGGTTAATAACAAGCAACGGACAGCTACTGTTCTTCTGTCTCTTATGTGTTTCCATCCTGCTTGTCTCCTGCGAGCGTCGTGACCTGACCTACTATGAAGTATCGGAGATTACCCTAACTGCCGACTGGAATGATTCGGGATTGGACGACAAAGAGCAAAAATACGGTGCCACAGCCGTGTTCTATCCGCGGAATGGCGGCGAACCGAAAATCTTCATGATGGGTGACCGTTCGGGCGACGCAGTACGCCTGCCGATGGGAGTGTATGACATCATTGTCTTCAACCGTTCGTTCAACGATTTCAGCAACATTGCTTTCCGTGGCAACAGTTATGAGACACTGGAAGCATATGCCCGCAAAGTGGAGACGCGTGTGGACAAAAAGACACGTGTGGAAACACGCACAATCATTTCCTCCCCCGATGAATTGGCGGCAGCCACGCTGAAAGGTTTCACTGTTACGGAAGATATGCTGGGAAATTATAGCCAGACCACCTACGGGCGGACGGCTCCTTCACGTTCGTCGGAAGAGACGCCGGACGGACTTTACCACCTTCATTTCGTTCCGAAAAAGCTGACCCGCGAAGTGTCCGCCGTGCTTCATATAGAAGGACTGAACAACATACGTTCAGCAACCTGCCGCTTGGGCGGAGTGGCAGAATCTATTTTCCTTGCAACAGGAAAAACATCCGCCAACACGGTGACGCAGGAGTTCACACCGTCAAATCCGGAATTCTCGCCCGGTTCTCCTTTCAACGGTACGTTGAGTTGTGAGTTTGAAATATTCGGTCTCAACGTTATTGATAACAACAACCTGCATCTGGATGCATTACTGGTGGATGGAAAAACTGAATTTGAAGGGGATTGTACCAACGTAAAAATAACGGAAAACGACGACGGAACAGGGAGCGTCACGCTTATTCTGGAAGCCAGTACTGAAAAAGTGCCGGACGTAAAACCAGAAGGAGGAGCCGGTTCCGGCTTTGATGTGGACGTAGACGGATGGGGGAACGAAATCAATACGGATATTCCCATCAATTGACTCTATAAAGATGAATGTGCAATAAATTTATTAATATATAAACAATGAAAAACTAAAGCTAAGAAACAATGAAAACGATTAACGCTATGATGTTATCGCTTGCGGCACTGACGATAGCAGGCTGCTCGCAGAATGAAGTGACAGAAATCAGTCCGGACGCTCACCCGCAGGTGGGATTCGGTGTGTACACGGGAGTACCAACCAGAGGTGTGGACATGACTACGGAAAGTATGAAGGATGATCCGACAGATGCCAATAAATATGGCGGATTCGGCATCATGGCCTACTTTACGGGACAAGATAACTTTGAAACTGTAAAGACCACGGTAACCCCCAGCTTCATGCACAACCAGATGGTAAAGTTTGACGGAACCAACAATGTCTGGACGTACTCTCCGGTGAAATACTGGCCGAACAGACAGAATGACAAAATTTCTTTCTTCGCTTATGCACCTTATGAGAGCGACTGGCAGAACGGCAGCAAATCAGGAGTAATCACCTCGGCAGCCACTGCTCCGGGTATCCCCTACATCAAGTTTAAGCTCAAAACAACGGACAAACTCGACAAGATGGTGGATCTTGTGGTTGCCGACCAGCGTGACAAAACGTATACGGCCGAAAATGGAGGCAAGATCAGCTTTACCTTCGAGCATACGCTCTCGCGTATCTCCTTCCGCGCACAGTTGGGAGCCGGTGACTTCGATGGTATGGACGGTACGAACAGTTTCGTTTATATCACCCACATGTGGATTGTAGGTACGGACCACAGTGCTGACGGCAGTAATCTTTCGCTGATAGACCCGGCATCGCCCGTTAATGCGAATTCCAAATTCTACACCAGTGCCAAATGGTCTGAACTTCACTGGAACTATGAGGCGGATGCCACTATTGCCCAGGCAGACTTCAGTCTCGACAAGATGCTGAACCTGGAAAGTCCGGGTATCGATATATCCACCCCCGCCGCAGGACATGACGCACGTACACAAGGTATCCGAATCACAAAAGCGTCACAAGGGACAGCAGAGAAGGCCGTTCCGCTTTTCAAGGATAAAGAGTACCTTTATCTCATTCCGGTAGGAGAAAAGAGCGGCACAGATCTAACCCAAAACAAGGGTTGTGCCAAAGGAGACATCAAGATAGGTTTCCATTACGATATCGTGTCCAAAGATGCGACTAATGCCGGCAAATTCATTGCCAGCCATGGGGAAGCTTTCATCGAGCTACCGGCAGGACACATGAAACGTAAGGAGTCTTATTTGTATACTCTGAAAATCAATCTGCATAAGATTGAGATTAGTGATGCTACGGTCACTCCATGGGAGGATATCAAAACGGAAGCAACAGTAGAATAATCAAACGCTGATTCCGGCAACCAAAGCCGGCACATCAGACCGGGCAGGGTTGAATGTCCCTTCCCGGTCACCAAAGAAAATGAAAAAAGAAGAAATATGAAGAATCGAACGATAAAAGCCGGACGGCTATTCATTCACAAAAACGGGATACGCGCCGGAGTCACCGTCTTTCTCCTGACGCTGCTCGCCGCATGCGGTGCGGACGACAACACGCCGGACATGCCGCAGGGAGACATTCCTCTGGACTTCGGTGTGTCCGTAGACCAGGCCGTCAGCCGTGCGGCAGAGACTACTGCTTCCAGCCTTTCCTCCATGGGGGTGTATGCCTATTATACAGGCAACAGCAATCTGAGCACTTCGGACAAGCCCAACTTCATGTGCAACCAAAAGGTGGAGCGAACCAACAGTGCATCTCCCTGGACGTACTCACCCGTGAAGTACTGGCCCAATAATCCGGCAGATAAAGTGAGCTTTTATGCTTACGGACCTTACGCCCCAAAAGGGCTGAATGTGTCCGGCACCACACAAAGCGGTCCTCCCACCATGGAGTACACAATACAAGGTGCGGAAGCCGACCAGGCAGATTTGGTCATTGCCGGCGCGCTGCCGAACCAAACGTATGCGAGCAACAACGGAAAGGTGAGCTTTAAGATGTTCCATGCCCTGACGCGGGTGGATATTAATGTGACAAACGTGGATAAGGCGACGGGGATGACAATTACAGTTTTTACAATGGGCAGTTTATTGGATGGAAAAAGACCCCTTCCTTATGATAACGAGGAGTGGAACCTTTTGACAGGTGGTAGTGGGATTCTCACTAAGGTAACCTGTATTCCCACACGCCTCCCATACAGTCCTGCCACAGACGGAACGAAAACAAACCTCGCCACTTTCTTTGTCATGCCCATCCGTAAAGGATTAGCTTACAAGCCTTCCTTTAAGATTGCTTACACGACCCCCGGCAATGTACCCTCCGGCGAGGCTCCGGTGCAGACAATAGAATGGAACGATAAAATTCCTTCGCCCGAAACATGGACTATGGGGGCGCATATCAGCTATAATTTCAAGCTTGAGAAGAAAAAACTCACCATCACCACTTCTACCCATCCCACATGGGATGATGCCGGGACGGGCACCGTCACCGGAAGCGTAGTCATCACCTACGCTGTCAATCCTTCCGACCCCAATTGGGGGACGGGCGGCTCGGGCTCGGTGAACGGCAAGCCCGTGGTAACCCACAGCACCGTGCAGAACGACGTGCAATGGGAGGACGGGGGAACGGAAATCGTGGAAAAGAGTTGATTCCAAGTCGTAAATCCTACTAAAACAAGATAACAATGAGATACATCAAGCACTTATTCGTCCGTTCTTTCTACCAGTGCGCAGCCCCCGCCCGCCTTGCCTTGCTCTGCGCCGGTTTCGCAGCACTGGGCGGTTGTACCAACGAAACAGACAGTGTCGGCGGATCATCCACGGCAGACGGTCACATTCCCCTTGCCTTGGAGATAATGGCAAGCGGCTTCACCGGACAGCCGGACGCCTCGCCTGACACCCGCGCTTCTGAACAGGATAATTATGACACTTGGTTTGAGGAAACCGACGCCATCGGCCTCTTTGCCGTAAGGGGCATCGGTACGCCGGTCGCCGCCATCGTGGACGGCATCAACAATTCCAAGCTGACATACGCCCCCGCCGACGACGCTTCACATAAGCCAACGTGGCAACCGGCAGATGCCGCCACCACCTTATATTATTATGCGGACGTGACCTATATCGCCTACTACCCCTACAAAGACGGCATCGCGATAGACCCCACACAAAGCGCGGCCACTATCCTTGCCTCCTTTTCCGGGAAGACGGAACTGCAACCCGCTGCCGACCAGTCCACCCCCGAAGCATACGCCGCCAGCGACCTGATGACCGCCAGCGGCACGGCCACCGATACCGCCGACCCCAGCCGGAAGTTGCTGTCGCTTACCTTTACCCACAGCTACTCGCTGCTGGTAGTGAAAACCAACATTATGGCGCCTAAGTATGATGCGCCCGACGGAAGCTTCAAATATCATTCCAGATTGCGCGTAGCTGTTGCCGACGCCATTGCCGCCAATGCGGTGCTAAACGACGTAAAGGCATGGAAGAAAACGGATGGAGAGTTTCGCTCCATCGTGAAACCTACGGGAAACAATGCCCTGAGCGGAAGCTACGAGAGAGGTGGCATTATCGTGGAATACAGCGGCACAGCAGGCACGGCAACACAGAACCGGCAAGCTGGCAAATACTATGAACTGACGGTGAACGCCACCATGCCCAACACTCCGGCCACGGCAACGCGCGCCCTTAAGGCAGGCGACTTCTACTATGCCGACGGCACCGTATGGCCTGGAGGCGTGGCGCCCGAGGTAGAAGACGCGCCGATGAAGGAAAGCTGCATAGGCGTGGTCTTCTGGGTGGGTGACCCCGGCACAGGCGATGCACAAGGGCAGGGAGATGCCTTGCTTGCTTCGGAGCATTCCGGATGTACGCACGGACTGGTGGTGAGCCTCACTAATGTCAACACGAGCACCGAGCATTGGAGCGAAACTGCCGAAGCTGTAAACGATTGGACAAATGGGTCCTCAGGACCCGGCATAGATATTCGGGCGACGGATAAATACCAAGGATATTCCAATACAAAAGCACTGACGGCCTACAACAATAACATCCGCACTTCAACCCCTGCATCGCTTATCCTTCCCATCGAAAGCATTCTTGCCTACAGGCAAGCCACTCCGGCACCGGTAACAAGCAGCGACTGGTACCTACCTTCGGTAATGGAACTAAAATATATGTTATGGGGGCAGGGACAGGCTCAGCCACAAACAGGGGCAGGGAGGAAGCTTATGAAAGAGCAATTACTAAAGATTGACCAGTCTTATTATTTAAGCGGACAGCCCTATTGGACCAGTACGGAAATTGATGCCTCCTTAGCTTATGGTATTCCGGGTAATGAAATCTTAACTACATTGAGTAAAAACGCTCAGTACAATACGTTCAACTCACTTGCCATTCTAGCATTTTAACATACATAGCGATATGAAGAAAGATATTTACCTTATCGTCCTCGCCTCCCTTTGCATCCTCCTTGTAACACTGGATAGCTGCACAAGTGAAACAGACATCCTAAGCGGAGGCACCGCCGACGGCACGCCCCTCACCGTCCGCGCCACAGCAAGCGGCTTCCAAGCCCCGGCACAGCCCGGAGGCAGCCCCACCACCCGCACCCCGGTGATGGAGGGCACGAGCACCAAGTTCCAAACGGGCGACGCCATCGGGCTCTTCTGCGTGCGCAAAAACGCATCTGGCACTGAATACATATCGACGGACATCTACAACCTCAAGATGACCTATACCGCAGCGGCGGACGGAACCGGCACCTGGGAAGCTCCTACAGCGGCCTCCTCCCCACTGCTCTATACCGATGCGGTGGCCTACTTTGCCTACTATCCTTATACGGACGCACTGACCACTGCCTCCGTGAACAACGAGCAGGACATCCGCAACTGGCTCAAGACCAATAAACCCTTGGCAACCGATATGCTTACGAAGGAGGTATTCACAGCCAACGACCTGATGACCGCCGCCACCCTGCCTTCGCTGACCGATGCCGACCGCGGAGCACTGGTGCTGAACTTCAAGCACGAATATGCATTATTAGTGATAAAGCCCATGTTAATGAGCCCATGTATTCCTCCCACAGGGGTGACGGCTTACGGCTATCATGCCGAAGCCCGGAAATGGGGAATAGACAGGAATGTAGTACAAGGTGGCGGAGATGACTTCAAGATGAAGATAAACAACAGGAAAGCCAGCGAAATGAGCGACGGAACCTACCGCATACTGACGCAAGCCACAAACACCAGTTCTTCCATTGGATGCGAGTACACTACGTATGACGATGACTTAGGGCTGTGTCCGGTCACCGCCACCGGTTCCGCCATTTCCGGCGGCTTTCAGGCCAATACGTGCTACACATTGGAAGTGCACTGCACAAGTCGTACAGGAAGTACTGCTGTAGAACGCGCGCTACAACCGGGTGACTTTGTATATCAGCATAACGGCAAAATCGAGATTTATCCTGTCGACGGAGCGGTGGATGCCGGTGGAAAAATACCGGACTATGCCAACGCCGTAGGGATAGTGATGACGTGCGATCCCACAAGGATGACGGATGCGGGATGCAACGCAAAGGGTTGGAATCATGCGTACGTAATGGGATTGGCTAACATTTCCTCCGGGCAGAAGACCTTGTGGATGAAAAACGGTCACTCATTATCGACTCCTTACCCTTATCCACCGGTTGCGGATATGAATACAGCGGAAACTTACATGAACGGATATGCTGAAACAGAAACGATGTTGGGAAAAACGCCTCTCAGTGACTACCCTATATTTGCGGCATTACAACAATACCGGAATGATAACGCCGTGCCTGCCGGCATAAATCGCAGCCCGTGGTTCATCCCGAGTATAGGTCAATGGTTTGATGTAATGATAACCCTTTGCGGGAAATCACCGTATGATTTTGTTTCAGTTGGAGAATGGGGTATCTGGCAGTCGGACAACAGCCAAAGAATTGAAATGCTGGGTAAAGCAAATAATTACATGGCTAAAATTGGCATCACATTTCTTATGCCATCTTCTCCTGAAGAACATGAGATCGGTTTTTGGCTAACTTCCCATTTCGCTAATCAAGGTATATGGGCGTTCTATGGTACCGATAGAAGCGGTGTGTTTGCGATAGAATCTACGTATGGAAATTTAGAAAACTATGACGTGCCTATTGCCGTCGCCCGTCCCTTCTTCGCCTTTTAACCGGAGACCGGGAGCGTAGTACATCAAAATATCCTTTGCAACTTTCGTCCGCTTATGCAGACCTGTTGCTTGAAATATCGCTCTTTGACATGCTGGAAACGGAAATTATGATTATCTTTGCAAGCATAGCAAAGTAAAAATTATAGAGTTATGAAATCAACTGCTGAAATATTAGAACTTCTCCGCATATATAAAACACAGTTTGCGAGTAAATACGGTTTCAAGCGTCTCGGTGTATTCGGTTCCGTAGCGCGAGGAGAGCAAACGGAGCAAAGCGACGTTGATGTTTGTTATGAAGGCGAGCCGCCATCACTTCTCACCTTGGAACATATACAGAGCGAGCTTGAAGAGCTACTGGGTTCCCCGGTAGATTTAATAAGAATACGTGAGCGAATGAACGCGCGCTTGAAACAAAGAATCTTAAAAGAAAGTATTTATGTATAATAAAGAATTGGCGCTCAACAGTTGATGATTACCCAACGGGCAGCTGTAGCTGCCACCCCGGATAATTTTTTTATTATCGCCGGATGGTATGTTGCGTTTGGATGCTATTTGTATGAACCTAATCGCATTGGGCGAAGCTGTGAAAGGTTTGGATAAAATAACAAGAGGTGAATTGCTCCCCGGATATCCTGAGATATATTGGAGTGGAGTAATGAAAATGCGTGATAAGATAGCTCATCATTATTTTGAAATGGATGCTGAAGTTGTATTCAAGACCTTAAAAGAAGACATTCCGATGATGCTCCCCATTGTGCACCGCATGATAAAAGAAGTTAGTAGCAGTTTATAAACTTTGTAGTAGAATAATTTCCGTCCCGCCCGCCTCTCCCTCGTGAGAAGCGGGCGGGACGTTCCGTTTCCGGCAGGTTGAAGGCCCGTCGTGCCAGATAGGTGCTATCCTCGTGTAACGGGAAAAATGAACATGATTAGGAATATGATAAAAAAAGACAAGATAGTTATGACGTTTAAAAACAAACATTCCTTCATCAGCGGCTTCCTTGGCGCCGCCCTCCTCATCGCGAGCGGTTGCGCTTTGGGAGGCTGCACGGAAATAGCAGATGAGCCGCAGGGCATCGACGATGCAGGCAACGGCACGCCCCTCACCATCCGCGCCACGGCAAGCGGCTTCGTTTCCTGCGTGCAGGGAGACACCCCCGCCACACGCACACCCACTGAGAACGGCTACACCACGGAGTTCAACGACGGCGATGCCATTGGCATCTTCGCCCTTAAAGAGTATGCAACGCCCGATGTAACTCCCGTTGACGGGGTGTACAACCTCAAGCTGGTCTACACCAAAGCCGCGGACGGCTCGGGAAGCTGGGCGCCCGCCTCTGGCGACACGCACGTGCTGTACAATTACGACGACGACCTGGTTTACGTAGCCTACTATCCTTACCGAGAAGGAATCACTATCAAACAAGACATCGAGACGGAAATTTTCAAAGACCTGGCGGCCAACGCCAAGCTGCAACCCGCCGCCGATCAGTCCACCCCCGCCGCCTATACCGGCAGCGACCTGATGGCAGCCGTTGCCCGGCCTGCGACCGACCCTACGGATGCCAACAAGAAGGTACTGACGCTGGCGTTCGAACATCTGCATGCGTTGCTGGTATTCAAACCGAGCGAAGGTTTTCTACGCTACGTATCACCAGACGGTGGTTTTGAATATCGTGATGAAGCAAGAGAACTGTTAGGCAGTCAGGCATCGGAAGTTACAATAAACAATGTCAAAGCATGTCCCATGGGCAACGGTTCATTCCGTGCCATTATACCGACTTCACTTTCTGCCGCTTCTTTTACCCCCTCAGGTAAATATATCCTGACAGACGGTAAAACTCTAAATTTCACCGGCAGTCCAATGACCACCGGAACACTCACTGCCGGAAGATATTACACTATACAGACTAATACCCAGTTAGGTACCAAAATACGCGGATTGCAATCCGGCGACTTCTTCTACCGGGATGGAAAACTATTGAACCGGGATATAAACACCATCCCTGACCCAACGAACTGTGTCGGTATCCTTATTACTCCGGCGGGCGGCAGTGATACTAACTATGGAGGAAATTGTGTTAACAACACTGTACATGGCCATGTAGTATCTGTCTATGATGTAGTGACTTGCAAATGGGGACCGAACGGAAATATCGGCACCAATACTTCTGACTCATGGAACGACTGGCGGGGGTACCAACTTACTCAAAAAATGAAACAAGATGCTGATGCCAACTATGGTGGTTTTTCGGCGAGTAATTATGCAGCCGCTTATTATTGTCTCAATTATGGTAATACAGACAAAGGAAAATTGACAGCTGTAAATAACAGTGGCTGGTATTTCCCCTCGGAAGGATTTATGTACTCATGGGCCATATTGCGATGGGGGGATATAAATGCTTCTCTCACCAAATTAGTCAGTGCAGGATATGGACAAAATATTGGTAGCAATCAATATTATTGGGATGCCAGCACTGCCAATAGCGATTCACAAGCAAGAATAGTCAAGCTAAATTCCGGGAGCATGGGGTATGTCGCCAACAGGGACAGGTCGTACAGGGTACGTGCTGTACTGACGTTTTAGGATATAATTGCCGAATAAAATAAAAAAGGTTGCGGTAGTACTATCGGTCGAATATCTGCCAACGAAATGGAGGAGCTTTATCATGATTCTTTACCACGGTTTCATCACGGTAGATTGGTAATCTACTTCGGTTGTTTCTAAGTTTATGTTTGACGAATCTATTACGTACCACCTTAGTATTTTAATCCATCTATAAAAATTATTTTACAATAAATAAGAGAACACTATGCCGTTAAAAAACAAAACATTCTTGTCTAATATTTGTCTCTATACCTTCCTTATCCTTGGAGGTGGTTGTACGGACGAGGCAGGTATGGAGAACATCGGAAATACAGATCGCCGCATCCCTCTTACCATCAGTGCAACGGTGAGTAGTTACACCGCCATTGATAAAAAAAACACCTCCGTCACCCGCACGCCAATCGAGAACGGTTATACCACAGAATTTTCCGATGGTGATGCCATCGGCATCTTCGCCCTCAGGAATTTTGAAACGCCCAATGTAGCCGCTATCGATGGTGTGTACAACCTCAAACTGGTTTATACAAAAGCAGCGGACGGAACGGGCAGTTGGGCACCTGCCACCGGTGATACACACGCATTGTACAGCTACGACGACAATCTCGCCTATGTGGCATACTATCCTTATCGGGACGGCATTACAATCAAACAAGACAATAAAGCGGAAATCCTCAAAGACCTGGCAAACAACGCTAAACTGCAACCGGCCGCTGACCAGTCCACCTCCGCCGCCTATACCGGCAGCGACCTGATGGCAGCCGTTGCCAGCCCCACGGTAGACCCGGCAAATGCGAATAAGAAGGTGCTCACGCTGAAGTTTGAACATCTGCATGCGTTGCTGGTACTCAAACCGATGGGATTAGTTAATTGCGTTCCCCCGGCAGGAGCAAGCTTTGAGTATGCCGGTGGGGTACTGAGGCTGGACGTTACTGCCAAAGACGCTACTATAAACGGCATCAAAGCCCTGCGTATGGACGACGGAACGTTTCGTGCCATCGTACCTTCCCCGGCAGGCGACTTTGTGCCTGCCGGGAGTTATCTAACGAAAGGTGACAAAACGATTCTATATACGGGAACCTCACTAACAGCCGGAAAGCTCGCTGCCGGGAAATACTACACTCAGCAGGTGGAAACAGCGGTCTATACCGACGGAAGCATAACCCGGGCGCTACAAGTGGGCGACTATTTTTGTAGCGATGGTAAGATTATTCCGGGCGAAACATCCATTATCAAAAGAACTTACATCGGGCTTGTCTTCAAGGTGGGGCGATTTACAGCGGATGATAGTGAATATGTCAATGGTAACGGAGAGCCGATGACTAACATTAATGGATATACAGTGGCACTGAAAGATGCAAATAATGGAGCAGTCATCAAGTGGGGGAACAAGAAGTTCGCCTTGGATTCCAATCGTAACGGAAGTAGTCCGTACGGATATTTTAATGGCTTTAAGATAACACAATTACTCAAAGCCGATGGTATAGGTAATTATCCGGCTGCTAATGCATGTATCAGCTACTCGCCTGCCGCAGATGCTAAAACCAGCGGATGGTTTTTCCCAGCCGGAGGACAGATGCTGGAGTTGAGAAATACAAGAGTCGAGTTAATCAAAAAAACTGTTTTCACTAATTATAATTCGGGCAGATATTGGCAATCCGTCCAAAATGGAAGTGGAGATTCGTGGAGTGTAGGTCTGGTAAGCACGAGCACCGCGCAGTCCTATATATCGACGCCTTACTACGTACGTCCTATTGCCGCTTTTTAATATAGAATAAGATAACACTATGCCATTGAAAAATAAAACACTCTTATCTAATATGAATATAATGTAGAAACGGCTTATAACGAATCAATAAGGAAAACAGGCGTAACTGATTATATGGGTTCTAAACAATCTGCAGAAGGTAAGATATTTATTTCAACTACCTTACCTTCATTAGAGTTAGAACGCACCTTTATTAATTACAGTTTCTTCAGGTATAATTCCTATTTCATCAGGAAACAGCCATTATATTATTCGCTCGCTCCATAGCCAATCCTTACACCTGGAAGTATGGTCGAATTTATGCCAATCCAAACCTTGTCTTCAATCACAATCGGACGTCCTCAGGCGTACGATAACCCGTGTTCATCTCGGTTGCATTATGGTAGCGAAAATGTCCGTAATCAGTTCATCGTAACCCGGTTCATCAGGTGAGACCATCTCACCGCTCAAGTCTTTTGCAAAAATATCGTTCATCATTTAATTGTATATAGCTATTACTACTGTTTACTCATAATTTATTATTTCAGGTTCTTTCTGAAGAAGTCCTCCAATTTGTCGAAAGGAATCGTACGGTCGTAGAGATCAGTATGGTTCGCTCCAGGGATAATCATCAGTTCTTTATTATCACCTGTCAACTTTTTGAAAGCATCCTCACTGAAATAACGCGAATGGGCATTTTCACCATGAATAAGAAGTACGGGACGGGAAATCTCATGAATATAAGCTAATAGCGGCATATTGATAAAAGACAGCGTCATCGTAGGACTCCATGCACCATTGGAATTGATAGAGCGAACGTGGAAACCACGGTTAGTCTTGTAATAATCGAAATAATCCTTGGCGAATTGTGGCTCTTCACCGGTGATGCTGTCAGGCAACCCAGGGACACCGGGAGTGATTGTACCACTCTGCGCGTCACGGGTACGGATAACATTCATCATCTCCCTTTTTTTGTTGCGGTCGTCGGCACTATCCTCTGCATCGAAATAACCATTGGCATTCACACGGCTCATATCATACATCGTCGAAGCCACTGTAGCCTTGATACGTGTATCCATAGCAGCAGCATTTAGTCCCATCCCACCGAAACCACAGATACCAATAATCCCGATGCGCTCTGCATCCGCATCAGGCAATGCTGTGAGAAAATCGACTGCTGCGCTGAAATCTTCGGTATTGATGTCCGGTGAAGCTACATTACGAGGTTCACCGCCACTCTCACCGGTATATGAGGGGTCAAATGCAAGAGTAAGGAACCCACGCTCCGCCATTGTCTGTGCATAAAGACCGGATGCCTGTTCCTTTACAGCTCCGAAAGGACCGCTCACAGCTATAGCAGCGAGTTTGCCTTCAACATTCTTTGGTTCGTAGAGGTCGGCAGCAAGTGTGATGCCGTAACGGTTCTTAAACGTCACCTTGCGGTGGTTTACCTTGTCGCTTTGCAGGAACTTCTTGTCCCATTCTTGAGTAAGATTCAATGTTTCCATATTATCACTTGTTTCTTGATTTGTTTTACTATTTGTGCAGCCTGCGTCCGCAAGCATGACGATTCCTAGCAAGGCTGCGATTGCCACGGATGTAAGATTCGCTGTTTTCATTCTGCTATTACTTAAATGGTTGTTGAATTATTCTTTCTTATTTTACAGCGCAAAGGTAAAGCAAAAGCCTCACAGCGGCATTGCTGTGAGGCTCAAATAGTATTGCTCAAAAGCTCAATATAAAACTATCCCGATTTACACAAATAAGAATCCTATGCAAATATGGCGGTCGGTGATATACCATATTGTTTCTTGAATGCGGTTGAAAAATGGGAAGGATTCTTAAACCCTACTTCTGCGTAGACGTCCACAACCTTTTTACCGCCTTCCTTCATCTTGTTATAAGCCACCTCAAGACGCTTGCGAATAAGCCACTTTTCAGGTGTCAGGTCACTTATCTTCTTGAAGTCCCGCTTGAACGTGGCAAGGCTGCGCCCGGTATAATGAGCCATTTCCTCCATTGTGAACTCATACATGTAGTTCTCGCTCATAAATTCCAGGATATCTATTTTCCACGGCTCGTTGAAATCGAAAAGCGTTGGGGCAAACCGTTCATCTATATCCAACAAAGCGAGCAGACCTTCCTGTATCTTCAGATTCATAAAATCATCTTTCGGTTTTACTTCAGGATTGAAATAAGGTGTCATTGAAGCGAAAAGGCTTGCGAGTTCCACCGTTTGGGGCAGTTTTATCACATCCGAATCAAGTTTTGGAGTATTGACGGGTACTCTCCGCTGTCCCAATTTGCTATACATCTCACGTAAAAAACGACGTGTAAACATCAGGAAAATACCACAATACCGCTCACCGTTGTACGTTCTCTTATACATTGTTATATGATGATCGCGGGGGATAAAGACACATTCGCCTTTTCTGACATGAATTTGTTCTTTTCCATTATCGAGAATCATCTCACCTGAATACACATAGTTGATAGCATATTCACGAGAACGGTGTATACAACCGCCAAGGTCATCATAATAGAAGCTGTAAAATACATTGTTATAATTGAATATAAGCTTCATTGGTTCTACTTGTTCCGCATCGCTCTTAGTCATAACATTGAGTGTTTTTTTTAATTTCCAATCGCAAATGTAACAAAAGAAATCTGTTTCTTAACGGCTCATTATCCTTTTATTTGTGTGAGGGTAGTTGAAAAGCCCCCCACCTAATCTATTGAACAACTTGCAAGTGATTATTTTTAGTGTTATAGTTAAAATTTATCTACTTCACTTGCAAGTTCTCCCATTAATTTGTTTCTTTGTCTTTAAAGATTGAATAAAGCCTCATATAAGGCTAACAAATTTATTCATCACCTATAATGAAAGAATTATGAGTAACAGAGAACTATCTAACAGAATTGAATATTTTGTGGGATGTATAGGAGCTTTCGCTGAAAAATATTCCTTAAGTAACAGTCAGGCATACAAATACCTGAAGCGTTTTGCTGGCTTGGATTTCTTAGAAGAATTCTATGATATCGAACATACATTCTCCATAGATGAAGCTGTGGATGATTTAACGAAAATCTGTCAACGAAATGGAGGAGCTTTAGCATGATTCTTTACCACGGTTCAAATATAGAAATATCCCAAATAGATATTGATAAAGGAAGAAAAGGCAAAGACTTCGGAAAAGGGTTTTATCTGAGTGAAGATATTAAACAAGCCGAAAAGATGGCAAGTTTAACGACATTCAGACAAGGAAAAGGGGTTCCTGTTGTTTCTAAGTTTATGTTTGATGAATCTATTCTAAATGGTAAAAGTGATATTAAAATCAAACAGTTTGGCGGATATACCATAGAATGGGCTGAATTTATTCTATTAAATAGAAACAATAATACCAATATTCAAGCCCATGATTATGATATTGTAATAGGTCCCATTGCTGATGATACTGTAGGTCTCCAATTAAGACGATTTATTCAGGGATATATAAACATATCACAATTAGTGAATGAATTATCATATATCCGCCCTACTATACAATATTTCTTTGGAACTCCCGCTGCAATTAATTTACTAAAAAGTTATGAATAAGGAAAAACAATTTTTAGTTGAATCTTTAGGAAAAGAACTGATAGAAATGCTTATGAGCGACTACGGATGGAATTTGCAAAAATCTATGGATGTACTGTATTCTTCTGAAACTTTCGCAAAATTAGAAGACGAACGTTCCGGCTTATATTATCAAGGAGCCATATATGTCTACAGTTTTTTAAAACAGGAAATAGAAAAGGGGACTATTGATTAAAATCAAATACTCCCCCATAATACAGACAGCCGATATGTGTGCATGAGAGCTAATCGAAAACACTCAATATTTATCGGTCATTACAAATACCAACTCCCCTCCCTTCATAATTTCCGAATGATGTATCCTGAAATTCTCAACGGGTTTGCCATTCCACGTTACCGACTTCACATACTTATTCTCATGCGACAATCCTTTTGCTTGCATCGTGAACGTTTTATCATTCGGTAATGAAATAGTAACTTCTTCCACCTGTGGTGCTCCCAATATATATTCTCCCCCAATCGGATTTACCGGATAGAATCCCATTGCAGAGAATATATACCATGCTGACATTTGTCCGCAATCATCATTTCCGCATAATCCATCCGGTTTGGGGAGGTAAAAACGGTCAAAAATTTCACGAATGAGTTGTTGGGTTTTATAAGGTTGTCCGGCATAGTTATACAAATAAGCTACATGATGACTAGGTTCATTGCCATGTGCATATTGTCCGATAAGTCCGGTCACGTCTTGCGTAAACCCTGTATTTTCCGCGGATGATTCTAAAAAGAATAAAGAATCCAGTTTGTTAGCGAACTTCTCTTTGCCCCCGAGTAAATCGATTAATCCTTCCACGTCGTGTTGCACGTGCCAAGTATATTGCCAGGCATTTCCTTCTGTATAATCTCCGCCGGAAGTAGCGGCATGAGACAATAAGAATGTATTAAAAGGTGTACGCCATTTTCCTTTCGAATCCTTTCCCCGCATCATAGTCGTTGAGGGATCCAACAGATTCTTGTAGTAGGAAGCCCGGCGGGAGAAATAAGCATAATCTTTCTCTTTTCCTAAAGATTTCGCCATGCGGGCTACACAATAATCATCATAGGTGGACTCCAATGTACGGGAAACCGACTCTTTGGGGATGATGTCGAAAGGATAATATCCATAACGATCATAAACCTCCCAGTCCGAATGTTGATGGCTTACGGTAGAACTTCCACGAATAGCGGCATACGCCTCTTCCACGTCAAATCCTCGGAATCCTTTCAGATAGGCGTCCACGATGACAGGGATAGCATGATTGCCTATCATGCAATGTGCCTCTTTTCCCCACAATGCCCAGATAGGAAGATACCCCATCGTGCGATAGTGTTCGAGCATACTCTGTATCATTCCGTCCACCCGCTCCGGGGAGAGAATGGTGTACAAGGGATGAGTTGCACGATAGGTGTCCCAAAGAGAAAGCGTGGAATAATAAGAGCCCGTCTTCGAGGTATACACTTTATCGTCAGCACCCCGATAACGTCCGTCCGTGTCCGCCATGTCGTTGGGCTGGATAAACAGGTGATAGAGCGAAGTATAGAAATTCTTCTTCTGTTCGTCACTACCAGTCACCTTTACCCGATCAAACAAATTGTTCCATTGCCGGCAGGCCTCCATACGAATCTTGTCGAAGTCCCATCCCGGATTCTCTTTCGCTAACGCCGCTTTCGCGCCTTCCAGGCAAACGGAAGAGAGCGCTATTTTCACTTGCAACGTATCACCTTCAGCAAGGTCGAAATCAAGAATAAGTCGTTTCGCCTTCTCCCCTCCTGCCGATGAAAGCACTTCACGTACAACATACGGTTTGTCAAAAGAGATCACATAATAGTATTGTCGCTTTACCCAATTTTCTACCACTTGATGACCTGTGATGGTATGATTGTCGGGCATATCCATTTCAGCAGACAAGACATGTGTTTTCAGCCGTTCTTTATCCCAAACGATCCCGTTCTGGAGGTCTACCAGTAAGTGGGCAGGAGCAGTGGAATGATAAACGTAACGATGAAAAGAGGTACGCTGCGTGGAGGTCAATTCCACGTCAACAGCAGCATCCGTCAGTCGGACGGCATAGTATCCGGGAGACGCCTTTTCGGATTTTTTATCAAACTTGCTTCTATAGACTCCGTCTTTCACTTCCCCACTGAAAGGCAATAGAAGAACGTCTCCCAGATTGGGACACCCCGTCCCACTCAAATGCGTTTGGGCGAAACCGATAAGGGAATCATCCGCAAAGTTATATCCGCTACAATACTTCCATTCGTCATTACCCGTTTCGGGGCTTGCTTGAATGAAACCGAAAGGTACGCAGGCTCCGGGAAAGGTATGTCCGTTGTCGGAAGTACCAACGAATGGATCAGCATATCGAATATAATCATCATCCATGTCGGTCCGGAAGAATAATGTTCCATAGCCGGGGCCATCACACCATTTGGAAGCGCCCTCTACTGACATCTTGGAGAGAACCCGGCGAGTATACGGCATATCCAATCCCTTGCGGGTGACGTAATGATTATATACGATCTCATAGATAGGTCGAAACACTCCCCGTAATTTGTCCGAGATAGTTTGCCAGTTGCAATATCGGCCCGAAATATCAGTCCAGGTAGTAAAGGGAACGGATTCTCCCAAGTTATATTTCGCTGTATATTCGTAACCGGTCAACAGACGGTTGTCAAAAGCGGCGTACATCTTCTCATCCCCTTGGTTGTAAGCGGTTTCGCAGGCTTCTGCCAAATTACCCAAGCCGAACATTACGTGGTCTTGGTCGCGACCGCTCTCTTGACACTGTCCGTTCTCGCCGATATAATTCTTAATCGTTCCGTTGTCGTGCCCGTTGTAATAGAAGTGAACTGCCTGATTGTAGAGAGCCTCATCTTCCAGGAAAATACCAAAGGCCATATATGCTTTGGTAGCAGCAGCCCCCCAGTTGCCGTTTGTATATGGTTTCGCCTTGAAGAAGGTGTCCAATACAGGAATGAATACCGTTCGCAACATCTTCTCCCAGCCGGCAATCTCCGCCGGAGTGACTTTGGAATAGGTATGTTTAATTAGTTCTGCCGCGTTCGCCAACATACTGCCTTGTAGAGAGGCGCACAGTGGGTCGTCATTGTCGTTCGGACCTATTAATTTCAGCATGGCGCTGTAAGCATTCAATATCTCTATCGACTTGCGGGCATGGGCTTCATCTCCGGTGAGGGTCCACATCAAGGCGTTGAGATAAGCTGCCTTATGATCGTCTTCGCTAGGGCGTTTGGTATGTTTGTTCACTCCCAAACGAGCTATCACTTCAAAAGGGCCTTGCATCTGATAAGTGGACGAAGCACAAGAATCAGCTTCGAGCAATCGGTAAGAACTGTAAGCCGGCTCTATCCGATGATCTATGTAATATTTCATCCTCTCCAGGCTCTCTTTCGTATGGAGAATACCCGGATGCATGAACTTGTTCGCTTCGGACAAAGATTGTCCGGCACGTATCTTCTTCCATCTCATGAGCGCTTCGATGTAATAATAATCAGCATAGATAATAGAGGCATCTATCTCATCGTCGGCTGGATAGTGTCCGGTAGAGTGCAGCAGAAGAGCAGGATTCTTATCACGGCTTTGATACTTCTTCGTAGAAAGGTTGCGGAGCATCTTCTCCGCCAATTTATAATATTTATCTGCCCGCTCCTTATCGTCTTCCAGCGTCGACAGTTCCAACAAAGCTGAAGCGACAACCGCTGCTGCCGAAGCATCTCTGGGAGCGGTTGGGATATCGGGAGCATCGAAGTCCCAATAAGGAATCAAGTCGGCAGGCAGACGACGGATGTAGAGATCTGCCACTTTTTCGGCAAAGCGAAGATATTCTTTGTCACGTGTTTCACGATAGACCATCGTATATCCGTAGACAGCCCACGCCTGTCCGCGCGCCCACATCGAGGCGTCGTTATATCCTTGATGAGTGATTCCTTTGATGAGTTTTCCTGTAATAGTATCGTAGACAGCTACATGATAGCAAGAACCGTCTGTACGGAAATGGTTAGCTTTCGTCACACGAGCATGAGACAAAGCGATATCATAGAGCCTCTTCCCTCCTCCATGCTTGGCAGCCCAGAAAAGAAGTTCCAGATTCATCATGTTGTCGATAATCGTGTTATGAGGCCAATTGCTTTCTTTCACTTTCCAAGGCCACGATAAGAGGGTGCCTACACGGGGATTGTAAAGTTTTGCCAGTTCGTCCGCACTTTTCAGCAGGATATCTTTGTAGTAGTTCTCTTTCGTTAGGCGATAAGCATGACCGTAGCTACAAAACATTTGGAATCCCATATCGTGACTGGTTACTTTACTCGACAGAGACTCCAGCAATTTTGTAAAATGAACAGCTTTTTCCTTTATCTCCGGTTCATGGCTGTATTCGTAATCATACCACAGGACTCCCGGAAAAAATCCGCTTGTCCAGTCGTGGGGACTCACCATATCCCACGATGACTTGCCGGCTTCAATAGCTCTCGGAAGTTTCGAAGAAGTTCCTATTGCTTTCAATGTTTTATGTATTTGCCGATTACAGTAAGCCAGTTCTTTTTCTTGGGCACCGGCTATACAGATAACGCATAAACTTATCCACAAAGAGAGTATTCTTTTCTTTATCATTTACCTATATTTTAATGGTGTATATAATAACAAGAGGGTGTATCGAAAGTCTACAGTAACTCAAGACACACCCTCCCTTTATCCTCTTTTTACCTATTTTTTTACCTTAACAATTGGAAGGTGATTAGTTTTCTTTCAAATATTTAATCAGTTCCGCTTCGTTTCTAAAGGATTTCATCCATTTAACGGTATAAGGCGATACGCCGTCCGGATATTCAAGATCAGCAATCTTCAACTTGAGAGACATATTGAATGATTGATCCGTAGGTATCGGCTTACCTAACGTGTAACTTGCTCCCGTCACCAAATCCCAGTAATAAACAGTACCATACTCCTTCTCAACGGTAGAATAAGTGCCATGTCCGTGCTGGTTACCTTTATCATTTATTAAAGATCCATATTCGGGAGAGTCAAATGTTATCGCTTTCTTCGCTGGAAGACCTTCTATAACTACCGCTACAATAGGATAATTACCTACGTGGAAGGTTGACTTTCTCTCTATATCACCTCTATATTTTCCATTGCTTTGCAAAGCAGGTGTCACCACCAAATTATCTCCGTCTGCTGCAGTCGTTGCATTGGCCGTAGCGACCTTCCATTCGGTTCCTTTCGCATCAATAGCTCCTTCGCTCGGCGGCATACCCGATTCCGTACGGAACAGTAGTGTCCCATATCCCGGATGGTCACACCACATTGCGTCCCCTTCCGGAGAGATTCTTGAGATAACCTGTTGCGTATACGGCATTTCCAGACCTTTGCGAGTTACGTAATGATTGTAAGCAATCTCAAATACCGGTCGGAATTTTCCTCTATCGTCATCAGAGATATTATTCCATCTCACTCCTGTCACATCCGTGAAAGGTTCAAAAGGCACATCGTACCCGAGATTATACTTAGCTGTATATTCATACCCTTTCATAAGTCTGTTTTCCGATGCGCTCCAAAGCGTCTCGTTGCCCTGATTATAAGCAATTTCGCAGGCTTCTGCCAGATGTCCTATCCCCAGCATCGTGTGGTTTTGGTCACGTCCGCTTTCCTGACACTGTCCGCTCTCCATAATATAGTTCGTCAAACTTCCGTTGTCGTGCCCCTCATAGAAAAACGTCACCGCTTCGTTATAGAAACTTTCGTCATCCAAAAAGATACCGAACGCCATAAAGGCCTTGATAGCAGCGGTTCCCCAATTGCCGTTTGCATAAGGAGATTTGGCAAAGAAGTTTCTCAATACCGGAATAAATACGTTACGGAACATATTCTCCCAAGATTTGACATCCGCATCTGATACCGAAGGATAAGTATGTCTCATCAGTTCAGCGGCATTGGCAAGAAGAAATCCCTGCAAAGCAGCGCACAAGGGAGCGTCATTATCACTCATGTCGATCTCACGCAATGTGCCGGCATAAGCATTCAATATCTCAATCGACTTTTGAGCATGCGCTTCATTTTTGGTGATATTCCACATAAGAGCATTCAGATAGGCAGCTTTGTGATCCTCCTCGCTCTTAGTTTTGGTAGGATGAGGAGTCATATCTGGATTAAAACGAGCAATAGTTGTGAAAGGACCTTGAATTATATATGAAGCAGAGGCCAAAGAATTCTGCTGCAACAGTCTGTAACAGTCCACCGCTGGAGAAACATTCCCATTCACAAAGTTCTGCATTCGGGTAATGGAAGCTGTCGTGTGTAGAATACCGGGATGAACAAACTCCATAGAAGGTCCCACTTCCGTATAGTTGGGGTTCGGATTGGGCGGCGGAGGCGTATTATCTTCCTGACACGAAACAAACGTAAACAACAAGCATAATATCGGTAGTATATATTTCATTTTCATATGAATATCATTTTAAAGGTTCAACATTCAATTACCAACCCGGATTGTTACCCAATTCGTGACCATTGGACAAAGAGTTCAGCCACTGCAAAGGAATCGGACGCAATTTAAACTTATTCTCAAACGACTCTTGCGTCAAGGTAGTCTTGATTGTCCCACCATAGATGTTGGATACATCCCAGTTGTACTTCAATACACGTTCAGCCAGTTTGCCGGTGCGTTGCAAGTCGTTCCAGCGTGATCCTTCACCAAGAAGTTCTTTGGCTCTTTCGTTCAATATATTATCTATCGTGACATTGGAATAACGAGAAAGCCCACCCTGCGGAGAATGTTTTTCAGCGCGGGCAACAACGTAGTTAATATATTTCTCTGCATTAGCCTGATCGTTGTTATTCATCACTGCCGCTTCCGCTGCAATCAGACAAGTTTCCGCCAAACGGAAGAGATAGATATCACGTGTTCCCGAACCGGATTCGTCTTCCCTATACTCCGCATTTCCATCTTTGAATTTCCAGATAGGAAGACAGGTACGAGAAGTTGAGTTCGTTGTCTGATAAGCGCGTTTGTAATAATCATCATTCGCCCAATTTGTGTCATCCCCCATCGGGTAGTTGAATACTTTGTATCTTACTCCATTCTTGTCCGTTTCAGCCCAATACTTATATTCAGGATCGGTAGGTACCGGGAAATAGATAATCTTATCGCCTTTGGCGAACACTCCATCTACAGGAGTAGTACACTGGAACCAGTTCTTGCCTGCATCCTTTCCGTCTGTGGAAGTACTCGCATTACCATTCAAAGGACTCATAAAGGTCACAGAAGGACGTCTGTCTTTCTGCCAGTCATACATCATATAAGCAAATTTAGTAGGAATCGCCTCCACATGCATACTCGCATTACCATAATAACTGTCTTTGCCCAATCCCAGCCATCCGCCAATAGCATAAGGCATCATATACCATTGATTCCAGATATTGGTGTTGTAGTTAGCTCCGTCAGCAAAACCGATAGGGAAAATAATTTCATCGTTTATCTCATTCGACTGACGATGAACCATCGCATAGTCGTCCAGCAACTTATGTCCGGAATTAAGATACACATCTTCCGCATCCTTGAATGCGTTTTCAAAATCCTTCGGATCGGCATACTCTTCATAACCACGTGTCAGATAAGCCAACGCACGGATATGCTTCGCAGCAGCTTTGGACATGCGTCCGTAGTTGGAACCCGTTTGACGCCAGGGAAGAACACTAATGGCTTCTTCCAAATCTGTAAAAATCTGCTGGTAGAAAGCGGCGCCATTCGAATACTCGACAGTATAGCTCGGCTCTTTAGACTCGTTGATTTTCAACGGTCCCTGTCCCCAGTTCCTCACAATCTCAAACAAATACCAGGCTCTCAACGCTTTGGCTTCAGCCACAAGCTGCGTCAACGCACTGGGTTCTATTCCATCAGGGTCATCTGTCTTCAAAATGACACTCTTCGAACGATCGATAGCAGCATTTACATTATTCAATGCATTGAAATAAGAACTCCACATCGCATAAATCGTACCATTATTTGACTGATAAGTAGTGGTATACTGATTCATTGCCGCTACTTCCGTCGGATAATTCTGTGTGAAAACATCCGTACCTTGTTGTGTAAATATCTGATAAGTAGTCGTATTATAGATATTTTTCAAGTTTGAGTAGCAACCTACAATCAGACTCTCATATCCACCCTTTGTCTGATAGTATTTGTCCGCTGACTGGCTGGAATGGTTCACTTCGTCCAGAAAATCAGAACAAGCAGTCATTCCAAAAGTGAATAACAGAAGCGTATACTTCAAATATCTTTTGTTTATCATAGATCTGTTTTTTTTTAAAATGAAATATTAACACCAAGTAAAGCATTCATAGTCATACCGTCCGTATCTCCGATGTTGGTAAGATCGGGCTGTTCGGGATCAAGACCTCTGAACTTCGTAAGAATGAAAGGATTCTGCACAGTCACATAAATACGGGCGTTATCCAGTCCCCATTTTGACATCAGTCTCTTGTTTAAAGTATATCCCAACGTGATATAGGAAACTTTCAGGAAGTCTGTTCTTTCATAAGCGATATTACCTCTGGAACCCATCTGTGAAGGGCGTCCCATGGTGTTCGAAGGATTCTCCGGCGTCCAATAATTAGTCCGCAGATTGTTGAAGTTCTGGCTGTTCCATTCCAATGCGAAGTTCTCAAAGAAACGGTCGTACTGTGTGGCTCCCGCCTGGAAATACATGTGGAACGAAAAGTCGAAATCATAGATTTTGAACATATTTGTCATACCTCCTGTCCAGTCTGGTGTTCTCTTGCCGTCGATGATATAGTCATCGTCCGTCAGCTTGCCGTCATTGTTATAGTCTTTAATCTTGAAGTTACCCGGTACACAACCATATTTTGCAGCCTCTTCTTCTTCTCCCAACTGCCATACGCCAATTGTATTTTGAGTCCAGTTCGTATCTACCGGCTTACCAATAAAACGCTTGTCAGAATAGCGTCCTCTCATGCCTTTCAGATGAATGGAATAATTGCTAAGATCTTCTTCGTCAGCCAGACTTACGATTTCGTTTTTGTTGTAAGCCAGGTTGATGGTCGTATTCCAGGCAAAGTTCTTGGTCATGATATTCGCGGTATTCAACTGCAACTCAAATCCGCTGTTTCTTACGGAACCTACATTCGAAGTAACCGATGAATAACCCAAATGAACAGGAATATTGCGTTTCATCAACAGGTCATTGGTAGTACGATTGTAGTACTCAATGTTACCCGAAATCCGTTGGTTTAAGAAACCGAAATCAAGACCTACGTTATATTCTGAAGTACGCTCCCAAGTCAGCATCGGATTGGCAATGTTGGCAGGAAGATTTCCCACGGAAGTAGACGTTCCGAACGGATAATATACAGACCCCGAAATGGTACCTTCGGATGCATAAGGAGACACAGAGTTGGTATTACCCGCCTGACCATAACTGAAACGCAGTTTCAGGTTGGACAACCAATCCAGATTCTTGGCAAAGTCTTCTTCAGTGATTCTCCACGCAATAGCTGCGGAAGGGAAAAGCGCCCATTTATTTCCTTCGGACAAACGTGAAGAACCATCATAGCGCAAGCTGGCTGTAAGCAAATATCTATCCATCAGCCCATAGTTGATTCTACCTACATAAGACATCATCGTCCACTGGCTGAAATTGGAAGTCAAGCTCTCGATAGCTCCCCCATTCAGGTTATACCAAAGTGAATTGAAAGACAAGTCCTTGCTTGCACCATACAATCTGTCGTACTGATACTTTTGAGCGGAGAACACTCCGGTCGCAGTAATAGAATGAACGGACTTCTTCCAAGTATAGTTCACAATATTATCCCAAATCCAACTCAATGAATTATCTTTCGTCGCATTCGCCTTAGCACCTTTGGCAGTTCCCTGCTGTGCCTTTGTCCACACTCCGATATAATCCCCCATGGAAGTCTGTGTAAAATAGGGAGAAAATGAAGAAGTGAGCTCCAAATTCTCAATAGGTGTTATTTTAAGATAAATATTGCTTTGCAGGTTGAGGCTCTTCACTTGCGAGCGCTGGTTTTGAGAAGTAACCAACGGATTGAAAAGATTATTGCCGGAATATTTCCATATCTCCTCACCTGTCACCAAGCTATTGGGATGTTGAGTAGGACGCATACGGAACACATCACGCAACAAGTCCCAGTTACCTTTTTCACGAATACTGTGAACCGCATACATACTTCCTCCGAAAGAAACATGCTTATTAATAGTGATGTCTATTACCGAACGCAAGTTGTAGCGTGTATATTCTTGCGGCTGAATCATACCATCTTCGAAATAATAGCCGCCAGAGAAACCGTATTTCACAGCTTCCGTGCCACCAATTGCCGACAAGCTATGGTTTGTCATAAAGGCAGGACTGGATACAGCGTCCAACCAATCGAAATATTTACCTTCTTTCACCGCCTGCAATTCGGACGGGTCGGTAAAAATTTGTTCGTCTCTCTTATAAATATAGTTGGGAGCTCCGCCACGGGTAGCCTCTCTCGCCAGCTGCACATATTCGTCACCGGACATCATATCGGGCAAGTTTGTATAAGATCTCACACCAACATAACCGTTATAGGAAATTTTCGGCTTACCAGTCTGTCCTCTTTTGGTCGTTACGATGATTACACCGTTTGCGCCACTGGAACCATAAATAGCCGTTGCCGAAGCATCCTTCAGGACGTCAATCTTTTCAATATCGTCCGGATTGACAAAATCCAGATTACCGCCGGGAACTCCGTCAATGACAATCAAAGGAGACGAAGAGGCAGTGATAGAGTTGATACCACGAATCTTTATATCGTAGCCTCCACCCGGTTTGTTATTCGAACGTGTGATGGTCACACCGGACAACTCTCCTTGCAACGCACCTGCGGAGTTCGTTTTTCCACCTCTAAGCAAAGTTGTATTGGAGACAGAAGCGACAGAACCAGTCAGGTCGGACTTCTTCACAGAGCCGTAACCTACCACCACTACTTCGTTCAATGACTTCGCATCTTCACGCAATACAACATTCAGAAAGTTTTGAGCGGATATTTTTATTTTTTGTGTCGTATAACCAAGATATGAGATTTCAACCTCATCTCCTGCTGCTACTTCCAAAGAGAAATTACCGTTCATATCCGTTATCACTCCCTTTTTTGTTCGGGGAACCATCACATTAGCCCCCACCACAGGAAGGTCTGCTTCATCTTTTACGATACCTGTTATCTTCTTTTCCGAACCGCTTGCGCGTCCGTCTTTGTTTGTAGAAGAGACGTTGGGCTTTTTAGCCAGAATGATATGACGTCCTTTAATGGTATATGACAGGTTGGTCTTACTTGCAACCGCATCCAGGACATCTTTCAAGGAACTGTTCGTTTGATTAATTGTGATTCGTTGTTGCTTGTTGATTTCGTCCGAATCATAGAAAAACAAATAGTTGGTCTGCTTTTCTACCATTCGTAACACAGTCTCAAGTTTTTCATTTTTTACTGATATCGATATTTTCTTTTCCTGCGCATACACGTTACCAACTATACCCTGCAGAATAAATAACAACAAAACAGTAAAGGTTATTTTTGTATTTTTTATGCTTCTTTTTAGGGCAAACCCATAGACAATAGGCTGTTTATTCATACATTTGTAAGTTTTAAGATTAAATACTATTCCGTTCGAAGGAAGTTTAATTTAGGAGATGCGTGCATCTCTCGGAGAGAAGAGGATTCGCCAAAATCTTCTTCTCTTTTTTTAAGGCTAACTACTGTTCATAATAATGTTTTATTAGATTATACGGCTCAATTAATTGTCACTTGCCGATTATTAATACTATATCGAATCGGGATTGAAATATTAATTATATCCAAAATGTCTTTGATGTTTTGTCCCCGATAGAAAGTCCCGGTAAACCGACGTTCTTTCAACTTATCAGACTGTATTCGGAAACTGACACCATATATATTTCCCAATCGGGCTAATATACCCTCCAAATTCTCTTCATGGAAATAGTAATAACCGGAAATCCATGAGGTGTAAAGGGTAGCATCTACCTGAGCCACTTTATAAGAACCTTTGTTTTTGTGATATATATATTGTTGATTTGGAGTTAAAACAGTCGAAGTGTTTACCTTTTCACTAACCAAGCGAATGGAGCCCTCCAATAATGTGGTGGTTACCACGGAATCAGACGGATAAGCGTCAACATTAAATTTCGTCCCTAAAGCTTCTATTTCTTGCCCATTCACAACCACGATAAAAGGCTTGTCTTTCTGCTTGGCTACATTAAAGAAGGCTTCTCCTTCCAGATAAACAACACGCTTTTCTTTTCCATATTGCGGATCATAGCGGAAGTTAGTCTGACTCCCCATACTAATTTCGGTGCCGTCTGGCAAAACAACTTTATCAGCTACGATTCCATCGCCACCAACATATCGGGCAACAGGTACGGAAGAAGCATCACCCAACCACCAAAAGAGAACGGAAGTAAAAGCAACAGCTATCACCGCCACCGCTGCATAAGCCTGAACTTTCCGGAAGAGAGTGTATATTTTCCTCGGAGCCTGTTTCTGTTTCTTTTCTAGTAACCGCTGCCAGCTCTTATCCATATCAATATTATTTCCTTTAGACAAGCAAGCGTCATAAACCATCTTTGCCTCAAAAAAGATCTTTTTATTTTCAGGCGTTTCATTCACCCAATCATAAAACTGATTGATCTCTTTCTCATTCAACGAGCCTTTCAAAAATCCTATTATTAAATCTGAAGTCATGCTTTCCATATATAAATAGATACTATTTTCCTGTTTTTATATATGTAACGAGCAATCAGCAGGAATTACTCACCGACTTCTTTATTTTTTTGAATTTTATTTTCCGGGACTGCGAAGAATGGCAACAAATCAGCACTAAACGAACATGAATAGATAAACGAAAGCAGTCTGAAGCTCTTTCCGTAAGAAAAGTAAAGTTCTGTATAATTGGTTTTCCACTGTCCGGGTAGATAAGTTTAACCTCTCGGCAATTTCCGCCGCTTTAAGCCCTTCCATATAAGATAAGAGGAAGATTTCACGTCTCTTTTCGGGCAGTTCATTTATTTTTGCCATCACATGTGCCATTAAGTCTTTCCTCATAAACAATTCATCAGCACCGTCATAAAAACTCAACTCATCTAATTTGAGCTGAATAACACGCTTGTCAGCAAACTCCTGTTCCAAACTAATACGACGCAAATGATCTATACAAGCATTTCGGACAGCAACAAACAATATATTTTTAACCTCTGATTCTGATAACAGAAATACTTGTTTGTCCCATATTTTAAGGAATACATCATGGACAATATCTTCCGCAAAGAAAGGAGAAATAAACTTCCCCGCAAAACGCAACAACATAGGTGCATATTGCATATACAGTTTCTGATAATTGCTTATATCATTCACATGTTCATCTTTCATTTTAGTATTCTACAAGGCCAAAGTCTATTAATAATCTATTATCAGAGAAAGCAGAATTCATCTTATTGCTGGCGACAAAAATAGATATATTCTCGTTATAAACAAAAAAAGATGAGAATCGTTTTTCTTTCACCTTGACTATATATTCATAGAATATGCAATAAACTCAAAACGTTGCAAATTTCCGTCCTCATTTGCCCTGTTTACATAAATAAAAACTATCTTTGCGTTTCAGAATCCCGAAAGACGAAAAGAAATGGAGCAAATAGACAACCTAAAAGAGCTTATCAATCAGGGGGATGTGGACACAGCGATTAAGCAATTGGACCAGCTTCTCCAGGACAGTTCTGTCGAAAAAGAGAAAGATACTCTTTACTATTTACGGGGAAATGCCTACCGA
>OGXY01000321.1_pt1 | contig 47075 bp, 30 predicted proteins | sample 1576411 | NCBI WGS metagenome assembly OGXY01 (sample SAMEA3541498, study PRJEB24748) | human gut metagenome | biome: human gut; feature: human-associated habitat; material: faeces | place: China | collected 2012 | reverse complement strand
GCCGCCCAATCGGATTCCGTACGCCGCCCGATCAGATTCCGTACGCCGCCCGATCGGATTCCGTACGCCGCCCGATCAGATTCCGTACGCCGTCCGATCGGATTCCGTTCACCGTCCAATCGGATTGCGTTCGCCGCCCGACGACTATCTTTAGCATTTTGAAGAACACTTCTTTGGTTTCTACACAACTAACTTTGGCTGCAAATTCTTGCAGTTGTCAGAATTTATTGCGAACTTAGCGGTTGGGAAAGCAATAACTTTAAAACAAAAGGAATGAAGACAAAGAAAACAGTAAACCAAAAGCTGAAGCGCATATTCTTATCGCTTCTCCTGCCTGCGGCAATGACCGCATCGGTCACTTGCAACGCACAAAACAACTCGGGCATACCGCCGCACCAGATGCGCGTGGCTTCGTATAACATTCAGCACGGCATGGGCATGGACAACCAGCTCAACTACAAGCGCATAGCCGAGGTGCTGAGAGCAATATCGCCGGATGTGGTGGCAGTGCAGGAGGTGGACAGCATGACGCAGCGCACGAACAACACTTATGCGCTGGGCGAGATAGCAGAACAGCTGAACTACTACGCATCGTATGCACCCGCAATAGACTTAGAAGGCGGCAAATACGGCATCGGCATACTCTCGCGCGAGCGCCCAATAAGCATCAGACAGTATGCGCTGCCTGGAAGTGAGGAGGCACGAACGCTGCTTGTGGCGGAGTTCGACGACTTCGTGTTCGCATCGACCCACCTCTCGCTGACCGAAGCCGACCGCATTGCGTCGATAGGCATCATTGAGGAGGCGGCAAAGAAAAGCGGAAAGCCGTTCGTGGTGGCTGGCGACTTGAACGCTCAGCCCGATTCGCCGTTCATACGTCAGTTTGAGGAGAAATTCCAAATATGCAGCGGCAAGCAGAAGTCGTGGCCTGCCGACAAGCCGACGGAGTGTCTCGACTACATAGCTGCGTACAAACGCAAGAGTACGAGCAAAAACGGAAAGGGAGGCGCGCAACAGCCTGCGGTTACGCTTTTCTCTGACGTGTTGAACACGCAGGCTTCCGACCATCGTCCGATAGTGGCAGAGATAGTATTGCCGCGATAGCATACCAACAAAAAAGGTGCAACGCCAAACACGTTGCACCTTTTCTATTTATTTATCTTTTCTTACTGCTGAACGAGCGTCATTTTGCGCATAACCGGAGCCACGGCTGTACGCTTAACAGCCTTCTTTGTAGCGATGCGCTTCGGCATAGCAACAGCCTTGGCAGGAGCTACGCCTGCAGGAGCTGCACCTGTTGTGAACTCATGCTTTGTGAGCGGACCCCACTCGCCCTTAGCGTTCTTTGCGAGAGCAAGAGCATAGTAGGCAGTGTTAGGAGTTGCCTCGAAAGAATAATTGTCAACACCATACTGGTTCCAGTTCGGGTCCATCGGAATATCCTGCATGAGGTATTCTTTAGCCCACTTGTCGCCACCGTTCTCCTCGTACTTATCCTTAACGCAGATAACAGAGTGGAAGAGGGCGGTCTGGTCGTTCGGTGTGAAAGTTACGGTCTGCACATACGAATCTTCATATTTAACAAAGTCACCTACGGTTGCGGTAACCTGAGCAATGCCTTCGCCACCCTGAGCCTTTGTTGTAACGTAGATGTAAACGAGGTCACCGAAGTTGCCTTCTACATCAACTGGGAGCACTGCCACCTCATAGTCGGTAGCAGGAGCAAGTCCATTCCATGTGTTTGTAGCTGGGTCGCTATAAGAACGACCGCTGAACTGCTGAATCATAGCCTCAATGCTTGAGAAACCGAGCATCGGTCCCCACTGCTCGAACTGCTCCTGTGCCTTACCCTTCTCGAACTGGCACCAGTAGAACTCTTCGCAATCCTTGTTAGGAGTAACGGTGAGAGTGAAGCTGCTTGATGTGGTCTCGTCGACAGTGTATGTCACAGACGGAGTGCCCACTGTAGGTACCTTCGGAGTCTTGAACTCTGCGCGTGAAACCTGGCACGGCACGCCGTACTCGTCGTAAGCGAGAGTAACAACGGTGTACGGAGTGTTGGCTGTGAACTCGCGAGCGAAGCCAGAGAGTTTGCCCTCAGAGAAGTCCTGATAGTACTTAGGAGCGGTAGTCTGTTGCTCGAAGTAGCGTGCAAAAACGGTATCATCATAACGCTTTGCGGTGTTTGTAGGCAGCACTTCGATCTTGAACGAGCTGCTCGGGTCGGTACGTGTAACCTTTACGTATACCACATCGTTCTCATCCTCGTCCTTTTCATACTTGAGGAACTCTACGTTAGCCTTCACTTCGCCATCCTTGCGTGCGAAAGAGATGCTGTCAACATGGTCTACTGCGTAAGCCTTGCTTGCTACAGAAGAGTTGATGATCATACGGTTGGGTACTACGTCGGTCTGTGCCTGTACGCCTGTCGACATCGCCAATGCGAGTGCCGCTATAGAGAAGAATTTCTTCATTTCTTTACGAATTTAATTGATTTGTTGTTAACTTTAAGAATATACACACCGCTGCTGAGCGCGTCGGTGCTGACCGGTGTTCCGTCCCAAGCCTTGAGGCTCATGGCACGCTGTCCCTGGATGTTGTAGATGGCAGCGTTGGCAGGACCGGTGAGTCCGTTAGCCGACACGAATCCGCCAGCATACATCACTTGCAAGCCTTCGGCTCCGCCTACGACCTGCGTAACGCTTGTCGGTTCGCCTTCGAAGTACAGCACGGTAGAGTTGGTGAAAGCGAGTTCGCGTGTGGTTTTGTCGGCGAACCTTACTTCCATCTTGCCGTTCGTGAAGCAGATACGACTTACTGTGCTCAGCTTTGCCTCCATCTGCTTTGCGCCGGTAGACGAGTCTTTCACGACAAAACTGTTGTCGGCGTAGCTCTGTCCCACTGCAAACAGTGCGAGAATGGCTGATGTCAGAATTGTTTTTCTGTTCATAGTTGTTACATTATTTATGGTTTAATGATATCGCTACAGAACGATATTGGTTGCAAAAGTACATAAAATATATCTATTCGCCAAACTTTTTGTTGCGGAAACAATGATTCTGTCTCATTTTTGCGCACACAGCCGCTTCGCTATACATTATTATTATGAGAGCGTTTGTGCCAGTAGGTGAGTTTGTCTACGACGAGCGCGATGGCGCCGTCGCCAGTGACGTTGCAGGCTGTGCCGAAGCTGTCCATAGCTATGTAGAGCGCAATCATGAGTGCGAGCGACTGGTCGTCGAAGCCGAGCATCGACGAGAGTATGCCGAGAGCCGCCATGATAGCTCCGCCCGGTACGCCCGGCGCCGCCACCATTGTGATGCCCAGCATGAGGATGAAGCCCGACATCATTTGGAAGTCGTACGGAATATTCTGCATCATCATCAGCGCCAATGCGCACGACACTATCTTCATCGTGCTGCCCGAGAGGTGGATGGTGGCGCAGAGCGGAATGACGAAGCCCGCAATGTCCTTGTTAACGCCGTTGTTGATGGTCTGGCGCAGCGTGACGGGAATGGTAGCCGCCGACGACTGCGTGCCGAGAGCCGTGAAGTAAGCCGGCATCATGTTGAGAAGCAGGCGCAACGGGTTCTTGCGAACGAAGAGCGAGGCTACGAAATACTGGAAAATGAGCAGGAAGATGTGCATCACGAAGATTACGCCGATAATCTTCACGAACACGCTGAGCACCTTGAACACTTCGCCCGAGTGGGTCATGTTGAAGAAGATGCCGAAGATATAGATGGGCAAAAGCGGCAGCACCACTACCTGTATGGTCTTTGTGATGATGTCGCGGAACTCGCCGAACATCGACTTCAGCGTGTGCGACTCAAGATGGGCGATGCCAAGACCGAAGGTGAACGCCAGAACCAAAGCAGTCATAATGTTGAGCGAAGCAGGGATGCTCACGGTGAAGAACGGCTCTATGCCCTTCGCCTCGCTAATCTGCGCCAGTTGCAGGTTGTCGGTTATGAGCGCCGGGAACACCGCCTGCCCCACTCCATAAGAAAGGAAGCCGGAGAAGACGGTGGCGCCGTACGCCATGAGTGCGGTTATTACAAGCAGTTTGCCGGCTCCCTTGCCGATGTCGGCGATAGCCGGCGTGACGAGTCCGACGATGATGAGCGGAATAAGGAAACCGAGGAACTCGCTGAAGAGCGCGTTGAACGTTACGAACACGCGCACGGGCATGTCGGGCGACACGATGCCGAACCCGATACCAAGGATAATGGCAATGATAATCTTAGGGAGCAAGCCCAACTTGATCTTTTTCATACGTGGATGGTGCTTAGTTTGATTAGTTTCGGGGCGAAGTTACATATAATATCACAAAGCGCAAAGCTTTGCGGCATGATTCTTAGCCTTAACCACAGCCTTGTCGAGCTGGGTCTGCGCCTTCTTCTTCGCAGCATCAGTCTTGGCGTTCTGCACATTGTCGTAGAGAGTCCATAGCTTCAGCTTGGCAGTAGCCTCCTTGTATGCCTTTGTGAACCTGTTGGCAGCAGCCTCGGTCTGAGCCTCTTCCTCAGGTGTGGCATAAGCATGCCTGTAGCCCTTGAACTTGTTCCAGAGACCACGCGTGAAGTCGGGGAAAGCCACCGGAGCACAGTCGTTGTCCATCGACAAAGCTCCAAGCTCTGCAATAGAGCACCACTCAGCCAAGTCGTATACGTCCATATCGAGCGGCAGACCGTTCTGCAGACAATACACGAGGCGTGCGGTCATGATGAAGTCCATGCCTCCATGGCCGCCTACCTCCTTAGCCAGCTTGCCGAACTTCTTCAGAATTGGATGGTCGTACTTGGCCTCGAGAGCCTTCTTCTCAGCCTCGGGCATGAAGCTGTGCGTAGAGAGATTGTCGACCTGTGGCTGCACGCCGCTTGCCGCAAGCTGCTTGCTGTCGAGAGCATAGCCTTCGATGGGATACTTGTTGGCGAATCCGCGCGATCCGGTAAGCTGATACAGGCGGTTGTAGGGCTGCGGATTCATCACGTCGTGCTGCAACTCTATCACCTTCTTGTTAGCTGTGCGTATGAGTGTGGTGGTATGGTCGCCGTTGCGGAAGTCGTCGCAAGGCTTGCCGGTCTTAGCCTCAACAAGCTCTTTGCCGTGAACGCTCTTCGTGTCCATAGCCACAAGCGTAGCCATGCGGTCGCCGCGATGAATGTCGAGCAGCTGCGCCACCGGACCAAGTCCGTGTGTGGCATAGATGTCGCCACGGTTCTCGCGGTTGTACTTCAGTCGCCATCCGAGCTGCTCGGGGTCAGAGCCGTTAGGATTCTTCCAGTAATAGTCCCAGAACTCGTCAAGATTGTGTATGTATGCGCCCTGCGCATGCAGTATCTCGCCGAACACGCCGTGCTGCGCCATATTCAGAGTGCGCATCTCGAACCAGTCGTAGCAGCAGTTCTCGAGAATCATGCAGTTGAGCTGCTTCTGTTCAGCCAGGTCGATGAGCTGCCAACATTCCTCAAGGTTCATTGCCGAGGGCACCTCGTCGGCTACGTTCTTGCCGTTCTCCATAGCGCACTTTGCCACAACGGCATGATGCTCCCAGTCGGTAGCTATATAGACAAGGTCGATATCGTTGCGGCGGCACAGATCCTCATAGCCCTTCTCGCCGTAATATACGGCGGCAGGAGCCAGCCCGTGCTTGCGCAGCGTCTCGTTCTGCTTGGCTGCGCGCGCCTCTACGTAGTCGCAGAGAGCCACAATCTCCACACCAGGTATCAAGCAGAAGTCTTCTACCGCACTCGGTCCGCGCATACCAAGACCGACGAAGCCCACGCGCACCGTCTTCATCTTCGGAAGTGCCAGTCCGAGCACGTCCTTCTGTCCTGCAGGGCGTTCGGGCGACTCAATCATTATCTTGCCTTTGTTCCAATGCCATTTGGTAGACGGAGAGAGCGATTGTGCGTTTGCCGCCAGCGAACAGAAAGACATCACAGCGGCAAAAGCCATACTTAATATAACTGATTTGTTCATAGATTGTTGGTTTTTGATTTGTTCGTTGATATGTTTTGATATATTATATTGCAAAATTACGCTTTATTTTCGAAGCATTACTCAAAAACCGACGAATAATTTGTGGATATTGCCTAAAACACGTAACTTTGAGACTATTAAACTCAACAACATACACAGTGAAAACAAATCATACAAAGGTATTGGCGACCATGTTCATGGCTTTCGCCTTATCAGCAGCATCCTATGCAGGAAGCAAAGCAGACAAGACAGTGAAGATAAGAATGATAGAGACGACCGACGTACACGGACGCTTCTTCCCGTACGACTTCATCAACCAGCAGCCAACCGATGGTTCGCTCGCTCGCGTGTCGTCGTATGTCGACTCGCTGCGCACCATATACGGCGACCGACTCTTGCTGATGGACGCAGGAGACGTGCTGCAAGGACAGCCCGTCGTCACATATTATAATTATGAGAAGACCGATGTGGAGAACATCGCTGCATCTGTGAGCAACTTCATGCACTACGACGTGCAGACTATGGGCAACCACGATGTGGAGACGGGTCATGCGGTATACGACAAGTGGGTGAAGGAACTCAACTGCCCTATGCTCGGCGCCAATATAGTGAGCACCGCCACCGGTCTACCCTATCAGAAACCTTACATGGTCTTCAAGCGCGACGGCGTGAAGATAGCCGTCATCGGACTCATCACTCCCGGCGTGCCGTCGTGGCTGTCGGAAGAGCTGTGGAGCGGACTGCGCTTTGAAGACGCTGTGCAGTCGGCACGCAAGTGGATGGATGTGGTGAAGAAGAAGGAGCGTCCGGATGTGATAGTGGGCTTGTTCCACACCGGCGTGAACGACCGCAGCCTCACAAACGGTTCGCTCAACGACGCCACACGCGACATAGCTCGCGAGGTGCCGGGCTTCGACGTGATATTCTACGGACACGACCACTCTACTCACTACGAGGAGGTGAAGAGTGCTGACGGATCTACGACCATCATCGTCAATCCTGCCAACAACGCTATGCGTGTCGCCGACGCCGAACTTGAGGTGAGCAAGAAGGGAAAGGGCAAGAGTCTGAAAGTGAACATCGTTGACATGGGCAAGCGATCTGTCAACCAGCAATACATGAAGGCTTTCGAGAGTCAGATTGAGAAAGTGAAGAAATACGTAGGCACCGAGGTAGGCTCGTTCACAACATCAATGACCTCGCGCGACTGCTATTTCGGTCCGAGCGCACTCGTCGATTTCGTTCACGACGTGATGCTCAGCACAAGCGGAGCCGAGATCTCATTCGCCAGTCCGCTATCGTTCGACGTTACGGTGAAGAGCGGTGCGGCTACGCTCGCCGACATGTACAAGCTCTACAGCTACGAGAACGATCTCTGCATGATGCAGCTCACGGGCAGCGAGATACGCCGCTATCTTGAGATGAGCTACGACGGATGGGTAGCAACGATGACATCGCCCGACGACCATTTGATATGTATGAACAACCGCGACTCGTCGCGCGACAAGTTCTTCGGACTCACCAAGCCTTTCTACAATCTCGACACGGCGGCAGGCATTGTCTACAACGTGGATGTGACGAAGCCGCGCGGCGAGCGCATCGTGATAAAGAGCATGACTGACGGCACAGCGTTCGACGAAAGCCGTACTTATCGCGTGGCTGTAAACAGCTATCGCGCGGCTGGCGGCGGCGGACTGCTCACCAAGGGCGCCGGCATAGACAAGGCGCAGCTCGAAAGCCGCATAGTGTGGCGAGGCGACTACACGCTGCGCGACTATATAATAAGGTATGTGCGCGAACATTCGCCCATCACTCCGCAAACGCACGGCAACTGGCAGTTCGTGCCTGCAGAGTGGACCGCTCCTGCTGCCAAGCGCGACTATCAGACTATGTGGGGCAACAGATGACACAAGCCGTAGCCACAGTCTGAAACAACAAAAAACGCCGGTAACAGCATTGTAACACACTTGACACGCGGTGAAAAAATAGAATGTCGACCTTTGCAGCCGAAATCATAACACGACAAGCAATGAAGACATTCATCACAACAGCTCTCGTCAGCCTCGCTGCCGCTACGGCAATGGCGCAGGAGGCAAAGACAGAGACCGCTACAGAGCAGAAGACAGAGGCTAAACCCACAATGAACATTCACGGAACGATACGCTCCAAGTACGAACTGCAGACCGAGGAGGGCGAACACCGCTTCGAGGTGCGCAACGCTCGCGTGAGCATCGACGGTTCACTCTCACCTATTATATATTATAAGGCGGAGATCGACCTCTGTGACGAAGGCAAAATAAAGATGCTCGACGCCTACACCCGACTGAAGCCGTGGCAGACCATGCAGTTCACAATCGGACAGATGCGTGTGCCGTTCACTATCGACGCCCACCGCTCACCCCACCAGCAGTATTTCGCCAACCGCTCTTTCATAGCCAAGCAGGTGGGCAACGTGCGCGATGTGGGTGCGGCATTGGGCTACACGTTCAACGTGGGCTTCCCTATCGTGCTCGAAGCCGGACTCTTCAACGGGTCGGGACTGACCAACCAGAAGGACTTCTGGACAAAGAACGTTAACTTCTCGGCTAAGGCACAACTGCTCATGCCGCACGGATTCAACCTAACGCTGAGCACGCAGAAGATAAAGCCCGACAACACCGACGTGATGATGTACGACGCTGGCGCCTACTGGCATCAGAACGGATGGCACGTAGAGGCGGAGTATCTCTACAAGCACTATGCCGACAACGCGTTCAAGGCTGTGCATGCGTTCGACTCGTTCGTGAGCTACGACATAAAGGTGAAGAAGGGACTCGTGAAGTACGTCACTCCGCTTGTGCGCTACGACTACATGAGCGACCACAGCGACGGCACACGCTATCTCGACGGCAAGGCGAACCCCGAAGGCAAGCTCATCGTGAACGACTATCAGCGCTCGCGTCTGACGAGCGGCGTAACGCTGAGCCTCAAGAAACCGTTCGTAAGCGACATCCGACTCAACTACGAGAAGTATTTCTATCGCAACGGAGGCATCGCTCATCGCTCTGAACGCGACAAGATTGTAGTGGAATTTATGACACGTTTCTAATGCAAACGTTTACAAGCACGGATACCCACTAACACTATTGTTTCAAATAGTAACACTTATCGTTCAAACCCTTACTTCTTGCTCTAAATCAAGCAAAAAGTAGAAAAAAGATTTGGAGCGAATTGTTTTTATTAGTAATTTTGCCAACGTAAAAAGAACGATAAAACATCGCTCGCAAAAACGATAAAGCATAACTTCGCATATAAGATATTTTGATTTGTTTTAGTAGATTAGTTTTTAAGTAGTTTGTTTTTGAAAATCGGATGTCGTGAGACACCCGATTTTTTTGTGCTTTATTAATGCATGAAAAATCCCGTTGTGCAGATGCTTCTGCGCAACGGGATTTTTGTATCTATAAGTAGCAGTGCTTATCGTAGGAGCCTACGGCATTAGCCTCCTACTTATTTCTTCACGAACTTCAGCGACTTAGTACTACCGTCTGCAAACTTAGCCACGCCAACGTATACGCCGGGCTGCAAGCCTGCCACACTTGCCGAACTGCTCTCAGCACGAAGCACGGTGCGCCCGCTGAGATCTACCACAGCCACCGACTTAGCACCTACTGCGCCGAAGCTGTTGTCGTCGACGATGAACATACCGGCAGCCTCACCGTTCACGTCGGTGATGCCGTTAACGACGTCACCGTACACGCCGATGTTGTCGAGACAGAGCACCTCACCCTTCGGTGTTACGAGGTTGAAGGCGATGTATACGTCCTTGCCGTTGTACTTAGAGAGGCTAATGCCGCGTGTCTTCGGCGTAATGGTCTCGCCCTTCACCTCAAGGTCGGTGGTGTACCAGTAGTCGGCAGGATTGCCCGAACCGTCGGAAACCTTCACACGGTAAGTCTCGAGCAGCAGCTGGTTGAACGACATTGCGTCCCAAACGAAGCAAGCATTCTCGCTGTTCACATGCACCTTCGGCAGGATGAGCCAGCGGTCGGGCGTAGCACCGTCAATCCAGCTTGTGCCAGCCAGTACGTGCTCGCCGAGCATGGCGTGCTTCTCGATGTTGAAGATTCCCCAACCCTCCTTGTTGAACTCTTCGCCGGCATTAGCGTTCACCGTGCCAGAGTCGCCTACATAGAAGCTGAGGTCAGACGAGATCTTGCCATCCTCGAAGTCGTAGTAGACTACCGGGGCGCCCAGCACATTCACCTCCTTCGACATCACGTTGTTGTCGGGCATGTTGTCGTCGTCGCTCTCGATAGTGACGGTTACGGTGTGCTTGCCCGCAGCCAGTCCGTCGAGCACGTTGCTTGCCGTGAGGTTCTTTATCTCCTGCGCCTTCATGCTAAGGTCTACCTCAACCTTCTGCTCGCCGTCGACGCTCACCTTCACCTTGCCTTTGGCGTCCTTGATGCCCACGTTCTGAATGGTGAACTGCACGTTTTTGTCGTTAGGCGTGCGCACATAGTCGTAAGGCAGCGCCATGTCGGTAACAACGAGGTCGACGGCGTCGCTCGATGCCTTGTAGAACTGCACGTCGTCGATGGTGAGCCAGTTCTCGTCCTTGTCACTGTGCGAGTAGAAGCCGAGATAGATAGTCTGCGGCTTGTCGAACTTAATCACCTTGAACGCCTCCTGGTATTTGCCCTGCTTGATGGTCTGCTCGTCGATGCAGACATCCATATCGTCGGGCGTGTTGCCGGTGCCCCAGTATACGCCCAGCTTCTCGGTGTGTCCGTCAGAACCCGAATACCAGTAGCGCAGCACGTAGTTGCCTACCTCCACCTTTATCGGGTCGAGCATCGCCCAGTCGTCGGCGTCGTTCTCCTTATTATAATTGTACGCGAGACAGCCGTAGCCCGTGCGCGCCATATTCATATACGTAGCCTGATAGACCTTCCACTCGCCGTCGTCGCCGTTGAGGTTGTAGAACTTGAAGTCGGCTGTGTCGTCGCCCGGCTCAAAGCCCCACGAGTAAGGCGGCGTAACGGCTCCGCCGTGGCGCACCATGACAGCAGTAGTATCGTTGTCGGTATTGATGTCGTTCGGCTCAATGGTATATGCCTTCAGTGCATACTTGTGGCGCGGCGTAGAGAGGTCTGCCTTCTGGCTGAACGTGTACTCCATAGCCTCGCCCGGTGCAAGCGAACGATCTACCTTCTCCTTCACAACGGCACCACCATCGAGCTGATAAGCCACCTCGAACTTATCAGACGCATCGAGTCCGTTGTTCACAACATGAACCTTCACCGTCTCGGCGTTGCTGAGATTGTCGCCCGAAACGGGGCTAAGCACGTTGTCTACCTGCAAGTCTACCACCTTGTCAACCTGCTTCACGCTGAACTCACACATATAGAAGCGCCACTGGTCGGCAGGACTCGTCGTGTGGAAGCCAACATGGAAGGGCACGCCTGCTGTAGCGTCGTAGAAGAAATACTCCGTTGTGCGCACGCCGAGCACCTTGTCGTTCTGCGCCTGCAGTTTCGTCATTGCCTCAACCGTGGGCGCATTGCCTGTGTAGACGGCGAGTTTCTCGCCGTACGACGTGCCGTACGTGGTGTACTGCACCATCAGCTTGCCCGTTGCCGTAGGCGTTATAGCCGGCGAAATGAGCCAGTCGTCAGCCACATTGCTCGAAGAATAAGCATAGAACACCTTCGACTGCGAACCTTCTGCATCATATACCCATGTAACGCCGTCATTATTGGCGTCGACAACGGTCCATTTCGCAAATTCGTCTGCTCCTTCAAAGTCGGTAGAATACACATTCTGTGCGCTTGCGGCTGCCGAAACAGCGAGCGCAGCTAAGCTAAGTAAAAGTTTATTCATATCGATTCTTTTTAAAAATTGTAAACTATTTGCGCAAAGTTAATACAAATCGAAACAAGACCAAACACTTCTACATACATTTTATAACTTTTAACTACCCGATGAAACATATCTACAAGTCGGTTTAACATTTGTAGCAGCGCTCCGTGCTCCGAATTGTAAACGCTTGCAAACGTTTGCACGAAAAAGGCGCAAAGAATGACGCACGAATCTTAGCAGAACACATTTCTTATATATAATTTTGCAGCAGAAAAGAAACCTAAATACATAACAATCAACGATATGCACATAAAAAGTATTGCAGCCATGCTTGCGCTTCTGCCGGCTATAGCATCGGCACAGACCGTCGCTTCGCCCGACGGCAACGTGAGCCTTACGTTCTCGCTTACCGACAACGGACGTCCTACGTACGAAATGAGCTACAAGGGCAAGAAGGTGATTAACCCATCGCACCTCGGACTGGAGCTTGCACGCGACAAGCACGCGTCGAAGGGCATGGAGGAGACCGACTTGATGGACGGATTTAAGGAAACGACGTCGAAGACATCTACCTTCGACGAGACTTGGACACCGGTTTGGGGCGAGACAAAGACAATTCGCAACAACTACAACGAACTTGAGGTAAGCCTCAACCAGCCGTCGAGCAACCGTAACATCAAGATTAGATTCCGCGTCTACGACTACGGCATGGGCCTGCGCTACGAGTTCCCGCAGCAGCAGGACCTCAACTACTTCGTGATAAAGGAGGAGCACACGCAGTTTGCAATGACTGGCGACCACACCGCCTACTGGATTCCGGGCGACTACGACACGCAGGAGTACGAGTATCAGATTACGTCGCTCACGGGCATACGCGAGGTGATAAGCAAGAACCGCAAGGCGTACACCGCAAACTCTTCTACGACGGTATTCTCAGACACGGGCGTGCAGACATCGCTGCAGCTGAAGACCAAGGACGGACTCTACATCAACATACACGAGGCGGCGTGTCTCGACTATCCGACGATGCACCTCAACCTCGACGAGAAGACACTCACCTTCGAGTCGTGGCTCACTCCCGACGCCGTAGGACGCAAGGGTTTTATACAGACTCCGTTCAACACGCCGTGGCGCACGGTGCTCGTGAGCGACGACGCACGCGACATGCTCTCGAAGAAGCTCACGCTGAACCTCAACGAGCCGTGCAAGATTGAGGACACATCGTGGATTCACCCGACGAAATACTGCGGCGTGTGGTGGAACATGATCGTTGGTACAAAGACATGGGCGTACACCAACGACCTGCCTTCGGTGCGTCTCGGCGAAACCGACTACTCGAAGTGCCGACCCAACGGCAAGCATGGTGCCACCACAGCCGAGGTGAAGCGCTACATCGACTTCGCAGCCAAGAACGGCTTGCAGGAGGTGCTCGTCGAGGGATGGAACGAGGGCTGGGAGGACTGGTTCGGTCATCAGAAACTCGACGTGTTCGACTTCGTGACACCCTACCCCGACTTCGACATCAAATATCTCAACGAATATGCCCACTCGAAGGGCGTGCGCCTGATGATGCACCACGAGACATCTTCGTCGGCACTCAACTACGAGCGACACCTTGATGACGCCTTCAACCTTATGAACAAGTATGGCTATGATGCTGTGAAGACAGGCTACGTAGGCGACATCATCCCGCGCGGCGAGTACCACTACTCGCAGCTGATGAACAACCACTATCAGCGTGTCATCGAGACCGCTGCCAAGCACCACATCATGGTGAACGCTCACGAGGCTACACGCCCCACCGGCATCTGCCGCACATGGCCTAACCTCGTAGGCAACGAGTCGGCTCGCGGCACAGAGTACGAGGCATTCGGAGGTTCGGTGCCCTACCACACCGTCATGCTGCCCTTCACACGCCTGCAGGGCGGACCGATGGACTACACGCCGGGTATCTTCGAGACACGCCTCTCCGAATGGAGCGACAACCCATCGTACGTTCACACCACGCTCTGCGGACAGCTCGCACTCTACCTCGTGATGTACTCGCCGCTGCAGATGGCAGCCGACCTGCCCGAACACTACGAGAAGTACGACGACGCCTTCCAGTTCATACGCGACGTGGCTTGCGACTGGGACGACTCGAAATATCTGGAGGCTGAACCGGCGGAGTATATCACCGTGGCTCGCAAGGCTAAGGGCACGGACAACTGGTTCGTGGGCGGAAAGACCAACAACGCCCGTCAGACTACCGTGAAGCTCGACTTCCTCGACGCAGGTGCCAAGTACGACTGCGCCATCTACCAGGACGGCAAGAACGCCGACTACGAGAAGAACCCGAAGGCTTACACCATCCTGCACCGCACCGTGAAGAAGGGCGACGTGCTGAAGATTAAGCAGGCACGCGGCGGCGGCTTCGCCGTATCGCTGATGAAGAAGTAAGCAGCAACAAAGTTTGGCACAGTTTTTGCCAAGACGATATTTGCACGATTTGCACGCTCATAACTCGCGAAAAACCGACAACGGATTTTGTTTTTCATTTTTCGCGAGTTTTGAGCGTGCAAGCGTAAACGAATGATTCAGAAGCTTTTGCAGCGTTTTTCGCAAAAGTGTGCAATTTTCAATTCGAGCTAACCAAACTTATCGTGAGACTTTACATGGTAAAAGCATAGGTTTTACTGGGTAAAGTCTCAAGAGTTACCCAGTAAAGTCTCACGAAAAGTTTGTAAAAACTCACGAAAAGCGGTGCAAAACCTATCGTTTTACACTAAAAAGTCTCAATTTCTCTGTTTTTCGGGCTGCGCCGAACCGCAAAACCGCACGTTTTATGTTCAGCAAATCTCTAGAATGAGAATTTTCGCGGGAGTTTTCAAGTACGATATTTGCATCGGAAAGTAGGAAGGTAATTTGCAAAAAACATAATTTTATTATACCTTTGCATATATTTATATGCATAGAGCAAGATCATATTGTGCCAGATTGGATACCTTGACTATGGCTTCTATGTATTTTAGTTTATTTTTTCATTCCACTTACAAATGAAAAGTACGACTTTATGAATTCAACTACTAGTTTAAACACAAATGAAAGTAATGCTAAAGGGAAAACATATTCTCCGGAACATACTCTTTATCATTATGCCGCCATTGATTCTGTTAATGGCGAATTATGTTCAATTGAAGATATCACCACAGAATTCAGAAAACTCCACAAGTTCTACTGTCTTTCTTGTGGTGAAGAAATGGTTGCCAACCTAAAGGACGATTGTCATAGACGCCATTTCAAACATAAGAACAAGACCGAGTGTAGCAATGAAACCTATTTGCATAACTTGGCAAAGAAAAAGATTGCAAGACATTTCTTGGAGTCTGAACATTTTTATGTCTCTTACAATCTAATAAAGAGTTGTTCAAAACACACTAACTGTAAATATTCATCTTATTATTCTTGTATTCGTAGAGAGTGTAAAAGACAAGTTGATTTAAAGGCGTATTATCAATATTGCGAGATAGAAAAACGAGTAAAAGATAGCAATGGCAACATTTATGTTGCTGATATTTGCTTGATAAGCAACAGAAAAGAAGTGCATCCCATGCTTATTGAGATATTCGTGTCGCATGCCTGCTCGGAAGAAAAAAGGACTTCAGGGCTTTGGATCATGGAAATTCCAATAAGCTCTGAAGATGACATCGATAGGTTCTGTAAGACAGACTCGTACTACGAAAAAAGCGACCCTGCTTTTAAATTATTAAACATTTCAAAGGAAAAGAAAACGGAGTTGGTAAACGACCAAGTCTTGAGATATATACATTTTCCAAACAAGAACTCTGAAATCAAGCGAATATCTTGCAAAGAGACGAATGTTATACAATCTCAAGATTCTGATATAGAATTGAATATATTGAAAGATTGTTACGATGGTTATCCTGAAGATTATAACGAATTGATTGAAGCTGTTGACTTCTTACTTTATGATAAAAAAAGCACTCAAAATAAAGTAACCAATTGTGAAGATTGTGTACATTACAACCCTTATATGGGCCCCCAAGAGGCTGACAATCACCGCTGTGATTTGGACTTTTTGAGAAGAAGACCAGAAGGAGTATGCACTGATTTTCACAGGAAAGTGGACGAGAATCGTTCTTTGATATCAAGCAAAATAAAGTTAGAATACATTAAAGGATCAAAGCCCGAAGTGTATTTGTTAGCAATCATTGGCCCGCAGAAATTCTATAATACACAGTTGATAGAAGAAGTCTGTAGCAAACGACTCTCCGAATTGGACAATCGAAATCTTGCTCTGGGCGCTCAACTAATTCAACCTTTATATTTTGCGAGGAGTGTGTTTAATTACGCCAATAGCAACAACATCCCCTTTAATAAATTTAATGTAGATTGGAATGCAAAAGGAGAATCTGCCGGTTATCAAAGTAACGATGAGGTCGTAGCCTGTGCTAATGAACTAATTGTGTTCAACGATTCAAACGACAAGTTAACACAAGACATAATACAAAAGGCAAAAAGCAAAAACATACCATTAACTCTTATCGACCTTGCACAGCTCGCACATAACAGAAAAATATGTCCTAAATGTGGAAGTAAGCTGGTTGAAAAATCAGGACGCTATGGACATTTTTGGGGATGTAGCAATTATCCTGAATGTAAATATAAAGGTTAGTTGGGCCTCCATTGCATTGTATGGATACTATAAAAAGAACTACGTGAAAGACATCACACTGTAGTTCTATAACAATAAAAATCGGTCAAGCAAAGGCAAACGATGATTGCCATTTGCTTGACCGATTTTTATCCAATTTGTTTTTCACTTTTAGATTTCGTCTATCATTTTATTTATTGTTTCTAACATTCCTGGGAGTTTATTTTTGACAACATCGAACACAATAGATTCATCTATATCAAAATAGTGGTGAGCAATAATATGCAGTCCATACACTGCATAAATCGCCAAAAACATGCAGTCTATACACTGCATAAATACAATAAAAAAAGATCTTGAGCGAATTATCCACCCTTTTCTTCCAAAAAAATTCTATACACCCCCCTTGCTTTTCTGGCGTTTTTTTTTACTTTTGCCCCCAGCGAAATAGAAAATAGAAACTATGAATAAGAGAACGCTTATAACGTTTCTATGCTTCTCGGCTATCACACCGATGATGGCACAGGATATAAAGGGAAAGATTGTTGATGAGAAGGGCGAACCTTTGGCATTTGCCAATGTAGTGCTTTTGAACAGACAGGATTCTGCTTTCGTGAAAGGTGTTGTAAGCGGTGAGGATGGACATTTTGCCATCGATTCGACTTGCAACAATGGAATAATCAAGGTTACGTCTGTAGGATACAAGACTGCATGGAAGGATTGTACAGGCGAGAATGCCGGTGTGATAAAGATGGTGGCAGACAGCAAGGTGCTTGGAGAAGTGGTGGTGAAGTCGTTGCTGCCTAAGACCATACTTAAGAATGGAGGAATGACAACAACCGTTGCTGGGTCTGTACTTGAAAAGGCAGGAACCATGGAGCATCTGCTCGACCGCATACCTAACGTATCTGCACAAAACGGTAACATCAAGGTGTTCGGACGTGGCGAGCCTATCATCTACATCAACGGACGGCAGATGAGGGACAGAAGCGAACTCGACCGCTTGAGTTCGGACAACATCAAGTCGGTGGAGGTAATCGCAAACCCTGGTGCTCGTTATGCTGCAAGCACTAAGGCTGTTATACGTATCACCACAAAGAAGATACAGGGCGACGGTTTCGGATTTGATGCTACAACAGAAGGATCGTACGACGAGAAAAAGAACATTGGAGGATATGGTAGGCTGAATATGTATTACCGTAAGAACGGATTGGAGGTTGGCGCTTACGCCTATGGCTCAAAACAATCGTCGCCAGACGAAAAGGACTTGCAGCAAATGACCTATCTCGACAAGACATGGAACCAACAGGATAGAACTCGTTGGAAGAACAAAACCGAGACTTTTAGTTCTCGCTTGAATGCCAGTTATCAGTTTGACGACAATAATTCGTTGGGAGCAAGCATTAGTTTCTTGCGCAATCCTAAACTGCAAACAGACGGAAAGACAGAAGGATCTGTGCTGAGAGATGAAGTATTGACGGAGACCAATACTTCTATCAGATCGGAGTTTGGGCAGAACAGCAACTGGTCAAGTAATATATATTATGTAGGCAAGGTAGGCAAATTGGGTATTGACTTCAATACCGACTGGTTTTGGTCTAAAGGAAATAATAAAAACAATATAGATGAGCATTATCAGGAGGTAAACTCGGAAATACAAAACCAACTTGTAAACAGTACCACTTCAAAGTACAACCGATTGATTGCTTCCAAAATGGTGCTCTCTTATCCGCTTTTTGGTGGTGATTTGTCGGTAGGAGGCGAGTATTCGTTCACAAACCGCAATACCAACTACGCCATAATCCCGAACACTCTTGCCGACAATGTAATAGACCGCATAAAGGAAGGCATGGCTTCTGCGTTCGTAACCTATAATCGCGACTTCGGCAAGCTGAACATGGAAGCGGGTTTGAGATACGAGAATGTGGACTTCAAATATTATGACAATGGTAAGTATATGGCAGAGCAAAGCAAGACTTATGGCGAGTGGTTTCCGTCTCTCAGCCTTTCGATGCCAATCGGCAATGTACAGATGCAGCTGAGCTATGCAGCCGACATCGACCGACCTAACTACTGGGTATTAAGAAGCGGCGTGCAGTATAGCAATCACTATACATACGAGACCGGTAACCCGTTTCTTGTCTCAGAGATTTCAAGAAATACAAGTTACGACCTTGCCTACAAATGGCTGACTTTCAACCTGACTTATGAGCATGTAACCGATCCTATTTATCAGACGGTGGAGATGTATAAGGACAATACCACCATCGGATTGATGAGAATGATAAACGGCAAATCGTACAATAATGTGACTTCTACGCTCAACTTGCAGCCCACCTTCGGCATCTGGCATCCCATGCTGTCGGCAATGGTCGAGAAGCAATGGTTCGATTTAGAGACAAGAGACGGACAGCATCTTAACAAACCGGTGGCGATGTTCCGATTCAACAACACATTCGATACGAAATGGGCGATGTTCTCCGTTATGATGACTTACATCACAAAGGGATACGAGGAAAACCATTATATCTACAAACCGATGTTCAATACCGACCTGTCTATATACAAAGGTTTTCTGAAGGACTACCTGACTTTCCAGCTTTATGTCAACGACGTGTTTGGCACAAACGACAGTCATATCATTGGAAAATACGGCAAACTGAAGGAAACTATCTTCGATGAGTTCTCAACAAGCAAAATATCATTGACAGTCCGCTACAAGTTCAATACTACGAGAAGCAAGTATAAGGGTACGGGTGCAGGAGACAGTCAGAAGAACAGAATGTAAAGAAGGATAAGAATAAGAAGAATAAGGATAGAAGAAACTTTATTGCAGCTGGAAGATAGCTAACTGTGGCTGGAATAAAGGCTGATAGATATCGCCTCGAAAAGCGACATCTATCAGCCTTTATTCTGCTTATAATGTTAGTGTTACAAGGATGCAGACAGATATGAGTGATTATTTCTATCAGACATATATTTCTGTCAGACTTGGTGCTGCGGAGGCCTGAGACCTCCGCTACGGATAGCTGCGAAACCGCTTATCTTCTGCGCAGCATCACCGGCACATCGCTGTCGGAGATCTGCTTTCTCTCGCCCTTGCCGAAGCGTACTGTCTTTGCAGCTCCGTCTGTAGCCTTGGTCTTAAGCGGAGCGTTGTAGCCGCTGACGCGGTTGAGACTGAAGAAGATGAACTCGTCGTTGTTCACACCCTCCATCACGCCGTCGAAGTAGTTGTTGTCAAGCGAGAAGCCCGAGTACTTGCTGTTGCCGTTGGCGTCGAGCAAGAAGCGGTAGCCACTGCTCACGTATTCGATGTTCACATTGCCCGTGCGATAGTCCACATACCACTTGAAGCGCAGCGTCTGCTGGTTGCCCTGACCGTCGTAGTCGGTCTCGTAGCCCGTGCCATTGATGGCGTCGTAGCGGTACTGCACGAAGGTGAAGTCGGCGTCGCACTTGGTCTGCTCACGCTCGCCGTCCTCGTTGTAGTATTCGTTGATGATTGTTCCCTCCCATGTGCCGCTGAGCGTCTGCGCAAGGTCAAGAGCATAGTCGGTAGCGTCGTAGTAAGGCTTGTCGTACCAGTCGTAACCGTCGTACCAGTCTTCTTCGCAACTGGTGAAGGTGAACGGCAATGCTGCCATAACCAGGAGTGTGAGGTAAGTACTTAATCGTTTCATAATATTCGAGTTTTTATTGTTTCACTTTTTGTTTGTGAAGTAGGGCGGCATTGCGTCTAACTTTCACTTGCAAAATTATACAAAAAAATCCCTATCTGCAAGTGAAAAACCATATTCGCAGGTAGGGATTTTCCTATTTCGTTTATACATTCGTCCTACGCACGGCGCCGCAGAACAGAAGTGTTAGTCGCGGCGGAAGATGTCGCGTGTGTATACCTTCTCGGCAACGTCGTCGAGGCAAGCGTCGTAGCGGTTGGCGATGATGGCTTGGCTCTGTGCCTTGAAGGCTTCGAGGTCGTTCACCACGCGGCTGCCGAAGAACGTTGTGCCGTCTTCGAGTGTCGGCTCATAGATTATCACCTGTGCGCCCTTTGCCTTGATGCGCTTCATAATGCCCTGGATAGCCGACTGGCGGAAGTTGTCGGAGTTCGACTTCATGGTGAGTCGGTATACGCCGATGACACATGCGTTCACCTCTGCGCCGTACTGGTTGTTCTCGCTGTAGCTGTACCAGCCAGCCTTGCGCAGAACGGCGTCGGCGATGTAGTCCTTGCGTGTGCGGTTGCTCTCTACGATGGCCTCGATGAGGTTTTCGGGCACGTCAGCATAGTTGGCGAGCAGCTGCTTGGTGTCCTTCGGCAGGCAGTAGCCGCCGTAGCCGAACGACGGGTTGTTATAATGGGTGCCGATACGCGGGTCGAGACCTACGCCGTCGATGATTGCCTTTGTATCGAGCCCCTTCATCTCGGCGTATGTGTCGAGCTCGTTGAAGTAGCTCACGCGCAGCGCCAGATAAGTGTTGGCGAAGAGCTTCACCGCCTCAGCCTCCTTCATGCCCATGAAGAGCGTGTCGATGTTCTCCTTCAGAGCGCCTTCCTGCAGCAATGCAGCGAAGGTCTTTGCAGCCTCCTTCATGCGCTCCACGTCAGTGACGGTACGGATTGCTTCGTTCTCCTCTGCGTAGCTCTCGCCCTCAATCAGCTTCGGGTAGCCCACGATGATGCGGCTCGGGTAGAGATTGTCGTAGAGAGCCTTACTCTCGCGCAGGAACTCGGGCGAGAAGAGCAGGTTGAACTGCTTTACGCCCTTCTTAGCGTACTTAAGGTAGAGGCTGCGTGTGTAACCCACGGGGATGGTGCTCTTGATGACCATAACGGCGTCGGGGTTCACCTCAAGCACGAGGTCGATAACCTCCTCTACGTGCGTCGTGTCGAAGTAGTTCTTCACGGGGTCGTAGTTGGTAGGAGCGGCTATCACCACGAAGTCGGCATCCTTATACGCTGCCTTGCCGTCGAGAGTGGCTACAAGGTTCAGCTGTTTCTCTGCCAGATACTTCTCTATATATTCGTCCTGTATAGGAGATATGCGGTTGTTCAGTTTCTCTACCTTCTCGGGTATCACGTCTACGGCTGTCACATGGTGGTGCTGCGAAAGGAGTGTTGCTATACTCAGTCCGACATAGCCTGTGCCGGCTACAGCTATCTTTATGTCCTTAAATTCTTTCATCGCTATATATTATAATGTGATATTCTTTATGATGTGGGCAAAGATAGTGCAAACCGAAGGCAGAACATCAAGCTTGCTTGAATGTTATGCTGAGGTGCAGCCTATCTTCTGCAAAGATATAAATTAAAGTTGAGAGTTGATAGTTTTTTTAGTTGAAAATTGAGAGTTTTATTAAATGTTGAGAGTTGAAAATTGAGAGTTGAGAGTTATGATATGTTTTCCCGTTTATAGGACTTTCCTATTTATAGGACAAATCATAACTCTCAACTCTCAATTTTCAACTCTCAACTTTTACACTATCTTGTCAATGAGAACTTCATGCTCAGTCCGAAATCCTGTGTTGTTGTCGGATACGAGCTCGACGAGAGCAGCGGAGTATTGGTCTGTCGGTCGTAGTAGAAGCTCATGGTGAGCAGTCGCGACACGGTGTAGTCGGCAGAGAAGGCGAGCTTGAACGCCGTGTTGCCGCTGTTAGCCGACGAAGTCATCGTGGCTATATCGCGGCTTATCGACGCCTGCTTGCGCAGACTCAGATCGAGACGCAGCTTCAGGTCGTTGTTCACACCATTTGAGGAGCGTGTGCGGCTCGGCGACGAGTTGTTGCTTGCGCTGTTGCGCTTCGACTTCACCTTGCGGTGCTTGTTGCTGCCGCCGCCTCCGAAGAGGTTGAAGTTGTTAATGGTGTAGCCGGCGCCAATCACCCAGTCGTTAGACGACGACTCGTTCACCTGCACCGAAGTCATGCTCAGACTCAGCACGCGCGTCTTGCGATACTCCGCCTTAACGGTGAGGTTGTTGTTCAGCGTGACATCGATGCCAAGCAGCGGCGAGAACGACTCGTTGATGCTCACCGTCGACACGTTGTACATAGAGTTCGGCGTAGGCATGCCTGTGGTGGCGTCGGTGATGAAGCCGAGTCCGCCCATGTACTCCATGAACGTGCTGTACGACGAGTAGGAGCCTACGGCGTATACGCTCTTGTATGCGTGGTTGATGTTGACGCTCTTGAACACGTCGCGAAACCACAGCAGCTTCGACAGTCCGCTGTACTTGATAGTCCAGTTGGGCAGCAGGTGGGCAAGCGTCGGGAATATCGACATCTGCGTGCCCATGTTGGTGTAGGCAGCAAGGAACGCAGGCACCATCACGTCTGAGCTATACTTGTTGACGCCGCCGTTAGCCGCGTCGAACTTCTTGCCTGCAAGCTGCGATCCGGCAGGATATACCGCACCGGCATACTGTGCCTCGACGCGCTTGCGGAAGCCTTCGAGCGAGTTGCAGAAACGCTCGAACGATGCCGACTTGTAGCCGTTCTTCGCGCTGCCCGAGCCTTCGAACGCGCTGCGCAGCGAGAGCGTTGTCATGGTGAACGTTCCGCTCTGTGTGGTCGGGTTGCCAGCGTACATGTACTGCACCTGGCGTGCCGTTGTCTTGGCGCGCGACGCCGTGAGGTCGATCTTCAGATTGCGCACAGGCTCGAGCGTAGCCCTCAGCTGCAAGTCTTCGGTCAGGTTGGTCGTAGCCGGCGTAGCGAGCGAGTCGGCCACCATCAGCCATCCGTTCTCGCGAGCCTTGTCTACATACGAGTCGCCCACGAAGCCGAACGCAAAGTCCAAGCCCGGCGACAGCGGTCCGTAGCCCGAACCCTGTCCGAACATATTGCCTACCATCGGCTTGAAGCCCGGTATCGACATGGCGTACTGGTTGCGGTAGCTCAGACTCACGTTGCGCACCATCATCAGCACACGAGCCACGCTCTGCGCCGCACGGTACCACTTCTGGTTCTCAAGCGGTTCCTTTGCTATCACCGAAACCTTTATCTTCGTTGCCGAGTCCACCTTATTTAATATAAGGATGTTGTTGTCGTCAACACGCTTGTACTTCAGCTGGAACACTCTGCCTGCCTCCGTACGTCCGCTTACTATGATACGCTTCGTGCGCTTTCCGTGGTTCACCTTGATAGTGGTGTCGGGCATGAGCGTTATCTCTTTCTCGAAGCCCTTCTTCTTCTTTGCCAGCAAGTCGCGCGGGTTGGAGTCGTTTGCGAACGGCGGCTTCTTCTTCGCCTTCTGGTCGCCGTCGGCTGCACCCTTCTCTTTTGCTTCAGCCTCGCGCTTCTTCTTCGCCTCCTCGCGTTTCTTCTTCTTTGCCTCCTCCGCCTTGCGGCGGTTTGCGGCAGAGTTGTCCTTCTTGAAACGGTCGTTGGTCTTCTTCAGGAACGGCACATGGTTGTAGAGTTTCTCCATGTTGAACTGTCCGTTGATGTTTATCTGGCGGTTGTTGGCGATGGTGTTGCCAAGCGAAGTGCCGTCTTCGAGGTCAGAACCTCGCATCCAGTTGTACGTAGCGTTGTACGATCCGTCGGCTGTTATCCAGTCGAACACCGGAATGAGATTAATAGGCAGCTTGTACGACGCCTGGAACGACTGGTTGTACTTCAACGGTCTGCCCAGATGCTTGATGGATGTCCAGACAGAGTCCTTCCAAGCCGTGTAGCTATCTGGATAGAGGTCCTTGTTTACAGGTGTGTAAGGCTCCTCAATCTCTGCGTTAGTGGCGCTCTGGAAGTTCATGTGCAGGTTCTTCGTGAGGTCCCAGCGCAGGTTGAACTCGCGGTTCCACAAGAACTGTGACGAGAATGTGAGCGGCAGCTTCTGGTTCTCGGTCGACTCCATGTCGCGCTCCTGCAACTCATAGTAGTTGCGCGTGATGTCGGTATTGAACGCCACGTTCTGCGGCAGCCAGTTCAGTCCGAACTTCTTCGGGAGGTCGAGCCACTTCGAACGGCTCTTCACCTTCTTGAACGGTTCCCAAGCCTTGTATATAGGCGACCACGAATAGCTGAACGCACCGCGCCAGTTGTCCTCACGCTCGTAGATGGTAGTCTCGCCGGTGGTGTAGCTGTGGCTGTGACTGTACGAGAACGAGAAGTTGGCTGGGTCGTACGGCATCGGGTGGCGCTTGTTCTGTATGCCGACACGCACGTTCGACAGCGAGAAGTTGGTCTGCGTAACCTTTGTCACGGCGATGCTTTCTATCGAATCGCGCTCGTGCTTAGATCCAGCCGCTTCGAGAGCGTCGTCGAGTTCCATATCCGTATCGAGCGGATTGTATTTGGGCGATGTCTTCTCCTTAGTAACCGAGTAGTAGAGCGGCGCCGTAACCTTCGCCTTGTCGGGGAAGAACTTGCCAAGTTCCACATTAGCCGTCACGGTGTAGTTGGAGTAGTTGTCGGTAGAACGCTGTGCTACGCCTTCCTCCAGTCCGCCGAAGCCGGCAGAGGTGTACTTGCCCTGCACGTTGACGGTGCCGAGGTCGGAGAGCTGCAGATTGAGCGTGCCCTGTGCAGCCCAACCGCCCGAGTTGTTGAACTCCTTCAGTCGAAGCTCATTCACCCAGACCTCACCACTCTTCACCTCTCCCGAGTTGTTGCGCACACCGATGACCATAGTCTTCACCTCTCCGAGCGTAGGATTACCCATCACCGAGATGCGGTTCTTAGGCTGGTCGGGGTCGTACGCCGAGTAGATGCGGTTGTACGAAGCCTGTCCGTTTGCCTTGGCTTTGTTGCGCTCCTTCTTCAAGCCAGTGAGCTTGGAGAGGGCGATGTCGAGCATGTTCTCCTCGGGCCATACGGCGCGGGCGTCGGCAGCCGAGTAGCGTCCGTATTTGCCTGGCTCGGTGAGCTTCAGCGGAATCTCGTACTCGTAGAAGTTGCTCTTGTAGTCGGAGCCGAGACGTATGAATACAGACAGCTGTCCGTCCTCAAGATTCGTCTGGTTGGGCTGGAAAGCGTTGGCGTGAACGAACATCTGCAGACGCTTGTACTGTCTGAGGTCGAGCGTTGTGTTCTTGTACACCGCCTTTGCCTCGCCGGTGCCGAGCGTGGTGACGCTCATCGAGAGTGCCTGCTCGTTGTTCTCCACGAGCTGCGGCTGCGTTGGGTCCTGTCCGCGCTTGATGCCCGGCGGCAGGATATAGTTGACCGGCTGCTTGTCGTTGTTCTCCTCGATGTTCACGGCACTCACCACGAGCTTGCCCGAAGTGGAAGCCGAGTTGTCGAGGTTCTGCTCGTAGACGCGCCACTCACCACGCACGAGATCGAGCGTTCCGAAGCGCAGCACGATAGGATGCTTGAAGCCTGTGAGGAACATACGCATGAAGCGCATCGAGGTGAAGTCGTTGATAGCACCGAACTTCTTCTCGTAGTCGCGCAACGGTATGCGGAACTGGTACCAGTTGACCGTTTCTGTCTTGTTGTTGCGCAGCTGGTGGGTGTCCTCGCGCTTGTCTACGATGTAGTTCTTGCCCACCTCGAGGTCTTCGGGGCGGATAGACACGCGATACTGGAAGAACTTCTCGTACTCGTTGAGCGTGTAGTCCTGGTTGATGTCCTCCACGTCAGGCGTCGACTTGTACGACGTGTCGTAGCTCTCGGTGCGCGAGTCGTTGTCGGGCGAGTTGCCCTGCGGGTTGTTTATGTACTTGTAGCGGCGCAGGATAGGCGCCTTCATCATGTCGTAGTCGGAACCACGGAAATAGTGGTAGTTGTCGCCTGCGGGGTCAGCCCAGATAGAGTCCCACACGGCAGGGTTCACCTTGCCCTGCACCTCTCTGAGGAAGTCCTGATAGCTCTCCCACTTCTGCTCCTCCTCGTCGTTGAGTCCGTTGAAGCCCACGTCCTGCAGCGCACGCGAACCCTTCGATGTCGCGAAGGCGTACACTACGGTAGCCTGGTTGGGCACCTTACCCCACTGCGTAGTGGTGAAGTTCTGCGAGCCGTCTACAGGCATGCCGCTCTCGTAGAACTTCTTGCCGTCGCGCAGAATATCCTCGCTCATCTCGCCGAGGTTGATGTAGAAGTCGCCGCCGTAGTCGGCTGCCACGCCCTGCTCGCGTGTGTAGATGAATGGGTCGAGCATCCAGAACTCGATGTACTCGATGTTAGCTGCCTCGAAGTCGTTGGTGTCGAGCTTACGCATCATGCCGCCCCAGCGCTTCTGCGGATTGTTGAGAGTGCCGTCGGGGTTGAGGTCGGGGTCGAAGTTGTACGGACCGCGCTCGTTCGGATAGTAAGCGAGGTTCAGGATGTTGAGCATCGACGAGTTGCCGTTGTAGGCGCTCTGGTCGCGGTTGGGGAACAGCTCGCTGACGTAGAACTCGCGAACGTAATGGTTCGACAGCTGGTCGAGATCGCTCTTGATGTGGCTCGGCGTGAGCGACGAAGAGCGGCGTGTGAAGAGCGGGTCGATAGTGTACCACGCCAGGCGCGAGCGGTTGAAGCCCGAGCGCAGCGTAGACTTGTCGCCCGACTCGGGGAACATCGACGGCACCGACGAGATTATCCACGACGTAGGGGTAGACACGTCAATGGTGTTCTTGGTGTTCTCGAAGTCGTCGATGTACGAAGCGTTGTCCTGCGTGCCGCTGCTCTGTCCGGCTATGAGTTGCGCGAACTCGCCCGAGAACGAGATGCTCGACGGTTGTGTAAGATGCAGGAAGGGCAGCTTGTCGAGCATGTTCGTGAGCCACTGGCTCTGCTTCTTCCAGTTGATGTTCAAGCCCCAGATAGTGTTGCTGAGCGGCTCCGATCCCATGTTCACCTTGTTGGTGAGCGCCTGTTCGGAGAGGTGCTGGAACGTACCCGAGAGCTGGAAGTCCTTCGAGAAGTCGTACTCCCAGTTCATGCCGAACATCGTCTTGCGCTCCTGTCCGTAGTCGGTATTGCTTTCGAGCGACACGTTCACGGCGGTGCCGGCGTCGATGATGCTCTGGTTTAGGATGGTCACCTCGCCGCCCGAGTAGTCTACCGAGTAGTCGGTGCCTTCGGCGAGCGTGACGCCGCCTGCCGTAACCACCACCGAGCCTTGCGGAATGTTGTATGCGCCGAGCGAGATTACGTTAGCCGATGTGCCGCGGAACTGTCCCATGAGCACGTACTTGTCCTTCTCGGCAATCTGCTTCGCCACGGTCTTCGTAGAGTCGTACAGCTCGGTGAAGGCGTACTTCTCAGCCTTGTCTGCCGCCACGCCGTTCTTCAGAAGCGTCTCGTACATATAGCTGCCGAACGGTTCGGCAACGGGGAAGAACACTCGACCGTTCGTCACGGTGTAACCCTCCACGTAGTCGAAGTAGCCGTTGGGATGCGCCTTGTTGTTGTTGTCGAGTCGGTCGGCTCCGAGGAACTTTACGAGTGTCTGGTTCTTCACCTGCGGCTCGGGTATGTATGTGAGGTAGACACCGGCGGTGTCGCTCTGGAACTTCACGTCGAGGCGGAACTTCTCCTTCTCTACCGACGAGGCGAGGTAGTAGACGTTCTTCATCATGAGGCCCCAGTTGCCCTGATGCGGATTGTTGCTGGTGTTCTTCAGCGCCTTCACGTAGAGTGCCTTGTTAGAGTCGGTGATGTCCGACGCGAACTCGCCCACCTGATACGTCACGCCGCCGTATGTGTACTCGTAAGCCACGGCGAGCACCTGGTCGGTCTGCAGCGATGTCTTCAGCGAGACGTAGCCCAGCGCCTTGTTCACGGTGTACTCAGACGAGTTGAGCAGGCGCGCACGCTCCAGCTTCTCGTAGTCGGATCCGCCCACGAAGCCGGGTATTCCGTCGAGCACGGTCGAGGTCTGGTCGATGTCGCGTGCGGCGGCGTACTGCGATGTCATGGCTGCATACTCCGAGTTGGCGGCGTTAGCAGGCACGGGCTGTCCAGTCACGCTCCAGAGGCTGTTAGACACGCGGTTGTTCTCGCCCAAGTCGGTGAGGGCGATGATGTTACGGGTGTTGGATGTGTTGCCCGACTTGTTCGTCACCCACACCTCCACGCGGTTGATCGTCACGCCCGACGTGAGGTTGGGCAGCGAGCGCATCGACTCGTCGTAGCGGTCGTGGAAGTATTGCGCAAGGAAGAAGTGGCGGTTCTCCTCGTAGTTGGCGGCGTCTATCTCGAACGGCGTGAACTGCTTGCCGCCCTTCGACGACACCGATTTCGACGACGACTTCTTCTGCGAGGCTACGAGCTGCAGCTTGAGCTTGCCGAACTGCAGGTCGGTGCGCAGACCGAAGAGCGAAGATGCTCCGCGCACGAGCGACGAGTTGGAGGGGAACGACACGTTGCCTGCCTCGATGAGCTTCACTATCTCGTCTTCCTTGCCGTCGTACTTCAGCTTGAGACTCTGCGCGTCGAAGTCGAACGTAGCGTCGGTGTTGTAGTTGAGGTTCATGTTCACCTTGTCGCCCACGCGTCCGTTAAGACTCACGTTTATCTTCTCGTCGAAGTCCATCGTGGTGGTCTTGCGGTTGCGCACGGGCAGCGACGGGTTGTCGATGCTCTTCATCGTGGCACCGAACTTCAGCTCGGCTGTTCCCTGCGTCTTGATGCGCACACCGCCTGGACCGAATATCTTCTCAGCCGGTCCGAGGTCGAAGTGCATGTCGGTGAAGTCAAACTTCTCCTTGCCTTTTGCCTGGTAGATCTCGTCGTTCTTCTTGCGGAAGAACTGGTTCATCATGCGGCGCTCGCTCCACTTGCGATACTCGTCCTGCGTCATCATAAACGGGGCGTTGATGTACGAGTCGGATATCTTCGAACCGATGATGTATCGGTCGAGCGAGTCGTTGTACACCACGTCCTGCTTCAGGTTGTCGGGACGCTTCAGGTCGGCAGCATTCTGGTCGAGGTCGTCGAGCGTGATGGGCAGCGTGCGCTGTATCTTCCAGCGCGGATGCAGCAGCGAGTCGGGTATCGAGTCCTCGTTCTCGAGCTTGGGCTGCGCCTTCACGACGAGCGAGTCGATGCGCCCAGCGGAGCCGTTACGTTGCGGAGCTGCGTCGCGCGTCTTGCGCACCGAGAGCTTGCGCTGCGGGTTCTGCGGCGTCTGCGTGATGGCATACGACGCCAGTGCCGCCATAACCATTACGACGACAAACGCGCGGGCAGTGCCGAGCGAGCGAATCGCCTGCAGCCTACGCTTTAAAAATCGGTATATGATATTAGTTAAATTCAAAATCAGCTTGTTTACTTGTCTACTTAATCTGCTTCAGCGCCAGCTTCACCACCTGCTCAACAGGCAGCGTGGCGTCGTCGGTGAGAATCGCCGTAACCACATTCGCCGTAGGTGCGGGCGAAAAGCCGAGCATGGTGAGTGCAGCCACCGCCTCGTCGCGCACGTCGACGGGAATAGTGCTGTCCGTAGCGGTTCCTGCCGCCACCTCCTGCGCTATGCCCAGCGAGAGAATCTTGTCCTTCAGGTCGACGATGATGCGCTGCGCGGTCTTCAGTCCGATGCCCTTCACGCTCTTCAGCACGCGCTCGTTGCTCGTGGAGATAGCGTTGCACAGCTCCGAGGGCGATGCCGACGAGAGAATCATGCGCGCCGTGTTGGCTCCCACACCCGACACGGTGATAAGCAGTCGGTAGAGGTCGCGCTCCTGCTTAGAAGCGAAGCCGTAGAAAGTGTAGCTGTCGTCGCGTCCGCCAGTGACAAGCGCCTCGTGTACAAACAGTTTCACGTTCTCCTTGCCCTGTATCGCCTCGTATGTGTTCAGCGAGATATTCAGAGCGTAACCCACACCGTAAGCCTCAACAACGGCCTGCGCCGGAGTGAGTTCCGCCAGTTCGCCCTTAATATAATCAATCATTTTTCAGTACGTTTTATTCGTTGTTTTGTTGTCTGCATTAAGCCTCAAAAGTGCTTAACGTCTATTAATAACGTACATTTCCACATTTTATTATATACGCAGGCGTAGTTTGTTGCAGATACATGAGCAGTTTTTTGCTCTTCACCCTATGCTTTTGTCATCGTTGCGCGTCCGCCGTCCGATCAGATTCCGTCCGCCATCCGATCAGATTCCGTCCGCTGCCCGATCAGATTCCGTCCGCTGCCCGATCAGATTCCGTCCGCTGCACCAACCAAGCAACCAACCAATCAACCAACAAGCCATTTAATTTTACCCATCAAAAGCAGCCATATATCCAACAAAAACATTAACTTTGCTAATTCATAAAAACTCCAACCATTATGTCCAGCAAAAGCACCATCCTTACAGAACACCATAACATACAAACGCCCTGCAAACTCTTCATCGTGGGCGAGCCGCAGGTGCTGCTCATACAGCCATCGGCGCGCCACGAGGAGAAGAACGACGGTGTGCGGCGCGAAGTAGAATTGATAGCACAGGCGAGCGGCAAGGGCTTCGCCATGGTTTTCTTCGACTGCGTTGAGTGGGCGCGCGCCCTCATGCCGTGGGCTGACGATGCTGTGTCGCGCGACGCCGAGGTGGGCAGACACGCTCCCGACACGCTCCGCTTCATAGAGCATACTCTGCTGCCGTGGCTCCGCGAGCGCTTCGGCGCTTTGCCCTGCATCATCGGCGGCTACTCGCTCGGCGGACTCTTCGCTCTTTGGGCTGCGCACAACACCGACGCCTTCACCGCCGTTGCCGCCGCATCGCCTTCGCTCTGGATTAAGGGTTGGGGCGAATATGCCGCTGCGCACCCTATACTCTCGCCACAGGCAACAATTCAACATTCAACACTCAACACTCAATACTCAACACCTCAACATATCACCACTACAACACCTATTCACCTCTCTCTCGGCGACCGCGAGGAGCATTGCCGCAACCAGCGCATGAAGCGCATCGGCGACTGCGTGCGTGCCGAGTACGCTCTGCTCTGCCAGCAGCTCTCTCCCACCGCCGTCACCCTGCGTTGGCACGAAGGCGGACACTTCGGCGCCGAAGCCGAGCGCACAGCGGAAGCATTCGCATGGTGTATGGAGCACCTATAAAAGGAAGAACATAGTCTTTTCATCGAGTATATTCGATAAAAACGCAGCTATTTTATCGAGTATATTCGATAAAAACACAACTATCTTATCGAGTATATTCGATAAAAACACTACTATTTTATCGAGTATATTCGATAAAATTAGTATCTTTGCACATAATTCTACTAATTTATTCTGACAAAACTATAAAAATAAAAGGAATGACAAAGGATTTAATAAAGATACTAATTGCAGAATATCAGAGATATGTTACACAAGTTGAACTTGTGAAACGTAATGTGGAATTGCAGGACGGACTGAATTACGTTTTCGTAGGACTACGCCATGCAGGAAAGTCATATCTGATGTTCCAACACATAGCACAATTAATGGAGCAAGGACATAAAGCTGAAGAGATTCTTTACTTCAACTTTGAGGACGACCGTATAGATTCATTAGACATAAGCGACCTCGACTTGATTAAAACCTGCTATGAAGAAATGTACGACACCCGCCCTATATTCTTTTTGGACGAGATACAATTGGTAGACAAGTGGGAAAAATTTGCACGCAGACTTGCCGACCAGAAATACAGAGTGTACATCACGGGTAGCAATGCCAAAATGCTAAGTAGCGAAATAGCAACTACACTTGGTGGAAGATATATGATTCATGAGGTTTTTCCGTATTCATTTGCAGAGTATCTGAAAGCTAACGGCATTGACTTGCATACAAAGAATGCACTTTATACACACAACAAAGAAATTGTGAAACTTGCCGACATATACTTTCAACATGGCGGTTTGCCTGAAACCGTCGGTATGAAAAACCCGCGCCAATGGATGAGCAACCTGTTCAGCAAGATTTTCTTTGGTGACTTGGTGGCAAGATATAAAATACGAAACGACTTCGCACTACGCGTAATGATACGCAAGATTGCAGAAAGCGTAAAACAACCACAATCATACAATCGTATTGCAAGCATTGTTAGTAGCACAGGTAAAAAAGTCAGTACCGATACTGTCATCGATTACATGGAATATATGAACGAATCGTGGTTGATACTCCCATTTGAAAACTTTTACGGCAAATTACAAGACAAGGAATCGAACCGCAAGTACTACTTCATCGACAACGGCTTGCTGCACCTTTTCCTGGTAGATGCCGAAACATCTTTGCTGGAGAATATTGTAGCCGTAAACCTAAAACGGAAATATAGCGAAAGATGCTATTTTTGGAATAGCAAAAATGCAGAAGTGGACTTCTTAATACCCGACGAAGAAACAGCAATTCAGGTTTCCTACTCAATGAATAATGCAGATACGGCCAAACGCGAAGTAGACGGATTAGTAAAATTGGCTGCTATTCAACCTCTTAAAAGAATGATAGTTGTAACAAAGGATGAAGAGAGAGTTTTGGAACAAGACGGCTTTACTATAGAATTAATTCCGCTATGGAAATGGTTGTTGGAAACAACAGACTAACGATTCTGTAAAAAGCTATGAAAAACAGTAATAGACAAAAACAGCTAAATCTTGAACTGGAATGCAATGAACAATTTGTTTCCCCGTTCAAGATTTAGCTGTTTTTATGCAATGGAAATCTACAAATCTCAACACATCACCACCTCAACACCTCAACACCTCAACACCTCAACATCTCACCACCTCAACATCTCACCACCTCAACACATCAACACATCACCACATCAAAGCATCAACGCCGTAGCGTTCCTGCTCCGTCTGGATGACGACCTTGTTGCCGCTGAGCACCTTGCGTGGGCGCTGCATCTTTGCGCCAGACGTTACGCCGTTGACGGTGGTCGGTTCGGTCACGACGAGGCGTATGGTTGCTTCGGCTCCGCCGTCGTATGCCGCAGCAGTTATGGTTGTTTCGCCCACGCCGAGAAGCGTTACGAAGCCGCCTGCTACGGTTGCAACGCTCTCGTCGGAGCTTGTCCAGCGAAGGCGCTTGTCGGTTGTGGTCTTCGGCAGCAACGTTGGGCGCAGACCGATATGTGCAGCGTCGAGAGAGACGGTCTGCTCCTCCTCAGCGAAGGCGAGCGAACGCGACTGCTCGGGCTGCTTCTGCTCGCCCTTAAGATAGAGGAACGGCAGGGGCAGCGACTTCGAGGTGTAGAGATTGAAGCGTGCGTAGCTGTTGTCGGGAGTGCTGTAGCGCAGCGTGCCGTACTCGGTGCCAGCGGGAGCTATTGTCGCACCGTCGTATCCAAGGTCTACGGTCCACTCGGTTGCGCCCTCGTTCCAAGCAAGCTGCTGCTTGCCTGTTGCGCCGAGCTTTCGACCGTACTGGTCGGTGAAGGTCCAGTTCTGTGTGTCTGTCTTGTCAAGCGTGAAGCGCAGCACGTCTGGACTGGTTACGTCAGACGTCGAGGGCACGGCAACTGCGTCGAGATAGTGCGACTACACTACTTCCGTTGCGTCAGTCGCAACAGAAAGCGTAAGGAACGCCGCTATCGCCATCGCCTTACGCGCCATATTCATCAGATTATTCATATCCTTGCTTGTTTTTCGTTACTTTGTGTAAAAGGTATGCAAAGGTAGTGCAAACTGAAGACATATACAAGAATTGCAAAGAAACAAAAGATTAGTTTTACCGGACAGTAATAATCGGCTTTACAGCCACGCTCCGAAGCGTGGCTGCGGCAGTGGTGCCGAGAAGTAGTAGTTCTGGTCGTTGGCGCTGTCGAGGAAGTTCACCTTCTTCATGCCGAAGAACGGGATGCCGTTCGGGAAGATGCGCGCAAAGTCGGTCACACCGCCCGAGAGAGCGGGGCTACCCTGCTGCAGGTCAAAGCTCCACCCCTTGTCGAAAGCAAGCGGAGCGCCCTTGTCGGGGTCGTCGACCTCGCAGTTGATGTCCATGCCGGCGTTCTGCTTGAAATTCTTGAAGAGCGGATTTAACTGGCCTGCTGTGGCGCTCTTTATGTCTGTGTCGAACCAGATGCCGAGCGAAGCGCCCTTTGCCATCTGCTCCACGCCGGTAGCGGTAGAAGCGTAGTAGTAGTTGGGCGTGAGACGACTGTGCTCCATGTCGGCGCCGTCCTGCTTGGGCTGCTTCAGACCGAAGCGCGAGTCGTAGCAGAGGTTGTTCACGAACACCGGTCGCGCAGCCTTCTCCACCCATACCGAACCGCCCTTCTTATTCTTCGAGCGGCGCCAACCGCAGTCGACGATGGTATTGTTGTAGACAGTCATGTCGGTGAGCGGCACCACCTCGCTGTTGCCGGCGTTGGAGAGCTTGAAGGCGTTGGTGCAGGCGTTGTATATCACGTTGTTGGCTACGTCGAGCTGGCAGCCCGCCTTCACGTTGATAGCCTCGCCGCCGTCGGCAGCGTTGCCCGAATCGGCGAAGATGTTGCCCACGATCACGCCGTTGCCGCCCGTGAAGTAGGTCTGGTCGTTGTAGTTGTCGTGGAAGAAGCTGTTGGCGATGACAAACTTGCCGTTGACGTTGCAGAAGTGGAAGGCCGGCACGCCGCCGTCGATGGTGGTCTTGAAGAGCTTGTTTTGGAACGATGCCGACGACTCGGTAGGCGTGGCGCCGGCGTAGGCTATGTCTACATGGTTGAGCACCACTTCCTCCGAGTTGTAGCCACAGATGATGCCGCCCCAGGCTTCGGGCTTCTTGCGGTCGGAGGTAAAGGTGACGGGCTTCTCTTCTGTACCGAGGCAGTAGAGGTTGCCCAGCACCACCACTTCTACAGGCACCTGCACGTCAGCCTTGCACGTCACCGTCACGCCCGGCTCTATATAGAGCGATGTGCCGACGGGTATCTCTACGCTCTCGCTCAGCGTGGTGTCGTTCGACCACACGAGCGAGCCTACAGGATACTCCGCCACGGCGGTCTTTATGACGTTTGTAGAACCTTGGTTGGCGTTGCCGTTGTTGCCTACATAATCGTACGGATTGATGTTGTCGTTCTCGCAAGACGCTGAGAACATTGCCGTTGCTGCGGCGAGCAGCATACCGGCCATTGTGTTTATCTTCTTCATTGTATGATGTTGTTATAGTGAGGTGGTGAGGTGTTGAGGTGTTGAGGTGTTGAGATATGAGGTGTTGTTATGGTGAGGTGGTGAGATATGAGGTGGTGACAAATTAGAGTTTGTAGCGCACGCCGAGCAGGAAAGTTCTGCCGTAACGGTATGTGCCAACGATGGTCTTGTCGCTCTTCTGTCCTTCATACTCGAGGTTGCTCTGGTTGACGGTCTTGAGGTATCGCTCGCGCTTTGCGTCGAGCAGGTTGTTGGCCTTGAAGAAGAGCGAGATGCCGTTGTTGAACTTCTTCTCTGCGCTGAAATCGAGTCCGAACATCGCCTTGTCCCACTGGTCGGCGTCCTTGAACGGCGACACAAGTGCGAGTTTCGTGCCGGTGAACGAGGCTGCAAGCTGTGCGTTCCAACCATGTTCAGTGTCCTTGTAGAGCAGTGAGAGATTTGCTGTGTGCGGTGCCTGGTTCACGAGCGGACGAGTCTGAGTTACGCCCGTCTTATACTCTGCGCTGCCTTCCTTGTACTGGCGCTTCGAAGTGGTAATCTCCGAGTGGGTGTAGGTATAGTTTGCCTTCACACCGAAGTGGCGTATGTACTTTATCACGTCAATCTCGAAGCCCATGTTCTTGGCGTTGCCGAGGTTGGCGGGCATGTAGTAGGCATCTGTGCCTGCGCCGATTTTGCCGTCCGACGTAACGAACACCTGTTCTATCGGGTTCTTCAGATACTTGTAGAAGACGCCTGCGAGAATCTGCTCTGTGCTCGACGGGAACCACTCCCAGCGCAGGTCGATATTGTCGATGCGGGCGCGTTTCAGCTCAGGGTTTCCCTTCTCCTGATACTCCTCGCCCTGTATCTGGTATGGTACAATCTCGTAGAATCCAGGTCGGTTGATAGAACGGTAGTAAGAGAGGCGCACGTTCATCTTCTTTGTCGGTGTCCACTTCACTGAAGCCGACGGCAGATAGTCCCAGTAGCTCTGCTCGCCCACCTGCCCCATGTTGCGGAAGTGCTGCAGCATGGTGTATATCTGGTTGGTATGTTCGGCGCGGAAGCCCACGTTCAGCTCTCCGAGAGCGCTGCTCAGCGTAGCCATAGCGTAGACTCCGCCGATGTGCTCCTTCGAGTCGTAGTTGAGCTGAGACGCCTGCGAGTAAGGCGTCTTGCATACCCAATCGACGTTGGCGAACTGCTCGTATCCGTTGCCGTCGAGCTTCTGCGATATGTCAGCCGGGTTGAAGATGTACGAGTAGAAGCGGTTGCTGCGCTCCTTGCGGCGATACTGCGCGCCAACCTTCCACAAAGCGTCGAGCTTGTCGGCGAGGTGCGTGTCGTAAGCGAGGTTGATGTAGCCCGCCCAGTCGGTATCCTTGTTGTGCTGGAAGCGGCGTTCCGCACTCTTGGGCAGCGTCTTCAGGATGTTCTTGTTGTGGCTCCATATAGAACCCGACACAGCGTCGCCCTCGGCGTCGGCGTTTCTGCCTACGGTGTTGGTAAGCGTCACGTAGGTGCGGTCGGGGTCTTCGGCTCTTGCCTGCGAGAACACGCCCGACCAGTCGACCGTGAAGCGTTCGGTCAGGTGATGCTTGCCCTTAAGGTTGGTGGCAAAGATGCTCTGCGTGGCAGACATAGAGCGCAGCTCGTCGTCCTGCGTGTACGAGTCGGCAGCGATATACTCGGTGTTCACGCCGTTGTCGTAGCGCACGCCCTTCGAGTTGGTGCGCACGTACATGTTGTACCATTCTATCTTGTGGTTAGCGAGCGAGAGGTCGAGCTTTGCGTGCAGACCCGCCGTGAAGTCGTGTATGCTGTAGTAGCGGTGGTGGAGGTTGGAGATATACATAGCCTGTTCGCCCGACGCCATCTTCACCGAGTTGTATGTACGCTCCGTGCCACGGAAGATGTTCTGCACACTTCCGGCAAGCATCACGCCGATACGGTTGTTCCAGAAACGGTCGCCAACGCTGAGACCGCCGATGAAGTTAGGCGCCGGCGTAGCATGGCTCTTCAGCTGCACCGGTCCGTTCCTGAAGTCGGAAGCCGAAGCCTTATAGTCGGAGCCGAACGCCTCGTAGGACGAACGGTGAGTATAGTCGGAGCGGTTGGTCGTGAGATAGTCTCTTGCGCCGCTCCAGAAGTAGTCGCTCATGCCCATGGCGGCGTTAGCCTGCAACTGGAAGCGTGCGGGCGCATCCTTCATCACCATGTCGACCACTCCACCTGCGGCGTCGCCCTCCATGTCGGCAGTAAGCGACTTCGAAACCACGAGGCGGTCCATCAGGTCAGACGGGAAGATGTTGAGCGGAACGTAGCGGTTCTTGTCGTCGGGGCTCGGTATCTTCACACCGTTCACGAGCGTGTAGTTGTAGCGCTTGTCCATGCCTCGGAGTATAGCGTACGAAGCCTCGCCCGAAGCGTCGCGCTCCATGGTCACGCCCGACACGCGCTGAAGCACGCTCGCCACATTCACGTCGGGCGAGAGCTGTATGCTCTGCTGGCTCATTACGTTGAGCACGCTCGCCGCATTCTTCACCGTCTCGACGGCGCTGCGGTCGGAGCGATACTCGCGGCGTCCGGTTACAACCACCTCGCCCAACTGCTGCAAGTCTTCGTCCAAGGCGATAATGAGTTGTCCGTCCTTGCCTTTCTCCGAGCCTTTGTCATAGTCTTTCGCCACGTCGACCACCATCTCTCTTGTCTTGTACGCCATGTACGAGACAACGAGCGTGTAGCGGCCGCGGTCGGGCAGCTCGCGCAGCGTGAAGGTGCCGTCGAGACCGGTTGTGGTGCTGACGCTTGGCAGTTCCTTCACTCTGATAACGGTGCCGATAAGCGGCTCGCCGGTCTTGTGGTCCTTGACGATGCCGTCGAGCGTGTGCGCTGTTATGGCAGAGGTAGCAACCGTAAGGAGTGCCGCTGTGAATAAGAATCTCTTCATGCTATTTCGACTTTGTTATCGTGTGAATAATCTTTCCGTCCTTGTCTATCATCGACATCTTCAGCTGCTTCTTGTCTACGGTGAACACAGAGAAGCCGTCGGCAGAGCTGCAGAACACCGTGCCGTCGGTAGGCTTCACGTTACGCGCCAACGACGACGACGAGTTGACTACGTAGTCGATATTGTCACCCTTCTTCTGTATGTGCTGGAAGTTATGGATGTGTCCGCAGGCGTATATAGCCACGTTGTTATATTTGTGAAGCACGGGCAGCAGACGCTTCTGCATGTCGAGACGCTCGCTCTCCTTCTTGTTGGTGTCGGCATATATCGGGTGATGACCCATCACAACCACCCAGTCTTCCTTGGCGTTGCGCAGCGTCTCGTCAAGCCACGCCAGCTGCGCCTCAGCGTCCTGCTTGCAGGCGTCGGGATAGACGCTCGAATTCTTACGATAAGAGTCGATGAGCGGTGTTGTGTCGAGCATCACAATGCGCACGGAAGTGTTGCCGTGCTTGAACACCTTAGTATAATACCTGGCAGGCATCATCCATCGGCGACTCACCTTGCCGTAGTCCATGAAAGCCTGCGTATTGCCGCGATACTCGTGGTTGCCGCAAACTGGGAACCAGTCGAGCATAAGGTCAGGATGCGAGTAAACCAGCTCGTAGTTGGTCATCCAAAGCGGGTCCTGTAGCGACGCAACACCATTGAAATGATGAATGTCGCCCGCAGCAAACACACACTCAGGGTCAACCACTCCCGCCATTTCGCCCATCAGTTCGGCTATCGGCTTCTGGTCGTAATAGCCGTTGCGTCCCATGTCGTTGGTCATATAAAGCGTCACGTCGCCCTTCAGCTGCTGCCACTCGGCACGCACGTCGTCAGCAACCGGTTGCGCTACGGCAGCCGTTGCCACCTTAGCCTTGCAGCACGCCGACACGCCGACTGTGCCTTGAGCCTGCATACCCATGCTACCCAACAACATCATCGCAGCCAATGACCACACAGCCATTCTTCTGCCGCAGCTTTCTCTCACTACTTTCTTTTTCATTCTTTTGCTTATTTAGTTAACTATGTGTAAAATTTCGGGTGCAAAAGTAAGGATATGGTGTGTCAAAGAAGTTACAGAAGTTTTATAAAAGGGATAAAAAGCGAGAGAGCAGATAGCCTTTAGTTCCGAATAGATTGATTAAATAAGGTTAACGGCGGTAAGAAAGCGAGCGCTTTTTTTTGTTGTGCATGTTGAAAATTGTAGTTTTACAACAGATTATCAAACATATATTATGAGACGAACAGATTGTTTAATGGTATGGTTAGTGGCGTTGCTCGTTGGCTGCTCGGTGCTGACGAGCTGCTCCGAACAAAAGAAGCGGACGCGTAAAGCCGCCGTTAAGGTGGAGACCCTCACCGTAGGAGGCTCCAACGCCAGCGGCAAGACAAAAGACTACGTAGGCACTATAGAAGAGAAGACGGGTTCGACGCTTAGTTTCGAACTGGGCGGCAACATCACGAGCATACGCGTGGACGAAGGCGACAGAGTGAGCAAGGGACAGGTGCTCGCCACCATCAACCCCACTACGCTCAACGAGACGCATCGCGGAGCGCTGAGCACGCTGAAGCAGGCGCAGGACGCCTACCGTCGTTTCCAGCCGCTGCACAAGGCGGGCACCATATCCGATATCAAATGGGTGGAGATAGAGAGCAAGCTGGAGCAGGCGAAAGCCGCCGAAGCCATAGCTCGCCAACAGCTCACGCACACCAGCATCAGGGCGCCCTTCAACGGGGTGGTAGCCTCGAAGCAAGCCGACATGGGCATGTACGTGCTGCCAGGGCAGCCGGTTCTGAAGATAGCCGACGTGAAGGCTGTGAACGCGAAGCTGTCGGTGCCGGAAGCAGAGATATCGCATCTGCACATAGGCGACAAGGTGCGTGTGAGCGTTGGCGCATTGGGCGACGCCGTGTTCTGGGGCACGATAAGCGAAAAGGGCATCGACGCCAATCCTATCTCGCACACGTACGACGTGAAGGTGGGCATAGAGAACACGGGCAGACGCCTTCTGCCGGGCATGGTGTGCAACGCGCAGGTGACAAGCGGCGATACGCAGCCGGCACAGATCGCGATTCCGGCGAAATGCGTTGAGCTCGATACAGACAACACCCGCTTTGTATGGACCGTAGTAAAGGGCAAAGCCCACCAGCAACACGTTGAGGTTGGCGGTTTCTGCAACAACGACATAATTGTTCTTTCAGGCCTCGGCGCTGGCGACGAGGTGATTGTCGGCGGACAGCAGAAGGTGTCGGAAGGCATGAGGGTATGCGCCGGCAAGAACGTTGAAAGATAAAGCGAAGGGAGGAGACACATGGAAACAAGCAAACAGGAGTCGGCCCTACGCTTTCATATAAAGCGACGCTTGACAAGGAAACCTAACCGCGTGATAAAGCGCTCGTTCATCGAGTCGGCTATGTGCAACCACAACATCGTGCTGCTGCTTGTCGGCATGCTCGTCGTGTTGGGCATGACCGGACTCGCCGTAATGCCGAAGGACGAGATGCCGCAGTTCACGGTGCGCCAGGGCGCATGTGTGGCAGTCTACCCCGGAGCCACGTCGTCGGAAGTGGAAGAGCGGGTGGCTAAACCGCTCGAGAACTTCATCTTCGGCTACAAGGAGGTGAACAAGAAGAAGACGTACACGCAGAGCAAGGACGGCATGCTGATAGTGTTCATCGAGCTGAACGACAACGTGGAAGACCGCGACGCCTTCTGGAGCAAGTTCAAGCACGGCCTGCAGGCGTTCAAGGCCCAGCTGCCGGCAGGCGTGCTGGCGCTGCAAGCCGTAGACGACATAGCCGACACCTCGGCTCTGCTCATCACGATGGAGAGCAAGCAGAAGACATACCGCGAACTGAACACATACATAGACGACTTGAAGGACCGCCTGCGGCGCATAGACGCGATATCGAACCTGCGCACGTACGGCTTGCAGAACGAGCAGATAAGCATATATCTCGACCAGAACAAGCTGGCCAAGTACGGCACCGGTCCGTTCAAGATTCTGAACGACCTGGCGCTGCAGGGCTTCACCGCCGTGAGCGGAAGTATAGATACGGGCAGCCTGAACATGCCTATACACGTAGACGACTCGTACAACAACGAGCGCGATGTGGCTGAACAGATTGTATACTCGGACGCCAAAGGCAACATCGTGCGACTGAAAGACATAGCACGCATCACGCGAGAATATCCGAAGCAGGACAAATACATAGAAAGCAACGGCAACAAATGTGTGCTGCTGTCGATAGAGATGCGACCGGGCAACGACATCGTGAAGATGGGCAACGACGTTCGCAAGACACTTGCCGAGTTCGAGCAGACGCTGCCCGACGATGTGCGCCTCAACACCATCACCGACCAGAGCCGGGTGGTGAGCGAGTCGGTGCTCAACTTCCTGCGCGAGCTGCTCATCTCGGTTGTCTCGGTGATTGTGGTGGTAGTGTTGCTCATGCCGCGCCGCGTTGCTGAGGTGTCGGCGCTGAGCATTCCTATCACTATCTTCTCTTCCGTAGGCGTGTTCTATCTCTTCGGCATGGAACTGAACACGGTGACGCTCGCCGCACTCATCGTGACGCTCGGCATGGTGGTGGACGACTCGGTAGTCATCATCGACAACTACATGGAGAAACTGGGGCACGGCATGTCGCGCTGGCATGCAGCCATCGCTGCCCCCCGCGAATTCTTCATGTCGGTGCTTTCTGCCACGCTGAGCATATCGCTCACCTTCTTCCCCTTTCTCATAACCATGCACGGCGATATGGGCGACTTCGTGAAGTCGTTCCCCTGGGCTATGTTCATCATCCTCAGCATCTCGCTCTCGGTGTCGATAGTGCTCACGCCTTACCTGCAGTATACATTGATACATAAGGGCATCGACACCAATCCCAAGCCCGACGCGCGCAAGAAGCCTCTCGACTATCTGCAGACGGGCTACACATGGCTGCTCAATCGCTGCTTCGCACATCCGTGCGCCACGCTTGCTACGGGTGGGGCGCTGGTAGCCGCAGGCGCTGTGCTCTTCGTAAAGCAGCCGCAGCGAATGATGCCGTTAGCCGAGCGCAACCAGTTTGCCGTGGAGTTCTATCTGCCTAACGGCACGACGGCGAAGCGCACGGCGGAAGTGGCCGACTCTATGGCGCAGATACTGCAGCGCGACCCGCTCGTAACGTCTGTGACTACGTTCATCGGGCAGGGATCGCCGCGCTTCCACACCACTTACGCACCGCAGATAGGCGGACCGAACTTCGCACAGTTCATTGTGAACACCGCAAACAACGACGCTACGGAGAAAGTGCTCGACAAGTATGCCGACAGATACTCCGACTATTTCCCCGACTGCTACGTACGCTTCAAGGAGATGGACTACAACTCTGCCACCTACCCCATCGAGATAAGGGTGAGCGGCGATAGTATAGGACGTCTGAAGCATGAGGCAAAGAAGGTGGAGGCGTGCATGCGCAGCATCGAGGGCATACATCTTGTGCGCACCAACTACGAGGCTCCGCTGCCTTGCGTAAGGATAACGCCCGACGAGACCGAGGCGAACCGACTGGGCGTGAACAAGACTATCCTTTCAGCCAATCTTGCCATACACTTCGGCGACGGTCTGCCGATGTCTACACTTTGGGAGGGCGACTATCCGGTGAAGATGGTGCTGAAGTCGGAGAACGACAGCGACCTTAACAACGAGTACATACCCGTAATGGGCGGCACAGCGAGCGTTCCGCTTCGCCAACTGGCAAAGATTGCGCCCGACTGGCAGGACGGAAGCATAGTGCGTCGCAACGGCGTACGCACCATCTCTATCATCGGCGAGCCGATGCGCGGATACAATGCCGACAAATTGTCGGCTGAGCTTGAGAACGAGCTGCAGAAGCGCTGCCCCACTCTCACTTGGGAGATGGGCGGAATGGTGGAGAAGGACGCCGAGACATTGCCGCAGGTGATGTCGGGCGTGATGATAGCCGTGCTTGTCATCTTCTTCATCCTGCTCTTCCACTTCAAGCGCATCAGCCTGGCGCTGGTGAACCTTTCCTCAATGTCGCTCTGCATATTCGGTGCAGCCGTCGGCCTGTGCATAACGGGCTATGACGTGAGCCTTACGTGCGTGCTCGGCGTAGTGAGTCTGATGGGCATCCTTGTGCGCAATGGCATCATCATGCTCGACTATGCCGAAGAGCTGCGACGCGAGAAAGGACTCTCCGTGCGCGATGCTGCTTTCCAGGCAGGCGAACGCCGCATGCGCCCAATCTTCCTCACGTCGGCTGCGGCTTCTGTAGGAGTGCTGCCGATGATGCTCGAGAACAACACGCTATGGTCGCCGATGGGCGCTGTCATCTTCTTCGGCACGCTCATCTCGATGGTGCTCATCGCCACCGTTCTGCCTATACTCTACTGGCTCGTGTTCGACAAGAACGGCAAGTACAGCTTACGCAGAAAGGCAAGCGCCGAGCATAATTAAAAAATTTTACCGGACAGCAATGACTTTTGCTGCCGAAGATGCTCGGCGACAGCGGCATCTGGCTCGCGCTCGCCCTCTCCGAACTGCTCACCACGGCATGCATCGCGGCGTATGCGGCGCTGCGGAGATAGCTTGGGGGCACCCCCTAAAGACACCACATCCGCGCAATTAGTATCCGTTTTATCTTCATAAAAAGCTGAGTTTTTTACTTCGTATATTATAAAAAAAGTCATACCTTTGCACTAATAACAGTATCATAACCGCAACAAATAAACAAAACGCATGAAAAACACAATAATATCCCTACTCGCCATCTGCTGCTGTCCGGCAGCTATGGCTCAGCAGCAGACGACACGCAGCCTCTCAATCGAAATTCTTGGTGCGCAGAACGTCGCAGGCATCAACTAAGACAGCAGATTCAATGGAAACTCAGGTTTAGGCTACCGTGTGGGCATTGGCTATGGCTATGGCAACAATTCAGGTTTATTCGACCAGAAAACAATGGCGTTGGTGTTCCGTTGGAGCTAAACTATCTGCTCGGAAATATTGCTGTCCGGTAAAACTAATAATGTGATGTTGGGCTTTCAGCCCGCGTTAATTGAGTTTTGACTCACCCTCCTATGTGATTATTGGGCTTTCAGCCCGAATAGTATACAGGCAAGCCCCTTTAGTAAATATTACTATAAAACGTTGATAAACAAACCAATATAAGGGGAACGAATTGTTTACCGGACAGCAATAAACAACTTTATATATGTCTTAGCCATCGGATTTTTTCAGTTTCCTTTGCCATTTCGTAGAAAATACCTATTTTTGTAACATCTAAACGTTTTAATATGAAAACAACTCAAGAGTACATATCGTTAATCGGTTCACATGCCGAAGAACTGAAAACAATGTTCGGCATAAGATCGTTGCGCATCTTCGGTTCTGTATCTCGGAATGAACACAAGGAAGGTAGCGATGTGGACGTGTGTGTAGACATGGAACCCAAAGCCTTCTTGGTTGTTCGACTGAAGCGTTTTCTGGAGAATCTGCTGCAATGCTCTGTAGACGTTGTCAGAATGCACAAGCATATAAATCCGTATTTACTTGAAGAAATAAACAAAGATGGAATTTACGTTATCCAGTAGAACGCGCGGTTTATTAATACAAATACGAGAGGCTATATTTCAGCTGAAAGGCTGGGAGATAGGCTGGTAGATTCGCCCCGTTTGCGGAGAATCTTCCAGCCTATCCTATTGTTGTGTATCAAGAAATTACGGCAGTAAAAGCCAGAAAACTGGCAGATGGGAGATAAAAACACGAACTATTATATAGTACGTAATATCAGCTACTCATACTTCACCCTCACAGCCTTCGGCAGTTTGCTGACGATAAGCCTGTACGACTCGGTTATCAACGCTGTGACGAGGTCGGTGTCGAGCAGTTCGTAATACACGTCGCTCCAGTGTTTCTTGTTCCAATGGAAAGCGGGAGCGACGGCGTCGTAACGGTCGCGCAGTTCTTCGTTGCGGTCGGGAAGCAGTTTGCAGGCGAAGCGCGACGTGCTGCCACGCACGTCGCACTTGCCGTCGCCGAGCCAAAGACACAGGAATATCTTGCCCTCAACACGGAAGGTTATGTTGTCGTCGCCGAACGGCTGGTCTTCTGTGACGCCATGCAGCGACAACGTAAAATCTCTTACTTGCTCAATGTTCATACAAACCGATTACTTTCTATATTTCTTCTCCTTACCGTTGAAGCTCTTCACCTTCATGCCGAGCTGATCGGGAAGGATAGCATTGAGGAAGATGCCAACGATAGCGGCAAGAGCCAGGCCAGAGAAGGCTACAGAACCGATCTTCACACCGCCGTCTGTGCCGTACTGAACGCCGATAGACACAACCATGATGAGCGCTGCCACGAACACGTTGCGCGACGACGAGAAGTCGACCGATGTCTCGACGAGGTTGCGCACACCTACTGCCGAAATCATACCGTAGAGAATGAGGCTCACGCCGCCGATTGTAGCGGCTGGCATCAGACCGATGAGACAGGCGAACTTAGGGCAGAAGCTAAGCACGATGGCGAAGCAGGCTGCAAGGCGGATGACAGCCGGGTCGAACACCTTGGTAAGGTTGAGCACACCGGTGTTCTCGCCGTATGTGGTGTTGGCAGGAGCGCCGAACACAGAAGCGAGGAACGTTGCAAGACCATCGCCGCAGAGCGTGCGGTGCAGGCCGGGCTCCTTGATGAAGTTCTTGCCCACAGTGCTCTGGATAGCACACATGTCGCCAATGTGCTCCATGATTGTGGCGAAGGCGATAGGGAAGATGGCGATGATAGACGTCACGATAAGGTCGAAGTTGGGGTCTTTCATTACAGAAATTGCCGTACGATCCATATCAATAGGCAGACCTATCCACGCCACCTCATTGAGTTTGGAGAAGTCGACCTCGCCCATTGCTGCAGCCAGGATATACGATCCGACAACGCCGAGCAGGATAGGCACAATCTTGATGATGCCCTTGCCCCAGATAGATGTTCCGATGACGATAGCGATGGCCGTAACGGCAAGCAGCCAGTTCTGCTGACAGTTGCTGATAGCCGACCCGGAGAGCGTAAGACCGATAGCGATAACCATCGGACCGGTAACCACCGGCGGGAAGAAGCGCATCACCTTCTCCGTGCCGAACATCTTCAGCAGGAACGCCATCACGAAATAGAGCAGCGACGCCGCAGCCACACCGATGCAGGCATAGTTGAGCGCCACCTCGTCTGTCAACCCCTGCGCCACGCACAACTGCTTTACAGAGGCATAGCCGCCAAGGAATGCGAAGCTCGAACCGAGGAATGCGGGAACTTGCAGTTTGGAAACAAGATGGAAGATGAGTGTGCCGATACCGGCGAAAAGCAATGTGGCACTCACATCGAGTCCGGTGATGAGCGGAACGAGAATTGTGGCTCCGAACATGGCGAACAGATGCTGGATGCCGAGAATTGCAAACTTGGGCTTGCCCAGTTGGCGGGCATCATATATGCCCTGGTTGTCTGTGTTCATACTATTTGTTTGTTTTTAGTTGTTTTTACTTCCAGTAGTCAGGATTATTAACTATCACACATTATTTATATATCCTAAAATCCGCAAGCAATCTCAATGGCAATCTCAATTGCAGTAAAGAGCTTG
>OGXY01000312.1_pt1 | contig 47735 bp, 45 predicted proteins | sample 1576411 | NCBI WGS metagenome assembly OGXY01 (sample SAMEA3541498, study PRJEB24748) | human gut metagenome | biome: human gut; feature: human-associated habitat; material: faeces | place: China | collected 2012 | reverse complement strand
TTCTTCTAGGTGGATTACTTCTCATCATTGTGATATGGTTACTTAGAAAGTACAGGTAATTCTGACCTCACACCCTACGGGGTATTTTTTATATTAACTACTTAAAGAGCAAAAAAATTTAAAGAAAACTCAACAAATTGTGTAAGTTAATAACTACAATATCATTATAAAAGTCCCTATAGTAATAAAGATAGCCCCTAATATAACCTTCATAGTAGCTACCTCTTTTAAAAATATAAAAGCAAATAGAATAGTCAAAACTATACTAAACTTATCTACTGGAACTACCTTAGAAACCTCTCCTATCTGCAAAGCCTTATAGTAACACAACCACGAAGCTCCAGTAGCCAGTCCAGAGAGAACTAAAAATATCCACTCTCTTCCAGAGATGCTCCCTATCTGATTTCCTGTTTTAGTTACAAATACCATTCCCCAAGCCATAAAAAGTACCACAGTAGTTCTTATAGCTGTGGCTAGATTGGAACTTATCTCCCCCATACCCATCTTAGCTAAGATAGAAGTTAGAGCAGCAAACACAGCTGACAAAATTGCATAAAAAAACCACATAATCCTTTTTCTCCTTTAAAAAATTTTAATTTCTACATATTTATTATAACAAATTTCTCTCTAAATTATAAGTTACTCCTCAGCTATTTATGATTTAAAATGATAACTAAGAATTGTTCCATATTCCAAGAAGTTGATTAACTATGAGCTTATCTCACTTCTCTTCATAAATTACACAATTCTTTGAGCTTTCTTAAATTAATTTACTGGCTGAGTAGTTACAATTATAATATATTAACACCTTTCTCTTATTAAAAAACCACAAGAATTACAAAGATTGAGAGCTATTACAAATTCTTCAATCAAGGTTATATTCAAGAATGACTCTCGTTCAAAGAATAAAGAGCAAGTAGGCTCAGTTCATTAAAAACACAAGGGTTAAACCTTTGGTTTATTGTGTTTTTTAGCATTCACTTTCGCTGACTTGCTCTATTTATTCTTCTCAATCTTCATCATTCTTGAATTATAACAAATTCATTGATATATTTTACTTATTTATTTACAGATTTTTCTACCTCATCTAACATTATCTCAGTAGATTTTAATCCTCCACTAGCTGTATACCATACCACCGAATTTAAAAATACAATATTTCCATTTTGAGCTGCCTTTGTAGATTTTACTATTGGATTATCAAAAGCCTTATTAGCTAGAAGATTATCTCCTACAACTGCTGCCTTATCCACTATATAGATATAATCTGGATTTTTCTCCAATAGATATTCAAAGGTTACCTTGTTTCCGTGAGTACTAGCCACTACTTCTCCAGTTGTTTTAAATCCTAGATAGTCATAGAATATTGAAAATCTTGATTTCTCTCCATATGCTGCTATTCTACCATTATTAGATAGTAATACCATAGCATTGTATCCCTTTTCCTCTACCTTAGCTTTTATAGAGTTAACTCTACTCTCTATCTCTGCATATTTTTCATTTAACATTTGAGAGTTATCAAATACCTTTGTTAAAATATCTATATTAGTTTTTAATCCCTTCATATAGTCAGTAGATGAAGTTTCCACAAAAATTGTTGGAGCTACTTTTGATAGAGATGAGTAGAAATCTCTCTGTCTTCCTGCTATAATTATCAAGTCTGGCTTAGCCTCATATATTTTTTCTAAATTTGGCTCCTTTAAACTTCCTAGATTTACATATTTATCACTACTATATTTTGATAGATGCTCAGGTACCATATCTCTTGGCAATCCTATCACATTAGCTCCCAAAGTATCTAGTATATCCAAGATTCCATAGTCAAAAACCACTACTCTTTTAGGATTTTTTGGAACTTCTACACTTCCTAAAGAGTGTTCTATAACCACTTTTTCTACCTCTGCTCCCTGATTTTCAGAGCTCTTTATATACATAAATCCAATAAAAGCTATAAATACAACTATTATTCCTACAATTATCTTTTTCACTGTTCCTCCTTAAAAATATACACAGATATTCTTATTATTTATTTTTGTAATATCAAATTCCATCTCATAGAGATTTTCTAGCTTATCTTTTACTACGATATTTTCACAGCTATCCATATGCTCTAGCCTACCATTTTTCATAGCTAGAATATAGTCTGAATAAACTGATGTAAAGTTTATATCGTGCATAACTATTATTATTGTCTTATTTAAATCCTTTACCATCTTTTCAAATGTTCTCATCATCTGAACAGCATTTTTCATATCCAGATTGTTTAGTGGCTCATCTAGTAAGATATACTTAGTATTTTGAGCAATAACCATAGCTATGTAAGCTCTCTGTCTTTGCCCACCACTTAGCTCATCTAGGTACTTATCCTTAAACTCCTCTAAGTTCATATACTCAATAGCTTCATCAATATATCTTATATCCTCTACAGTAAGCTTCCCTTGTGAATGGGGAAATCTTCCAAAGGAAACTAACTCATATACTGTAAGCCTGATATTTGTGTTGTTCTCCTGCTTTAGTATTGCCAAAGTCTTAGATAGCTCCTGCTTATCCCACTCCTTTATAGATTTTCCATCTATAAATACCTCTCCCTCATCTGGGGCAGATAGTCTACTCATCATAGATAGAAGAGTACTCTTTCCAGCTCCATTAGGCCCTATTATACAAGTTATCTTTCCATCTGGAAACTCTGTTGTAACATCTTTTACCACATATTTTGAACGATACTTTTTACTTAAACCTTTTATCTCAATCATGCTATTTTTCTCTCCTTCAATAGTATATTTAAAAGATATATTCCACCTACAAAATTGATTATTGTACCAATAGAGATAGAGTTATTGAAAACCTTTTCCACCAGCAGTTGTCCAAATATTAAAAATATAATATTGAGGACTATACCTGCTATTGACAGATAGATATGTTTGTAAGTAGAAAAAAGCTCCTTGGCTATATTTACAGTAAGTAGTCCTAAAAAAGTGATAGGTCCTACTAGGGCAGTGGATATTGAAACTAGGATAGAGATTACCACAAGATACTTTTTCAAAATTCTATTGTAATCTAATCCCAAGTTTATAGCTTGGTCGTGTCCAAGGCTCAATACATCTAGTTGGTTGTGTTCTCCTATTATAAAATATATCACTGCCCCTAAAATTATATAGGCAATTATTAAAAGATATATATTAATTGTATTGTAGCTAGCAAAAAGACTAGATTGCAGTATCAAAAACTCATTAGGATCCATAATAACCTGCATAGAGTTAGAAAGACTATCTAAAAAAGTCCCTGTTACCATACCTATCAAAACCATATAGAGTATCTTTCCCTTGGAATTTCCACTGAAAAGCTTTTGCAGACTACTAGTAATAAAAACCATAGCTACAATAGTTAGAAAAAATTTAACTATATCATCTGATAAAATTGGTATAAATTTATGGAAGATAAAAAATATAGCTGTCTGTAAAAATACATACATAGCATCTAATCCCATCACACTAGGAGTCAAAATTCTACTGTTGGTAATAGTCTGAAATATCAGTGTAGATACAGAGATACAGATTCCACTTAGAATTATCCCAAAAAGTTTTGGAATACGTAGCCCTATAAGAAATCTAAAATTACTAAAATTTACTCCCAGCATTAGAAATACTCCAATAAAAATAAGCATCACTAAAAAGAGTATTGAAAGTTTATGCTCAATATGTTTATGTTTAGTATTCAAGTTTTAACCTCCTTAAAATAAGTATTAAGAAAATTCCACTTCCTATGACACCAGATACTAAACCTATTTGTATCTCATATGGATAGATTATAACTCTTCCTAAAATATCACAAAGAAGTAAAAAGGCACTTCCTGAGATTCCACTTAGATAGATATTTTTAGAAAGATTATCTCCATTGAACATAGAAACAATATTTGGAATGATTAATCCTAAAAATGGGATAGCTCCTATTGTTATGATTATTAGAGATGAGATAATACAAACAAGCCCAAGCCCAATATTTACAACTTGCTTATAGTTCAGTCCCAAGTTTGTAGCAAACTCCTCTCCTAACCCTGAGATTGTAAATTTTTTAGAGTATAGGAAGGCAACTATTACCAATGGGATAGTGAGATAAAGTAACTCATAATTTCCCTTTATTACCCCTGAAAAATCTCCAAATAACCAAGCACTAAGATTTTGTATCATATCTCCCTTATAAGCAAAAAACATAGTCAGTGAGCTTACTATCCCACTTATCATAATTCCTATCAGTGGTACTAATACATTATCTTTAGATTTTATCTTTCTGATAATTCCTAAAAATAGAAAAGTCCCTCCCATAGCAAAGATAGAAGCTACTATCATCTTTAAAATAAGGCTCTCATAAGGAAAGAATATCATCGCCACTAATATTCCTAGCTTTGAAGCCTCTGATGTTCCTGCAGTAGTAGGGGATACAAACTTATTCATAGTGAGCTGTTGCATAATAAGTCCACAAATACTCATTCCAAATCCTGCTACTATTATACTGATTGTCCTTGGAATTCTACTAAATATAAATATATTATAGCTATGACTTCCTTGAACAAAGATTTCATTTATCTCTGTGGAAGCTACCCCTAACAATGTAGAAATCATTGCTAGGAGTAGAAGAGCCACAGTTACAACTATATTGTACATAAAACTCTCCTTAAATCTTTCATATTAATTAAAATGTCATCTTAAATCCCATATAGTAACTTCTCTCTTCCCCTGGGTTAGCTGTAAGTCCTCTATTGTTTTGAGATTCATAGTACTCTTTATTAAATAGATTGTTTATTCCAGCTTTTACTGTAAGTGATTCAGTTACTCTATATCTCACTCCTACATCTGTTAGACTACGAGATGAGTTCATTATCCCTTGCCCCTCTTTACTTCCCATATAAGTATAAGATACAGTAGTATCTAGCTTAGAAGTAAGTCTATAGTTTGCACTTACATTTGCCTTAAATCTTGGTATCTCCTCTAATCTCTCTCCATCTTTATTTTCAGCTTCCATATATACAAATCCAGAAGATAGAGTTAAGTCTCCAAAATAGTTTTCCATTGTAAACTCTAAACCATTTCTAGTAGTTTCAGCCTCATTTCTAAAGTATTTAGAGTTATCTCCATCTATCTTATATCCAGTTATCTCATCTTCCTTTTCCAATCTAAATATTGATGCTGAGATAAAAGTATTATCCAATACATAGTCCTTCATTCCTAACTCATAAGTAGTAGAAGTTTCTGGTTTTAATACAGAGTTATTCTCTGTTTTTTGTCCAGGAGTAGGAGTCATATACCCCTTTTCAAATCTTACAAATACACTTCCTGTGTCTCTGTATTTGTAGTTTAAAGTTGTCTCATATGAGTTGTTAGTTAGGTCATAATCATTTCTAGTAAGAGTTGTTTTTCCCTCTTTGCTAGTATCATCTCTATTGATATCAAACTCTGCCCACTCATATCTATATCCAGCTATAAACTCTAGGTTTTCAGTTAGATTATATTTATTTAAAATATATGGCGACACTATATCTTTTTGATAGTTGTAGATAGATGTAACCCCTTTATCTGATACTCCCTTTCCTGTAAATTTACTAGATATAGCATCTAATCCTACTATTACAGTTCCTCTCTCATATTTTTGAGTGGCTTTTAATAGTACCCCTGTTGTTTCCTCTCTAAAATCTTCACTACTTGATGTAGATTTTAAAGTGTAAGTTCCTAAAGGTTTTTTATTTGAATCCTTATCTTCACTTAGAGAGTAACCAGAAGTATTACTTCTATTGTACATATTAGTGTTGTAAGCTGTAACTCCTAAAGTAAAATCTTTATTTGGAGTGTACTCATACTTTCCTGTTACATTTTCCTTTGTGATATTTCTATCTGTAGAAGTAAGTCCCTTAGCCTTTCTATTTTGCTCTAAAGTTTCTAATCCATAGTGTTCAGCAAGGCTACTTCCATCTGCCATCTTTAAATCTCTTTGTAGAGCATTTCCAGATGTAGTTTCATTCTCTACATATCTTGAGGCAGATATTCCAAACTTATGTTTTTCAGAAAGCTTGTATTGAATATTTCCATCAATATAGTCACTTGCCCCCTTCTCTCCCTCTCTGAACTCTCCATTATTTTGTCCAGCATAGTTCATTCCAAAAGAGATTTTATCATTTAATTGATAGTTCCCCCCTGTTGAAAACTTTTTGTTATTGAAAGAGTTGATATCACTCTCTACATAACCACCTGTATACCCACCAGATTTTGTTATGATATTAACTACTCCTCCAGAAACTCCATTTCCATATAGAACTGCTCCACCACCTGGAGATATCTCTATTCTCTCTACATTACTCATAGGGATAGTTTCTAGCCCTAACCCCTTTCTAGTAGGATTAAATGGATTTATTGCCACACCATCCACTAGAATCTTGACATTGTTCATAGCTGAATCTCCACTACCTCTCATATCGATTACAGCTCCATTCCTTGAATTAACTATATTTATCATAGGATTGTCATCAAGGGCTTCTATTACATTTTTATAATTTTTCTCCTCAATCTTCTCCTTTGTTATAACACTGATATTAGTTGGCTCATCTAGTAGAGTAGTTTCAAATCCCATAGATGTGACAACTGTTTCTCCTAAGTGTATACTTTCCTCTCCTCTGGCAACTACACCAGCACAAATTAAAAATGACAGTATTGCTAATTTTTTCATCAATATTTTCTCCCTTTTTCATATACTTTTCACACAGGTTTCATTATATACAAAAAAAATCTCCATGTCAAGATATTTTGAATGTAAAAATTATTATTTTCAAATTAAAAATATCAAATATCTAATAATATTGACTTTAAATATTAATTATAATATAATATAAAAGTTTTAAAATACTTTATGAAATTTTAAGGAGAAATATGTTAACAAAGTTAATTATTACAGTTTTATTTTTTACACTTAACCTTATTACATTTTCTAAAATGACTGAATACCAAGATTTTTCCAGTGAGCGTTCAACTTGGTTTTTCAAAATTGACAAAGAGGGGAAGAATACTATCTTTTCTGATTTCTACCCACCCTTTGATCCCAGTGTAAAAGTTGAAAATTTCTCTCCTATTATGGAGTACAACTTAGATTCAAATTATTATTTTAATAATCAAAATAATCTTATGGCTGAACTGGAGGATTTAAAGAAAATATACGCTCCCTACTTCTCATACTCATTAGAAAAAGATAGATTGAATATAGAGTTTGTGAGATATGACAAGGAGATAATTGGTAACTTAGGAAAGAGAAATACTAAGTTAGAATACACTAAAAGAGTTTGGAATCTATCATTGGATATTAAAAATAGTGTAGGAGAGATAGAGTATTCTCAATATGAAAAGTTTATTGGAGGAAGAAATAAGAAGTTTATTGAACCTACTAAAATTTTAGTAAGAAAGAGATCTACTATCACTCTCTCTAATAAGGATTTTGAAAAATCTGGAGATAAACTCTATATATCAGCCTCTAAAATTATGAAATACTTTGATATAAAAACTATTATCCAAGAGGGGTATCTAGCTTTACAGTTTGATAATATTCCTAGAATTACTACCCAAACCTCTAACCCTCCATCTGCTAAAAATACTTGGCTTCCTGGGGGAGTAGAGAGGACAGATGAAAACTACACTTGGGCTGACTATATGAATGATATTATTGAAGGGAGAAGAAAATCTGGGTGGTTTTGGAAGGGAATATATATCAGTGAAAAGGACAGCTTTAGGGACAATAATGGAAAAAGTATTGAGCCAGATATTAATAGGATAGTTCCTCTAGCTATCTATATACCTAGCAATTACTCTCCTAAAGATAGTAGATTGGCTTTTATCTTACACGGAGGGACAGGAAATGAGAATGCCTCTGCATATAGACTAGCTCAAAGGGATATCTACTTGGAAAAATATGCTGAAAAATATAACTATATCCTTGCCTTCCCTAATGGTTGGACACAAAATCCACTGTGGATGCATAGACAAGCTCTGGTATCCTTTGAGAAATCCTATGACTTGGTTATGGAAAATTTCCCTGTAAGTGAGGATAGAGTCTTTTTGATGGGGAACTCTCTAGGGGGAAGAGGAACTTTTGATGTGGCTATGAGAAAACCTAATATGTTTCAAGCTATTGTGTCTACTGCTCCAGCTTGGGGGGTAAAAACCCACAGTCAATGGGTACAGAATAGGTACTCAGTAAAGGATATAGAGAGTGTCCCTACCCTAATTGGTGTGGGTACTGCTGATTCTACTTTTTCCTTTAGAGTGGAAGTTGGAAATAAGGTGGATAAAGGTTGGATTACTAGGGATATTGAGCCATATCTAAAAAATGCCACATATATAACTGTTGAAGAGGGAAACCACACATATAATTGGGGAAGTATCTTAGATATTATCTTTGATTTCTTTGAAAGTAATCTTGAAAGTGAAGATAAGCCTACTTCTAAAATCTCCTCTGTTACTCTCAATGGAAAAGAGATAAATGGGACAACTATGATTGAGCTAGGGGATTTTGAAAAAACTTTTGGAGATAGATTTAAGGTGTATAAAGTCTACTCCTATGATAAGAAGATAGAGAATGCCGTAGAATACTACACTATTATCTCTAAAAATCAAACTCTAAATTTTAAAGTGGGAGATAGAAAATATAGAAAAAATATAGAGCGTTATAAAGAGGATATTGGTAAAAGAGATAAGGATATTGAGCTTCTTGACAATGCCCCTACTTTTTCTCAAGCTCCTACTTTAATTGATGGGAAGGTGTATATTCCTGTTAAGGAGATTTTAGAGGTTATGAGATAGGAAGCTTAGAAAAATTAGAAAGTATCTTATAAAATTCTTGAGGTACTTTCTTTTTTTATGTTATAATTGGATTAGAATATAAAAGTAAGAATAAATTTTTACCCATTTAAAAATCACTTTAAGAAAGTTAAAATTACACTTAGAGCAAAATATTATCTAAATATCTAAGGAGAAGATCTATGAATTATTTGAACTATTCCCTTGTATTAAAAAATTATCAGTATTTAATAACTTTTTCAAAAGAAAGAAACATTTTGTCAGATGTTATTTTTATAATAGAGTAAAATTTTAAAAAGATAACTAAAAATGGTTTGAGTTCTCTGTAAATTATTTTTCTATCTGAGTAGCTATAAAAAAGGAGCTATCGTGGTATAGGAGAAGTAAAGGAAAAGGAAAAAAATTTACTGCAATGAGTATTGTGTAAGCACTAGCAATTGAAAGTAAACTTTTTTCCTTTTATATTATTGAATTATTTTATTTTTTGATTTTAATTTAAGAATTTGCAACAGCCTCTTTTATTAAACAATGAATATATTCTGTTGTTTTATCTTGAGCTTTATGATTTCTAGCTTCTGTTTTATCAGCTTTAAATCTTTTATGTTCCTTTTCATATACTGAATATTTTCCATAACGAGACATTATCTCTTTTATTTTTTCTATTGGTATAATCCCCTCGCAGTTATAGCTTAAGAATATATACTTAAATTTAGCATTTTTTACTAAATGCTCAAATGTTAATACAGATTGTACTTTTGAACAATATTTAGATTTTTGATAGCTATAATCTCTTAAACCAGTTTTTCCCATAATTATAGGCTCATCATATTTGGCAATTGTTTCTAATATATGATAGTTTGAAGAGTATTGTCTATGATTATATGGTGGATCTAAATACAAAACATCCCCTTCTATTCTCAAAATCAAATCATTAATATCATCATTGTATACTTTATTTTCTTTATTGTTAAAATTTACAATAAGTTCTTTTAGTTGTAATGGTTTAGCTGCTGATTTTTTAATTTTTTTTAAAAAGGCTCCATAGACAGAAGCTGTATTAGCTACTTGGTCAATCCCTTCTAATAAGATACTTATTAAGTAAAAATATTCATTTTCCTCTATTAGATGCTTCTCTTTCCACTCTTCAATCTTGCTTCTTATAGCATCACACTTCATTCCATTCTCATCAGAAAAATAAACTCTTTCAAACTCTTTTCCTTGAGTTCCCCCTAAACAATAATTATTATAGATAAATCCCTTTTCTCTCTCTAAACTTTCTAAAATATTTATTATAAAGCTTAACTTATTTTCTATATTTTTTAATTCTGGGTACTCTCTAACTAATCCTTTAAACTCTAACTCTTTATTATTTTCAATCAAAGCTTTTATAAGGCAGTAACTATAGTAGTGTAAATCATTAGAGATAACTTGGCAACCTAATCTTTTAAAACTACTCCCTACTATTCCTGTTCCAGCAAACAAATCAGCAAAAATTAACTCTTCCCATCTTCTTTTATCATTGTTTGCTAATAATGTTTTTTCAATAGTTTCTTTTATAAAATCACACAATTGAAGCTTAGAACCAATATAATTCATTTTTCCTCCTATTTTTTAGCTAACTTAATCATAAAATTATATCATATTAAAAATTACCTGTAAATATTTAAGCAAAAATGTAACTTGCCATCTCTAGAAATTTGATAAATCTTCAGGTAAAATAGTTATTAGGAAGAGTTTTTTATCTAGTATTTAATTCATTAACTTTTCCTCTATTCTTCCTATCCTCTCATCTATCCTTTTCAAACTATCAGCCAGATTTTTATTACTCTCAGTCTGTAACTTTAAAAAAAGATTTTTTTCTCTCTCCCAGACCTCCTTATCTATCTTTTTCTCTATCTTCTCCTCTAGGCTTCTACTTTTATTTTCCAGAAGAGAGAGCATATACTTGTGATATCCCACTCCAAAGGCTAAGATTGAGAGAGTAGTTTTTATAATATCTAGCTCCATCACTATCAACTCCTTTATCTTTGACTTTTTGTTTAAAATTTGCTATAATTTAATTACCTAGAACCCGTATGGGTACTTATAAGTTTGATGATTTGAGTTCAGAATATTAGCCCTAATTTTTATTGGGGCTTTTATTCTGCCCTTGAACAAGGTAGACATCAAACTTATAAGGAGGTACAGAAATGACTGTAACAATTGAGCAACTAACTATCATCTTTGATGGTGGAGTAGTTCTTCTAGGTGGATTACTTCTCATCATTGTGATATGGTTACTTAGAAAGTACAGATAAGTTCTGACCTCACACCCTACGGGGTCTTTTTTATCTCTGACTTTTCAAACACTATCTTATAAATCTTATCATCAATATCACTATCAGTTCTCTTTACTAGCTCCTCAAGTAATAGAATTACTACTTTTTCCAACACCAAAGTTCCCAGATATTTTATAAGAAAGTTTTTTAAAAAATTAATAATCATTCCAGCTATTTTACTCATTGTCCATCACTCTCCTCTTATTTGACTTTTTATCTAAATTTTGCTATAATTTAATTACCTAGAACCCGTATGGGTACTTATAAAGATAATTGGTTATCAAGTTCAGAATATCAGCCCTAATTTTTATTGGGGCTTTTATTCTGCCCTTGAACAAGGCAGACCAATTATTTTTATAAGGAGGTACAGAAATGACTGTAACAATTGAGCAACTAAATATCAACTTTGGTAATGATGTAATTCTTCTAGGTGGATTACTTCTTATCATTGTGATTTGGTTACTTAGAAAGTACAGATAAGTTCTGACCTCACACCCTATGGGGTCTTTTTTATTATTTCAACTCTATATGAGGATTGTCCCAACCCAATTCCAATAATCAAGGAGTTCTTATAGAACGACTATGATTATTGAGACACAGAAGTTTATCTTCTGTGCTACCTTAATTCTATATGTGGATTGTCCCAACCCCAATCATATCCGAATGTCAGTTTCAAACCTAATTTTTTCCCAGCTAATTTAAAAGTTTCTATTAACTTTTTCCATCTCTCATCTTTTGAACTATCAGTATTTTTCCAACCTACATAATATACATCTATTGCTTTTCCTTCTTGGTGCTTACTTATATTAGTTACACCATCACACTTACTTTTCTTTTCTCTGTATAATTGTTTCTGTCTTTCTGTACTTCTCAATCCTTCTACTACAACAAAATCTACTTTTGAAATAGCTAGAGCATATCCAACTAAAAGAACTAATCTTTCATCTATTCCTTTCACATTCTCTTTACTCCTCTTACTTGCCTTATACATTTCTCCACCTCACTTATAAAAAAAGAGCTATGGTTTCCCATAGCCCCTCATCTCCCTTTTTATACTGGATTATCTTCTAAGTATTTCTCATAAGCTGTAATTAAATCCTTATTCTTAGCAATAGTTAAAAGTTGAGATTCATAACCTTTTTTCTCTTTTTCTACTGCTTCTTTCCAAGCTTCATAAGATTCGTGAGGACAACCCTCTGGAAGTGGTGTCGAATCATCTTGCATACATTGAATATGTGTAACTACTGCTTTACAGTCAAATATATTTGATTTAATAGAAGCTTCTCTTTTTACAGAGTTTCTTAAGCTTTCTAACTCTTTTTCTACTGTTGTTTGTACTGCCATATCTCTCTACCTCCTACTTTATATTATACTCCTGGATTTTGCTCTACATACATATTTAGTGCCACTAATAGCTCTTTTGCTTTTGCTACATTTGCTAATGAGTTTTGAGCTGATTTTAAATCCTTTTCTACATCTGCAACCCACTCATCATAGCTTTCAAATCTACACTCTTCTGGTAATGGTGTAGAGGCTTCTTTCATCTCAGCAATTTTTTCAATTAAAGTTGTACAGTTTAAAACTTTAATATCATAAGAAGCTTCTCTTGAAACTAGTCCTGTTAAATCCTCAATCTCTGCTTTTACTGTATCTAATACTGCCATATTCCTACCTCCTCATTATTTAATACTTATGTGTTTCTTTATAGATATATTATATCTTTTTGAAGTGAGAATTTACAGTAAACCCAAGTGGTGTGGAGTGGTATAGCTTATTCCATAATCAAGATAATTATTAACTCTTTTTTCTTACTAAAATTTTAGTAGTATTTTTTAATTTTCCCCCTTGACAAACTGAAATTTATAAGCTATATATTATTAGGATTACTATCATACTCCTCCTCTATTAGAATTCCTACGCACTATTCCCAATTCTATTAGAGTTTCTGTATGTCTTAGTCGTCCCCTTTTAATATTTCCCCCCACCCTTCTAGGGGGGTTTTTTATTTGGAATACCTACTCCATAATCAAGATAATACTAGGGGTATATATCACTCTCCTCACTCCTATCTTCCTAGATAAAATCTCCCCATTATTGATTTTTTCATAGATAGTATTGATATGTCTACCTAGATAATCAGCTACCTCTTTAGGAGTTGCCCACTCTTTCCCTAGAGATTTTACTATTCTCTCACTGATAGCCCTATTCACAGGAGAGAGATTTTCCAATTTCTTTAATATATACTCTTCATTACTCATAGTTTTCCTCCTTTCAATCTCTTTTTACAGTTCCACTATATCTCTCAATTAAAAAATTTCTTCCAAGCCCTGTCCATTTTCTATCATAGATTATCTTTCCATTTTCCAATTCTGTCTGTTTTATACTCACATACTCTTTATCAGAATACTTACTGCACAATACCCAAGTTCCATTGACCTTATACTGTATCTTATCCTCTTCCAAAAGTTGATTTAGAGCATTGGCACTTTTTAGTCCCAACTCCTTTGCTATCTCAGTGGTAGTGTAAAGTTTTCTTGAGTGTACCAAGTTATTCACTCTATTTTCTAGGGATAACTTTGTTTCCTCTAGTTTTACTAACTCCTTGAGAGCTTCTAGATAGGTTTTAGGGAGTTTTCCTTGAGCTACTTTTAATTTTTTCTCACACTGAATAAAGTAGACTCTAGCCTCTCTACCTCTGCTATTATTTTCCACCATAGATAGCTCCTTAGCTACATCTAATTTTACTGCATAGTCGTATTTTCGCCCTCTAGAGTTTCTTACTAAAATTTTAGTATAATCATAGTCCTCTATAAATTCATACTTTTTAATCCTATTTTCAATCCAATCATTAAATCTTGTGGCAATCCCTAAAAACCTATGTAACTCCCTAGCACTTACAAGCTGTTCCCCACGCTCATTCTCTCTTATTGCTATCAACTCTTTTACCTGTCCATCTCTACTGCTTTTTACATCTTCCATAGTTACCCCCTCTATGCTATTTTACTTGTAATCTCCTCACTGGCTTTTCTCATCTTTTCATAGTACTCTACCTTCAGATTTTCAGAAAAAATAGGATTTAAAGAGAACTCTAAATACTCCTCTATCATATCCTCATAGTTAGTTCTTCCCTTCTCATAGTCATCTAAAAGTATATTGACCTTTGAGCTAAGCTTTTTTCTCAGCTCCTTTTCACTAAATACCTTTTTATCTCTCTCCCTTATCTCCCAATTATCCCTAAGTGCCTTATATATAGCTCCCTCTCCCCAAGCTTTCTCCTTAGCTACACCAAGTACAGAGTTTATTCTCTCAAAGTTTACCCTTCCATTTTTCAATAATTCCATAATATTTCTACAAGTTTCTACTCCCAGTCCATAGTTTTCTAAAGCTGACTTAATCTGATAAACACTATCTTTTTCTCCACTAGAACTATTTTCAAAAGAACTACTAGAACTACTCTTAGACTCTATCCCAACTAGATTATCTAGCTTAGTAGTTTTTAGTTTTTTATCTAAGTTATTTATATATAGTTCTTTATTTGTATCTATTTTTTCTCCACCAAGGTGGCAATTTTTTTCCTCCCTTGCTGTTAAATCTCTCTCCTCCTTGGAATCTATTTTCTTGCTCTCTTGGTGTAAAATATCTCCCTCCCTTGCTGACTGATTTTTCTCTTCCTTAGAATCTCCCTCTCTATCCTCTTGGGAGTTATCCTTCTTATGAGAAGATAGAAGTTTTGCTATCTTTTCATAATCTAACTTGAAATATCTCTTCATTGGCATACCCTTATTTTCCTGTAAGAGAATACCCAAAATCAAAAGCTCATTGATACAATTAGTCTGCTTATGCTTAGTTAACCCTGTCATCTTCTCTATCTGTGGTATTGTCTGATAAAACCAACCATTTTTGTCAGCTAAAATCTCATCTGCTTCCACTAGAGCTGTCAAAAAGAAAGCTGTTTCAATTCCAAGAGTCTTTACCAAGTGTTTGTTTAAAATATAGAAATTGCTTGCCATCAGTAATTGCTTAATCGAACTTTTTTCCATATCTCCTCCTTTACAACTCCCATTTTTTTATAATTTTTTACTATTTTGTCTTGATTTTTTTATAACCATCTATTATAATATTATTAATAAAAATATATAGATAAGAATAACTGATTATATATAAATGGGGGCTGATTTGATGAATAACTATGATACAGCTACAAATACACTAGAAAAAAATAGTGAAGAACAAACTAAATCTATTCTTGAGCTTATAAAAAAATTTACTGATGAAAGGAAAGATGATTAGCCTCTCTTTTTTATTACCAATTCATAACCAAGAAGATTTAAAAATTCTTCAACTTTTTTATAAGTAATTCCACTATTAGTTTTTAATTTAGTTAATACTTTATTGACTTCTTGTCTTGTTTTTCCACAAGCTTTCCCCATTTTAGCTTTAGTTCCAAACTGATTTTTTATCTCAGCTTCTACAAAAATATAGATATTTTCCAATTTCATCTCTTCCCTCCTTGTATCCTTTTGTTATACATTTTAATTGTATCACAATAGAGAAACACAGTCAAGAGGATTTCCTTTTTTCTTAACTGTTACTTTTTAAAAAATCTAAAATTTTTTCTATATTCCCTAAATTACATTTTTCTTGAATTCTCTTTATTCCCTATCATAAATAGTTATTCAAAAAAAAACTCAAGAGTGTCTTTTATAACAAAACATTCTTGAGCTTTTATATAGCTGTCTATCTAATTTTCAATTACTTTAATTTTTCAATCTCTTTTCTAATAACCTCTAATTCCTCTCTATCCTCTTCAATAGTTCCCTTTTTATAGCTTTGGAATTCCAATTTATCTACAATATTTTTCAAAAGCTCCTTTCTATCCTCCACACTTAGCCTTTGGAAAAACATTTCAAACACCGATTGAGTATCTAAATTTTTTATAGCTGAAGTGACAATATCACTATTTTCTTTCAATTCCTCTAGTAAAAAATTAGGTATATACTCATTTATATACTCTCTCAACAAAATATCTTTTTTATTTGGATAGGTTTCAATCAATTTTTCTAATACATCAAAATTTGCTGGACGTGTCCCTCTCTCTATCTTATCAATATAGGAAAAATTTATCCCTGTTTTATCTGACAACCCTCTTAAACTGTCCCCGGCTTCGAGTCTTACTTTTTTCATCATCTCATTGAAAGACATTTTTCTCTCCTTTCTCCAATGTGTAACATTTTTATAGTCTAATTATACAATATTTTAAAAAAAATTCAAAGAAAAAAGTATCTCTTTTGCTTGACAACTTTATCACTTTTGTGATACGATATAACTAATAAGAATCAATTTAATTTTTTTTACCTTTTGTGTATCCTGTTTGTATACGATATAGAGGAGAGATTATATGATAGAGAAAAAAATAAGAAAGATATTAAGGTTGATGAAAGAGTATGAGCCTTTACAGGACTATTTCAAAGTGGTGCTATCTGTGTATGGCTCTGAAATAGTAGTAAATCTTAAGCCTTTTGATTGGGAATACTATGGAGAGAGCTTAGATTCCACTCTTGATGAGGTTATCAAAGATTTAGAAGAGGCTATCCAAGAAAAAGATGAGGAAGAAAGAGAAGCAAAAGAGGAAATGGAGCAGAGGGAGAGAGATTATTGGGAAGTACAAGGGGCAAAGAGAGGGTTTGTAAAATGCTTTTAGAGGTGGAATATGGAAAAAACTTTTTTAAAATTGGATAAGACAGAGCTAACTCCAATAGGTACTGAGAAAGAGGAAAAAATCACTGAAAAACAGAGGAGATATATATTTGTACTTGTTAGAAACTATGCAGATTTGACTAAATATACTCCTGAAGAGGCTAGAGATATACTCACTGCCATATATTGCTGTGAAAACCATCTCTTGCCCTTTTCCCTCTCTGATTGCTCCCAAGAGAGAGCTTCTGATTTTATAGAGTTTTTATTGAGATATACAGAGGAGTGGAAAAGATAAGAGGAGGTTACAAAATATACTCCTCCTCTTGACTAGGCAAAATATTAAAAGGAAATTAGTTGCTACTTACTACCTCTTTTCCATCAAAAACATAGGCTATTTTTATTATTTATTAAACTAATTTTTTAAATAAAAACTTTAACATAAAATGTCATCTATTGTTTTATTATATTCATCATCAAACTTTTTTATAAATTCAATGGCATTTGATGTATAATCATTTTTTATCTTTCCTAAAATTATATTTTCATATAAATACTCTACTCCACCTAATACATAACTATTAAAAATTTCTAAATCTCTTTTTCCCTCTTCTGAATCATAATATTCTTTTTCTTGTTGTGTTTCTAGATATTGAAAAGCTTTAGCTACTCTTTTTTCAAGACTTGGTTCATATTTTTTATCCAATAGCATAATTAACCTAAAATTATATTTAATATCATTTGTAGCATCTAAAATTTGGTCTGTTCCTATTTTTGCTATATCATTTTTTAAATCAGAAACAGTATCTATTGTACTTTGTCTTTTATAGATAAAACCTACTATTGGAGCAAGAACATAAACATCTATATTTCTTTCAAAAACATTTAATTTCCCTTCCATTCCAAACTCATTTTTTAACTCTTTTACAAAAGTAGCATGTTTTCCTCTAAAAGTATATTCTCTATCAAACATTTTTTCACCTTCTATTTTAATTCTGTATTATAGTCATTTAATTTTTCTAAGTTATATATTTTTCCTATTTTTTTAACTAAATTTTCTTTAGCTAAATCTCCATCTGTATCTTTTATAAAGATTATTATCTGTTCAGCTATTTCTGGTAAAATTTCACAAACTTTTTTTATTCTATGCTTGTCAAAAGCTGATAAAGGTGCGTCCATTACTAAAGGATACGGCTCAGATACTAATTCTTTATTTTCATTATTTTGATACTCTCTTGCTAACTTTATTATTCCACAAATAAAAGCAAAAATAATAGATATACTTTGAGCTGTTGATGTTTCTGTTTCAGAGTTATTTATATGTACTTTAATTCCATAATTTTTATCTATTTCTAGTGTTATAGCTCCTTCATACATAAGTTTAAAAATATTATTTATTTCTCTTTCTAAACTATTTCTAATATTTTCTTCCCTATCATCTAACTTGGCTTTTAAAATATTATAAGCTTCTATTGCATAAGATTTATATATTTCAATTTTTCTATTTTCTTTATTTGCTAAATTAGTTTTAGTTATTAGATTTTCACATCTTTTAGCATCAATACTTTTTGATCCACGCTTTTCTATTAATCTTATTTTTTCTTCAGCTAAACTATTTAAATTAACTTGTAGATTATTTCTATCTCTTACTAAATTTGCTAATATTTTACTAATATCATTGTCTATTATTTTTCTATCTATACTATGCAATGTATCCTTTGTAGCTGATATTTGATCTTCTAGCTCATAAATATCCCTATCTCTTTCAACGACTTTTTCATATAAATTATTTTTGACTTTTAATTTTTCTTTAGATTTTTCAACAAACTCTGCTATAATTGTTCCTAGTGATTTTGGTGGTAAGTATTCTAATAATTTTATTAAGTTTAAATACTCTTCACTATCCTCTAATATTTCATGTCCACAAATACATTTTTTGTGTTCTAATATATAATTTATCAATTTAGAATTTAATTCTGGAATTGATTTTTCTTCATATTTAAATTCTTTTAATTCATTTAATACGTCTTTTATTAGTTTTTTTAAGATAAATAAATATGTATTATCATTTATATCTTTTAAAACTTCTTGAATTTTTTTATTTTTTTTCATTTCTAAATCCAAAGCTTTTTTTTCATATTTTTCCCTTTTTTCTTGGAGAATTTTTGTTTCTTCATGCTCTTTCAATTTTAAGTTTATTTCTTTTATAGTCTGAGTTGCTCTTTCTTCTTCATCATTTATCTCATTTAATCTTATTTCAATTTTTTGTAATTCATCTTTTAATTTAAAAAATTTTTCTGAATACTCCCTTACTTTTTGATTGCTACTTTCATTATAACTAGCCTCATAAACTCCTACTACACTACGTTTATAGTTTGGATTTAAATGGTCTAAAGCTGAAATAATTACTGATAATCCTAATAAACCTCTTACAGCATTTGCAAATTCGTAACTCTTTCTTCCATCCTGTACCTCTTTACTCATTTTTTCTATACGTTCACCATCAAAGAAAAAATATTTTGCCATCTCTTTTGGCAAAATTTTATTAAGTTCTCTTTCCCACTCTGAAACATTTTTTATAATTCCATCTTTAGTTTTAGTTAAAATTTTTATTTCAGCATTGTCATATCCTATATTACCATTCGCTTTTTTATTATAATTTTGTGTTCTAATAATTTCATATGGACTTTCATTATGTTCCAAACCAATTTTTACAACAACACTTACTCCATAATTTATTTTTAAATTTTCCTCAACTTCTTTATTTAATACTTTTTTTATTTTAAAACTTGTCTCCCCATATAAACACCACGAGAAAGCTTGAGCTAATGTGGTCTTTCCTGTTCCATTATTTCCCATTACAATGGTAACATTTTTTGAGGTATCTGTTGAAAATTCTAATCTTAAATCTTTAAATTGTCTAAAATTCTTTAATTCTATATATTTAATTTTCATTATTCCACCTCAACTCTCTCTTCTATTATCTCTTTTATTTTATTTACTATCTTGGGGTCAGTTAAATCCTTTGTTTTTAAATTTTCTCTCTCTAAATTAATAATTGCTTTTATAATACCATTAAGTATTTCTTCATCTATCTTAATCACACTCTCCATACTCCTCTTCCTCCTCAAAATAAGTTATATTATCTTTATATGAATCTTTTATTTCATAAATCAATTTTCTAGTAGTAGCTGGATTCATTGCCAAGCTACAAAACTCTTCCATTCTCAAAATCTCTTTTTTAACTAGTGATATCTCCAATTTTAATTGTTCTAAAGTAAGATATTGTACAGCCTCTAGCTTTCTTGGCAAAGTTATAAAGTCATAAATTTCAGCAAAATCTTTCTCCATATCTTTGGATTTTCTTAAAACTCTTCCTCTTCTCTGAATATACTCTTTAGGATTAGTGGTACTTGCTAATATAAAGGCTGTTTTGATATTTGGGATATTCACTCCCTCATCAAGACACTTTATAGCTACAAGAGCTTGTATCTCTCTTTTTTCAAAGCTCTCTTTTATCACTTTTCTCTCTTCTATACTCTCTTCAGAGGTAAACTTTGCCACCCTCATATCTAGCTCATTTCCTAGTATCTTTGTTACAGCTGTTATCTGTCTCAAATCTTTCTCATCAGTACTAGTTCTATCTCTACTCTCATCTAAAACATTGGTAGCTCCACAATATACCAAGGTAAAATCCTCATCTCTATATGGAGTTATTACCTCTTTTAATTTAGAGAGCTTATTCTGTGCTCCAGCTATTATTCTAGCCCTTTGTATTGCTAGTATCTCTCCATACTCTGTAAGCTTTTTTCTTCCTCTATCATCTTGAATTATCTGTTGACAGATTTCATAAGTAAGGTTATTATAATCTACTAACTCATCTTCTGTGAGATAGACTAAGATAGGATAGTATTTATACGGTGTAAGCTTCCCATCTTTTATAGCTCTTTCTAGGGTGTACTCTATTACCTTTTCTCCAAAAAAATCATACAGTTTCTCTGTTCCTACCTCATCATTATGTCTATCTAAAGTAGCTGAAAGTCCCAATCTATACTCATATCCATCGTGCAGAGTTTTCATCAGCCTTGGAGAGCCAAAATTATGTGCTTCATCTACTAATAGTAGCTTCTTACATCTACTGATATCTATCATATCCTGTACAAAATTAGATGAAAAAGTGGCATTAGTACAGATAAAGCAGAGGAATTTTTTTGAGCTAAGCCCTATATTTTGTCCTCTTATCCCTCTACTCAATCTCTCTTTCCAATCCTTTTGAGAAGATGAGCTATAACCTATAATAGGTTTGATATTAAATCTTTTTATATCCTCTACCCACTGTTCTACTAAATGTTGATATGGACACACTATTATTACAAAGAGGTTATTATCCAAATCTTTAGATAACTCACACACAGCTCCTAGTCCTGTCAAGGTTTTCCCCGAACCTGTTGCCATATCAAATATTCCTCTATACCCTTTTTCTTTCCAATTTTTTATAGCTTCTAGCTGATAATCATAGAGCTTTATATCCTCTGGAATAGCAGGAAAATTATCTTGCACTTTATCATCTTTTTCAGCTACTTTTTCTACTATCTTCTCTTTTTTATCATAGTATCTATTTAAAAACTCCTGCCTCAACTCTGGAAATTCAAATATCCTTATACTTTTTTCCTCATTTCTCCAGATATTATCAAAAACACTATTTTTTCTCTCTGCTCTTTTACCTTCCCAAGAAACAAAAATATCTATTGTTTCATAATTAAGTTTCATAGCTGTAAGGCTCTCATTCATTGAGCCAGAAAAAGCTACTTTATTCCCTTCTATATCCTCAAATATTCCCATTTTCTCGTGATACATTCCCACATTGGAATCATTCTCCATAAAAGCTATCTTTATATCTAAAATATTTTCAGCTATTAGTGAAGCTAAGAGGCTTAATCTCTTTCTCTCTATATCATCTTTAGGATTATTTAACTGATACAAAATATTTTCCTTAATTACCTCATCTCTCAATCTATATCCCAACTCTATATCTTCTATATCTTTTTCTGAAAGCTTTGGAGAAGCTATTAATTTGATTTTTCCTCCATTTTGAGCGAAGACTTTTATCCCACTTACTATTTCAGAAAGGGAGCTAGAGGAAAAAAATCCCACAGCTCTTTTATAGCTAATACTCTCTTTTAAAAGTGGAATATAGAACTCATTAACAATATCATCTTGTGTAGAACGGTACTCCTCTTCAATTTTTAAATCCCTTAAACTCATACTATCACCCTAAGAATTTTCCTCAATATATCTCAAAGCACTATCTAATCTCTCCAAATCCTCATCACTAGTAAAATACCCTATACTAAATCTCACAGTTCCAGCTGGAAAGGTATCAAAAAATTTATGAGCTAATGGAGAGCAGTGTAGTCCTGTTCTTACAGCTATATCCATATCACTTAGTACCTGCCCAATCTCATCAGCAGAATACCCTTTAAATCTACAAGAGATTACCCCTACCTGTTTTTCTCTCTCCCTGTATCCTATTATCTCTATATTGGAGTAAGAGGATAGTATCTTTACAAGCTTAGAAAAAATCTCTCTCTCTTTATTATGAATATTCTCAATCCCAATTTTCTCTATCCACTTAAGAGCAGAATTTAGTCCAGATATAGCTAGGATATTATGACTTCCAGCCTCATATCTCTCTGGGAAACTCTCTGGCATATCTTGATTAGCAGAGTCTACTCCTGTTCCCCCATAGATTAGTGGCTCTATCTTCATATCCCTTTTAAGAATAACTCCAGATACTCCCAATGGACCATACAAAGTCTTATGTCCAGCAAAAATTACAGCATCTATATTTTCATTTCCCACATTCAAATCTATAAGTCCTGCTGTCTGGCACATATCCACTATATTTATAGCTCCATATTTTTTACTCATCTTACTTATCTCTTCCACAGGAGCTAGTATTCCAAAGACATTGCTACAATGGCTCATTACCACAACATCTGGATTTACTTTGTCAAACTTCTCTTCAATCTTTTCTAATTGATAATCTAAACTCTCCCTATCAAAATCTAAAATCTCAATATTTAATCTATATCTTTTTTGTAACTGATGTAGAGTCCTAGTTACAGAGTTATGCTCAAAGGGGGATATATAAATATTCATTCCATCTCTCCACTCTATCCCACTCAGTAAAAGGTTTATCCCCTCAGTAGCTGTGGCTGTAAATATTACCCCCTTATTTTTACAATGTAACAACTCCTGCAGTAATCTCCTTGTTTCATCTACTAAGGCACTGGCTTTTGAAGCTAATCTATGCTGTCCTCTTCCTACATTTACCCCATTCTCTCTATAAAATCTATCCATAAAAGTATAGACCTCTTCAGGCTTTGGAAATGTAGTGGCTGAATTATCAAAATAAGCTACTTTCATACTCTTCCCCCTAACAGTAATTTTTTAGGATATCCATCAAAATCTGTCTTATCTCCTGTTCACTGATAGATTCTCCCATCTCATCTATTGAACTTAACAAGTCATTGTATAGCAGTGTAGCTCTTCTACTGCACTCTATCTTCTCAAAACTTCTAATTTGCTCCTTTCCCTCTTCATTTACAAAGGAAATCTTATATGAGTTACTTTCACTTTGACTTTCACTAGATAGATTTTTATCAAACTCCTCTACCAATAACTTTATATTTTTTAGCTCCTCTAAAAATCTCTCTATTGTATTTCTATTCCAATCCTCTATTCTAAGTGAGCTTACCACTCTAGCTAACTTCTCTACAAAAAGTTTCTCATTGTTTCCACTCTCTCTTATTAGCTCTAGCACTCTATTTTCATTTTTATTGAATATATGCTCTCTAGTCTTACTATTTAAGCTCTCTTCCCAATCTTTGAGAGTAGAGATTACTCCTATCTCCTCTGTGCCACCAAAGATACCTCTTATATCTTCAAGGAGTTTTTCCTCTAGGCTCTCTAATAGATTTTCATAGTACCCCTTGCACTCTCTTATCTTGTCTACCACTTCAATATTAAAATTTCTGTATCCAAAAATTCTAAAAAGTTTTTCAAAGATATACTCCCTTGGATTTTCTATCTCCATTCTCAAACTACTTAAAAACTCTCTTTTCTCCTTAGGAATATCCTCATAATTTAAGCTACCTAGATATTTTACAGTTGATTCCTTGCTGAATTTTGGAAGAGATAGATACCACTGTTTCATAGTGATTACCTGATGTTTAAAGCTATTTATCTCTGCTCTCTCTCCCATCTGATACTCTGCAAACAAATCTGATAATCTCTCTACATACTCCTCTTTTTCACTGTTTAGGCTCTCTAAATAGACAGAGTACTCCTCAGGTTTCTCATTTATATTATTCAGTAACTCAGCATCTATTTTCTCCTCTCCTCTTTCACTTTTTACTATTAGAGATTTCTTATATCTGTGAATGATTAGAGCTAGGTATATAGGTATTACCCCTCTTTTTAGTCCAATGCTGTTTTCTGGAAGAAGTAGTTTATCATACAGCTCCTTAAAACTTTTCCACTGTATTGCACTCTCTTTGGCTATAAAGTTATCTATTATTTTTAGGACATCTCTTAGCTTTTTATCCTCTATATCCAGATTGATATTCATTTGATTATAGAGATTTTTAGTCAAAATACCATTATTTAGTAGAAGTCCCCTAGTTATACTTACATCTTGTCCTGTTCCCTTTAGTCCTAGATTTTCCTCTAAGGTGTTCTCTAAAAGTTTTCCTACTATCCTATCTCTACTACCTATTGTCTGCCTTGAAAGGATATTCTTATTGATAGTTTCATTGTTTATTATTGGAGTTTTGTAGTATATTCCTTCACAGATTTTAGAAAGAAGATTAGATAGATGAGCCTTTCTATACACTCTCTTTCTCTCCCCTAAGTAGAAATAGTTTACTACATCTCTCTCTGGTCTTAAAAATGACTCCACATAGTTGAATATAATCTCTTGTAAATCATTGGCTATCAACTCATACTCATCTTTTAAAACTCTATCATCTTCAGCTAATTTTTTTAGCTCCTCTACACATCTATATCTATATAGATATTGGCTCATATTTCTATATCTTTTAGGGACTACAAAAACCATCTGCTTTTTATCTTTTATTTCACTTAGAGTTTTATTTAGAGTTTCTATATCCTCTTGGGAAGCTGGAATTACTCCAAAAACTACTCCATCACTATTTTTATCCTTTATCTCTAGGTATCTGTTGCTGTATATATCCCCACTTTTGATAAATACAAAGTCAAAATATCTCACTATATCATTTTCATCATTGTATCTAGTAGGATATATATAGTTATTAAAGTCTAAACTGTTTAGCAACTCCAATGAAGATATCTTGTTTAGGTGTTTCTCCTTATATTTTAATATCTCATTTTCAATATCTACTCCACTGCTCTCTTTTATCTTGAGATAGTTATTACTTAATTTTAAGTAAACTATACACTCCTCTTTTTCTAATCTTTTCAAGCTTTCTATAATAGTATCTGTTGAGTATTCACTTTTAAATATCTCAATAATAGTATCCTGTGTAGGAGCTACCCTTTCAAACTGCTCTATAAAATAGATAAGAGCTATTGTCTTTAGGATTTTACTCTCTAGAGAATCAGTTTCTACTTTTAACAGTACAGTTTTTAAAAGCTTGTAGTTCTTATAAATATCACTGTTGTAGTTCTCTTTTTTTAGTAGAGAATCAAAGTAATCAAAGATATAGTCTGGAGTTAAGAGTTTAAACTGATTTTCATCATTTCTTTTCAGATAGTCATTAAGAGTGTATTTTTGCTCTGCTGAAAGAAATGTAAAAAGTGTTCTCTCATTTTGTGCTATCTTCTCTGAAATTCTCGGTAAGATAAAGACAGATAGTGGGTGTAGAGGATAACAACCTCTTATTACCTTTCCTATATCACTCTCTTTATCACTTAGCCCCTCTCTTATGAGATGATTTTTTTCTAGTGCTTTAAAGTTTTTCTCAAACTTCTTTTGAAATTTTTTCCAATAATCCTTATCTTTTTTTATTACTTGGGATATTATCTCATACATCTGTTCAAAATTATCTTGTAGTCCTATCTCTAAAAATCTTCCAGACACACCTCTCCAAGCATCTATCTTCTCCTTTGAAAGTCCCCTTGAGAGATAGTTAGATAGCTCTTTATGGCTGATTAATAGTAGATGAAGTTGTAGTTTTCCACTTCTATTACACTTCTCAGCAAAATCTTGTAGAAGTTTTATCTCATTTAATTCTGTATTTTCTATGCTTCCCTCTAAATATTTGCTAAACTCATCATAGACTACATATACTCCTGAATATCCTCTACTTTTCAAGTTTCTAGCTACTTTTTCATATAGCTCCACTATATCAGCACTTACAAAGGGGTTAAATTGACTTCCTGAAGTGAGCTCTGGATAGATTTTTTCAAATTTTTTATAGGCTTCCACATCATACTCTTTTATCTTTAAGATAAAATCTCTAATTGGAATTTCTAATCTATCTTTTAACCTATTATAAGTATCTGGGTATTTTTCCTCCCAGATTTTTATAGTATTTAGCACAGAGAGATAGTTAGTATCTGGCATCAAATCCTCTAATCCCTCATTTTTTAGAGTTTGTTGTAATCCCAACAAAAAACCTTGACTCAATGTAACCCCACTTCCAGTGATAACTATTGGCAATATCTTTTTATCACTTTCTAGGTAGGAGTTTACAAAGTCATACATATTCTCATTGTACTCTTTTATTCTTACTAAAATTTTAGTAAATAAATCTCTATTTTTTTTGAAAAGAAGAGATAGAGCTACTAAAACTATATGAGATTTTCCCCTTCCATATGCTCCTACCAACATCTTGGCTCTCTGTGTACAGTTAGCATCTATACTTAGAAATAGCTCTTCTAACAATCTTATAGCTGAGATAGTGGGGATAAAATTCTCTATCTTCCTATCGTCATTCAAATCAAAAGCTATATTTATTGAGGTCTGAAAATCTTTTACAATATCTATATTCTTTCCCATTTTACTCTCCAAGTTCTAATTATTTATTGAGTTATAATACTCTTTTATAGCAGTAAGATAATCTATATCTTTCTCTACTCTTATTACATCTAGTCCTGCTGTTCTTACCACCTTTATATATTCCAATCTTTCAAGGTTATACAAAATCTTTACAAGGCTCTCCATATCCAAGTTAAATAACTTCCCTAGATTCTTTTCCTCAGTGAGAAGAGAGGATATCTTTATCTCCTTTTTCTCTGGATTTTCCCTTAGAATAATTGCTAAGGCTATTAAGGAATCTAGCTTTTCAAAGGAAATCATTGCCTTTTTATAGATTTTTTCCTTTCTATTCAATACCTCCACTAAGCTTAGCTCCCCCAATGGACAATCTATATTATTCTCTGGATTCTCCTTTCCAGCTGAGAGTTTTGCCTTTGGAATATATGTATTTAAAATACAGCTATAATCATCTTCTAAGGCTCTATCTGAGCTCTCCTCTCCATTTGCTCTTATATAGTTTTTCAACTGAGTTATAAAGTCATCTTTTGTAAACTCCACATTTCTAAATACATTGAAGAAAAAATACCACGACGTTGCACTCTCCTTACTAGTGGCTAAAAAATAGTGCAATAGTGCTAAAGTCCCTAGCTCTTCATTGTATGGGTCATTTTCATAGATTATCTTTCCCACCTCTGTAAGCTCTTGAAATTTTTTCCCTGCCATCTTTTCATTGGTAAGCCCCACTACCTGCAACCAATATCTCAAGGATTTGACCATATTTGTCCCTATCCCTAAAATATCTGTGGGATTTCCATTTACCCCCATAAAAACATAGGGGTCTTTTACTACATTTCTCATTCCCTTATTGAGCCAACCTTTTCTTATAAAAAAAGTTTCGTGCCCTTTAAATTTCATCTTACTCATCTTCTATTCTCCAAATTATTTTATCTATTCTCATAAGTGTTTTTTAGCGTTCGATTTCGCTAACTTGCTCTATTTATTCTTTTCAATCTCCGTGATTCTTGGAGTTTTCTCTCTCTAAGCTTTGGTTTTTAAATATCTATCCATCAAGCAACCACCTACTAAATATTTAGGAGTTACACACATCTTACATCTTTTACATTTGCTATCACTTATATGGTACTCGTCATATTTTATAGTTATTGCTCCAAATTTACATAGAGATTCACACTTTAGACATTTTCTACAAGCATTAAATTTCTTTATCTGATAAGCTATCATTCTCTGAATATCTTCGTGTTTTTCTATATTCATAGTCTTTATTTTTACTGAATACTCATACCCCTCCTGTACAAAAGGTTGAATAGATATTATAGGTATATTTGTCTTTATATCTACAATTACCCTCTCCTTTACTAGCTTTCTCCCCAATTCTGGAGCATATCTTCCAAAGGGTAAAAAGAGTTCATAGAACCACTCATCAATTGGTTTATTCAGTTGATAGATTTTAGCGTGCTCTTCAGCTGTACAGTTAGCAAATTTTATCTTAATATCCTCAGAGGCTTCCAATCCATTTCCTCCCTGTCTAGCTTTCCACTTTCCACTACTTACATAGACTTCTGGGTCTGGCTTTCCTATTTTTTTAGCAAAGTCCACTAAAAACTCCTGCCATCTCCTGCTCTCCTGTGGCATATAGATACTAGATAAAAATTGAGCTCTCTCATTGTTATTTGGGCAACACCAGCACCCCACTCTGTCATATCCCAATCTATATGCATCATTAAAATCTATCTTCTCCCCTAATATATAGAGCCATATATCTATATCCTTCCAATAAAAAATTGGAGAAGCAACTGTCTGCTTATTTATCTTTATAGCATCAGCACTGTTTTCCACTCTGTTATATTTACTTCTACTTACAGATTCACACTTTCTTATTCCATAAAAAGTCAGTACCTGCTTATCTTTGTAGAGATTATTGAGCACTCTAGTAATAGGTCCTGTCTTAAACATAGAGCAACACCATCTTAACATTCTAGCTGGTGGTCCTATATCCTCACACACCTTGTAAAAATCCTGCTCCTTATTTTTTGCCACTTTAAATATAGCCTTTCTATTATTCTCTCTAAATCTTTTCACATACTCCATAGTCATAGGAAACTCTAGGGTAGTATCTCCAAAGATATGTACAAGACTAGGCTCACTTAAGGCTCTTACAGCTATATCTGCTGATACAGTAGAGTCCTTTCCTCCAGAAAATGAAAGTATTATATTCTCTATTGGAAAGTTTTTGCTCGTCTCTTTTACAAACTCACAAGCTTCATCATAGAGAAAATTCAGCCTTCCTCTATTTGCTTGAATAAACTTTTCTATATATTTATTGAAAAATTCATAATTGTTTGAAAATGCGTATTTATTTAGTGAAGAGATTAGCTCTTCTGAAGTATATTTTTTATAGTGTTTTGATGTGATAGTTAAAACCTTTCCATCTATAAAATATCTATTATTAAATACCCAAACACTTTTTTCTAAAAAAGCTAATGGTTTATCTACTAATAACTCAATTAACAATCTTTCTTCTGGAAATACAGGACGTAAATCAGAAGCTAAATAAATTAATGTTTTATTACAACAAGGACAAGTTAAATCTTCTCCTTGTTTTTTTATTATTGGGATTTTGCACTCTTCACACCAATATATTAAGTCCTCATCTGTTGTCATTATTTTTTCACTCATACTACATTCCCTTTTCTGCTTGAGCTATTTTGTAGTTATCCATATCCTCTTTTGAATATTTTAAATAGTAGCTTTCATCTAATTTAACAATTTTTAACTCTTCCACTTCAAAATCAAGCTTATCCCTGTTTTTTATCAATTCCATCTTGCTTTCAAGTGCTTCAAAATATGTTAAAGCCTTTGTTTTAAAAAGATTTTCTTTTGCTATTTCTAAATTCATCTTACTCCCTCCAATTTTATTTAAATGAATAAACTCTTTAATTTTTAAAAAGTTTATTAATCTAAATAAATACGCATTTTCAAACATATACGAACTCTATTTTTCAAAAAAAATATTAAACCACTTCTCATCTTCTCTCCCAGCTCTCACATCAGAAGTCTGGAAAATCTCTACAACTCTATCTCTATACTGTGGAAAGTACTTAAAAAATCTCTCCTCTGTAAAACAAGTAAACTCTCTCCCATCTTTTGTATAATCTCTCTCTCCATACTTAAAAGATGAGTAGAAAATCCCCCCATTTTTAAGGCTCTTAAATATCTTTCCTAAGACTATTCCTATATCCTCAATAGGCAGATGTAAAATAGAGGCACAAGCCCAGACACCAATAAACTCATCTTCAAAGTCCAGCTCCCTCATATCCTTAACAATTACCTCTTGTCCTATATACTCACTAGCCTTTTTCCCTAGCTCCTCTGACAAATCCATAGCCACAATTTCAAAGCCCATATCCTTAAAGAATTTGCTATCTCTTCCACTTCCACACCCTAAATCTAGGATTTTTCCTTTTTTAGCAGGAAGTCTATCTAAAAACTTTTTATATAGCACACTCATATCAGCCTCTACTGTTTGAGAAAAAAAGCTTTCAGCATTTTTGTTATAAAAATCTACTGACATCACACCTCCATATACTTTCTACTAAAGTAATTTACTATTCTATACTCTATTCTCTCACGAATCTCCTCTAAGATTTTTTCATTTTTTACAATTTCATTGTACAACTCATCATTGAGAGTAAATATCTTATTCTCATAGGTAAAGAACTCCACATTTTTTCCCTTCTCAGTGAGGTATTTTATAGGGTTGTCCTCAGCTAGCTTTTGAAATTTCTCTTTGCTCCAACTCTCCCAATCCTCGTGTTTTTTATTATTCAAATCTCTCCAATGCTCTTTACTCTGATAGAATTTTTTAAAATACTCCCCTATCCTCTCTAGGCTCTGACTCTTCTCCAAATTCTCAAAAAGAGCTAAGAAAAGTGGCATCTTATAGGATTTAGTCATAGATGTAGTTTCTAAAAAATACAGAAAATCTATACCCTTTTGAGAGTAGCTCTTCTGCTCCTCACTTAAAACTCCCATCTCCTTTTGAAAGTTGTACCAGCCTTTAAAAGTTTTTATATACATATGTACAGGTATCTCTCCAAAGGTGTAGGTATCCATAAGGCTAGGAACTCTTTCTAAAGTTTCCATCAAATTCTTATACTCTAATTTTACAAGCTCCTCCTGTCTTATGCTCTTTCTCTTAAACTTTTCAAAGTACTCTATCAGCTTGAAATTAAACTCAGCACTGCACCCCTCTGGAAGTAAAAACTCCTTATCAGTGGTATTTATTACTCCCTTACCCTTTTTATAGTTTCCTGTGAGAAATAGTGGTCTTAGCTCTGCTCCTTTATAGTTTCCCACAAAGTCAAGAACTCTCACACTATCTTTTCCCTCAAATGTTCTAAGCCCTCTCCCTAGCTGTTGGATAAATATTGTGTAGGATAGGGTAGGACGTAAAAAGAGTAAGGTATCTATGCAAGGAATATCTACCCCCTCATTGAATATATCCACAGTGAAGATTACCTCTACTTTCTTCTCTTTGAATTTTCCTATAATCTCCTGTCTTTTAGAAATTGGAGTTTCTCCTATGATTATCTCACTTCTTATTCCCTGTTTTCTAAAGTATTGATTCATCACTTCACAATGTTTTACACTTGCACAAAAACCAACAGTGGATTTTTTCCTATGCTCCATATATTTTTTAAAGACTAAATCCACTCTTTTCTCTATTACAAGGGCATTTTCCAAAGCTTCCAAATCATATTTTCCACTTCTCCAAGGAATGAGAGAGTAATCTGTATCGTCATATATTCCATAATACTCAAAGGGAACTAACCAACCATTGTTTATCCCAACTCTAAAATCACACTCATAAGCTATGTTGTAATCACATAGTTTATATATATCTCCATTGTCTGCTCTATCTGGGGTAGCTGTAAGTCCTAACAAAAACTGTGGCTGAAAATAGTTTAAAACCTTTAGATAACTTTTTGAGCTACTGTGATGAAACTCATCTACCACGATATAGTCAAAGCTATCCTTTGCAAACCACTCATCTCTTAAGTATTCACTTTTAGAGAGGGTGGAGATACTAGCAAAGACAATATCCTTTTTACTCTCTTTTTCTAAAGCATTAAAATAACCATAGCTCCTACTATCTCTATATACAGACTCAAAGGAGTTTCTAGCACCTCTTAAAATCTCATCTCTATGGGCTATAAATAGAACTCTTTTAAAATTCATAGAGTCAAAAACAGCTAGATAGGTTTTCCCTAGTCCTGTTCCCACTACAATCATAGCCTTTTTGTATCCCTCTTTCCTAGTCTTTGAAAGCTCATAGAGTGCTGGAATTTGAAATTTTATAGGCTCTATTACCTCATCACTTCTCTTCTCCTGATTATCAAAAATCTCCCCATACTCACTCTTTTTATACCTCTTTTCATACTCCCTTAGCCATTGAAGAGTTAGCTCAAAGCTGTTTCTCTCATATAGCTCTGTAAACTCATCTAATATCTCCTTCACTTCATCATTTTGTCCACTTACAAAGTTATAGTTCCACTCTACTCCACTGATTAGGGCAGAGTATGAGATATTTGAAGAGCCTACATATATCTCAAAATCATCTTTTCTTCTGAAAATATATGTCTTAGGGTGGAAAGATTTATTGAGAGGGTTGTCAAAGATTTTCACTCCCCCAATCTCTAATAGTCTATAAAGGGCATTGGGCTCAGTAACTTTCATATAGTCGCTTGTGAGAATCTTTATCCTCTTTCCCCTCTCCTTTGCCTCTTTCAAATCCTTAATCAAAAGCTTCATTCCAGAATCTCTTATAAAGGACACATTCATTATTATCTCATCAGATTCCTGTATAGATTTTTTTAACGATTCATACATATTTGTCTTATTATTTGATATTAACCCATAATATCCCACCTATTTCCTTAAACTAATACACTTTTATTATAATATATATCTTTCAAAATTCCAACGTCTTATTTCAATAAAAAATATACCTCTTATCTCAATTTCTCAAGACAAAAGGTATATTGTTATCACTTTATTTTAAATATTCAGCTTTTAGTCTCTCTATATCTCCTCTTACTTCCAATTCATTTAGTATGAAGTTCACAGTGTTTAATATATGAATTTTCTCTCTATATAAATTAAGGGTTTTCTTACTTAAAGTTTTATTTTTTGTTCCTATTACCTCAATTTTTAAATCTCAATTGTCATTCCATCTTTAGAAATTCCAAATCCTAATCTCTCCACACTCTCTCTTATCTTATCATCTGAAAATATCATATTACTGTGATTAAAATGAGTAAAAATAATCTTTTCAGGAGAGAGTCCTCTATCTAGGACAAATTTCATAGTTTCCTCAATGGTAGGGTGGGGTATCTCCTTCAGTTCACGTCCCCTTATCTTTCCAATCTCATCTTTTGTATAGAAAGTAGCATCTACTATTAAGTAATCAAACTCCTTTAAATACTTTTCCAATCTCTCCTCAAATCCTTCCCAAGTATCAATATCTGGTACAAAGAAAACTCTCTTCTTCCCCTCTATGATAAAACCAAAGGTATCAGCATACTCATTTCTATGTTTTACCTCAATAGGAGTTATTTTCAATCCCTCATCTAAGATAAACTCTTTTTCATTTTCAAATTCAATTATCTCGATATTTTGAAGTTTTACAAGCTGGTTCCAAGGGGCATTCTCTCTTAAAAAATCCCCCATCTTTTTACTTGTATACACCTTCATAAGCTTGGTATTGAGAGCCTCTCTTCCTAGAGATAACAATCCTGTATAATGTCCCATATGTGCATGAGTGAGCAGTATTCCTTCTAGTTTCTCTTTTTTTTCTATATCCAACAGTTTTCCATACTGAATAGGAAAGGCAGGTGTTGCCTCTATCATAAATTTCTTTCCACTCTTTTCATTTATCAATCCAAGAGCTACTGGATACTCTACCTCTCTCTCACCTTTTAAAATCTCTTTACATGTTTTACAGCTACACCCTATCTGAGGTATTCCAGCATCTTGTGCTATCCCTAAAAATTTTAAACTAATACTCATCACTATCTCCTCGTTATTTCAAATCAAATTTATTTAGACATATTAAAAATCTTTACATATTTTCCTGTACTTCTTCTATTTTCAATCTTACTTACTCCTATTCCTGTAATATTCAGTAAAAGGTTTACAGCCATTACAGTGATAGGGAAGAAAAGATATGGGATTACTCTGTTCATCTCCACACCTAAGGTATTGGCTATAAATATTCCTGGTACACTCCAAGGAACTAAGGTAATTCCAACTGTTCCAGTAGCCTCTACTATTCTTGTAATGTTTTTATTCTTTAGTCCAAACTTCTCAAATAGTGGTAAAAAAATTGAGATTGGTAAAATTATAGCCAAAAGTTGAGCTCCTGTTACAAATCCAATTCCTAAAGAAACAGCAAAAACAGTAACACATAGCTGTTTTGAACCCTTTATTCCCTCTTGTATCTTGTGTAATAGATTTTTAAAAGATTCACACTCATTTATTATCCCTACCAAGCACCCGATAAAAATAATTGTAATTACAGTGCTACTCACTTCATTTATACCACCACGACCAAAAAGCTTAGTCATAGATATATCATTAAACTTTTGATTTACTCCAAAAATGGTACTTTTCATTATATCAATAGCTTTAAAATTTTGAAAAACAAAGCTACTCAATACCCCCATTATAACTGATGAAAACAGTACAATTATAGATGGAAGTTTCTTCATTCCTAAAATTATTACCAATAGAGGAATCCCCAATAGAAGTGGTGTCACATTGAATACACTCTCTAACTCAATTAAAAAATTATCTATTTGGCTCATATCAACAGCCCCTATATGTATATTATTCCCAACTATCTTAAAAGCTATCAAAGATATTATAAAGGCTGGAATAGTATCTATCAACATATATTGTATATGCTCAAACAAGTCTGTCTTTCCTAGATTTGCTGATATGTTAGTAGTATCAGAAAGAGGAGACATCTTATCTCCTAGAAAGGCTCCTGATACAATAGCCCCAGCTGTTATCTCCAAAGGAATCCCCACTTGGTTAGCAATTATAATAAATGATACCCCTATTGTCCCAATAGATGTAAATGATGTTCCTGTAATTATTGCCACTATACTAGTTACTAGCATAACAATAGGAATAAAATTTTCAAAATTGATTATTTTAAATCCCCAGTATACCATAGAGGGAATAATTCCACCAATTATCCAACTACTTACAATAAGTCCAACTAAGATAACTGTTAATAGTGCTGGAAATACTCTTTTCAATCCATTTCCCATAGCATTTTCTATCTCATTTAAGCTGTATCCTCTTATATGGGCTATCAATCCAGCTACTAATATTCCCGATAAAATTGGCAATATCACTCCTGTTTTCCACTGAAGAATTGATATCTCCCCCATAATGATAATACTCAATATTGGAAGTATATCCAATACTATACTTTTCTTTAATCTCTCTTCCATACTCTTACCTCCTAAATTTTTAGAATAAAAAAACCTTTTATCATAAAAAGGTAAAAGGTAGATATGAAAAACTATACTAAAAAATAAGTATAGTCAAAATATTTAATTTTTAATATCTACTATCCTACAATTCTACAATTTTTTTAAGTTTCTTCTATTCTACTATCCTACTACCTTGATTATATTTTATTTTTTTCTCTATGTCAAGGAAAGAATTTAAAAATTTTTTAACCTCAAATTTCAGATTTAACCTATTTTTAAAGTATTAAAATAAAAAAAGATATTCAATTTTAATATATTTGATAATTTTTTTTAAAATTTTTCAAAAAAAACTTGATTTTTTTAAAAAATAAGTATATACTTACTTCAATCATATAAATCAAAGGAGGTAGTAAAGATGTTATTTATAATACTTAGCATAATATTTGTCATATACATAATACTCAAGACAGAAAAACTGAATAGACAAATTTTTATGTTAGGTAATATTTCTAGTATCTTTTCGTACCTATTTTTTAAAGAATATAGATTTATTTAATTAGTTTTGGTTTATATTTTTAATGGGGAAAATAATATAATTAAGATTTTAGAAAAATTTAACAGCCTAACTGGGCTGTTTTTTTATTACTAAAATTTTAGTAAGAAAGAGATTTTAGGAGGAGATTTTATGCAAGTAACATTTGAGGAAATAAAAACCTTAAAGGAGAAACCAAGTGACAATGAGTTAGGATTTGGAAAATACTTTACTGACTATATGTTTGTAATGGATTACACTGATGAGAAAGGGTGGCACAATTTTAAAATTACTCCCTTTGCTCCAATAGCTCTAAATCCAGCAACTATGGTACTACACTATGCTCAAGAGACATTTGAGGGGCTTAAAGCATACAGGACAAAAGAGGGAAAAATCCTTCTATTCAGACCAGAGATGAATGCTAGAAGAATGATAAAATCAAATGAAAGACTATGTATGGCAACTATTCCAGAGGATTTATTTGTAGATGCTATCAAAACTCTAGTCAACCACGAAAAAGAGTGGGTACCTCACTTAGAGGGAACATCTCTATACATTCGTCCATTTATGTTTGCCACAGAGGTAGCAGTAGGGGTACACCCAGCAAGCTCATACAAGTTTGTTGTAATTCTATCCCCTGTCGGAAACTACTATCCAGAGGGAGTAAATCCTGTAAAAATCTATGTAGAAGATGAATATGTGAGAGCTACTAAAGGGGGAACAGGATTTACAAAATGTGGTGGAAACTATGCAGCTAGTATTATAGCTCAAGAAAAGGCTAGAAAGCTAGGATATACACAGGTACTTTGGCTAGATGGAGTAGAGAGAAAATATGTAGAGGAAGTAGGAACTATGAATGCTATGTTTATCGTAGACAATGAGGTTTATACAGCTCCTATTGATGGAACTGTACTTCCAGGAATTACTAGAGATTCTTGTCTTACTCTTCTAAAATCTTGGGGATACAAGGTACACGAAGAGCATTTCTCTATTGATTTCTTGATGAAAGCAGCTAGAGAGGGAAGAGTTCAAGAGGCTTTTGGAACAGGAACAGCAGCTGTTATCTCTCCTATTGGAGAACTTTTCTACAAAGGGGACAAACAAATTATAAATGATTTTAAAACTGGAGCTATAACACAAAAACTTTATGATACTCTTACAGGTATCCAATATGGAAAAGTGGAAGATAGCTTTGGTTGGACACAGGAAGTGTAGAGATTAAGGGGAGATTTTATGAAGAACTTAGGATATTTAGATAGGATTTTAGTTGAATATGAGAGGAGTTTTGATATTCATAGGGAGTATGAAATTGGGGATAAAAAGATTGATGCCTATGGATATTTTAACTCATACAGTGAGAAGTACCTGCTAGTTAAAGAGGTACAACTCTGGGAAACAAAAGCCTTTGAACATATATTTTTTATTGAAAAAGAGAATGTAGATAGCTCTACACTTGAAGATTTGCTCTCTCTTATTCCTAGCTATATAGAGCCTAATCTTGTAAGAAATGGGAATAAATATCCTGAGAAAAATCATATGTATAGCTTTATTACTCTAGTTATTCTAGCAGAGAATATATCTGATTTGGAAACTATCAAGAGGGTAAAAAAATACAAGTTTGAGAAAAACTATCTCTTCTCTTTTAGAGGCTATTCCCAAGCTAGAGTAATCTTAGTGGATACAAAAAATAAAAATATATATAGTAACAAATCTGGAAAGACTTTAGAAAAATTATATAAACATCTTATCAAATAATAATTATAACTCCTCAGTTACTTTTTAAAAAGAAAACTAAGAATTATTTCATATTCTAAGATGTTGAATGAGAAATAGCTTAAGAATTACTCTCGTTCAAAGAATAAAGAGTAAGTAAAGTTCAACTCGTTAAAAACATAAAACTCGGCTACGCCTCAAACAGTTATGTTTTTTAGCACTCGTTTTCTCTGACTTACTCTAATATTCTTTTCAATCTCCGTAATTCTTAAGCTATTTAGGCTCTCATAAATTACATAATTCTTTGAGTTTTCTTTAATCAATTTACAACTAAGTCGTTATAAAAATTTTAATAAAACATCAGGGAGGATTTTTTTATGAAAGGAATTACACTTTTAGTTATCACAATTTTATGCTTTTTAGTGGCTTATGTCACTTATGGTTCTTGGCTTGCAAAGCAGTGGGATATCGACCCTAAGAGAAAGACACCAGCTCACGATTTTGAAGATGGAGTAGACTATATTCCAGCTAAGGCACCTGTACTTTTAGGACACCACTTTGCTTCAATAGCTGGGGCTGGACCTATCAACGGACCTATTCAAGCTGCTGTATTTGGTTGGGTTCCTGTGCTTTTATGGATTATTCTTGGAGGTATTTTCTTTGGAGCTGTACAAGATTTCTCAGCTATCGTTGTTTCTATCAGACACAAAGGAAAATCTTTAGGAGAGGTTATTGAAGAGAATATCGGACACAGATGTAAGATGTTATTTACAATTTTCTCTTGGCTAGTTCTACTTTTAGTAGTGGCTGCTTTCTCTGATATTGTAGCTTCTACATTCCAAGGATACTCTATCAATCCAGATGGAACAAAGGTTTTCTACTCAGCTAATGGTTCTGTTGCCACAGCTTCTATGCTATTTATTCCACTATCTATTGCCTTTGGATTTTTAGTTTATAGAAAGAATGCACCTCTAGCTGTATCTTCAGTGGCTGGAGTTTTACTATTAGCTCTTTGTATTGCTGTGGGATTAAAATACCCTATCTATCTAAGTAAAACTTTCTGGTTAGGAGTGGTTTTTGTATATATCTTTATCGCTTCTGTTACTCCAGTTTGGATTTTATTACAACCTAGAGATTACTTAAATAGTTTCTTACTATACTTTATGATTATTGCAGCAGTAGTGGGAATTTTAGGAACTAACCCTGCTATCAACCTACCAGCCTTTACAGGTTGGACAAATAGTTTTAACGGACAAGTGATGTTCCCATACCTATTTATCACAGTAGCTTGTGGAGCTATCTCTGGATTCCATAGCTTAATCGCCTCTGGAACTACATCAAAACAGTTAAATAATGAGGGAGATGCTAAATTAATTGGATATGGTTCTATGCTTATTGAGTGTGTATTAGCTGTAATCGCCCTTATAGCAGTAGGAGCTCTTTTCTCTAATGGAAAGATGCCTCAAGGAACTCCAGCTGTGGTTTTTGCCTCTGCTATCTCTGGATTTTTCAGCAAATTAGGAATGGGACAGGTAGCAGTAAATACTACATTTACAGTTATCTCTCTAGCTATCTCAGCCTTTGCTTTGACATCTTTAGACACAGCTACAAGATTAGGAAGATTCCTATTCCAAGAGCTATTTACTAGCAATAAAGCTAAAGAGAATAGTAAGGTACAAGGTTACTTAGGAAATATGTATGTGGGAACTTTCATCACAGTGGGACTTGGAGCAGTTCTTTGCTTAGGTGGATATCAAAATATCTGGCCTCTATTTGGAGCTTGTAACCAATTAGTTGCTGTACCTTGTTTCTTAGGTGTATCTGTATGGCTAGCTAAAAAAGGAAAGAAAAACTTTATGCTTTTAATTCCAATGTTCTTTATGCTTGCAGCTACTATGAGTTCATTACTTATCTCATTTAAAACTAACTTAGTTCTTCTTTTAAATGGAAAGGGTAGCTTAGCAGTTCAAGGACTTCAAGTGGTAGTTTCATTACCTATCTTTGTCCTAGCTCTTATCCTAGTAGTAGAGGGAATGAAAGTTTTATGGGAGCATAGAAAGAAAAAAATGGGAGTGGCTAACTCTGTAAGCAATTAAATTAATAGATAGATAAAAATGAAGAGGTATTGCAATTAAATATTTGCAACAACCTCTTCATTCTTTTTTTCTTCAGTTAAAAAGTAACTATTATACTTAGTCAAAAGAGTATTACATGAATTTAAAAAGTTTTCTCCATGAAGAGTGATTGTCTCTTCAATTAATGAAACATCTCCATTCTTTATTATCTCTATAATTCTTCTATGCTGTTCTAAAATAAATAGAAGTGTTTTTTGCTCAGGAGTTTCTAAAACTCTAAATCTTTCATAATGAGTACTAGATGAAGATATTATATTCCAAATCTCCCCTTTATCTACAAATTTAAAAATAATTTCATGGAACTTCTTATCTAGATTGAATAATTCAACTAACTTTTCATTACAAGTACACTCTTTAATAATTTTCTCAATAAGCAACAGATTTTCATTTAATTTTTCAATTAAAACTTTCTTATCTAAAGGTGAAAGTATTACCAATCTCAATACCTCTTTTTCTAAAATTTTTCTAATAAAAAGAGTATTTTCAACAAGTTTCAGATTAATTTTAGATATAAAAGTTCCTTTTTGTGGAATAGCCTCTATTAATTTCTCCTCTTTTAATTTTACTAATGCTTCTCTTATTGGAGACTTACTTGTATTAAAAAAATTTTGTAACTCACTTTCACTAATTTTTTCTCCAGGTTTGAGAAAAAGAGTCATAATATTATATTTTAAAGTCCTATATATAAACTCCTTTATATTTTCATATTCCCTTTGAGCTAATAATTTCATAACTCCTCCTAAATTTACATAGACATCTTTTCAATTATAACATTTTATTTTTTAAAAAACAATACTCCAATTAGACAATTCCTTTATTCTATAATTTTCAAAATTAATTATTTTTTATAAAACATCAAACTTAAAAAATAAAAAATTGACTTTTTGGAAACAATATGTTATATATTTAAATATAAACGACTAGTCGACTAATTAGGAGGAATAAAAAATGGGAGCATTAACAGGAGTAAGAGTTTTAGATTTAACAAGAGTTTTAGCAGGACCTTATTGTGGAATGTTGTTAGCAGATATGGGAGCTGAAGTGATAAAGGTAGAAGTACCAAAAAAGGGAGATGACAGTAGAAGTTTTGGTCCTTTTGTCAACGGAGAAAGTGCTTATTATATGAATTTAAATAGAAATAAAAAGGGAATAACACTTAATTTAAAATCTGAAAAGGGAAAAGAAATATTTTTAGAATTAGTAAAAAAAGCTGATATTATTTTAGAAAATTTTAGACCTGGAACTATGGAAAAATTAGGATTGGGATATGAGGAATTAAAAGCAGTAAATCCTGGAATAATATATGGTTGTGTTTCAGGATTTGGACATACAGGACCATATAAAAATAGAGCTGGATATGATATTATTGGTCAGGCTGTTGGTGGATTGATGAGTACTACTGGTTGGCCTGGGGGAGAAGCTACAAGAACAGGAACAGCAATGGCAGATATCTTAGCTGGACTAAGTGTAACTATTGGTGTTTTAGGGGCTTTAAATTATAAGTTTAAAACTGAAATAGGACAAAAGGTAGATGTTGCCTTAGTAGACTCTGTTGTATCATCAATGGAAATCATCACTCAAATCTACCTAACTAGTGGAAAAATTCCAGAAAGAATAGGAAATAGATATGAATCTGTATATCCTTATGACTCATTCAAAGCTTTAGATGGTAGCTTAGTAATAGGTTGTGGAAATGACAAACTTTTCTCTTTACTAGTTGGAGTTATGGAAGCTCCTGAACTATTAGAAGATGAGAGATTTATATCAAATGCTAAAAGAGTTGAAAATAATATGTATTTAAAACCTATAATCGAAGAGTGGTTGAAGGATAAAAAAGTAGATGAAACTGTTGAGAGATTATTAGCTAAGGGAATACCAGCTGCTCCTATAAATACTATTGATAAGGTTGTAAATGACCCTCACATTCTATCAAGAGAGATGTTTGTTGAGGTTGAACATCCAAAAGCAGGAAAAATGAAGTTGACTGGAAATCATCTAAAATTTAGTGAGACTCCTACTAAGATAAAAACACCAGCTCCACTTTTAGGAGAACATCTAAATGAAGTACTTGGAAATATATTAGGTTACACTCAAGAAGAGATTGAAAGATTAGCAGATGAAAATCTGTTCTAGAAGGGAGAAAATATGGAAATAAATAACAGAATTGAAATAATAGAAGTCGGTCCAAGAGATGGATTTCAAAGTATAAAGGAGTTTATCTCAACTGAAGAAAAGAAAAAAATAATAGAGGGAATTATAGAATCAGGAGTAAAAAAGATACAGCTTACATCTTTTGTCTCTCCAAAACATATACCACAGATGCAAGATGCTGAAGAAATAGCCAAATATTTTTTAAATAAATATCCAGAGTTAGAATTTTCAGCTTTAGTTCCTAATTATAGAGGAGTTAAAAGAGCATATGAGATAGGACTTAGAAATATAGCATATGTTATCTCTGTATCTGAAGGACACAATAAGGCAAATGTAAATCGTAGTGTAGATGAATCTTTTGTAGAACTAGAAAAAATCTTAGCTGATTTTCCAGATATAAATATTACATTAGATGCAGCAACTACATTTGGTTGCCCTTTTGATGGAAAAGTTTCATATGAAAAGGTTGATAAATATGTTAAAAGAGCATATGATTTAGGTATCAGAACTATTAACTTATGTGATACAATAGGAATATCAAATCCCAAACAAATAGATGAGTTACTAACTATATTATTAGAAAAATACAAAGATATTGAGTTTCAAGTTCATATTCATGATACTAGAAATATGGGAATGTTAAATTCATATACAGCAATTAAAAAAGGAATTAAACATGTCCAAGCTTCATTAGGTGGTATGGGAGGTTGCCCTTTTGCACCAGGAGCATCTGGAAACTTATCAACTGAGGATTTTGTTTATATGCTAGACAAAATAAATATTGAAACAGGAATAAATTTTAAAAAATTAGTAAATATAGCTAAAGAGTGTAGAGATAATATTAACGGAGTATATAGTGGGCATCAGATAAATATAAGTGATAAGATTAGTTGTAATTCTTAATCTTTAAAGGGGGATAGCATGCAAATAGTTTCGATAATATCATTAGTAATATTACTGATAACAATTGTTATTGGTTTTGTAAAAAAGATAAATATGGGGGTTTTAGCCTTAGGTTTTTCATTGATCTTAGGTTATTTGGGAAAGGTATCAGCAAGTAATATAATAAAAGGATTTAATTCAAGCTTATTTTTAATGTTAGTAGGAGTGAGTATATTATTTGGAATAGCTCAACACAATGGTACCTTAAATTTGATTGTAAAAAAATTGATTAAATTATCTGGAAAAAAAGCTTGGTTAATTCCAATACTTATGTATTTTGTCATATATTTTATAGCTTTCTTAGGAGCTGGAACAATAACAGGATTTGCTTTAGCTGCATTATTTGGAATTCCTATGGCAAAAGAGTTAGATGCTGATCCTTTTCTATTAACTACTATGGGGCAACTAGGTTCAATAGGTGGTGGTATTGTTCCTTGGGCACCGACTGGAATAATAGGTTTAGAGTTAGCTAAAAATGCTAATATAACTGGAAATTTAGCTAACACAATGGTATTAAATACATTTTTAGCTACAGCCTTTGGAGCGATTATTTCATATATCTTCTTAAAGGGATATAAACTAAAAGCTAAAGAGCTTAGTAGTGAAGTTTTAAAATTTAATAAAAAACAAAAGATAACTTTAGTAGGTATTCTATGTATGGTTATAGGAGTAGCTTTCTTCAATTTAAATATAGGACTACTTTCAATACTAATAAGCATCATCTTGATACTACTAAAAGTGGGAACAGAGAAAGAGGCTTTAGGATCAGTTCCTTGGAATACAATCCTACTTATCTCTGGAATGGGAATATTGATGGACTTAATAGTTAAATTAGATGGAATAAAATTACTAGCTGATATTCTAAGTCTATTTATGAACGAAAAAACAGTTGCAGCAATTTTAGCTCTTTCATCAGGAATTTTAAGTTTATTTAGCTCTACTTCTGGTGTTGTTATGCCTACAATGATTCCAACTATTCCTAGAATTATTGAAACATTGGGAATAGCAGGAGTGGTTCCTAGTGCATTACTTCTATCAGCAGTTATAAATGGTTCATCTCCTTCTGGAATGAGTCCTCTTTCAACTGGAGGAGCCTTTGTTATGGCAACACTTTCTGAAAACTATGAGCTCACTAACGAGGAGTTCTCAAGTAAATTTAAAAGACTATTTTATATAACTATGTTAAATATGTTTATTGTAGCAATCTTTATATTAATAGGTGGATTTAGTTTTACTAAATATATGTAATGGAGGAGTTATGACACTAACAGAGAAAATTTTAGCAAGAGCAGCAAAATTAGATAAAGTAAAAGCTGGAGATATTGTTTGGGTAGATGTAGACAAAGCAATGATGGATGATATTTTAGGTCCTAGAATTGAAATTGCTGAGAAGATGAAGGAGTTAAATTTAAAAATCTGGAATCCAGATAATGTTACAATAATTTCAGACCACTATACTCCACCTGCTAATGCCCATCAAGCTTCTATTGTAAAATTTACTAGAGATTGGGCTAAGGAGAATGAGGTTAAACATTACTATGAGTTTGCTGGACCTTGTCATCAAGTAATGATTGAAAAAAGTAGAGTTTTACCTGGAGAGATAATCTTAGGAACAGATAGTCACACCTGTACATATGGAGCTTTAGGAGCCTTTTCAACTGGAATTGGTTCAACAGAGATGCTAGGAGTTTTAGCAACTGGAAAAATTTGGTTGAAAGTTCCTGAGACTATAAAGATAAACTTTGTTGGAAAGATGAATAAGGGAGTTATGGCTAAGGACTTGATATTAGCAGCTATTGGAAAAATAGGTCATGCTGGAGCTACTTATAAGGCACTTGAATTCTCAGGAGAAGTAATAGATAATTTAATTATGGATGAAAGATTATGTATTGCTAATATGGCAGTGGAAGCTGGAGCTAAAAATGGAATAATGAGAGTTGATGAGAAAACAAAGGAGTATTTAAAAAATCTAGATTTAGAACTAACTCCAGAAGTTATAGAACTTTTATCAACTAATAGTTCTGATGGAGTAGCTCAAGAGATAACTATAGATGTTTCAGAAATTTATCCTCTTTGTTCATGTCCACATGAAGTAGATAATGTAGAGGAGATTGCTAAAATTGAGGGAGTAAAGATAGATCAAGCCTATATTGGTTCTTGTACTGGTGGAAGATACAATGACTTAAAATTGGCAGCTGATATATTAAAAGAAAGAAAGATAGCTGAAGGAGTAAGATTGCTAATCTCTCCAGCATCTAAAGAGGTATGGGAAAGATGTGCAAAGGATGGAATTTTACAGACACTCTCTGAAGCTGGAGCCACAGTATTAGCATCTAGCTGTGGAGCTTGCTTAGGGATACACTCTGGAGCAATAGGAGAGGGAGAAGTTTGTATCTCATCAACAAATAGAAACTTTATAGGTAGAATGGGAAGTAAAAAAGGAGAAGTATATCTAGCCTCTCCATTATCAGTAGCTGCTGCTGCACTTACAGGTTATATAGTAGACCCAAGAAAGTTTATTGAGGAGGAATAATATGAATATTAGTGGAAGAGCATTAAAATATGGAGATAATATTAATACAGATATAATCTCTCCCCCAGCATATATGGAACTAAGTATAAAAGAGGCAGCAAAATTTACTATGAGTCCAATAGACACAGAATTTGCTAAAAACTCTAAGCCAGGAGATATCTTTGTGGCAGAGAAAAATTTAGGTTCTGGTTCAAGTAGAGAAACAGCACCTCTAATGCTAAAAGAGTTAGGAATAAAAACAATTATTGCTAAATCATATGCTAGAATTTTTTATAGAAACTGTATAAATCTAGGAATACTTGCAATTCAATGTGACTTAACAGAGAAAATATCTATGTATGATGAACTAGAAATAGATTATAAAGAGGGAATAATATATAATAAAAGTAAAGATGAAAAATATGTCTGTGAAAAGATTCCAGAGCATATTATGGAATTTATCAAACAAGATGGGCTAATTAACTATTTAAAGGAAAAGATATCTAAGAAATAATTAGGAGGCTTAAACTATGAGTAACTACAATAAAGATTTTGAAATAAAATGCTCTATCATTAGAGGGGGAACTAGTAAAGGAATATATATAATGGAAAATGAATTACCAAAGGAGCAGGAACTAAGGGATAGAATTCTTCTAGCTATATTTGGAAGTCCTGATGTAAGACAGATAGATGGATTAGGTGGGGCAGATAGTTTGACTAGTAAATTAGCTATTGTAGGTCCATCTTCTAGAGAGGATGCAGATGTAGATTATACCTTTGGACAAGTTAGTATTACAGAGAGCTTTATTGACTATGGTGGAAATTGTGGAAATATCTCTTCAGGAGTTGGAGTTTTTGCTGTTAATAACAATTTAGTAAAGGTTACTGAACCTATTACAAAAGTTAGAGTACATATGACTAATACAAACAGAGTTTTAACTTTAGAAGTTCCTGTAAAAGATGGGAAAGCTGAATTTAGAGGAGATTATAAAATAGATGGTGTCCCTGGAACTGGAGCTAAGATAACATTGGATTGGTCTGATGTAGTAGGAGGAATTACTGGAGATCTATTACCTACAGGAAATCCTAGAGATATAATCAAAGTTGAAGATGAAGAGTTTGAACTTTCTATTGTTGATGCTGGAAATATTGTTATCTTTATTGAAGCTGATAAGTTAGGGCTAAAGGGAACAGAAAGTAGTAATGAAATTGATAGTGACAAAGAGTTACTAAAGAAAATAGAGAGAATAAGAGGAGAGGTATGTTGTAAGCTAAAGCTTGTAGACTCGTGGGAAGAAGCTCAAATAAAGACTCCTTACCAACCATTCTTTGCTATTGTAAGTAAAGCAGCTGACTATATAGCACTAAACGGAGAGAAAGTTTCAAAGGATAATTTAGATATCGTATCAAGACTATTATTTATGCAAAAGATGCATAAAACTTACCCAGTTACAGGAACTGTAGCTACTGGAGCCGTAGCTAGAATCAAAGATAGTGTGGTATATAATCTTTTAAAAGATGAGGTTAAAACTGGAGTTGAAGTAAAAATTGGTCATCCTGGAGGAATAATCCCTATAAAAGTAAGAGCTAGTTATCCAAATGATAGATGTAAAATTGAGGAATTAGTAGTATGTAGAACTGCTAGACTTATTTTAGAAGGAAGAGTCTTTGTAAATATTTAAAATAATCAGCTTATAATTTCTTCATTGTATAAATTACTCCTTAATAAACAAAAACATATCTATTTTTAAAAAATATTTACATATAAAAGTTTTTATGATATAAAATATATACATTTACTTATATCAAGGAGGATTACATGAAAAAATTAATTATTCTTTCTGCTTTACTTGCAACTCTTGCTGCATGTAATAATTTAGAAAATAATAATCAACAAACTGTTTCTACAACTACAGTTGTAAATACATTAAATTCTACTTCAAATATTTTACAAGGAATAGCAGCTTATAAACAAGGAGATATGATAGGAGCTTATAATGCTTTAAAAAATCTTTCTCCTGCTTCAACAAATTTAGAAACTTACTCTACATATTTAAATGTTCTTCAAAATTTAAATAAAAATCAAGAGTTATTGACAGCTTTAAAATCTGGAAATGAGTATTTTGGTAGCTCTAAAGATTATGTTTTAAATTATGCTAACATACTTACTTCAAAATTTAATGATACAAATACTGCTACTAATGTTTTAGAAAACTATTTAAAATTATATGGAAATAATAGTGAAGTAGAAAAATCCTTAGCTAATATCTATACTAGTACTAAGAGATAACAAAAATAACTTTATTAAAAAAAGCTGAGTAGCATTAAAAAAATGCTTTACTCAGCTCTCTTTTTTTG